>Ga0068870_10000178_pt1 | contig 22966 bp, 9 predicted proteins | sample KBSMisM62_FD_66599 | JGI IMG/M metagenome (GOLD analysis project Ga0068870, IMG submission 66599) | Miscanthus rhizosphere microbial communities from Kellogg Biological Station, Michigan, USA - KBS Miscanthus M6-2 | ecosystem: Host-associated > Plants > Roots > Rhizosphere > Soil ...
TGGGTAAGTGCGGAGCCGCGCAATCGCAACATCGTTGGCTGGCGACTCTCTTGACGTTATTTGAGGAAGGTAGGACAATAGCGACCACCTCGCGGGATAGAAGACAAGCAGGAATAACAGGGGGAGTCCGCAGTTAAGCGACCTTCACTCCTCGATCCATTAATTAAGCTGCCGCGATACGTAAATCCGATTCCAGTAATAATCTCAGGCTTTAACGTGGGATACTCACAGATACAGCGCTCCCCGTCCGATGCCTCTTATCTCCACGACCAACTGGCAACAAGTGCGCTGAGCCGGTTCGAGGCCCGCGTTCAGCAACATCCTGAACGTGTAGCGCTTATCTTCCAGAGCGAACGTTTGACGTTTGGCGAACTAAACGCCCGTGCAAACCAACTGGCTCACTACCTGAAGACGCTCGACGTTGCACCCGAGACATACGTCGCGATCTGTCTCGAGCGCTCGCTGGCAATGGTGGTGGGAATTCTCGGCATCTTGAAGGCCGGCGGCGTCTATGTTCCTCTTGATCCACGCTACCCGCGCGACCGCACCCTCTTCATGCTGGAAGATGCGAACGCCAGAATCCTGATCACACAGGAATCGTTGGCGGCTATCTGCCATGAACACGCGGAACAAGTTATCTGTCTCGACAGCGATTGGACGCGGACGGTTTCGCAGTTCTCAAACGAAAACCTCAGCAACCAGATTGACGGGTACAATCTTGCGTACATCATTTACACTTCAGGCAGCAGCGGCCTGCCGAAAGGCGTGATGATCACGCACAACTGTCTGTCTCACTATCTCAAGTCGATGAAGGATGCGCTCGGCATCACTGCGAGCGACGTCTATCTTCATACCGCGTCGTTTGCTTTCTCATCATCTGTCAGGCAGTTGATGTTGCCGCTGGCGCACGGCGCCGCGGTCACAATTGCCAGCACGGAGCAGATTCTTAATCCACTCCTGCTGTTCGCACAGATCAAGCAGCAGCATGTGACGGTGATGGACGTCGTCCCATCGTATTGGCGAAACCTGACGCATGTGCTCGCTGCGTTACCTGGCGAGGAGCGGAGCGAACTCATCGACAACGATCTGCGACTAATCGTCTCGGCAAGCGAGGCGCTGCTTTCAGACGTTCCGGCAACATGGTCCACCGAACTGAAGCCGGAGTTGACACTGCGCAACATGTACGGTCAGACCGAAACGACCGGTATCGTGTCCACTTATCTGATTGCCAATGCCGATACAACAAACAACCCGGTCATCTCGATTGGCACCCCAATTACGAACATGCAGTTTCACATCCTCGACGACTTTGAACCGGTTTCGGACGGCGGTACAGGCCAACTCTACGTCAGCGGGCCTGGACTCGGGCGCGGCTATCTCAACCAACCGGCGCTGACAGCAGAGCGCTTCATACCCAATCCTTTCAGCGATGTCGCAGGTGATCGTTTGTACACAACCGGCGACCTCGCGCGTTATCTCCCAACAGGCGACGCGGCGTATGTTGGACGCGCCGACGAACAGGTAAAAGTCAGAGGTTATCGAGTCGAACTCCGCGAGATCGAAGCTACGCTGACCCAGCATCCAGCAGTGTGTGAGGCAGTGGTTTTGGCGCGCGGCGAGACGGGGGAACAACGTCTCGTCGGTTACGTCGTCGCACAAGACGATGTAACAGTCGGTGAATTAAATAATCATCTGCGCGTGCGGCTGCCCGAATATATGGTGCCGTCGACCATCATGATGCTCGACGAGTTTCCGCTGACTGCGAATGGGAAAGTAGATCGCCGCGCTTTGCCAGCACCGGACCACCGGAGTTTGAGAACGACGATCGAATATTTCGCACCTCGCAACCGGACCGAAGACATGTTGGCCAGTATCTTTGCGGACGTGCTACAGCTCCGATCGGTCGGTATTCACGACAACTTCTTTGAGTTAGGCGGCCAGTCGCTGCTTGGTATGCAGATCTTGTCGCGAGTGCGTGAATCAGTGGGAGTCGAACTGGTGTTGCAGACGTTTTTCGAGGCGCCCACGGTGGCGCAGTTGTGCGAACGAATCGATGCGGCGAAAAACACAGGTGTGGAACTGATGCCTGAGCGCATTCCGCGCATCGCGGGCGAAGAGTAATGAGTTATGGACAAAGCTGTCTCCATCGCTGAACTTTCCCTGGCAGAGAAGCGCGCCTTGCTGGCAGCGCGTCTCCGGAAGAAAGTGCCTGCCACGAAGTCGTGGCCGATGTCCTTTGCTCAACAAAGATTCTGGTTTTTGAACCAGCTCAATCCGGAGAGCACACTTTACAACATCGTCGGCGGCGTTCCGTTAACAGGCGAACTCAAGCTTGCCGCATTAGAGAAGGCCGTGCGTGAGTTGGTCAGGCGCCACGCAGTGCTGCGCACGACGTTCGGTCGCGTGAACGAACAGCCGATGCAGATCATCGCCACGCAGTCGACTCCAACGTTAGAGGTCGAGGATCTCAGTGGACTTCCGGAAGAAAGACGCAAAGCGGCGATGTTGCGCATCTTCGAAGCCGAAGGAAAAACTGTTTTCGATCTCGCAACCGGACCGTTGTTCCGCGTAAAGCTAATCAAGTTAAAGCCTGATGAGCAGTTTCTCTTTTTCGCCGTGCATCACATTGTATTCGATGGGTGGTCCAACAGTGTATTGGTCTCGGAAATAATAACTAGCTATCGCGCGTTCTGCAAAGATGAGCCGTCGCCTCTGCCTGAATTGCCAATCCAGTATGCCGACTTCGCCACCCAGCAGCGGAAGCGAATGAGCGGCGACTTCCTCGATCAGGAACTCGGCTATTGGAAGGAACAACTCAGCGGGATTCCGGCGTCTATCAACCTGCCGCGCGAACAGATCGAAACGGCGCTTCGAGGCGGTGGCGCCGAGTTCTCCTTAATGCTCTCGAGCGAGTTGACCAAACGACTCCTCTCGCTTGCTAAGCGAGAGCGCACAACCCCGTTCATGCTGTTGCTCGCCGCGTTTCAGACTTTGCTTCATCGCTATTCGGGGCAAAACACCATCGTCGTCGGCACACCGATTTCAGGTCGGGAGCAGACGGAGTTGCAGCCACTCATCGGTTTGTTCGTTAACACTCTGGTACTGCGCGCCGATTACGACGGCAATCCCACATTCCGCCAACTACTCGCGCGCGTCAAAGAGACCGCGCTCGGAGCTTATGCGCATCAGTCGGTGCCGTTCGAGAAGGTGGTAGAAGAATTACGACCAAGACGCAGCCTCGACCATTCGCCTCTTTTTCAGGTCGTGTTCACGTTTCAGAGTATACCTCCCGATTTGCGCGTATTGGACCAGGCAGACGCGTTTGGGAGTGAAGTCAAAAGCCTCAGTGCGGGATTGGACCTGCCTCTTGCAAAGTTTGATTTGACGTTGTCGGTCGTCGAGATGAAGGCAGGACTCTACTGCGCGATGCAATACCGGAGCGACATGTTCGGCGAAGGCACGATTCGTCGGATGCTGCAGAACTACCGCGTGCTGCTCCAAAGCATCGCTGATTCGCCAGACGAGCGAGTGTCTAAACTGCCGATTCTGTCCGAGCCGGAACGCAAGCTGCTGCTCGAGGGTTCGAACCACACTCGCAACGAGTACCCGCGCGAACCAGAGTGGGTCGAAAAAACACGAGAAAGACTTCCTTCGCTGACGTTAATCAATCACAAGTTTCCAAACACGGGCGCCTACGTGCTCGACCGGCACCTCGAACTCGTGCCCGTCGGCGTTACGGGCGAACTCTATCTCGGCGCAGACTTCCCAAATTCAGGCACGCTACACAAGACAGGCGATCTTGCACGATGGGGGGCGGACGGCACTCTAGTTTGGTTGGGTAACGCGAGCCACAGGCGGACCGAGATCGATGGTTTCGGCGTCGACCTCGACGAACTCGCCGCAGTCGTGCATGGACATCCGTCCGTGCGCAACATATTCGTAGCAGTTCAGGCTGACGCAAACCTCGTCAATCGTCTCGTCATGTATCTCGTTGCCGCCGAGAACGAGGACGAAGCACGCGCCCGCGCTGCCGTGTGGAAGCAATTGAAGGAGGTATTGCCAGACGAGCTACTGCCGTCAGCTTTTGTGTTTCTTGACGAGTTGCCCATGACCGCAAAGGGCGACGTTGACGTACAACAACTCCCCTCACCTTACGCAGCACTGTCGGAGCCGGAAAAAGAGTTTGTCGCGCCGCGCGACACCATCGAACTTCAACTCGCGGTGATTTGGCAGGAGATACTAGGCATCTCTTCAATCAGCGTAACGGACAATTTCTTCGAACTCGGTGGTCACTCAATTCTGGCCGTCCGCATGATGACGAAAGCACGCCGCCAACTAGGACGAGAGATCCCGCTGGCGCAACTCTTCGAGAAGGGAACAATCGAACATCTCGCTCACACTCTCCGGCAGGATACCGGTGCCATCGCCCAATCGCAACTCATCAAGATCCAACCGCTCGGTGACAAGCGGCCGTTTGTCTGCGTCCATGGAATCGGAGGAGGCGTCATCAACTACCTGCCGCTCTCTGATGCTCTCGGAACCACGCAACCGTTTTGGGGAGTTCAGGCAATCGGACCAGAAATTGAACGCCGAAGCGTCGAAGACATGGCCGCTGGCTATGTCCAGGCGCTGCAAGCCGAACAACCGGCTGGACCATATCTTATCGGCGGTTGGTCCTTTGGCGGGTTGATCGCTTTCGAAATGGCGCGACAACTGAAAGACAAAGGCGACGCAGTTGCGCTGCTGGCGCTCTTTGACTCGATCGCGCCCGGTTTTCTCGACGCGAGCGCATATCCGGATATCGCCGATGCGGATGATCCCGCTCTCGTGGTGAGATTCATCAAGGAAACTATGGGATCAGACGTTCGCGAGACGCTTCCCGATCTGGACAGCCTTTCCAGCGCAGAGCAGTTATCGCGCGTTTTCGAACATGCCAGGCGAGAGCAGTTCGTTCCGCCCGAGGTAGAGTTGTCGGACTTTCTTGACTGGCTGCGTGGAGTCAGGAACAGGTGGTTGGCCGAACGAGACTACTCGCCGCAAGAGTATTCGGGCGACATAGTGCTGTTCAAGGCCAGCGACGTTTCTGCACTCAGTGCAGAGGTTCAGGCTCAATTGAACCGCGATCCGACGTATGGTTGGGGACGGCTTTCGTCCCGTGCTATCGAACTCTACCCGGTTCCCGGTTCGCACCACACGATGATGTCGGCAGCGAACGTGTCGGATTGGGCGGCGCAGCTCATAAATGCATTAGTTGATTTTCCGGATTTAGTTTCGCCCAAAGGAGAACAGCATGATCTCTAACGACCCGAAGATCGCTCAAGTCATGGAATGGCACAACCCCAGCGCTGACTTCCCCCAGCATCTCTGCGTGCAGGAAATTTTCGAGGCGCAGGTGAAGCAGTCGCCGGCAACACCCGCCGTGGCCTTCGAACAGTCCGAACTCACCTATGAGGAACTGAACGAACAAGCTAACCGACTCGCCCACTACCTACGTTCTCAGGGCGTCGGTCCCGAGATCATTTTGGGCATCTGTATGGAAGCCTCGTTGGAGTTGCCGGTCGCTGTGTGGGGCGTGTTGAAAGCGGGTGCTGCTTATCTGCCGCTCGATCCTGCTTACCCGCAGGACCGCCTGAACTTCATGATCGAAGACGCGGGCATCGAACTGATCATCACCCAGGAGAGACTCCTTGATAAAGTCAACTCGCTTGGCGTCCGCAACACGTTCGCGATCGACTCTCAGGCACAAAAAGCGCAATTGCGGGAACAACCGATCGAGAATCCTGCATTGCTGAATTCGTCTCGTAATGCCTGTTACGTCATCTACACCTCAGGCTCGACCGGCAAACCTAAAGGCGTAGTTATCGAACATCGCTCACTCGTCAATCTCATGTGCGTGTTACCGCAGACGATCGGACTCGGGCCAGGCCGCCGGGTCCTGCAATTCGCTTCCTTCAGCTTCGATCAATCGGTAGAGGAGTTGTTTGAGGCGTTGCTGAGTGGCGCGACGCTCTGTTTGGCGCGACGCGAACAGTTGATGCCCGGCGAAGCGCTGTTGACGCTCCTGAAAGATATGCACATCACCGATGCGACGCTCGGGCCGTCAGTACTGGCCCACCTGCCGGACGCTGATCTGCCCGAGTTACAGACGATCCTCGCAGGCGGCGAAGCCCTGCCCGCGAGCGTGGTCGATCGCTGGGCAAAAGGCCGGCGCTTCATCAACGCCTACGGCCCGACGGAGACGACGTGGGGTTCTGGGATGGACTTCTGCGAAGTTGGTGGCGGCCGGCCGAGCATCGGTGGGCCATTTCCGAATGTCGCGTACTACGTCGTTGACGAAGAGAAGGAGTTGCTTGGCGTCGGTGAAGTAGGTGAGCTGTTGATCGGCGGGGTGGGAGTTGGTCGCGGCTATTTGAACCGTCCTGATTTGACTGCGGACCGGTTCATTCCCGATCCGTTCAGTAATGAGCCGGGCGCCCGCATGTATTGCACGGGCGATTTAGTCAAGTGGCTGGAGACCGGAAAAATCGACTACGTCGGTCGAATGGATCAGCAGGTGAAGATTCGGGGCTTTAGAATCGAACTCGGCGAGATCGAAGCGGTGCTGAGTGATCACGCATCCGTGCTCGAAGCAGTGGTGATGGTGCGCGAATTCGCGCCCAGCGACAAGCGGTTGGTTGCTTATCTGGTCGCGGATCGTAAGAAACCGGCGTCGGGCGATGAGCTGCGCAGTTATTTGCGCAACAAACTGCCCGAATACATGGTGCCCTCCACCTTCGTCATGATGGCCGGACTGCCGCTGACCGCGGCCGGAAAGGTCGACAAGAAGTCGCTCCCGATGCCGGCCGGACATAGCGGCCGATAATCGAACCAAGAGTTCACGCAGGTCGTGATGATAACTGCCATTCGCCTATCGGCGAACGATTTCGGAGCAGTAAGGGGACATTCGCCCCACCCCTATCGGGGGCATGAGACTCCCATATAATTCCAACACTAAATCTCAACAATTAGAAATTTCTAAAAGTACTATACTGGCGACTCAAACCTTCAACCTTCAACCCAAATCTGTTGCTCCTTCTCGCGGGACAGCACACTGCCAGGAGAATTCCATTATGGCTACTACTAGCAAATCAACGGCGGAAACAAAAACAACTGCCGAAACCGGTGACGATGCGACACAACGATTCACTGCCGCTTACGCCGATTGGACTCAGCAACAACAGGAGATCTCGATCAACTATCAACGGCAGTGTAGCGATGCCTACTTCCAGTTGATGAATGATCTGAACGAGTTCACCACGAAGTCCAAACGACCTATCGAAGAGGCCCAACTCAAACTCATGCTGGCCGGCCGCACGGCGAACGCTAATCAAGAGAATTGGCAGAACTATCAACAACTACAGCAGGACTACAATAAGCTCCTCGCCGATTTCCAAAACGACCAGTCGCGCCATGAGGCTTTTCAAAAGATTTACGAAAGCTTCAACGCAGCCACACAAAGAGCCCATGAAGACGCACAGAAGCGTATGACCCGGTCCAACCAGGAGTATCTGAAAGTTTTGAAAGAAGGCTGGTCGCGCATGAATGTCGAAAACCTGAGCCCGACAGAAAAGCATGCTATCGAGTGGTCGACAAAAATCGCCTTTCAGGCTGGGATCCTATGACAGTCTTCGTTGCTTGACCCGTACCTGGTCTCAGCCATTTCGGCCCAGAGCCTATCCCGCTACACCAACTTTCTCGGTTGGGTACCTCCCGGGGTTTTCTGAAATGCCACGACCTGTTTGTGTGTTTGAGATAGATTTCTCGGAGACAATTGTGAACACGTTCGCTCCTGCGATTCACACCAGCGGGTGTCAATTACGCGGCGGTGCTACTTTGTGTAATCAATTGCTCCGGCCTCAGACTCACATAAATTAAAGGAGAGAAAACTTGAAAGAGCTGGATAGTCTGCTCGCGAGTCTCACGCCCAAACAGCTTGCATTGCTGGATCTGAAGATGAGAGGCGCCAGCGCCAGGCCGGCTCAGGCGCCGGAGCCGGCAGCAGGCCCACGACAGGGTAATCCGCCGCTTTCTTTTGCGCAGGAGCGTTTGTGGTTCCTTGATCAGTTTGAACCGAATAACGCGGCTTATAACCTGACATTGACGCTCCCGCTTGCCGGCGCGGTTGACGATTCAGTGGTCCGCCAGGCGTTGAACGAGATTATCCGTCGCCATGAAGCACTACGCACGACCTTCGTCTTAGTCGATGGACAACCGGTCCAGTCAATCAAGCCCGTCGCAGAGATCGATTTGACAGTGCTCGACCTGTGCACAGCGCTGGAACACACGCGACAATTCGAGAGCGGCACTCGAATAACGCAGGAGATGTTTCAGCCTTTCAATCTTTCCACCGGTCCACTTATTCGCGGGCTGCTGGTCCATCACTCAACCACCGAACACATGCTCGTCATCACGATGCACCACATCATTTCCGATGGCTGGTCGCTCGGCGTGTTCATGGATGAGTTTAAGATTATCTATTACAGCCTGACGCACAACAGCCCCATCTCGCTGCCGGCGTTGCCACTCCAATATGCCGACTTCGCCGTCTGGCAACGCGAACTTCTGACCGGCAACTTTGTTGACTCGCTGCTCGATTACTGGCGGCGACAACTCGAGGGGGCGCCGGAACTGCTGAACCTTCCGATCGATTTTCCAATGCCGAGGACACGATCATTTGCCGGTGCAGCGCAGTATCGTGCCCTGAAAGAAATCTCCTTAACGCGGGTCCGCAACCTGGCGCAGTCGGAAAATGCGACACTCTTCATCGTCATGCTGGCGGGTTTCGTGGCGCTGCTTCATCGCTACACCGGTCAAAACGACATCGTAGTCGGATCACCGGTCGCGAACCGCAATCGCAAAGAGCTCGAACCCTTAATCGGCTTCTTCGTCAACACGCTGGTGCTGCGGACATTGATTCCGCGCCAATGCACGTTCCGTGAACTCGTCAAGCGCGTGCGCGACGTGACGATTGACGCACAGGCCCATCAGGACCTTCCGCTCGAGCGCCTTGTTGCAGAGCTGTTATCAACCAGAGACCCGAGCCGCAATCCGCTGTTTCAGGTGATGTTTGCAGTGCAGAACGCTGCCGGATTTGGCAGCAGCGACAAACTAAACAGCGGCCCCATGCTGGATATGCTCGGCAGTCAAGACCTGCAGCCGGTTCCCACGTCCGTGAAATTCGATCTGACGCTCACGGTTTTCGATCACAGTCCAAACATGCTCAGCATGTGGGAATACCGGACCGATCTCTTCAATCATGCGACCGTCGCCCGTCTGGCCCGCCATTTTGAATCGCTGTTGGGGGCCGCGCTGAAAGAACCCGAACGCCCGTTGAGGGATCTGCAATTGATAAACGAGGTGGAGCAATTACAACTGCTCTCGTGGTCCAGCTCCACTGCCGTCGAGCCTGACACGCGCTGCCTGCACGAATTGATCGAAGAGCAGTGCGCCAGAACACCGAACGACGTAGCAGTGATATGGAACAACAGAGAACTTACTTTCGGCAAGCTTGACCGGCAGGCAAACAAGCTGGCCCATTACCTGCGGAGCCTCGGGTTGGGACCTGACGCGTGTGCAGGCATCTCTACTACGCGCTCGCCGGAAATGATCATCGGCATATTCGCGATCCTGAAGGCAGGCGGTGCTTTTCTACCCCTCAATCCTTCATATCCGAAAGAGCAACTAACGTTCGTAGCTGCCGAAGCGCGCATCAACATCATCATCGCAAACGAACATGAGTTGCCCATATTCAGCGCGGTTATGCAGCAACCTGTCACGATCATCTGTCTCGACCAGTGGTTGAAAGAAGAACCTGACATGGAGCACGTCGCGCTGAAGTCAAACGTGTCGCCGGAAAACCTCGCTTACGTGCTTTACACCTCAGGCTCCACCGGTACCCCCAAGGGGGTAATGATTCCACACAGCGCGATCGTCAATCACATGTGCTGGATGTTGTACACGTACTCCCTCAACGGAGCCGATCGCGTGCTCCAAAGGACGACGACAACCTTCGATGCTTCAGTGTGGGAAATCTTCGCACCGTTAATGTCAGGCGCTCGCATGGTGCTGTCAACGAGCGACAGTAATGATTTCGAACTGCTGCCAAATGAGATTTCACGGCACGGAATTACCATCATCCAGCTCGTGCCGTCGTTGCTCCGCATGCTGCTCAAGGAAACGAGTTTTGCTCAGCGCGCGCCTCTGCGATACGTCTTCTGCGGTGGCGAGGCGTTGACCAGTGAGTTGACGGACCAATATTACCAGCAATTCAGTGCGCCACTCATCAACCTGTATGGTCCAACGGAGACAACTATTGACGTCACCTCGTGGCAATGCGCGAAAGACCATCCGCGCCCGACGTTGCCTATCGGACGTCCGATTACAAACGTGCAGAGCTACCTTCTCGATAAAGATATGAACCTCTCGCCGCCCGGCGCCACTGGCGAACTTTATATCGGAGGAGATTGTCTGGGACGCGGCTACCTAGCCCGTCCCGAGCTGACTGCCCAGGCGTTCGTACCGGCACCCTTCGGCAATGCACCCGGTGCTCGTCTCTATCGGACCGGCGATCTGGCACGTTACCTGCCGAATGGATTGCTGGAATTTGTCGGACGCAACGACGATCAGGTGAAGGTGCGAGGCTTCCGGATCGAACGGACGGCAGTCGAAGCAGCCTTGCTTCGTCATCCTGAAATCAAGACCGTCGCGGTGATGGACCGCGACGACGGATTTGGCAATCGTCATCTGATTGCGTATGTGACTTCGAATAGCGGGCCCCCGCCAACTTCCGTCGCCTTGCGAGATTTTTTGAGCCACAGTCTCGCTTCACACATGATCCCGTCAGCATTTGTCTTTCTGGAAGCGTTGCCGCTTCTGCCGAGCGGCAAGATCGACCGGGAGGCCCTCGCACAAATGGACCTCGCGGGGCCATTGTTGCAGGAAGAGTACGTCGCGCCGCAAAGCGAGATAGAAGCGAAGCTGGCGGAGATCTGGATCAGCGTGCTGCGCCTCGACCGAATCGGGGTGAAGGACAATTTCTTCGCGCTGGGCGGTCACTCGTTGCTGGCCAGTCAGGTCGCCACACGAATTCGTGACGCCTTTGATCTCGAATTTCCCTTGAGCCGGATCTTCGAAGCACCCACCATTTCACAGCTCGCCCTAGTCGTGCAGGACCTTATCGTCGAACGCGCGTCTAAAACGAAGCAGCCGGATCCGTTGCACGAGGCGCAAGTGCGCAACCTCATCGACAATATCGACGAACTCTCGGAACAGGAGATCGATGCATTGTTGCTCAAGTTCCGAAAGCAGTCCGAGGCGCGGAATTAAAAAAACAAGTAATCAGAAACCCGGAGGAAGAACCCGATGAGTGAGATGAAAAGCAGCGACATGGACCTTGCAGCCAAACGTCAAGCGTTGGCTGCTCTTTTACGAGGACAGGAGTCGTCAAGCCCGGGCACAAAGAGAATTCAGCGTCGCAACAACTCGGGTCTCGTACCTTTGGCATTCGCGCAGGAGCGGCTCTGGTTTCTCGAACAGTATTATCCCGGGACATCCCTCTACAACATTCCTGCGGCGTATCCATTTCAGGGACCACTCAACGTGGACGTGTTTCGCGCCAGTCTGAACGATCTCGTCCGGCGTCACGAGTCCCTTCGTACCACACTCATTAATAAGGACGGAAAACCGTTGCAGCTCATCGCGCCGGAGTTGGTCCTGGACGTTCCTCTAATCGATCTTTCGCAATTCTCCGAAGAACAACGACAATACGAGGCCGCGAAAATTCTGAACGAACAGGGCGCCCGGCCCTTCGATCTCTCGCAAGGACCACTTTTGCGAGCCGCTCTCATACGCATGTCCGACTCGTATCACGTCCTGTCGCTGACGATGCATCACATCATCTCCGACGCGTGGTCCATGGGCGTGTTTATCAACGAGTTCACCACCATCTATGCGGCTCGCTGCATGAACCAGATCCCGGTTTTGCCAGAGTTACTGATTCAATACGCCGACTTTGCTATGTGGCAGCGCGAGTGGATGCACGGCGAAGGATTTCAGAACCAGTTGGCTTACTGGAAGCAGGAACTCGACGGCATCGAATCTGACAGGCTCGTGCTTCCAACCGATCGACCGCGTCCGCAAACGCTCACGTTTACCGGAGCGAGTATCTCAGCCCTCTTTTCGCCGAAAACCTCTGCGCGACTGCGCGCGCTGACTCAGTCAGCCGGGGTGACCCCATACATCACGCTGTTGACCGGCTTCAAAGTGCTGAACTATCGCTACACCAGACAACCCGCGATCGTCGTCGGCATGCTGACTGCCAATCGCAACCGCACCGAGCTTGAACGAATCATCGGCTTCTTTGTCAACACCCTGGTATTGCGCACGAGGCTTTCAGGGGCGATCAGTTTTCAGGAAGCGCTGTCGCGAGTGAGAGACGTGGTCCTGCGCGCGCATGCTCACCAGGATCTGCCCTTTGAACGACTGGTCGAGGAACTGCAACCAGCGCGTTCGCTCAATACGAATCCCCTCTTTCAGGTTCTGTTTGATTATCAGAACCAGTCACCGATGGCCGGCGAACAAGGGCCGCCGGCTTTTCCCGACAGCGCGCCCACGCCGGAGCAGGAAGGTGTGCAGATCGTTTCGGCAGGTGTAGGCACATCGAAGTTTGATTTGACAGTATCGCTGTCGGAAGTGGGGCAGCAGTTCAGTTGCAATGTCGAATACAACACCGAGCTGTTCGATGAGGCAACGATAGTGCGCCTCATTGGCCATTACCACACATTGCTTGACGCGGCTGCCGCGGATCCTACCATGCCGATTGGTGACTTGCCATTGATGACTCAGGCAGAAAAAAAACAGGTGCTCGTCGATTGGAACACGACTCAATTCGAGTTTCCATCTGAAACTTGCGCACACCAGCAATTTGAACAGTGGGCCGAACGTACGCCTGACGGGATCGCGGCTGTTTTCGAGTCGCAGCAGTTGAGTTATCGCGAGCTGAACGAGCGGTCCAACCGCCTGGCTCGTCACTTAAGGAAGCGCGGTGTTGGACCAGAAGTGGTTGTCGGCATCTGTCTTGAACCTTCTCTCGAAACAGTGGTGGCCATTTTCGGTGTGCTCAAGGCGGGCGGTGCGTATCTGCCACTTGACGCTTCTTATCCGGACGATCGTCTGACGTTCATGTTAAAGGACAGCGAAACACGCCTGATTCTGACGCAGCCACAGCTGGCGGAAAAAGTGGGGCGGTTGGGATCGTTTGAGGTGCTGGTCCTGGAAAATAATGCCGACCAATTCAACGAGGGAGACAAAACAAACCTATCCAACAGCGCGAGCTCACGCAATACCTGCTATGTGATCTACACCTCAGGTTCGACGGGACGGCCCAAGGGGATCATGATCGAGCACCGCAACGTTCTGAACCTGGTGCACGCATTGGGAGTGGACTTCGGTTTAGGACCAGGCAGGCGGATGTTGCAGTTCGCCTCGTTCAGTTTCGACCAGTCAGTGCGCGAGGTGTTCGAGACGCTGCTGAGCGGGGCGACGCTGTGTCTCGCGAGTCGTGAAAAAAAGATGCCGGGTGAATCGCTGCTGAACATATTGCGCGATATGGAGGTTTCAGACGTCACTCTTGTTCCTTCAGTCCAGACACACCTGCCGCATGCAGATTTGCCGGCTTTAAGAACGCTGACTGCAGGAGGTGAAGCGTGTCCGCAGGATATTGTGAACAGGTGGGGAGTCGGGCGGCGGTACTTTAATGCTTATGGACCAAGCGAGGTGACGTTTGCTTCGTCAATCGCCGAATGCTTTCCCGGCAGTCTCAAACCGACCATCGGACGACCAATGGCCAACGTCAGATACTACGTGGTCGATGACCGGCTACAGCCGGTTCCGATCGGGATTCCCGGCGAGTTGTTGGTTGGCGGCTTGGGGCAGGCGCGCGGCTACAAAGGTCGCCCCGATCTGACGGCGGAGCGATTTATTCCCGACTCGTTCAGCGGTGAGCGCGGGGCTCGTCTTTATCGTACCGGCGATCTGGTGCGGCAATTACCCGATAGCCGGTGCGACTATCTTGGCCGCATGGACCAACAGGTGAAGGTGCGTGGCTTCCGTATTGAGCTTGGCGAAATCGAGTCCGTGCTGCTCGAACATCCGGCAGTCAGCGCCGCCGCCGTGGGCTGCTACAACGAAACCGGCGAGGAACAGCTGGCTGCGTATGTCGTTTCAGCGACTGAGGTTTCGGCTGACGAATTACACAGCTTCCTACTGCAAAAACTGCCGGACTACATGGTCCCGTCAGTCATTATCTATCTTGATCAGATACCACTGACGCAGGCGGGCAAAGTCGATCGCAGCGCGTTGCCATCGCCGGAAGCAGTGCGCCGTCAGCGAGAACATGTGGCGCCACGAACCCCGGTGGAGCAAGTGCTCGCAAATATTTGGAGCGAGGTGCTGGGAATCGAGCACCTCAGCGTTCATGACAATTTTTTCGAGCTTGGTGGACACTCGCTGCTCATCACACAGATCGCATCGCGGGTACGCGATGCCCTGCACACGGAAATTCCGATTCGCCTTATCTTCGAATCACCAACCATTGCGCAACTCGCGACTGCGCTCTCGCAGGATCCGGAGAATGGGAAGAAGCTGGAGAGTACCGCCGATCTGCTGGTCCGCTTAAACGAACTCGGCAACAACGAGATAGAACAGTTGCTACAACAAATCCTGCAGGGCAAAAAAGCCAGCGCCGCGGTAATTGACAGGCTGTCGGATATGGCGCCGGCAACGCCATTGAAACCACAAACGGTCGAGGTGACGCCGGAGCCCGCCTTAGCGGGTAATCAAGTCAGCAAGATCTCTCGCCGGAGTGAGAACGGCCATCCGCCACTTTCATTCGCACAGGAACGACTATGGATCCTCGATCAGTTTCAACCCGGCAACATTGCCTACAACGTGTTTCGCCCGATTCCCTTTTCCGGTCCTCTAAACGTGGCGGCCCTCAAACGCAGCCTCGAGCAACTGGTCCAACGTCACGAGGTACTCCGCACCACTTTTCAGGTCGCTGACGGACGGCCGGTCCAGGTAATCAAGCCGTCGATCGAGATCGATCTGCGGGTCGGCGACCTGCAGGATCTTTCCCTGCCGGAACGACAAACCCACTCCGCAAACCTGTTGCGCGAGCTTGTGCTGAATCCTTTTGATCTTGCTGTCGGGCCGCTGTTTCGGGTTCTCGCTTTGAAGTTTGGGCCGGCGGAACACATGCTGGGGTTGAGCATTCACCACATCGTTTCCGACGAACACTCGATAAGGATCCTGACGAGAGATCTGCTCGAGTTGTACGAACACAACGTTAGTGGCCGTCCCCTTTCCCTGCCTCCACTGCCGATTCAATTCGCCGATCATGCGATCTGGCAACGCGAGCAGATGCAGGGCAAAAAGCTGGAAGAGCACCTCTTGTTCTGGCGCGAGCAACTCGCCGGCGAGCCGGCCGTAATTGATCTGCCGACCAATCATCCGCGTCCGGCGGTGCCGAATTTCCGTGGGAATTTGGAACCGTTTGAATGTTCTCGCGACCTTTCATTTAAGTTTGAAAAGCTCAGTCATCAGGAAAACGTGACGATGTTTATGACGATGCTGGCCGCATACATGGCCTTGCTGTATCGCTACACCAGCCAGGAGAAGATCGTCGTCGGAGTCCCGATCGCGAACCGGAACCGCGCCGAGGTCGAAAACCTCATCGGGTTTTTCTCGAACACGCTGGTCTTGCCCTGCGACATGGCGCCACGCATGACGTTTCGAGAGTTGCTGAAGGGGGTCCGTGAGGTAACGCTGAAAGCTTATGCTCACCAGGACCTTCCCTTCGAACGGCTGGTCGAAGAACTGAGACCGCAACGCAATTTAAATATCAACCCGCTGTTCCAGGTGATGTTTGTGCTTCAGAAAGATACGGGCGTATTCGCGGCCGCGGCCAAAGGCAATAACGACCAAAGCACGTTTCCACCGGACGAGATCACCATGGCGAAGTTTGATCTCACACTTTACATGGAAGAAACAGCCGAGGGACTGGTCGGCGGCTTTGAGTACGCGACAGAACTGTTCGAACGGACGACGATCCGGCGCCTGATAGACCACTTTAAGTCGTTGCTTACGAGCATTGCGGCCGATCCCGACGTTGCGCTCTCGAATCTACGTCTCGTCAGCGCTGATGAAAGAGAAACACTTTTGTCTGAATGGGGCGCGAGTCCGGCGCCTACCGCCGAGTTTGAATCTGTGCAATCGCTAGTTGAAAGAGTGGTCCAACAGACGCCCGACGAGCTCGCAGTCATCAGTAATCGACAGAATCTTACATATCGCACGCTGAACAAAAGAGCGAATCAACTGGCTCATTATCTAATCAACGCCGGCATAGGGCCAGAGAGTTTTGTTGGTGTTTATATGGATCGCGGTGTAGAACTCTTGATTGCGATCCTTGCCATTTTCAAAGCCGGCGCAGCGTATCTCCCCCTCGACACCTCGTTTCCAGCGGAGCGTTTGTCGTTCATGTTGCAGGACGCGCGGCCAGACGTACTGCTGAGCGAGCCGCACCTGTCAACGAAATTGCCGAGAACGAATGCGATGGTCGTTGAACTTGACGCCGGCAGCGAATGGCTCAATGCGCAGAGCACCGAAAATCCTTCTCCACGAACGTTGCCGGAACACGCGGTTTATGTCATCTATACCTCCGGTTCGACCGGTACGCCGAAGGGCATCATCGTGACGCACCAAAGCGTTACCGGATTTATCTCATGGCAGATCAATCGCCCCGGCTTTTCGAATAGCAGCCGCACGCTGCAATACTCTTCGCTCAGCTTTGACGTTTCAATACAGGAAATTTTCTCAACCTGGTGTTCCGGCGGCGCTCTGGTTTGTGTCGATGAAGAAAAGCGTCGCGATTTTGTGCAGCTCGCGCAGACGATCTCGGACTTCAAAGTGGAACGGCTCTTCCTCCCCTATGTCGCATTGCGACAACTCGCCGAAGCCACGCAGACGTCTCTCTTGCTGCGGGAAGTGATCGTGGCGGGAGAGCAATTGAAAATCACGCCGGCAATCAAAACGTTCTTCGCACAGCTCGATGAATGCCGGTTGTTCAATCAATACGGTCCCGCCGAGACCCACGTCGTAAACGAGTACCCGATGGGTGATGATTCCCTTCTGTGGGAGTCGCTCCCGCCGATCGGCCGTCCGATCGCAAGTGCAAGGCTTTACGTTATCGATGGGGAGCAACAAATATTGCCAACAGGTGTGGCTGGCGAACTTTACATCGGCGGGGTCGTCGCCAGAAGTTATCTCAACCGCCCGGAGCTGACTGCTGAGAGGTTCCTGCCCGATCCGTTCAGCGTCGTGCCCGGAGCGCGCATGTATCGCACGGGCGATATCGTCAAGTATCGCTCGGACGGTAATCTGGAGTTTATCGGCCGGCGGGATGAACAGTTGAAGATCAGGGGCTTTCGCGTGGAACCGGGTGAAATCGAGGTCGCACTCGTCAAACACCCACTGGTTGCGGAAGCGATCGTCGTTCCGGCTGGACAGGATGATTCAGGCCTCGCGTTAGCAGCATACGTCGTGCCCGCAACGCGGGGTCAAAAACTCGAAAACCTGCGAGACTTCCTCAAAGAAACCCTGCCTGACTACATGATCCCTTCCCACTTCGTGATGCTCGACAATCCCCCGCTTACGCCGACCGGTAAAGTGGACCGGCTTCACCTGCCACCCGTGGAGCGCACGTCCCTCGAGTTGAAACAGCAATTCGTCGCGCCCCGCAGTCCACTCGAAGAACAGATTGCGCAGATCTGGGGTCGGGTGCTCGGAATTCCTAATCCCGGAATTCACGACAACTTCTTCGCACTGGGAGGCCACTCGTTGACCGCTACTCAGTTGGTCTCGCTGCTTCGCAGTGAGTGCTCGATCGAAATTCCAGTCAGGGTGATCTTCGAAGCGCCGACAATCGCGGGATTGTCACTCTCACTGGTCCGGGAACGCGTCGCGCGTGCCAGTGCGGACGACCTGCCCGCACTGCTTGGCAGTCTGGCTAAACTTTCGGACGATGAAGTGGAAACGATCCTGTCCAAAGAGGCTGGCGCGTCGGGAGCTACATAACCACGATGCCTCAAGTGATAAAGCACGCCTGGCTGCCAGCTCCAGATTCGGCTGGAAGCGTTCGCTTGTTTTGCTTTCCGCACGCGGGCGGTAACAGCTCCGCGTTTAGCAGTTGGCCGCAGTATCTGCCAGCGTGCGTCACGGTGAAAGCTGTAGACTTGCCCGGACGCCAGCGTCGTTTTCGAGAACCGCCATTCGAACGCATGGCCCCGCTGGTGCAATCATTAGTGCGCGAGTTGCGTCCTTCATTGAAGAGTCCGCTCGCTCTTTTCGGTCACAGTTTCGGAGCGTTGATCGCGTTTGAGTTCGCGCGTGAGATGCTACGGAATGGTTTACCAAAGCCGTCGCATCTCTTTGTTTCCAGCTTTCCTGCGCCCCAACTTCCGCAGCGACACGTTAATTTACACAATCTGACCCCACATCTTTTTCGGGAAAGAGCATTGTCGTTGCTACCGCATCAAGTCGCGTCAAATGAAGAGTTTCTTAATGTTGTGCTCCCGGTGTTGCGGGCTGACTGGGAGATCTTTGAAACTTACGAATACACGCCGGGTCCGCCTCTCGATTGTCCGATCACCGCGCTGAGTGGCGCATCGGATCTCAATGTCCGAAATAATGATCTGAAACAGTGGGACCAGCAGACCACCAGCAATTTCAACCTGCAACTCTTTCCCGGTAAACACGACTATCTGCAAGACAAACCGGAGCCAGTGCTTCAGTTCATCGCCACGACGCTCCAAGCAATAACCGACAGGAGTGGTTAACTTTCATCTTGCCAAACGTCGGCAATCCGCAATTGAGGGGGATACTCCACTCCCGCTATCACAAACGCCAAAGTAAAGTAGCCCGGTAGTAGATCGATGACAGTATCCGCCGGCTTTGCACTCAACTCCTTTTGATACTTGTAAACCGCAGAGAACGCCTCCGCGATATTCCAGCGCATGAGAGACTCCTTCGCCCGCAGCAGCGACTTGTCCAGCGGTGCGCTTGCGGGCGTCGCCGGACCAAAGTCAGCCACCAGCTTCGCGTGTCGTTGATAGAGCAACTGCGTTTGATCGAGTACGGGCTGCCTGAGGATTGCTAACTGATCCAACGGCGCCGCAACGATCGAAGCGAGCGCCATAATCTCCGGGGACACTTCCTTACTCGTCTTTTCAGTGTCCTGCATTAGATAGATCTTTTGCGGGTTGAAGGGCCGACCAAACAGGTCCTGAAACAATAGGCGCATTGACAAGAGTGTGGTTTCGATCTCGGCGTTCGGACACAGGATCTCCACTTCGTCAAACGGCTCCAGCTCCATCACGGTCGAAAAGATCTCCTCAGCCTCGAAACCGCCACGCACGCACGTGCCCTCACACACGTCACAACGTTCAACGTTGTCCGCCGTCCGAACTGCACTGCACTGCATGCAAAGCAATGCCGGACCGGAGTCCGCGCGCGCGAAGGAAGCGATCTTGGAGCTACTGACCGCGTGGTCTACATAGCTTTCGGCGTAGCCGTGTTTGTTTAAAACTTCGAAATACCTCGCCAGCGCTTCGTCGTGACTAATCCCGTCCCAGTTCCCGGTCCGGTAAGTCTTTCCTTCCTTGATTACCGGTGGCTCCGGCCAAGTCGAGGCGTCGCTCGTGATCGTTGTTCGAATCAGGCCAAACCGAATCGGGAGCCCGACCTGGCGAGCAAAGTTGAGGTCAACTCTATCGTGCGCCGGATTCACCGCCACAACGCCGGTCCCGAACTCCGGCTTTACCCAACTGGCTATCCAAACGGGCATCAGGTCACCGGTCAAGGCGTTGCGGACGTACTTTCCCGTGAAATAACTTCCCTCTCGTCTTGGCATGCGCCGTACTGAGGGATGATCTTTGTGAACAGCGAGCGCTGCCGCGGCAGGATATGGCGACCAGTCGGTAATGAAAGCCTGAAGGTAGCCGTCTCCATCTTCGAACGGGAAGCGGAAAAGTGTGCCGAGGGACGTGCGATAGCTGTTTCGCTGCCGCTTAACAATCTTCTCAGTCCAGGGACCGCCCGGTGTCGCAGTGAATACTTTGTCCCTGACCTCGAGCGAGGAAATGTAGAAAATGTCCGTTGTTGATTCGTCGATTCTCGTGAAAACGAGGCGTCCGCGATCGTTGAGTTGGTTCACCGCAGACATGAGCTGAGTGGTTTGTTCGAGCTCATCTCTTTCGGTGTCAGGAAAGGTTTCGTTTTCGATTCTTTCGAGTCTCTGAAGAACGGACAGGACACTACGACTGCGGGCACTGAGGTCTGCCTGTGAGCGAGTACAAAAAACCGTTTTGCGCATACAGATTCGTGTAGTTTCGTTGTGTTCTCTGCTTTCTCTGCGTCTCTGCGGTAAAACGAATCCGCAAAACACGTAAAACCGCAGAGGCGTAGAGGACGCAGAGATTAAAGAGTTAAAATTAGGCGCCACCGCCTCAAGAAAGTGCTAGACACTCAATCGCCAAAGAGTATACTCTGCTAGCGCTGTATTGGTAAAAAGCATGGACTCAATGAAGTTGGCCTCGCACCCTCAGTCGGTCCATTTATCTGTTTCCTAAGTACGCTTAACCTGGTGGCCTTACGCACCGTTCACTGGTCGCGTCCAGGTTCCTATGTGTTAACGATAATTAGATAAACTACGGGTTCAAAAATCACACCCTCGCGTGCCACGGATTCCATAGGAGGTAGCAAATGGGAACGTTGGATTGTATTGTTATCGGCTATAACGATGTTCCATTCTCAAGACTGGCCGAAAAACATAAACCCCTCCAAAAATATTCCGCGACTTATAACGAGTTAAAGACCAACTCCGTGCTCATTGACGGAGAACGCAAGAACTACATGGAGCTGCTCAATCACGTTATCAAGCAGGCTCATGGAGTGAATCCGCAGTTTAATGCTTTCGAGCTGGCAAACCTCGGCGCGAGCTATTTGACGAGCTTCCTGCGCCGGCGAGGTTTTGCCGTCGACCTCGTCAACTTCTTCAATTACGGCAAAGAGCGGCTACGCGACTTGCTTGCCGAGAAACCGCGCGCGGTGGCTATCACCACCACTTACTACATTGAAGACGAGCCGGTTAAGGAGTTGGTGGACTTCATACGAGAGCAGAATCCCGACACTTGCATCATCGTCGGTGGTCCATACGTGCACAACACTTGTGCCGGCAACGACATCGCAACGCAAAACATTATCTTCCGCTCGATTGGCGCGGACGTCTATATCTCCGACTCACAAGGCGAGGCCACACTGGCCCAGGTGCTGGGACGCTTGCGCAAAGGAAGAGGAGCATCGCTGTCGCTTATTCCTAATCTCATTTACGAACAGGCAGACGGCAGCATGGGGCGTACGCATCGCGTCGAGGAGCGCAACAGTCTGGATGAGAACGCAGTGCAATGGGCCGGCTTTGATCCGGAGTTTTATACACCTACCACTTACATGCGTACCGCGCGAAGTTGTCCCTTCTCCTGTTCCTTCTGCAATTATCCCGCGATGTCGGGCGAGCATACGCTGACCAGCATCGAGACGATTCGCAACGAGCTGAGAACGCTGGTGGATAATGGTCTGCAATACATCATCTTCGTGGACGACACCTTTAACGTCCCGCTGCCGCGTTTCAAGCAGTTGTGCAGGATGATGATCGAGGAAAAATTCAACCTCGGCTGGATTTCCTTCTTCCGGTGCTCGAATGCTGACGACGAGTGCTTCGATTTGATGAAGCAAAGCGGATGTCTTGGTGTTTACCTCGGCATTGAGTCGGGCGATCAGCAGATCCTGAACAACATGACAAAGTTTGCCGGAGTGCCGAAGTACAAAGAAGGCATCCGGAAGCTTCACGAGCGTGACATCTTCACCTTTGGCTCGTTCATCGCCGGCTTCCCGGGAGAAACCGAACAGACAGTGATGAACACGCTGGACTTTATCGGCGAGACACAGCCGACTTTCTTCAACGTCCAGTTGTATTTTCATGACCCGATAGCCCCCATCGAGAAGAAGCGCGAACACTTCGGTATCGAGGGCGATCACTACAGTTGGCGGCACAACACGATGAGCTGGCAGGAAGGCTCGGAGTGGGTCGAGTACATGTTGCGGAACATTTCACCCTCCATTCCACTCACACTCTACGGGTTCAGCCTGTGGTCCATTCCGTATCTACTGCAGAATGGGTTTTCCACCGACCAGATCAAATCCTTCGGACGCACCGCGCAAAAAATGCTCGTGAAGAGCCTCGACGATGTTGAGTGCGCCTTCCCCGAGGAAGAAGCTGAGATGGCCCGGATCTTTTCCGATTGGTCAATCGACAAACGCCTGTACCGGCCGGAAGGAACAGTGTTGCGGGACCAACTACCCGACCTTTTGGCGGCAGGTCAGAGAGCTGGAATAGCCGGCTGAGAAGAATCGGAGATTGAACTAAGTATGAGCGCTCTTGATTTTCAGATTTCCCCGGATCTTTCAAACTTGATCCGAAGCGTCTCACGCACGGCTGGACTGCCGGAGTCTGAACTGCTTCTCGCCGGCTTCGCGGCATTGGTCTTCCGCCATTCTCGACGATCCCCGGTCGTTATTCGCATTCCGGCCGACCGCGATAATTGGAATGTAATGCATCTCAAGGTCACGGCCGGCAAGAGCTTCGAGAAACTGCTGGCAGATACTTCCGTTCTCAACCTGGACGCAGTGTCGTTAGTGGGGTTCGCTTACAGCCAACAGCCGCAGCCAGAGCCGAAGTTCAACATCAATCTCTCAATCAACACGGATGGGGAACAGATTCGCGGCGCAGTTTCCTACGACGAAGCTGAGTTGGAAGCGG
>Ga0068870_10000181_pt1 | contig 22811 bp, 30 predicted proteins | sample KBSMisM62_FD_66599 | JGI IMG/M metagenome (GOLD analysis project Ga0068870, IMG submission 66599) | Miscanthus rhizosphere microbial communities from Kellogg Biological Station, Michigan, USA - KBS Miscanthus M6-2 | ecosystem: Host-associated > Plants > Roots > Rhizosphere > Soil ...
ACAAAAACCTAGATCTTCATATGCCATAATTTCCATAATCGTGAATGCATCGTGAAGCTCTGCAACGTCTATTTGCTTTGGTGTGATATTTGCCATTGAGTAAGCCATGTCCGAAGCAGTCTTTGTCGAGTGAATACTTGAAAGGTCAGAACTAACGTTACTGAAGCTAGCCGCCTCGACAGAACTCCCTATCCCTTCTATCCAAACCGGAAAATCTGTATACATTTTTGTATCTGCTTCATTAGACAGTAGAATTGCCGAAGCCCCACTGCAAACGTAAGAGCAATCCAGTAATTTCAACGGTTCCACCAGTTTTTTTGAATTCATAACTTCCTGCACAGATATTTTTTTCCTAAACAATGCATTGTGATTAAGGTAGGCGTTTTTTCTATTTTTTACCGTAACTGCTGCCATCTGTTCTTCTGTTGTACCATACATGCGCATGTGAACTTTGGCAAATAAAGCAGCCCAATAGACCGGCATGGTAAAGGAACCTCTGGAAATATCCCAAACAAGCTGTGATCCCTTAGTTTGCTTGATGTCTGCACCAACAACAAGGGCAGTCCTACACAAACCTGATTTTATCATCGAATATGCCGAAACAATTGCATTCGACCCGGAATTACATAGGTTGTCCAATCTTTGAGAGATTCTTGGTTTTAAGCCCAAATATTCAGAAACAATAGTTGAACCGTACTGAACGTCAGCTGTTGTTGATAAAAAAACTGAATCAATTTGTAAATCCGTGTTTTTGTGTCTTGCTAGAATTTCTTTGCATGGTTCACATGCAATCTCTTCAACTGAAACAACTGCATCCTTTGTAAATTTTGAGGTTGATTGATCAACTATTGCTACTCTAGACATTTTCTATCAATAGAAGAGCGTCGCTAATTGATTCCGAATTATCCTTAACCGGATTGACTTGTAAAATGGGAAGTGAAATTCCAGTTGAGACAAAGCGCTTTAGAGATCTGGTACAATCCTCGACCGTTCCATAAATTGTAAGCGATTCAAGCATATGGTCTGTGACAAATTTATGTATATTTTCAACGCCATTTATTTGATAATCTTGTGTGATTAACTCAACCTCATTTTTGAATCCATGACCAGACAAGAATTCATTATAATATTTTCCAACGGCAACGTAGAAAGCAAGTGTTTTTGCAGCTCTTGTACGTGCCAGGTCCGGAGTTTTATTTGAAATGGCAGTAATAAAGACACAAGAGATTTCAAAGTCTTTTGATTTTTTTGAAGCCATGGACCTTACACGTTGTACTGTTTCCTTGAGCTCGTCAAGAGGTCGAAGATACAAAATTATCCCATCGGCAATATCTGTAGCCAAGTCTATCATACCAGAATTAACAGCGCCCAGAAAAACAGGGATTTGCTTTCTAGTCGATGGATGCATTATTTTTAAATTTTTTAATCTAAAAAAATTCCCATCAAAGTTTATTGTTTCTCCACTAGAGATTGATTTAAAACACGTCACATATTCTTTCATGCGCTTTAAGGGAAATTCAAATTTGATACCATGCCAGTTCTCCGCGAGTACTGGAGTACTAGCGCCAATACCAATTATCGTACGATTTTTTGAAATGTTATCCAAAGTAGAGGCTGCCATTGCAGTCGTCGCAGGAGATCTAGAAAACATACTAACAATGGATGTTCCTAGCTTTATCTTACTTGTTAGTGATGCGATAGCTCCAAGCATCACAAAAGCCTCTCGACCCCAGGATTCTGGTATCCATATTGAATGTACTGACCTATTATCTAGTTGTTTGGCGAATTCGAAAATATGTTGAGTCTTAAATAAACTACTTGGATTAATACCAATTTGACCTATCTCATCAGTCATTTTTTAAATACTTCTTGAACTTCTTTGGAGGCTTCGTCTACATCTTTGTGTGAATCAATTGATCGCCAATAATTATTTGAAAATCTTTTTGCCTTTAGTTTCTGTTTCTCCACCAGCATTGGTAAAGTAACGGTTTCAAGATTTCCATTATCTGGTAGGTAATCAAAAATTTCATTTGAAAAATAATATACTCCTGCGTTGATCCACGTATCTTTAATGAATGGTTTTTCAATAAACTTCGATACAAGATCACCATTAGTTTCTACAATCCCGAACGTACTTTTTAAAGGAACCAATGCAAGTGTCATTGATCCCTTTTCAGATATCGTAAAAGGATCCAAATTAGTCAAAATGTCTCCGTTGATTACAAAAAAACCTGAATCTGTATTTCCATTCTGAATTATGTAGTCTTTTGCATTCTTAAGAGCACCACCGGTTCCGAGAGGGACGTTCTCCTCAATATAACTGATGTTAACTCCAAATTTCTTTCCATCTGCAAGGTGATGCTTTATTTTTTCCTTCAAATGTCCTACTAGAACTATAATGTCTGTTATCCCACATTTTTTTAGCCAATTTACTTGCAGCTCTATTATTGGAGTATTATTAATCTGAATCATTGGTTTTGGCCTATCTGAGGTTAGGGGTCTTAGTCTTTTTCCCAAACCTCCTGCAAGTATAACTGTTTTCACTTGATTCTCACTTGCACAAATATTCTATATAAAAGGCATCCCAAAACTAATAATGACTACATATTCTATTCTCGGGAGTAAACATACACTCCATCGAGAAATACTCTTTGATCTTTGTTCTTAACTCTAGTTGACAACTCTATGTTTGCAGCGGTTTGAGAAACATGCTCAAGATGAGGGCCAGTGATCACAAGATCATCTCCTTCAATTGCCACCTTGGTAGATTCCCCTACAATTTTCGAAATTCTGGCTTTTCTCTCGCCGAAAAAATTTTCAACATGCACTTTTCCATCTTTTATCTTGACAGTAATTGGAAAATGCGCAAATACTATTTTCATCTTATACTTGTAGCCATTCTGAACACCTTTTATCATATTATTTATGATGCTTTGTGCAGTCTTTGAAATAGCAAAATCCTTTCTTCTAGTTCCGTAAGGTTCAATCTTTACAGTATTATTTTCAACTGTTAGAAAGGCGGGAAGTTTTGTAAAATCCTTTTTAATAGTGCCAAGTTTTCCCTTGACAGAAATAGTTCTCTCTTCCAAGGTAACTGAAATCCCTTCTGGAATTTCTAGTGTTGAGATGTGATCATTAGTAGACATATCCGACCAACACTCCTCCTATTCCAATTTCTTGTGCTTCATGGTGAGTCATTATACCTTTGCTAGTTGATACTATCAAAATCCCCATATTGTATGCGGGTAAGAATTGTCTTTCCCAGTTCAAAAACTGATTTTTTCTGACACTGAATTTTGGAGTAATTATACCGCATTTGTTAATTTTGGCCAAAAGCTGAATCTTAAATTTACCAGCTCGAGAATCATCTATCTGCTCGAATTCTCCAATATATCTATGCTTTTGCATGACCCGTAATACTTCGCTTGAAAATCTTGAAGATGGACTTACTATGCATTCCTTTTTCCTTCTAACTTCGTTATTATACAGCGTGGCAAAAAGATTTGATAAAATGTTTAATGCTGGCAACTCATACACCCATTTTTCTATTCATATTTCTTGAAGCCTAATTTTATTGCTACTTCTCTAAAGCATTGTCTGCACAGCATAATATTGTAAGCTTGAATAAGACCCGAATAACATCCACATCTCTTGCACCATCGAGTGCCCTTGCCATGTATACGCTGCCTTCTACCGGTAATATCATATTCTCTTGGCTTTGGCATTAGATCATCTCAACTCCCATATTTTTGAAAAAATCAACGGCCTCATCTTTTGAAATTCTATGCTTCTTTCCCATCTTTCTAGGGTTGCTCTTTTTGATTATTCTGTAACCTGGTCTTGATAAAGATATGCATACATTCATTCCAAAAATTCCAATATCTGGATTATATTTTGCTCCCGGAATATCAATGTGTTCTCTTACCCCTAAAGAAATATTTCCATACTCATCAAAAGATGATTTTTTCAACTGGTTATTCTTTGATTGTATTATTCTCTTTGCAAATTCCATTGCCTCTGTATTTCTAAGTGTAACTTTTGCTCCAATTGGTTCACCCTTATGGATACCAAAATCTCTAACGTTATTTTTTGCACCACACTGTGTTGGCTTTTTTGATGTCAGTTCTTCAAGCGCATTCTTGGCTCTTTCTAGGGGTTCACCTGATTTTCCTACTCCGATATTAATTACAACTTTTTCCAAGCTGATATGTTTCATATTATTTATTGTACTCATTTTATTTGCTTACCTGAATTAATGAAGAATCGGTGCCAACTGCCATGACAATATCTATTGGTAATTCCACAGTTTTTTCACCTATTGAAACCAACACACGCTTTGGAAGCGAAAAGGATCCGGCCTTAATTTCTTGAACCTTTCCAATATTTCCTGCGTTTTCTCCTCTGGTTACAATAACGCTACAACCTTCTTTCAGCTGAACATGGTTTTTGACACCAAATTTTGGTAATTCTACTAAACACGTATCATTTACATTATATGCTTCTTCGCTTAGAAACGTTCTGCCATCATGAAGACAATATTGGTACGATTTTTTCTTAGAACTGACTTTGGATTTGATTTTTCCCAACTTTAGGTTTTTTTCATTTGCATCTATTTTTATAGGCAAAAGTGGAAGTCCGTTTGAAGGTACAAATCTATAAAATTCATTTGAAGGTTTTATTTCTACTGTATCCATCAAGCCAACTGGGAAGTTTGGATGATGAATCATTTTTCCATCGACGGTAATCAGACCTTTATTTAACGAGTTTTTTACTTCACGAATATTTGAGCAAACATGCAAAAGATCGCGCAAGACAACACCAATGGGATACGAAAACTTTCTGGTGTGTGGTCCAGGCATCGTGTTGAGAATAAATCTAGATGATTTTCTACTAACTTGCCAAAAGCGCGGTGCAAGTTGTCGTTTTAATCTCTTATCTCCTCCTTTTTTGGCCATGACTATGATTCCTCCTTAATCAATTCCTTCTTCTTTTCAGCTGATTTTTTTGTTTCTTTCCCTTTTTTTGTGTTTGTGTCGTTGTCACTTGATTTTGGGATGCCTTTTAGTCGATAATCATCATCAGTGTTCAAAGAAATAATTTGTACATTTGAAGCGTGAACCTGCACTTTGACATTACCCCCACGTATTTTTTCTCTCTGTACGCCTTCGATAGACAGTGTCGATCTTTCAGTATTCACTTTCTCAACTTTCCCTTCTATCCCAACATATTCTCCTCTTAATATTCTAACCGTATCTCCTTTTATCACTCTCATACTTCGCTTTTTGTGCTGTTCCCTTAAGTTTGCAGAAAGGTTTGCTCCCAATAATCTGTCTCTTTTGTGTTTTGAAATCAGTTTGTAAAACATTATCATAACCTCATATTATCAATGATGCCAAATTCGCGATTCTGGGCCATTTTTCTGCAGCTTCGGCAGCCACTGGACCTTTGATGTCAGTTCCTTTTATTTCTCCTTCTGGTGTAACTAATACTGCTGCATTGTCTTCAAATGATAATCGAACACCGTTTAATCTCCTTATGGCATATTTTTGTCTGATAATCACAGCGCCAAACATTTGCTTTCGTAGTTCTGGCTTTCCTTTTTTCACGGTCACATTAACAAAGTCTCCCACTGCGGCAGCAGGCATCCTTGAATGTCTCCCCTTGATACGTGTCACTTGAGCAATTCTCAATATTTTTGCCCCGGTATTGTCTGCACAAACTAAATTAGCAGCAATAGGTAATGCCCTTGTAATATAGGGTTTAAATTCCTCGACACCCTTTGCAGAGACTGCTCTACTCTTAGACGCCACTTTTTATTACCTCCACCGTTACAAATGATACTGTTTTTGAGATAGGCTTACATTCTGCGATCTTTACCTCATCACCCTCATTTACATCCATACATGAAGGGAGAAATGCATGGACCTTCGAACTACTTCTCTCATATCTTTTGTATTTTCTTACTAATCTAGGGTAGTCACGTGATACAACAATCATTTTATGCGCTTTTGAACTTACAGTAATCCCTGTCAATATTCTTCCTCTTATGGAAAGTTTACCATGAAAAGGACACAATTCATCGTCACAAGTCCTTTTTGGTTCCGAAACTGTTAATCCAATATTTTTAGTCATTAACTATCAACCATCACTTAATTAATCGATCTTCCGGTCTCCCTAATATCATTGAACCGTTAATAATACAAATCTCATCCTTAAAAATCAATCCTAATTTTTGTATTGTTTTTTTAGGAATAATGTATTTCTTGAAATTATTAGCAATTGAAATCGTATTTTTAGTTTCAAAAATAATTTTGCCACTCACTTTCCTCTGATTTTCAGTCGGCCCATAATCTATTTGTGCATCTCTGCCGATGAATTCATATCGAGTAATATAATCTAGAAGTGTCATCTAGCGAGCTCCCTTTCCTTCAATATCGAATGTATTCGGGCGATGTCCCTTTTCTTCCATTTCATATTTCCAGTTTCTTTCTTAAGGGTGCCTTTTGAATTTTCAATTGTTAATTTTAGCAAATCCGCTCTAATTTCCGACAACTTTGATTCTAAATCATTATCGTTCAATTCTCTTAATGTTCTTAATTTGAGTCTAGCCATTATGTCTCACTCTTGTTTACTGCTATTTCCTTAACTTCATTATCAACAACATCCTTATTCTCTACAGTCTCTGTGTTTTCTTTAGTTTCTGTAATTTCTGTTTTTATCTCTGACTCAGCTGGAACATTCTGATCGGTAGTTTCAGTCTGTTCTGTTTTTATCTCTGACTCAGCTGGAACATTCTGATCGGTAGTTTCAGTCTGTTCTGTTTTTATCTCTGACTCAGCTGGAACATTCTGATCGGTAGTTTCAGTATGGATTTTTTCAGAGGCAGCTTCCGGCTCGGCTGGAATTTCAGTTTCACTCTTTGGCTGAGCTTCTGGCTCTAAATCAAAATCACGATGAACTTGTTCCTTAATTGAAATCTTTAATTTTATTCCTACAAGACCCATCTTTGTCAACATGCTGTTTGTACTGTTCCTAACAACTTCTTCAGCGAATTTTCCGCTCTTGGGAATAATTCCTGCGGTGTGCTTCTCGAAATGAGCACGTTCACCTCTGAGCTTGCCCGAAATTGTAATTTCCACACCCAAAGCTCCAGCTCCCATAATGGTGTTTATCGTCCACAATGAAGCTCTCCTAAATGCAGTGCCCCTTTCAATTAGCTGTGCAATTCGATTTGCCATTATATTCGGGTTCAGTTCAGGTTTTGTAACCTCGGTCACAGAGACCTGTGCATTTTCCAAATTAAACTGCTGTTCTAATCTTGCGGTCAAATCCCTGATTCCGCTTCCCTTCCTTCCAATGACAAGACCAGGCCTAATGACAAAAAGTGTTATTTTCGTTCCTATTGGAGTTTTTTGTACTTCTGCTCCTCCATAACCAGCTTCAGATAAAGAAGAACTTAGGAATTCGTTGAGTTCCATGTTCCTAAAATTATTTTTCATTACGTTTTTTATAGCGCTCAATATACTTTACCCTCTCTTGCAACGATCTCTACATGTGTCAACGTGTCAACTTTGGGGCTTGATCTTCCCATGGCTCTAGGAGTAAATCGTTTAAGTTTTGTTCCCTTGTGAATGACACAAGAAACTATTTCCAACCTATCCAAATCCATACCCTTATACTCTGCATTTGATTCCAAATTATCTAAAAGTCGTAAAAATTCTTCAGATGCCTTCCTTGGAAATCTTCCGGAAAAAAAACCATCCATGATGTTTGATCTATGTGCCACTTCATTATGGTGTCTTCTATAGGGAACTGCAACTTTTTTCTCGATTGCTTGATCCAAAACATTCCTTGCTCTTTCGATCGAGAGGCCTTTGATAGCTAGAGCAATTTCTCTAGCGTGTTTGTGTGATATGTCAGTTTCCCTTAGCGCGGCCCTCACATGTTTATTCTTATCAAATTGTGAAAAAGCGTAAGAATATGTTGGCAAAATCTATCACTTTAATGGGACGTAAAGACTTGATCTGGAAGCTCCTACTCCAGGTGCACCATGCTGAACTCTTTTGTTTGTAATTGCGTATTCACCTAAATAATGACCGATCATTTCGGGTTTTATTGAAATTGGACTAAAATCCTTTCCGTTATGAACATTAACTGTGATTCCCACCATGTCTGGAAGAATAATCATATCCCTTACATGAGTTCGTATTGTCTCTTTAGAATTGCCTTCTCTAACGTTTTTAATTCGTTCACGTAATTTTCTTTTTTCATCGTTCATATATTTTCCAACCCTTTTGTCCAAAGACCTTCTCTGCCTGGCATTTAACAAAGGTAAAAGGGCCTCTATTGATAGATTCTTTAATTGATCTACGTTTAAACCTCTAAATCTAAATTCACGAACCAATTAGATATTCAACTCCAAAATACTCCTTTTAAATTTAACTAGATAAATCAATTTAGACCAGACCTAACCTTGTTGCAAGTTGGCGTGCTTCGTCATCTTTGGTAAATCTGATAATTGCTTTTTTTCCTTGAATTGTTCTGAATATATTGACTTCTTTTACGTTACCTTCGTACATTGTCTTGATTGCTTCACTTACGTCTTTCTTACTTGCGCTGTCAGCGACAATAAAAGTTAATTTGTTTTCCTTTTCTATTAGATTAAACGTTTTTTCCGTAATATATGGTCGGAGGATAATTGAATGAATGTTGTCATCTATTTCTTTGCTCATACTTCTTTCACCATACTTTGTACTTTTGACCAAACTGTATTTATCTTGTTCATAGAATCTATAGCATTCTTGGTATAGATTGTTAATCTAACTGGTTTTGTTCCTGGAACAAGGTCCATGATACTTAGGTTGTCTACAGAAACAACATTTACTCCAGGTAATGATTTTTTTAACTTGTTTATTTGGGAATCTTTTGAGGCAACAATTAGACAGCTAAGTGCAGTATGTTTCTTTCTTCCACGTCGTCGTGATTTACCAGAAGGCACTTTTACTATACTTGTTGATCTTTTGAGATCATCTTCAAGGCCCAATGAAAGTAATGCTTTTCTTAATTCTGTCGTCTTTGTAATTTTCTCTAAATCGTTTGAAACTACTATTGGAAATTCAGAAATCTTGTCGACTTTGTGACCTCGTCCTTCAATGATTTCCTTATTTGATGTTGCTGCTATTGCAGAGCAAAAACCAAGTTGTTTTTCTTTTTTGTTTATTCTCTTGTGAATTTTCTTCCATGAAACCGGAGGATGTGCCAATCTTCCACTTCTTACACTTGCAACACCTGCAGCTTGACCTGCACGTTGAAATCCTTCGCCTCTGGCTCTTGCAATTCTTGCAATACCTAAACCAGTATTGCGTGATTCTGCACTAACCATCTCGCCTGCTGCAGGATATCTTCCTTGTGGCTGGAACTGCGATGAGAGGACGTTAACATACACTTTTTTTATGATCTCTGGTCGGTAGGGTGTATTAAAAACAGATGGTAATTCTAATGCTTCAATTTCCTTACCACGAAGATCCTTTAGGGCAACTTTCATTTGACTAATACCTCCAAAACTTTGGGCTCTACAACTTTCTTACTAATAGTTCTTATTGGAAAGCGCATCTTAATCAACCTCTTAGGAACGCCAGCAACGGAACCTTTTACTATGATGTAGTCATTTTTTACGAGACCATAATGTCCAAATCCGCCTTTTGGATTAATCTTGAAATCACCATCTTTATCCGAATTAGATATTATCAAAATTCTCTTGTTGTATTCTGTCCTTTGATGAAATCCTCTCTGGCCTTGTCTTGGTACAGTATAAGTAACAACTGCAGGCGAAATTGGACCAAGAGTTCCAAGAGCTCTGACACTCTTTCTGGATTTATGCTGTTTTCTTTTTACTCCAAATCTAGTAATTGGTCCTTCAACTCCTTTTCCTCTTGTTATAGCGGAAATATCAATAAACTGACCTGCTTCAAACACATCCTTAATGTTTACTTGTTTTCCAAAATTGCTGACAACATAATCGATTTTTGATTTCGCATCTTTTCCACCTATCGGTATCTCCCAAACAAATGGTTTCTTCTGAGACAGAGAAGCACTACTGGGATTCGAAGATACAACAGCTACAACGTGCTTAATTTTATCAACTTGGGCATTGATTTCTTCCAGTTTACCTTCCTTGAATTTGAATGGTGCTTTTTTTGATAGATATTTGTCGGTATCTTTTACAAAAGCATCAAAAATTACATTTTTTCCATAAGTAGTTTCTGAATAAGCTCTAATTCCTATTATTTTCAAAGGTGGGGTAGCTATTAGAGTAGATGAATTCATGACGTTCTTGCCAAAATTGGGCGTTTTTTCTCTATCGTCAACAGATAATACATTTAAATTTGTAACTTTATAGCCAGCAAAACCTAGCAATGATGATTTCTCCAAGTTAGGATCTGCCCAGCTTCTTATCCTAGATTCGAGACTTCGTGCACGCACTCTTGGGTAGAATGCCATACTTCCACGTCTAGGTGCACTATATTTTCGGTGACCCATGATTAATCCGTTTTTTGCTTTCCCTTTAATAAATTAATAACTTCACGGGAGAGGCAATGCGCAGTTGATCAAGGTTTCAAATTGATAGAATCTGAAACATATCAATCAAGCATGTAAGTAATTGTTAATGATCGATAGCGTACCTAAAATCGCCTCTTCTAATCTTACCGTCTGGGTACCTTGCTTGGGAAACATGTTCAAGAAATTATCGATAGATGAGATCTGGATATTTTCTGATTCCATTATTTTTCTCAGTCCAAGTTTAGGACTACCGAAAATGACAAGAAGATTCTTTGAATGCTTCACTTTATTCATGAGATTGTTTACATACTTTGTGAATGGCGATCCCTGTACTGAAGTCATCACAATTTCATTTTTCGGATCGCCCAATATTGAAGATAATGAATCTGCATCCTGGACATCGTATCCCAAATAGCCTTCAACGTTGTCTTTTGAAATGTCATCTGCCATCAACTGGCTATTTTTGGAAATCTTTACGAGAACCTTTTTACCTCGCTGGGAACCATTGTATTTTATCATCTTTTCAAGTCCAACATCAACATATAACGAATCGTTTTGTCTTATTACAAATCCAAATCTTACGTCACCATCCTTAATTTTATTGATGTCAATCAAGGTCATGTGATGCGGGGATTTTATTGGCGGTAATATTCCTGCGTGCTTTAATATCCACATTTTGGGATACATTTTTTTTCGAAGGTAAGGCGGTGTGTCAAGATATTCCAATATTGTTTTGAGAATTTTTTTATCCATTTTTTCAGTTTTTACGCTTTTGTCGTGGTAAACAATTATCTTATTAACACAAAATATCGAACATGCACGTGAGATCTGAGAAATCTTGAAACTTTTGTCTAAAATCGATTGTGAATCAATAAGACAAGAGTCAGGAATTGCAATCCCTAGATTGGTCAAATAAAATACTAAACCGTTTTTTCTGATAATAGTTTTTCTATAGTAGCGCCCATCAGTCCAGTGGATCCAAACGTTGTTTCACGAAGAATACCTTTCTTGTCAATGAATATTGTTGATGGAGTACCTCTTAAGGAATATTCTTCAAAGGTGAGCGGATTGTAAGGTTTTGTTTCTAAATATGATCTGACTCGTGAAATAATTTCATCCTTATCTTTTTGATGATATAGCTCAAAATCAGGAACGTTTGCATTCACAACTTCCATAATTTTTTTTTCATCTATTGGAAGATCTTCCTTTACAAGTTTATCCATCCCTACTGGGAAGGGAATATCATAAGTTAACATTCCTTTATCTAGGAACTTACTTTGGTATGTAAGAGTAGTAAGGGTCTCACCAATGACCTTCTTCTCATTTAATAGTAATTTTAAATTATCAACCGTATTCTTGTCAAAATCCTCAAATGCTGTGGCAAGTCCTAATATTATAACCCCATCATCCTTGTATTTGTTATAATTATCAATAGCTTCGGGTATTCCGTAAATAAAGCAGCCCGGACAATTAACTTGGAAAACTTCAACAACAACGACTTTACCCTGATAATCTTTCAGACTAATTGGACCGCCCTGTATCCATTCACTAACTTGAAGGTCTGGTGCAGGAGAGCCAGTTTTAACTGTCACAAAATTCACAGGATTTCTTGAATATTTAAACCAATATTAATTGAATGAAAATTAAAAAAATAGATTATTGTGGAGCTCTTTTGCTGGCGTTCTCTTTTGATTTTGAAGCATAGCTGTCAATATCATTATTTTCAATTTTCTTCATTCTCTTCGATTTGGTATCAATTTGTGCCATTTTTATATGTCTGGTTCCCGTTTTTTCTTCACTAACCAGATAAATTGATTCCAATGCCAGACTACTTGCATCTTCCATACTTATGTCAGCATGATAGTTCTTTTCCAGAAATTCATTTACTTGATCACTGCCATTGCCGATAGCAACAGCGTCATATCCAATGTAAGTTCCACTCGGATCGGTTTGATATAGTGATGAGCCATTCTTGTCAACTCCTGCAAGGATTAACGCAACACCATATGGTCTTACTCCGGCATATTGTGTAAATTGTTGTGCCATATCTGCAAGATTCTTTGCAACTCCTTCAACGTCCACCGGTTCGTCATATATCAGTCTATTACTTTGAGCAAAAAATCTTGCGTGGTCCACTTGAGTTCTCGCATCAGGAATATATCCTGCTGCTGCAACTCCTATATGATCATCTATTTGAAATATTTTTTGAGTAATATCAGAAACTTGTAATTTTCTAGCTTTCTCTTCTACCGCTAATACTACACCGTCTTTGCTCTTAATTCCAACCGCCAAGGTTCCTCTTCTTACTGTCTCTATGGCGTATTCTACTTGGTATAATCTTCCGTCGGGAGAAAATACCGTAATTGCTCTATCATAACCAGCTGCTGCAGGTAACAAATCAGCTCTAACTTGTTTGCATTCGTTAATTTAAGTCTACCTTAGTATCATACTTTAAATTGTCACCTAAATTTTTAAAAGACAGTACAATAATTGGAGGAAGAAATAAAGTTTCAAGGTCACAAGAATGTACTTTCACTACACTCTAGGACTATTGAAATTACAAAAGATCCTAATTTGACAAAGAAAGGCGATTGCATTTTAGGTGTTTCGGCAAATAAAGCATGCAATGATTTGGATTCTTCAATAAAAAATCGATTAAGGACAACTGGTACTGTTGTTAAAATATCGATTGTTGTCGAACCATTTGAATTTGAAATGTCAGGATACGGGAGTAATGCGTTGGAAATTTCACACGGTCATGACATTGTATTGAGAAAATCAAATTATGTTGATTCTAGAACATTAGCTGTTTCATGTGATAAATCTGCATTGGACATTCCTAGGAATCTTGTTACTCTACTAACTAATGCAGATACTAACGGTATGCTTAAGATTAGTGTCGAGTAACATGATCACTTATCTGATTTGTTAGATATCTTTTCGTAAACATGTGAATATCTCTTTAATAGCTCATCCACAACATCCTTAGGAAGTTCTGGGGGTTCGGGTTTTTCTCCATCTTTAGATGATTTTACTTTATCTCTAAATCCAACTTTGGTTAACCAATCTCTAAGATATTGCTTATCGTAGCTAAATTGATCCTTTCCTGGTTTGTATGACTCTTTTGTCCACATCCTAAATTCATCAGGGCCAAGTGAATCAGCTAAAATAATTTCGCCAGATTGTGGATCCTTACCAAACTCAAATTTTACATCTGCCAATATGAATCCAGCCTTATCTGATATAATGGACATTTGATCATACAAGTTTATTGAAGTATTTCGTAAATAATCTAATTCACTTTCGGTCAAGATTTCTTGTTCTAGGATTTGATCCTCTGAAATGGGCACATCATGGATTTGTGATTTCGTTGTAGGATCAAAAATTGGATTTGATAATCTTGCTGCAAGTTTCAGGTTAGGATCTAGTCCCATTATGTTCTCTGAAGAAGTATATCTTTCAAACAGACTGCCGTACAAATATCCTCTAACAACACATTCAAGAGGAATCATTGAGAGCTTCTTTACAACCATTTTATCTTTATCATCTAACCTGACCATGTGATTCTTGGCATCTAGATAATTAAACCAGAATTCTGCAAATTTGCACAGGATTTCGCCTTTTCCTTTTATGTTGGTAATCATTGGTACATCATAAGCGGAGACTCTATCCGTAAAATGAAAGAGCAAATTATTTTCATCTAATTCGTATACATCTTTCACTTTGCCGCTATGTACGAATTTCATTATTCATCATTTTATATGGATATATTTATCATATTGTGTTTTCTTGCCCAAGTCCATATTCATTCCACTTGCTTGTTACTAATCTAACTGTACTTTCATCTGGAACCGCTTCTTCCTGTACGGGTCTTTCATAACCTTCTTCTCTTGATTTTTTAGTTGCATCAATCCCCATCTTTGATCCGAGATTTAACAGCGGAGAAGCTGGGTCTAGTGTATCTGTTGGCGCATTTTCGATCAAAATTGTATCTCTCTTTGGATCAGATCTAGTTGTAACAGCCCAAATAACATCATTAATGTCATGCACATTAATGTCGTGATCTACGATAATCAAAATCTTTGTCAGTGACAGCTGTCCCATACCCCATAATCCCATCATTACTTTTTTGGCCTGTCCTGGATATCTTTTCTTTATTGATACTATTGCCATACCCTGAAACCAACCCGCAGGGGGCATTGAAAAGTCAACTACTTCTGGTTGGAAGAGCCTTACTAATGGAAGGAATGCACGCTCAATGACTTTTCCTATGTAAGCGTCTTCGAGTATTGGTTTTCCCACAACTGTCGTAAGATAAATTGGTTTTTTTCTCATCATAACACCTGTGAGGGTAAATGTAGGATAGGGTTCAGGAGGTGTGTAGTATCCGGTATGATCTCCAAAAGGACCTTCTGTGTTAAGCTCTGAAGGATCAACATAACCTTCTAGTACAATTTCTGACGAAGCAGGTACTTCCACATCAACAGTTTTGCATTTAACTAGGTCGACTCCCTTTTTACGAGTCATTCCTGCGAATAGAAATTTATCCAATCCTTCTGGGACAGGTGCAACTGCACTAAAGACTGTTGCAGGATCAGCTCCAATCACTATAGCGACTTCTGTTTTCTGCATATTTTCCTTGTTAATTTGATAATGTAGTGCACCCCTCTTGTGAATTTGCCAGTGCATTATGGCCTTTTTGGGACCGATGACCTGTAATCTGTACACGCCCATATTTCGAACATCTGTTTCAGGATTCCTTGTAACCGTAATTCCAAACGTGATAAATCTACCAGAATCGTTTGGAAATGATTTGAGTACGGGCAAATTATCTAATGTTGGATTACTTGTTTCAACGATTTCTGTGACGGGACCCGAACTGGTACTCTTGGGCCCATAATCAGAAATTTCTGAAAGTTTTGGCAGCATTTTGAATTTATTGAGCAAGCCATGAGGCATTTTTAATCTTGTTAATGCAGTCACCCTCTCTCCAATATCTTCAAAATTTTCCATATCAAGAGCTAACTTCAATCGCCTCAATGAACCAAATGCGTTACCAAGCACAGGAATATCATATCCTTCTACATTCTCAAATAAGATTGCAGGTCCATTATTCTCATACATTACTCTACGAAGAATTTCTGCAATCTCCAACTCCGCAGAGACCTTTGTTTTTATTCTCTTTAACTGGCCTTCCTTCTCAAGAGAGTCCACATATTCTCTCAGGTTCTCAAAATACACATTGTTACTTTTTTTATATGAGATATTAGTTTTTTTAATCCAAAGTTTGTTAAATAAGGTTGATAGGTTTCTATATGTTCAATTGACTTTACTTTTTTTAAATATAGAATTCAATAGCTTGGAATTGAAAATAAACGTATCGAGAATTAAGTATAAAATTAACTACAATCCGGTGAATTACAACACAACTACAGGTAAGTATGAGAGCGGAAATGAAACTTATACATTTTACAGTCAGGCGAAGGTAAACCTGTGGAAATGTGACAAATGCGCCATGAAATTTGGTACATTCAGAAGTTTGAGAAAACACAAGTCTGAAGTACACGCTTATTGAGGTACTGATATCAATTTCAGTACCAAATCGATTTTTGTAATTTTTGAACCGTTGACCTTTCAATAATGAATATCTTTTGAGAATGGTTCGATCAGTTGATCCAAAATTCTGGCCGTGGCTCCCCATATAACTTCATTTTTATATGTAAACTTAGGCAATCTTGGGATAGAAAATTCTATTGCATGTTCAATGTCATCCTCACGACTTTTAAGCAAGGGTATTAGAGGAGCGTCTATTATTTTTTCTACCTCATAGTTGGTATCGGTTATTTTTGGAATATTATCCAATATCACGACATAAGGGTATATTACATAGCGTGAACTCAAAGTTCTCTCTGCCTTTAGATGGCCAATTACCTGGTTGCTTTTTACTTTGATGCCTATCTCCTCACCCATTTCTCTTATGGCAGTTTTTAGCATTTCAACATCCACCTTCATGAAATTACCTCCAGGAAAGGAAATTTCACCAGCGTGATTTTTGACGAGTTTAGTTCTTTTTATCAAGATCACATTAGGCCTCCTATTTGTAAAGTGGATCGTAATCATAACCGCTGCAAATTTGAATTTAATCATGGAGGAAGGAAAAATTGACTTCTTACCAAGGTAAGGCGCTAGTAATTTCTGCACTGCTTTTACATCATTCAAGTGAAAATCAACCAGGATGTAGAATTAGGACCAAATAAAAAAATATAAATTGAAATCTTTAGAGTTTTAATGCAAATTGAAATTTTAAGATTATAAATTAAGGATTTAATTATGATAAACATTGTGAGATAATAGTGGATATTAAAGTTATTTACGAAATGAATCCTCCAAAGGTACTTTACAATAATTATTTTGATAATAAAACCATTATCAAGAATATTGATCTTTTCTTGTCAAGAACTAAACGCATATCAGAATATGTTGACGGCATTCACTTGACAGATAATGTACTTGGTATCCCAAGAGTTTCAAGTTTGATGATTGTTTCAATGCTAAAAAAGATCGGAGTATCAAAACCAATTAGCTGTACTTGCAGACTTTATGACAAGAACCTCATTTCAGTCTTGCAATTTGTCACAGATTCGATCATAGCTGGAGTCTACAGTATACTTATACTTCGGGGCGATGAACCAGTCATTGGAAATAAGATCGTTGACATTCCACCAACAAAGATTATCAAAACCCTGTCTGAGCACAATTTTAATAATTTCATAAAGCTAGATTTGTCATTCCCAAACAAGATAGAAAATAGTGCCAAAGTTAAGAACAAACTTGAGGCAAGGCCACGGGCATTCATAACGCAGTCCATAAGCTCAAAGGAGAACTTGAAGGCAATCGTTGAATTGTCTAAACCATACAACATCGATGTAATACCATGTATTATGTGTCCATCAAAGAGGAATGAAGTCTCTGCAAAGAATATCGGTCTTAATTGGAGTTCCTATGCAAATGAGCCTGAAAAATTTATTTCTGATGTGTCTAACCTGACTAATAAAGTTCTTTTGTGCTCTCCAAATAGTTTTGAGGACGGTCTAGACCTAGTCAAGAGACTAAAGAAAACTTAGTCGGATTGTTGTTTACGCGCAGCATTGATTTCACTTCTTAGTTCACTCAAGACTTCTCTATAGTAGGGCTTGAGCTCGTCATCTTCCGTTAACCTGGGTCTCCTATGATCAATAGTAATTTCTCTTTTGATCCTTCCTGGTCTGTTGGTGAATACAACGACTCTGTCACCAAGGCATACAGATTCCATTACGTTGTGAGTCACAAAAATGATATTTTTTCTGGTCTTGGACCAAATTAGTTGCAGTTCAACCGATAGCAAATCTCTTGTTTGAGAATCTAGAGATGCAAAGGGCTCATCCATAAGTAATATTTCGGGGTCCATGACAAGTGCCCTTGCTAGGGCCACTCTTTGTTTCATGCCTCCAGATAATTGATATACGTATGAATCAGCGAATTTTGTCAACTGCATTGTTTCAAGATGCGCAAGGGCAATCTGACGTCGCTTATCCTTTTGCAGACCTGCTATTTTTAATCCAAATTCAACATTTTCTATTACTTTGAGCCATGGAAAAAGAGCATTCTCTTGAAAAACCATGATTCTATCGGGTCCGGTTCCATCAACTTCATGACCATTAAGAATGATTTCGCCTTCAGTTGGTTTATCAAGACCGGCAAGAATGTTAAGTAAAGTAGATTTTCCACATCCAGATGGTCCAACAATACATACAAATTCACCATCGTTAATCGTAAGGTCGATATTTTCAATAGCAGTAACGAATTCGCTATTCTTGGACCTAGATGTCATGAACCTTTTAGACAGATTTTTAACTTGTAATTTCACGTTTTGGCCCCTTCTAGTATTATGCTGATTAATTTGAATGGTCTTATCATAGTTCCTTAATCTCGTTATTTCTATAAATTACTATTAAGTCATCGCTTTTAATAATGAAACGAAAAAACGAGTATATTTTATTAAGTTCACACGTTAATCGTTTTTAAATTTTACCAACATTCCCAATGGTTAATTATTTATTATCTGTCCTTTCAAAATATTACGTTCCTTATCAATCTGATGGGAGAATTGGTTTATCTGCTGCATAACTCGGTAAAACAACCTCCCACCAGGTTTTAACTTTCTTATAACTTTTAATCATGTTTTTTCATGCTCGTCATTTTTCTTTCTTAATTATAAGTCCATTTCATCCCAGGAGTTACATGTATTATTTCGTTGCATATGCATACGCTAAATGCCAAAACCTAGAATGAAGAACTAATTATTTAATCAGTCATATCACTGGCTTGATTACTATTTATTTGTAAAGGAGGTTCATTATTTCCTTTGAAGTTGCATTGGTTTTGAAACCCTTATCATTCATAATTGTTTTAGATGCCTCATATCCGTTGTCTGATAGAGCTTCGATCACTTTGTCTAATGAAATCGAACTCTTTTTAGCCATAGAAGCAATAGTGTCAGTTTCAAAATATGATGGAATTGTAAGCTCATTGGAGCAAATTTGTATCATTTTCTTGAGTCTATTTAATTCATTACTGGACATTGAATTCTCTTTCCCATTCTCCAATTTTGCCAACATCGCGCCCACAAATTCAGCATTATGAAGAGAATCTATCCAAAGCGGACCTGCCAAATTACATTTCTTCTTGCAAATTTCGCAACTCAAGTTTTGCTCACGAAGATCTTCAACTTTCCTGTGATTACAATTTTGACAATGTTTGAGATATCCTGTTTTTTGAATTACAGAATTTGCAAGTGAATTTCCAAAATCAACTCTCAGGTACACTCTCATATAATGAAGATTACTGTGACAGAAGTATGGGATAACAGACAAATCAAATCTGGATGCAGTTAGTGCTATAAAAGAGACCAAAATTCTTATTCCAATTTCATTTGAATACTCTGATCTTAATGGGAATCCATGATACTTTCTATAACAAACTTTTGGATAAACTCCACACAATACAGCAGTATCTGTTGCTGTAATTGATATCAATCCATGATTACTTACTGATCTTAGGACGCAATCCACATAAGGGGACGGACTTCCAAATGGATCCAGATCTATTATATCAAATTTCCGGAAATCACGTTGTTCAAAATTTAAGAATTTACATACATCATTTGCTCCAAAGAAACACTTGTTTTCAACTTGATTTATTTTTGCACTTTCTTTGGCAAGATCTATTGCGATAGGATTTAGATCGTTCATATAAACAGTATCAATTTGCGGAACTTCGACCGAAGCTCTTAATCCTCTTGCCCCTACACCGCAAATTGAGTCAGCGAAAGTTTTATTGTATTTTGTAGATGCTTGTATACTGTAAACTAGCATTGAAATATCCCTATTCCACTTTGCACTTGGATTAAAGAACGCAGGATTTTTTGGTGGTACGTTGTCAGTCAGTGATAAAGTAGGAACTAGGAGCGTTGTTTTACCTTCTTTAATCGTTGAAATATCATGTTGCAATCCTAGTAGATAGTAAGGTAACTTTTGGCTCCTAATATATCATGATTTTTGGGGTAAGAATAAAATAACAACAATCTCTTGATTTGGACTCAAGGGATCAGAGTTCGCTGGGAATAAAAGCATCATATGTGGAGTAGATGAGGCTGGTAGGGGATCTTTACTAGGCCCGATCATTGTGGCAGGAATCAGTGTACCCAAAAAATCCATTTCAGAATTGACCAAATATGGAATCAAAGATTCAAAATTGCTTTCCCCAAAAAAAAGACAAAGTCTTTTTGGTCAAATCATAAACATTGCAGAATCAATTTGCATATGTAGAATAAGTATAGAAGACATTGATTTCCATGTTTTTAGGAACAATCTAAATGTTCTTGAGGCCGAGGCTATGGCTATTACCATTGGGAATATGAAATCCGACAGAACATATGTTGATTCATGTGATGTCAATCCGTCCAGATATCAAAAAACAATTCGTGGTTTTCTTGGCCAGCATGACACAAAATTAATTTCGATGCATCATGCAGACAGGTTAAATGTCGTAGTATCGGGAGCATCCATTATTGCCAAGGTAATTCGTGATTCTGAAATTACCAAAATTCGTGTTCAGTATGGCGATATTGGAAGTGGTTATCCATCTGACAAGAAGACTATAAAATTTGTAAAAGATTGGTATACTCAAAAAAATGAGATTCCGCCATTTGCAAGGAAATCTTGGAAACCTGCTCAATCAATAGTATCAGGTACCTATCATTTATAATGGCTATTTCGGATGAAAAATTGCAGTTATCATCGCATGATCCTTGTCGAATGGTTCAAGATCTATTTTTTGTTTGATTTGAAATGAATTGCTTTCCAATTTCCTAATTTCCTGTGCGATTACGCTCTTTGGAGACATTGTAACATCAATACTTCTAGTTTTAATGACAAGGAGCATTGGCTTTTGTTCTTTTAGATATATTTTACAATTCTCAATTGCTATGCTTGTTTGATCAGGTTGAGCGATATCACAATATACCAAGTCCATCTTGTCATATATTGCAAAATAATTTCTAGGTTTCCTTGCATCTTCTATTATGGGTATCACATTTGTTCTTTTAGACGAAACATTCGAAATAAGCTCTCTTGCGACTCTGGTTGATGATTCAACCGCAAAAATTCTTCCTGAACGACCAACAATGTCAGACAGATGACTTACAGTTGTTCCTGTTGAGGCTCCCAGATATAATACCTTGTCTACATCAGTAAACTCAAAGTTAAGTCCCTTAATATAAGCAGCAGCCAATTTGCTTCTAAATGGATCCCACGTTCTGTATTCATTACCGTTTCTAGTTACAAGCTTTTCACCATAAAGAGTTACTCCTTTCAAAAGGTTAACAGTAGCTATGTGTTCCTTTCCATTCAAAGTAACGTAACTAATGACGTCTACGTTTTTCATGACGCATCTTTCTTCTCTTGAAATCCATCGGCCTATTATGTCTCTTGTGCATGAATCTTCCCTTATCTTCAAAAGATTCCTTCGTTTTTGGAGGCTCTTGATAAATTTTTTGAATAGTTTCAATTCTCTTCGTCAATTTTTCCAACAATGAATTGTCTAATTCACCACTACGATATACATCGATTCTTACTGCGATGGCTATCTTTGATGACAATGCACGAGCAATTTTACCCCGTTGCCACTTTGGAGCAGAGTTAACTGAGGGATGTTGAAACAATAGTCCATGTTTTGGAGGTCTCGTGCCTGTTTTTAATGCGCGAAACAGGGCTTTTTCAGCACCAATAATTTGAATTGTACTTGAAGGCATCTGTGATAGTTTTATCAAACTACCCGCCTTTGCAACCAACCTGGCTCCTATAATTGCGGTCAAGATATTTTTCAGATTAGGAGCAAGCATCTCCATAAGATTTTCAATTGTGGTAGACAGGTTTGTTCTCAATTCGGATAACATTATGACTTGGGATGCCAAAACTTTCAATGATTCGGAGCTCTCTTGCGAAAGGTCGCCCCCTTGACTTTTGGAGATAGCTAATTGAATCATTCCAATTTTCTTTTCTGGTATCTCAAGCCGAGTCAAAAGTTCCGTTGTAATATTATCTCTTGATCCAGCATCTCTTACAATGCTAGCATATGTGACGAAATTTTGAAGCAAATAGTCTAGTTCAGGAAAATGAAGTCCGTACCATTCACGGATCCTCGTACTAATTGTATTTAGAATTTCATCAAGCTCGTCTAGAGTGTTGACAGCTTGCACTAAATGTAAGTCCAATCTTTCTGATGTTTCTTTTACCTTCAGGGATGAAAGATTTATTGCGAAATTTTGTAGTAGTTCACCTAATTCTTCCCTGTTTTCCGCCAATCCAAATTTAATCATTAGTTCTAATTTATTCTGATTAATCTCATTCTGTCTGGAATCTGACATGAGCTTAACATCAAAACTTTCATCTTGCAAAACCTGTAATAGACTCTTATTATTGACTCTCACAATTCGATAATTTCTTAATTTGGGGATTAGATCCTCTACGTATTTTTTTTGCCCTTCGATGATGGAAGAATATTCCACTACCGGATCGTCAAATTTCCTCTTGTAAATTAATTCTGAATCTTCAAGAGCACAGAGACCGATTTCAAATAAAATCACATTTGCAACTTTCAACTAGATCTGTTTTTAAGTTAATTTGGTCACTAAAAAATCTAACATTATTATG
>Ga0068870_10000194_pt1 | contig 21682 bp, 19 predicted proteins | sample KBSMisM62_FD_66599 | JGI IMG/M metagenome (GOLD analysis project Ga0068870, IMG submission 66599) | Miscanthus rhizosphere microbial communities from Kellogg Biological Station, Michigan, USA - KBS Miscanthus M6-2 | ecosystem: Host-associated > Plants > Roots > Rhizosphere > Soil ...
CTCTTCCAGTGAGCGGCTAATAATACGAAATGCGATGCGTCTTCGGCGATTTCAATATTAGTTATTAGGCGGTGAGGAAAATTTCAAGTTATGCCGGACAAAAATTTCATTTAATGCCGGAATCGTCCGCATAAGTTATTGATTCTAATAACAGGCGGATTTCACTTTATGAAGGAACCCACAAACAACAGCTACCGCACCGGCTTTTTCCCAGGAACAATCCTTTACTATTGGCGCCATTGACTTCTATGGACATGCTGGTGTCGGCGTTGACCGGCTTCGAGCCGCACTACCGTTACGGCAACGCGACCACGTTGTGAGCGGCTCGAAGGAGAAGATCGTTGATGACCTCACGCAAGCAATTAAACGAGCGACAGGCCGCGACACCGCGGACGTGGCACCTGTCTGTTGTGACGAACGCGGCAGGTTGGTTATCTACATCGGTCTGCGCGATGAGTCGGTTCGGCCGACCGCATATAACACTGCACCGCGTGGCTCAGCTCGTCTGTCGCCAACTGCTATTAAAGTCTACCGGGATGTCGAACAGGCTTTGTCGGAGGCTATAAAGGTGTGTCGGGTGAGGACGACTCAGAAGGGTATGCGCTTTCACTCGATCCGCAAGCCCACACCAAGCAGCTTACGCTCCATATACGCGGCGCGCCATTCGACATCGGTGCGTCGCGTGTTGGCATCTGCAGGGATGTCGAGCAGCGTCAGATTGCGGCGGAGATACTGGGCTACGCCGGCAGGTCGCGCGAACAAGTCCGAGCGCTTATCCGGGCCGGCCATGATGTGGACAGTGGTGTGCGTAACAACGCAATACGGGCGCTCGTCGTGCTCGCGAGGTCAAGCTCCGAGGCGTCCGCGATGATTCCCGGCGAGTGTTTCGTGGGTCTGCTGACTCCGGCGTATGGACCGACCGTAACAAATCAGCCGAACTGTTTTCCGTCCTGACCGCGTAACGCAAACAGCGCCCAACTAATGCTGGGCCGCATTGCCGGAATCGATGAAAAAACTCTGATTGCTATGCTCGGGGAAACAGGAAGTCGAAGCGATTATCAACGCCCTCACGACTCAGAAGAATAATGGAGATAATGCAAGCCGCTGTCCGCGTTGCGCAGCACTGAAGTGACGTCACGATAAAGTGAGCAGTCTGGATCAAACGTGAGTGCTGCGCGCTGAAACTGCCTCGTGTGGTTGAACAGGGCGCAATCCGGACGCGTCCCGAGGCTGTGACGCGGGAGACGACGTAACAAGGTCGTGTATCGCCTTCTCCTCCAACTTGACACCACCGACGACCAAATCCGTCAGTATGTCCAGGGCATCCAGATATCTGGAAAGCCGGTATGAGTCGTCAGCGAGGCGGAGTCGATACACTGCGGTGAACTCATCGTGACAACCCAGAAAACCGAAGTAAACGGCTGCGGTCTCCTCACGGAATTTCTCATTGAGTTTTAGGCTATTCTCAAAAAGCACAGTCAGCGGCTGCTTGTCATCTTCGCGCAAAAGAACGCCGTCGAGCGAAAGACTTACGCACAAATCCACCATTTCCGGAGTTACCTCGTCATACCTCAAGTTCGCGAAAAAGTAGGAGAAACAGATGACTTTGAAGAGGCCACGCAGTCCATACCCCAACCCAAGTTGCCAAGCAGCCTCTTTTACGCCAGGAATGTAGCTCATGAAAGAACTCAGGTTGAAGAAGAACTTTTCGGCAATGGTGTCCAGCAACGAAGCCGCGAAAGTCTCCGTCGCGTTGGCGAAAGATTCAGCGAAGAGGTTGTCCAAAACAACGGTTTTCTTATCGACGTGCGATCCTCGCGCATCGATCTGCTGAAACACGTCGTGTGCAATGCAGTGGGCCGACTCGTGCAAGAGATAATTACGACGAAGGTTGCCTAATAGGAAGCGCATGACGCTCCGGGGTAAACCGAGACTAGCGCTCCTCGAGGCCATTCGTCGCAAGTGGCTCACGTTATCGCAATATGGCACTACACGTCCGTCAAGAATCGATTGCAGGCAGAGGAGTGAAAGGACGTTGTACTCTCTCCAAAGCCTTGTGTGCCGGCGGCTGAAAACGAACCCCTTGGCCTGCACGACATTACGCACATTGGCGAACACTTTATTGTGCGTATACAGGTAGCCGTCACCCAGGCTGTGGGGCAGGGCGTGCGCGCCCGAGTTGCCATCGTGAAGTGCGATCAGTTTTGCGATGTCGATCACGATCCCCCCCCTACTGTTTGCTGTTAAAAGACTCGCGCCATCACTTCTGCTCTTCTTGCTCGGAGATACGCCCGTCAAACAGGTGAACGACATGATCGGCATAACGCGCGTAATGCGGGCTGTGGGTGACGAGGCAAACAGTCGCACCGTCACGGTGAAGCTCATGCAGCAATTCCATCACTGACTCACCATTCGCTGAGTCGAGATTGCCAGTTGGCTCGTCTGCAAGCAGGAGCGACGGTTCGCCGGCGACTGCCCTGGCCACGGCTACACGCTGTTGTTGTCCGCCGGAGAGTTGATTCGGCATGTGCTTCGCACGGTGGGCCATGCCAACCCGATCCAGAGCTTCGTTCACGCGCCTCTTCCGCTCAGAGTTGGTCATCTTCCTATAGGTCAATGGCAGTTCGACATTCTCTGAAACCGAGAGATCACCAATCAGGTTAAAGCTTTGAAATATGAAACCGATCTCGCGGTTCCGAATGCGGGAGCGGTCCGCCGGGCTCAGATCGGCTATTGACTTTCCATTTAACAAGTAATCACCGTCAGTGGGCGGTTCAAGTAGCCCGAGAATGGAGAGCAACGTCGATTTGCCGCTCCCTGACGGCCCCGCAATCGAAACGTACTCTCCTTTTTTTATCTCCAGGTTGACGTCGGCAAGTGCGTGCGTCTCTACCTCTTCCGCGTAAAAGATTTTCCTGGCGTCTTGCAGGCGAATCATTGGTTGTTCGTTTGCGCTCATGATGCTGATCTCCTTACAAGCTTAGTTCGAAATTTATGCACTAATAGAGTGCTGCGTCAGTTGACGCTAACCGTCACCTGTTTGAACATCCGGTCAATGGCCTGTAGCACCTCCGGCTGGATCCGATCCCGGGGGCCGTCGGGGATGCAAGATACCGGATGGCCAGCGAGGAAGCCGCGAGCGGCTTTACCCCTCAGCTTGACGGCCTCGGCTTCTTCGGGAGAGGCCAGCCCCCAGAAATTCCATAGACCAAACCAAACGAAGCAGGCGTGGACAAATGAGCGTAAGGGTAGCGTTCGGCCGCTCCACGGAGATACGACAGTGAAAGGTTCGGACTCTATCGAGTCGTCGAGGTACAGGTTGTTGATTAGCTCAATCTTATAGATCAATGCATGTATCGCTTCGTGAACTATTGCCTCGGCGATCTTGCTGATAGTCCACCGGCTTGAATCCGCGTTAGCGAGTCCCATGCGCCCTATAACAGGCTTGGTCGAAAACGATTGAGTGCCCTTCATTAGCTGCGGTGCCCGGAAGAGGCTAATCACCTGGACCAGCGCGTCGACCGCTGTACGCGCTGTGTGACTAATCCTGCTAATCTGCTCCAGACTTTGCTCAAGTCGGTGGGCGATGAACTTCAACTCTTCCGGCGCGTGATTAGTGACCTCGCCCACCACTGTTGGAAAGTCTGTTTCCGTAAAGGGCCTAAAACCGTCTAAGACGATGCTTCCCAATTTAGGTGCCCTGAAAGTTTCGCCTCGGAACGAGAAATCAGACGTGCACGCCGGCGCATGCTCTTCGACCGGTTTTTCCGGAGCCAGGTAGAAATCACCGAGGGCCGTCCAGCAGTCACGCGGTCGATCGCCGTCCTGATTGCAGAGATACCTTTCGAGAGCCAGGAACTGCCTGAAAGAATCGATGTCGTCGGCTTCCGGTTCGCTCTTGGCGCGCAGCATCCTGTACAAGCGCGGAGCAAGAAGGAGTCGCTGCTGGCTCAACTTCGGCAGACTGGTAACTAAATGGAACAGGTCGGTGTTCGCGTGGTTGGACCACTGCTTTATCTGGTAGTAAACGTAGCTCACATGAATCTTGCACGCGGACCGCGTAAGATCGTTTCCGCTTTGCCACGTTAAGAAGTCCGGTAGCGTGGGGATAAGGGAAATGTTGGTGTCTGGCATATCTATAACTCCTTCTCAAGCCCGAACCCGTTTTAGCAGGCCGGTAGTGTTCTTCTGAGAGAGACTTGGGACGTGCGTTTATTTGGGCTTGTGGTTTTGTTTATTCGTGGCGCAGAGTTTTCGTCGGATCGATGAGCGACGCCCGGCGAGCCGGCAGGTAACCTGCTAACGCACCGCAAGCGACCAACAAGGCGATTACGCCGACGATGGTAAGTGGGTCATGTGTCCCTACGCCGTGGAGGTAGTGCTTTAACAGATCGACCGTGCGATGCCAGACGAAGAGTCCCAGACCAACGCCGAGCCCCACCACGATCAGTGCGTGCCGTATGATCATGGCCAGGACTCTTCCTCGTGGTGCGCCCAGTGCCAGTCGAACCGCGATTTCTCTGGTCAGTGAGCTGACGTTGTAGCTAAGTGATCCGTATAACCCGATTAGCGCGATGAGGAGTGCGACGCCGGCGAACACCCATATCACCTGCGCGATCAGCCTCTGGCCGGCAATAGATTTGTCCAGCTCATCCTGCATGGTAGAAACGCTGAAGATTCCCTCAGGGCTTGCGCTCTGAAGCATCCTGCGCACGACGGGGATGACCGTTTCCGGATCTTGTTCCGTCCGCACCGCGACTTGAATAGCGAAGCCCATCAACGCGGCGAAGTCATCCTCAGGTCCGAGCTGTGCATAATTGAGATTAATTTCAGGCTCGACCCCATCGGCGAGAGATTTTTGGCGCGCATCTTCGACGACCCCCACGATCGCCGAGAACTTGTGCGGTCCATCGTCTCCGGTCCGTATCTGCTTCCCCAGCGGATCCTCATTCGGGAAATACTTCCGGACGAAAGTCTGGTTAACAATTACGGCCCATGGTGCGTTTCTGGTGTCTGTGTCAGTGAAGAGTCGCCCCTTCACCAGGCGAGTCCCAAGAGTGTTGTAGATATCCAGGCTCACGATCCTCAACTCGGCTGTCGCACTTTTATCTCTTCGGGTGCCGAAGATCTGAACAGGAATTTTCGCAGTGAAGTTCGGGTTCATCGGCAGTATCGTCGCTGTTGCCGCATGCTTGACTCCCGGCGTCCTTTGCAGCTCTTCCAGCAGGGACTTGTGGACAGACTGAACCATCCCTGCCATCCGACTTTCCTGCGGGACCGTCAATTGGCCCACGATTAGGTGTTCAGGCACAAATCCAAGTGGCGTGCTGCGGAGGTTGTAGATCGTCCGCAGGAGCAGACCTGCGTTGAGCAGCAGTACGAGTGAGAGCGCAACCTCGCAGATCACCAGAACATCTTTCACGCGTCGTTGCCGCCGTCCGATGCCGCTACCGCTCGTTCCTTCACGCAAGGCGTCTTGCGGCGCCGCACGGAAAGCCATGAGGGCGGGCCACATGCCGAAAACGACAGTGGACGCCAACGACATGAGCAGGATCAGCGCGAGAACGGGCAGGTTCACCTCGATGTTGTCTGCGAAGGGCAACTTTGAGCCGAGATAGGAACGTATGACACTCGTCGAGATGAAACACAGGAGCAAGCCGATGGCCGCAGCGATACCGGCAAGAACGGCGCTCTCAGCGAAGAATTGATTCAGTAGTTGCCAACGCCCGGCGCCGAGCGCGCAACGGATTGCCGTCTCACGGCGGCGGTTTGTGGCGCGCGCCAGCAGAATTCCTACGACGTTAATGCAGGCCACCAGCCAGACAGCCAGTACCGCACATTCCAGCAGCAGTAACATTGTCCGCACGTCGCCCGTAATCGAATCACGGTAGTCTTTGACCAGCACCCGGGGAGTGGGAACACTATTATTCCTGGTCCTGCCGCTGATAGCTGCGAGTTCATTTTCGGCGGTATCGATAGACACGTTCGCGTTAAGGCGGCCGACTGCTTGAAGCATCGCCGTGTTGCGGTCTTCCCACGCCGGTTTCGGCTGTAGCGGTACCCAGATGACAGGACCACTCTGAGTCAAAGGAAAAATGAAGTCATCGGGCATAATCCCGACTACGGTGTAGTACTGGTCTCCCATCTTAATGCTGCTGTTAATGACTCCAGGATCTGACGAGAAGAGGCTCTTCCAGACTGACGCGCTTAAGACAGCAACTGTGTTCTCCGGCTTGTCTTCAGTCGGAAAGAAAGTCCTTCCGAGCGCCGCTCGAGTTCCTAATAGAGCGAACAGGTTTGCGCTGCATCGAACCGCGGGCACCGACCTCGCCTGACTACCGCTCTCCAGGGTTTGAATAGCCAGCTCCCAGTACGCGATATCGTTGAAGGTCTTACTCTGCTCACGCCAATCTCGTATGTCAGGCAGTGATGATGTGCCGAGACGATTCTCAGGGCTCGCCTGGCCGATCAAAACTATCTGCTCGGCGTTAGTAAATGGGAGCGGTCGTACCAGGACCGCATACACAACTGAGAACATCGAGGCCGTCATGCCGATGCCCAGCGCGAGGGTTAGAATCGCGACGACCGCAAAAACCCGATTCCTGACAAGCTGGCGTAACCCGTAACTTACATTTCGTGAAAACATCGTTCATACTCCTTTCGCCAGGTCGCAAAAACTTCCTTAAAGATTGCGGGATAGACCCCGGAAAGTCCCGAATAACTTGTCGAAGAGATTCTTCTTTTGCGTCAGGATTTTCGCCTCCACCTGGATTGGACCACGTGGTGCGCTGGAAAGAGAACCAACGTCAAAATCGGGCGGGAGATCGACCCGCACACGGTAGAACGAATGCATGTCGAAGGCCGTGATTTCGCCTACCCTGGCCTGCAGCGAGCGTCTCTTCGCTTCTCCGTATCCGGCAAGGTCTATGTCGACTATCTGCTCCGCACGTACTGCGGCCGCCTCCCCCTGCTGAAGGTAAGCTTCCCCGTACGCGCGGCCGAAAGGTTCTCTTGTCTTCAGTGTCAGATTCACGCGCACTGCGTCTTGATATTCGACGAGACGAAGAGTCACCAGTAAGAGGATGAGCAAGACGGCGACGACCGGGATTGCCAAACCTAACGCCCTGGGCGGCTCGTCAGGGATTAGCGTGTCTTTGAGTTGAGCACGGCGCCGGGTCCCGAAAGCCGGCCCACCTCCCGGCGGCGCTCCGGTTCTCTCCTCATGTGTTGTCATTTTTTTCTAAGCCTCAGCTCTCGGCGAGTGAACTATTACCGAAGGTCAAGCTGGTTCCTCACCAGGCTGTAATAACTACCTCGACAACCCACGAGCTCTTCGTGCGTGCCGACTTCAACTACCTCGCCCCCGTCTACCAGAATGATCTGGTCAGCGTCTCTGACCGTGCTCATGCGATGGGCAATCACGACCGCGGTTTTCCCGCGCATGACTTCGCGCAGTCTAGCTACTATAACGCTCTCTGTTTCAGCATCTAAGGCGCTGGTAGCCTCGTCGAAGAACATATACTTCGGGTCTTTGTATAGCGCCCTCGCGATGAGTATGCGTTGCGCCTGCCCGCGACTAATGCCGACACCATCGCGGCCAATGCGCGTTTCATAACCAAGTGCAAGCGATTCGACAAACTTATCGATCTCGGCCAGCCGGGCGACCTCAGCCACTCGCTTCATATCTACTTGCTCATCGGCTACTGCGATGTTCCTCGTCACGGTGTCTGAAAAGATGTAGCCGTCCTGCATCACGATCCCGCAGAGCTCGCGCCACTGGCGGTGTGACACGTCATTGAGGTTTATGCCGCCCAGTAAAATTTCGCCACCATCCGGCGCGTAGAATTTGAGGATTAGCCTGAGCAGCGTCGTCTTTCCGCTTCCGCTCCTGCCCACGATGGCGGTTGTCTTACCTGCGGGTATCGTAAAGCTCAGGTCCCGGAAGAGAGTCTTTCTGCTTGTGCCGCCATACCCGAAGGTCACGTTCCTGAACTCTATGTCTGATCGCTCGGCAGGCTGCATGGCGGTCGACGAGTCTTCTTCGTCGCTTATCTGGTGTATCTCTTTGGCGCGCGAGTAACTCAAGGCAGCTTCGTGACTCTGACCGATTAACATCGCGACCTGGTTGAGCGGCCACGACAGTTGTCCGATGACGTATTGAACTGCAACCATAGTTCCGAGTGACATTTCGCCGTTAATCACCGCCTTAGCCACTAATAAGGTCAGAACCAGGTTTTTGATCTCGTTAATTGCCAGCCCGCCTACACTCTGGAACTGGCTTAGCATCTGCGACCTGGCCTGGATTTTTCCGATGGCGTGCTGCGCAGCCTCCCATTGCCAACGTCGCTGCTGCTCGGCGTTGTTGAGCTTGATCTCCTGCATTCCGGCAAGGAACTCGACTACGAGTCCCTGCTTCTGAGCCGACAGGTGAAAAGTTTTGTAGTTGAGCAGTCTTTGCCGCTTTATGAAGAGTGCGATGTATCCGACATAGATTACGGAACCAAGGAGGTATACCGCGAACAGTAAAGGCTGGAAGAGGCCGAGTGCCGCGCCGAAGATTATCAGCGTTAGCGTGGCCAACAGCACCTGCCACAAAGTGCCCGTCAGCAACTGTTGCAGTGACTTGTGGTCGTTGATGCGTTGCATTAGATCGCCGATCAGCTTCCCGTCAAAGAAGGAAAGGGGGAGACGGGTCAGCTTCATGAGGAACTGCGATACCAGCCTTATGTTGATTCGTATGCCAATGTAGGCCAGCATGCATTCCTGCAATAGGTTGACGCTCATCCGGCTGGACACCAGCACCAGTTGCGCGAGCAGAATGACAAACACCAAATTGAGATTGCGGTTCAACACGCCGGCATCAACTACTGCGGCGCTCAGAAACGGAAGGATAAGTTGAACCAGGAGCACTACCGCTACACCGATAGCCAATGGCCAGAGGTGTCTTCTCACGTCGCGCCAGAGCGGCCACCAAATGTCGGCAAGAGCGGTGAAGGAAGGTTTCGACTCAACTGTGAGAAGCTTCTTTGTTGGCTCAAGCAGCAATATCACTCCCCAATTCTGTTGGTCGGTATCCAGCCAGCAGGTTTCAAATTCGGCTCTCGTGTAAGTGGTAAGACCCGCCGCCGGATCTGCGAGATAGACGCGGTTCCCTCGAATGCGGTGGATGACGACAAAATGGCCGTGCGGCCAGAATGCTATGCACGGAAGCGGCGCCTTCTGTTTTAGGTCATCGAACGATACCTTCACTGCCAGCGTGCGGAAGCCAAGCGCTTCGGCTGCGCGGGCGATGCCGGCTAAGGATGTCCCCTGCCGATCTTGCTGGCACATGCTCCTGACGAGCTGTTTTGAGACTCTTCGCCCGTGATGACGGGCGATCATCTCCAGACACGAGGGCCCGCAGTCCATCGTGTCGAATTGGTAAGAGATCGGAAATCGTTTTCGCTTGAGCATTGCTTTCCTTCGACTTGTATGAGGGTTTAGCGAGCTTCGGCGCGTTAGCCTGGTCTAAATTTGTGCCTACCAGGATAAGACAGGGAGTGGTCAGCTGGCCCAGGTTGCTGTGTACGGGTCGTACGTGCATTTCGCGGGCTTCGAATAGGGGTCGCCGGCGTTTTGCGTGTAGGCCCTACAGTCTGTGCAAACGTAGCGAAACTCACAGTCGCGACAGACCGCAACCTTGTCCTTTGTGATGCCCCCAATTTGGACCAACTGAGGATCATTCACCACACTTTTCAGTTTAGTGCTACCGGCGTTGCCGAAGGAGTGTCCCATCGCAGGGCATGCCTTTATCTCCCCGTCGGCTGCAATACCGATCTTCCGGTTAAGGCAGGTGTTGAAATTCTGTGCTTCCGTGAAATGCTCGAATGTCAGCGTAAATAAGCGTGGAGAGACAACGCCGCATGAGGAAGGCGTCACGGGAAACTTGTAATAGTCGAGGACGATTGAGAACGGGTCAACTCGTAACCGAGACTTCTGCGGGCTCGAGTGTATTGTGATGTTGGAGATAACCTGGTGATTAATACAGAAAGCTTTCAGGGTTTCGGCCGTTAACTCCGGCCGATATTTGATCACCAAATCCACGTGGCGAAGCCGATGGCTCTGGCAGTGAGTAAGAATCTCTTCCAGATCCGCCAGCGTGAGTTCATCGTATGCCCGGATCTGTACTGCCTGACATCCCAACTCGTCCAGTTGCGAGAAGAGACTGTGATAGTCGTGCTTTGACGAACGGTCGACGTCGATGATGGCGTTCGTGATCTCTTCCGGCCGTTGCCACGTAAGGTCTAACTTCGGAAACCGCTCCGGCTCGTCGCACCAGAACCCGTAGCCCTCTTCCGTCAGCATGGCAAAATAATCGTCGATGACCTCGTCGCAGGTCCCGTTGAATCGACGCTTGATCTCGGTGGTCGGCAACTCGGCGAGGTCGGTCAGGATGTAGAACAGGTCATTCGGGATGAGTCTCATCCTGTGTTTCTGAAGGTCGCAGATGGTGCTCCTGCGAGCGCCCTTCACCGGGAGACAGTTAGCATAGAGTTTGAAAACTTCAGCGGCCTGGATCATTTTCGTCCTCCTGACTGAACTCAGCCGGCCCCACTCTTGAAATGTTTTTGTAAAAGGGAAAGCACTCGTACTGCACCGCGCGGGCTGCCCTGCTGCTATATGAACGGCAGGCATACTTTGGTCGCGGCATCATCTCAATGAGCATCATGTGCATCGGCACGGGAGTCTCTTTGTCGGTAAAGTAGTGTGTAATCTCGTTAGGCTGCCGCATAAAGACTATCCGCCAAGTACTTGGCGACCTTTCGCTCCAGATGGTAATTACAGGGAAGGGACACCATGCCGAACTGCCCAACCGGATTAACTTCGAGAAAGACATAACGGCCGTCAGTCGTCCGGACAATGTCTATCGAGCCGGTATCCAGGCAAAGATCTTCCATCAGCTTCCGTATGGCTGCCTCGATCGAGGCGGGCAGTTGGAACGGCACCTCTCGATTAGGGTCTTCGTAACAATACCTGCGGAAGTCCGACTGAGTAGCAACCTTCTGTTGTGTGAACATAGCCATGCTGTAGCACTCGCCGTCGAGGTAGAAGGTCCTGATCTCATATTTTTTGTCGAGCTTCTCCTGATACAAAGAAGGGAAAGCGGCGTGTTGGCGATGCTCGGTCGCGAACTCGTCGTCAATCACAGACGTGTACGTTCCGAATTCACGGTCGTCAAAACTACACATCAATACATCTCCGATAGGTTTCGTAATTACGGCGCCGTGCTTTTCGATGAATCGTTGCAGATCGTTGGGGTCGGCGGTAACGAGCGTGTCGGGAATATCCAAACCGGCTTCAGTGGCCATTTTCAGCACCCGTAACTTATTAGGTACGTTATTCTTCGGGTCGCTCAGCCACTTCGACGAGGAGAGGGTTGAAAAAAGGAATTTGGTCACTCCCTGCAGCTCTTTAAAAAGGTGATTGCAAGCGAAGAACACGTTGGAATCACTGCGATGCGACTGCTCGGCGAATAGCCGGGGGACACTCACGTCAGCGCTGTAGGCCCAACGGCGAAACCACACCACCTTGATGTCGGATGGATCGATCTCTTCCCCATCGATAGTAAGCCGGATGCTCACCTCTCCTTTGCTTAGCGAGTAGACGGCCCCGCTGCTCTGGTGACCCTTAGCGATGTCGGTCGCGTTGATACGGACGTGTGGGACTCCCCACGCCCGCAACCAATCGAGCACCACTTCGGTCGTTCTTTCCAGAAAAGACTGACTCAGGATGCAGATCATATTGTGACTCTTCTCCGGCTTCCAGCCGGTATCTGCGGAAGCACAACTCGTCAGGAAGTTCAATTCGTACGAGGATTCTATTACGCTTCAATTTCCTCAAAATCTAAATCCACGATGCCATCAACGCCGCTTGGCGTGTAGGTAACGACCCCCGTATAAGTAGTGGGGCCGCCGCCTATCAACGACTCGTCTCCTGGGTCGAATGAGCCGAACAGCTCGTTGTTAATTCTCTCGAGTTCCTTACCTTTAATAATGTCTTTATCTTTCATGACTTCTCCTCTCACGCCGAACGCTGATCGACTCAGTCGTTGCGGCTAGTGCATCCCGGTTGTAAAGCAACCGGGATGCACTGGCAGGACACCCTCACGTTTCTACAGTTCCTCTTCAAAACCAAAATCGACATCCGCACTGCCATCGCCGCCGCTGGGCGTGTAGGTAACGCTTCCCGAGCCGGTCGCGCCACCGACGATCCACAACTCATCTTCAGGGTCGAATGAGCCAAACAGCTCGCTATTAATTGTCTCGAGTTCCTGACTGTTGATAATGTCCTTTTCCTTCATGATTTTCTCCTCTACTTGCATCGCTGAGTAACTCAGTCGTTGCGGCTTTTTTAGTGTCTAAACAGAAACATCGCGACTCATGAACCACCCACACGGCTGAAGATGCCGCTCTCTAAAACGCTTTACTTATTTCTGCTTTGATACTAAAGGGGATCAGGTTCTGCGATTCATTAGCCACTGATCTCTAATCAACTTGCATACCATCGCAGACCTGGTTGTTGCTCGCGCATTCTTCGCTAATTTGCTGGTCTTTTTTGCTCTCTTTGCCGCTATGGACCAAGGGTAGTGGCACCGTCACTGCCAACGCTGGTGGCACTTGCAACGCCCGCTGCCACCCGACTTGCTATCGTGTCTTCGCGGCAGTTACAACTCGAGAGACGCTTCAATTTCCGTTGCAGCCCGAACCGTGATAGCCCGAGTGCGGCGGCGGCGCGTGAGATGTTGTTGTGGTGGAAGCTGAGCGCGCTCTCAATCATCTTCTGCTCCAGTTCTGCAATAGCCTCCGGCAGCGTTAACCGTTGCGAGTCTGGTATTCGTGGAGCGTGCGTGCCATTGCTACCGTTCGGTGAGTTCGAAGCTGTGACTTCAGTCGACAGTTTGGATGACGAGAGCTCTGCTTTGACGTGGGAATGAAGCAGGGAGCATTCGCTAACGCCGCCCGACGGTGTAAACACAACCAGTTGCTCGACGACATTTCCCAGTTCGCGGACGTTTCCCGGCCAGTTATAGAGTACCAACTCGTTCAGTAGGTCCGGCGCGAGGATGATCCCGGTCTTGTTCTCCCTCTTTGAGAACTTTTCCAGCAGGTGATGGACCAGCATGGGAATGTCTTCGGGGCGTTCCCTTAACGGCGGGAGCGCGATGTTGATGCCGTTGATCCTGTACCACAGATCAGCACGGAACGTGCCCTCGGCAACCATCCGGCTGAGATCGCGATTGGTCGCGGCGATGACTCTGATGTCGGTTTTAATCGCCTTCGATTTTCCCAGTGGATAGACCTCGCCGTTCTCCAGGAATCTCAACAGCTTCGGCTGGATTTCCAGCGGCATGTCGCCTATTTCGTCAAGAAAGAGCGTGCCGCCATCGGCACTTCGGATGATCCCCAAAGAATCCTGATAGGCCCCCGTGAACGTGCCCTTCGTGTATCCGAACAGCTCTGATTCGGCGATCTCCCGGGGAATGGATGAAGCGTTGTAGGCGATGAAGGTCTGATCGGCACGCTCGCTGTAGCGATGGATGGCCCTGGCCGCCAACTCCTTTCCGGTGCCACTCTCGCCAGTGATCAGTACAGTGGCGCGACTCCCACGCAACATCCTGATCCGCTCGCACACGTTTCGCATCACACTGCTTCGATAAATGATCCCGTCTTTAGTTGCGTCGTGCATGGTTGATCCTGTCGACAAGTTCTCTTCAGGGCTGTGGGAGAAGTTCATCCCGCGCTTTTATATGTTGGCGCTTTGGGCTGTGACTTCGGAGGAGGAAATCTGGACCGTCGAATAAGGAATGGGAAGTGCGCGCCGTCGTAGAGTGATCCGACAGTTTCTTACGCGTGAAATGATGTTCGGTTTTGCTGTGAAATCCTGCCAACTAAAGCTCTGTCCACGACAACGTGGGCCTGAAAACTCACACTGCTCAAAAGTATCGTCACTCTGTCTGCGTCTGCATCCTGCATCTCACGCTCAAAAACACCGTGGAGCTTTTGGAACCGCCCGTCGTTTATTACGACTTCATCCCCGGCCTTGAGTTCCGCGGGCGTTTTCACAAAACCGTTGCTGCCGATTCTCGATCGGATCAGGTTAATGATTTCCTCATCAACCGGCGCCGGCCGGTTGTTGAAACACACTAAGCTGTGGACTCCACGGGTAAATCGTATTCGGTGGTACAGGTCGTTGAATCTAAAACGCGCAAAGATATAACCGGGGAACAATGGCTTAACAACACGACTCAATTGACCGGTGAACTGGTTGCACTTATACAAGCAACCTGGGATTCAGAGTTTCTAATCCCCATGCTTGCAAGTTGCTGCCGGCGCGTTCCTCTTGTTTGGGATGAGTGTGGACAACGTACCAGCTAACAGTGTCTTCGATTGGAGTTGACATGGCTGCAACCGCTTTGTTTGGTGATTGAGTGGAAGGCACAGCTACCGCACTTTGAACCGCTTAGCTTGGTGCGATCAAAACTTAGTGAGCCCGGGACGTTTACGGTTCAGAGAGTGCAGTCGAATGGCCTTGAGTAAACATTCAGAACCACCGGCTGCTCCTTTGTTAGTTGTCAGTTTTTGATTACCGAGCCGTTGGGGGGAAGGCCGGCACATCACAGATTTTAGTGCTGACGACGAAGGGAGTTTCTTTGGGCTGATTCAGTCACCTAACGATCCTTTTCCCTGCATCAATAGACTTTTGACGTCGTGCTTCTTAGTCGTATTGACTCTGTAAAAGATGCGGGAATCGGATCCTTCGTGTTCTACAATCAGCCCCTCAGAAACAAGCTTCGTTACCGCTTCAGAAACATTTCGCGTTTCAAACTTTATCCTTTGGCGGAGCAACCACCATTCCACAATCCCTTCGAAGGTGTCGCCAGCCTCAGGGTTCTCAGAGAGGTACGCAAGAATGTAACAACTAACTTCTCGCGCTTTTTCTTTCTGATCGAGTTGCATCGTATCCTCAGAATTGGTTTATGCATTTGCCGTGCAACAAAAACTGTGGGCGATCTTGCAATCCACTGAATCGCAGTATGGGTATTTCTAACCTGGAGATTGCGAGCGCCTTGATAATCGTTTTGATTTTCATGACTTAACACCATGGCATTTTTAACCTGGCCAAGACAGGAGATTGCCCGACCTTATTGGAGTTCCGTTACCTTAAACTTCTCAACGTCGATTTTGTGTTTACGAATCAGTTGCCAAAAAGTCCGCCGTTCTTTTTGTGCTGCCTGTGCAGCCCTGGTTATGTTTCCTCTGTAGGCAACGAGAAGGTTTTGGATATAGTTTGTTTCGAATTCCGAGATCACGTTCGCCTTCATTTCCTGAAATGACAATTGATCCAAATGGTTAGTCTCGCCGGAGAAGATTATTTGATCTTCCTGAATAGTTTTTTGAGTGCAGAGAACAACCACTCGTTCTATCACGTGTTCTAATTCACGGACGTTGCCGGGCCAGCTATAGAGCATCAGTTTGCGTTCTGCTTCCGGTGAAAAATCGACAGCCGGACTGTTTAGCTTGGCAGCCTTTTCAGCAAGAAAATGATGGGCCAGAAGAAGTATGTCGTTTGATCGCTGACATAAGGCCGGCAGGACGATCGGAACAACATTTAACCGGTAATAAAGATCCCGGCGAAGAGTTCCGGCCGCGATCGCAGTCTCGAGATCCGCGTTGGAGGCAGCTATGATTCGCACGTCCCCCCTGGTCGCCTTGGTGCTACCGAGCGGGCGGTACTCCTTGTCCTGAAGAAAACGTAACAATTTGACCTGGGCCAGAAGCGGCAGAGAATCGACTTCATCTAAAAACAGCGTTCCCTTCTCTGCTTCCTGAATCACGCCGCTACGGCTGCCGGCCGCTCCGGTGAAAGCTCCGCGATCGTGGCCGAACAATTCATTCTCGAGCAGCTCCACCGGAATGGCGCCACAATTGATCGGAACGAAAGGCTTGCCTGCCCTTTCACTCAGATAATGAATAGCGCGTGCGACCATCTCCTTTCCTGTTCCCGTTTCACCGGAAATCAGTACAGAGATGTCGGACTTTGCCAGTATTGGAATCTTGTTTATCTCAGCGATGAAAGCCGGACTCTTGCCAATAAGTTGTTGCAACCCCAGTTTCTCTGTGAGAGCTTGCCGCGTCTTCTGTTCCCGAGAAACCTGGTTAACGAGTCGCTGGATTCGCACCAGAACTTCCGAATCTCTCAGCGGAGGAATAATGAAATCAGCGATCCCGGGCCGTACCAGTTCAATCAATTCTTCCTCATCAGCGTCGGTAACGACGACGACGGGACAAGACAACGCTTCCGGGCCGAGTGCTTGAAAAACTGAATCCAAACAACTCGATGAAAGACGAGGCAGGACGAGAAGGATCAGCAAGGGCTTTTGTCTGAGAATGATCTGGGATAACTCACTGCATACCACAAAGCCAGAACATGTGTGGCAGACAACTCTGAAACCAGGATCGGAACAGGAATCGATGATCTGGCGCATGGTTTGTCCCAGGTGTCCATTCCCTTCGAATTCCAGCAGCAATACTTGTCTTTGTTCCATAGTTTGGTCCCGTCTGCGTTTGAGATCAGCTTGACCAGGACAACAAATGTTCTCTGTCGAGATTACGCAACAAGCGACTCGGAGTCTTTAACGAGTTCCTAAATAATTGCTAATCGGCTGCTAAGAGGGTCAGAGGTTGAGGAAGGCGTTGATGCGCGAATAGTCAGTTGAGGAATCCAACGCGCCTTAATAAGTCCTTGAATCTGGGGTCGTCGCGAAGCCCCTCAAGTTCAGGGCTGACCTTGAGCCAAACCAACCAATCATTGCACTCTTCATAAAGCTGTTCGAGTAGTTCGAACACCCGCTCTTTCGGTCCGAGCGCCAGATGGATCACCAACATGCTATAAGGAGAAACATACTTCCTGAGTGAAATATCCTGCAAAATATTGAGGAGGGTTTCAGCCTCGGCAATCTCGCCGGCGAGCGCATGCGCATAACCCATAAAGCCCAGCGCCAGGTAGGCTTCCTCATCCAACTTGTAGATAAGTTGGAACTCCGCGATGGCTTCTTCCAAACGTTTCTCCTGGATATGAACAAGGGCGAGGAGGAAATGCGTCGGCATGTAATTGGGTTCGAGCTCGATCGTCTCGTTAAGAAGGTTTACCGCTCTTTCGTACTCACCTTTTAAGTAGTACGTCGTAGCCAGATTCATGTTGATCTGAAGGGAGAACGGGTCGAGTTCAAGAGCAGTCTCATAGTGCTTTATGGCCTCGTCAAAGCGGCCCATGAACGTCAAATACGATCCGTATCGCTGATGCGCTGAGACAAGATGTGGATCCAGCTCTAGAGCTCTTCTAAACTCCCTTTCCGCCTCAGTCCAATTGTGATCGAAGTACACTCGGACCAGACCCAAAGATGAATGAGCTTCCGCGAGATTGTCGTCGATGCTAACGGCTCGCAGCGCAGCTTCCTTCGCTTTGGGCAAAACTTCGCCCGGTCGGAAGTAGACATTTGACAATCTGAAATAAGCATCCGCCATTCCGCAGTAAGCCAGTGCGTAATTGGCGTCAATCGAGATCGCCTCTTTGAAAGCGTCGATCGCTTTCAACACCCATTCTTTGCTGTACTTGTCCCAGAAATAGCGGCCCCTCAAATAGAGATGGTAGGCCTCAATGTTCTTAGTTGGCCGTTTGATGAGGCGTATCTGGTCCTGGCGAGTCAGCTTTAATTCCAAACTTTCCGCGATAGCTTTTGCAATCTCATCCTGAACCGCAAGCAGGTCGGAAGGGCTGCGATTGTATTGCTCCCCCCAAAGTTGCGTTCCATCAGATACGTTAACTAACTGGCCCCTGATTACGAGCGTTTCGCCCAGGCGCATAACTCGAATCATCAAGAGGGCTCTGACATTCAGCAAAAGACCAACTTCTTGAGGATCAACTTCCTTCCGCTTGAAACGAAAAATCGTGCTACATGCCAGAACGCGAAGTTTGGGAATCCGCGAGAGTATGTTGATAATGCTTTCGCTAATGCCATCCGAAAGATAATCAACGTTAAAGTCTTTTTGGGGACTTTCCAGCGGTAAGACGGCAAGAGAGTCGATCGGCTCGTCCTGAAGCGCGATTTTGTCCGGCCTTTGTGGCGCATCGCTTATGGGTGGTCGCGCTGGAGAGACTTCTGTCACTTCGGCGATAAAGCGATAGCCCTGACGTGGGATAGTTTCAATAAATTTAGGTCTGGAGCGATCCTCACCCAGTGTTTTTCGCAATATCGACATGCTGACAGTGAGGTTGTTATCTTCCACAATCGCGTCCGGCCAGATCTTTTTCATCAACTCTTCCTTCACGACCAGTTGACCACGCATTTCCACGAGGCAAAGCAGAAGATCCAGAATCTTGCCTTTAAGCGGAACTGGCTGGCCCCTATACAGAAGACGACGTTGAGTTCGTTCCAAACGAAAACCGTTGAACTCGTAGACCTTGTAGGCAACGTCTCTTTGCATAAACAAATTCGCGTTTGCAGCGACTCTTAATTACCTGGGCGGGAGTTGAAGTAAGCACTACAGATTGGGATTCTGAATCGCTGGGAGGACTCTGGGTAAGCGTCGAGTCTCAGGATCGTATGCGCATCACTGTCGGAGTGAGAGGCGTTAAAACGCTCCGCAAACAAACTGTAATTCCTACAGGTGAAAGCATAGACAGAATGTGGCCAAGAATCAAAGTAGCCACGGGCAGCTAAAGTTGGCCAAATGGCTCATCGATCCGGTTGAGGAGTCATCGCGGGCACGGATTGGTTGTCGCAAAATTTGGTCCAGCACTGTGAGTCATTAGTCTGTGGGTTCGTTTTCATGAGGGATTTCCGGCTCGGCGATAGGGTTTCCGAGCCATAGGACGGTTTGGCAGAACTCGATCCATTCTGGCGTCACATCACTGAAAATAATGTTCTCGTCTACAAAGATTCCGTCCGTGACGGTGAAATTCCTCTGCACGTATACATAATCTTCATCGGTTAACGCCCTTGCCTCTTCGACGATCTCACCGTTGACCTCTTTTCTGATTCTCCTCGCGTGTTCTGGTCTTTCAGTCCAGCCAGAAAACTGACGAAGTTGGCCTAACTGGTAAGCTTTACTATACCTTCCAAGTATTGGCATATCGTACCTAAGAGTTAAAGATTCAGAGTTATTCGTTACTGGATGTAATCCAATCACCCAGGATGATCCCGTCGCCCAGGATGATTCCGTCACCCAGGATGATTCCGTCACCCAGGATGATCCCATCGCCCAGGATAATTCCGTCGCCCAGGATGATCCCATCACCCAGGATGATCCCGTCGGAAACCATTACTGAGTCAGAGATAGTCACCCCGTTCGCGTAGAGCTCTCCGTTCCCCATCAAAATACCGTCGCCCCTCAACGTGCCAGAGCTAATCGAGGAGCCACTCGCGAGCGTCTCACCCGTTGAAAGCAGGATGTCACCGGGAAACAGTATTCCGTCATAACTCATACTCGATGACACACTACAGTGACCCCTCATCAGAGGATCTGAGAGTACATGACCATCCAAAGTTATTAACTGACTTGAAACATCAACGGCATCAGACATTAGTATGTCATCTGACAGCATCACCCCATCTGCAACGAAGCTGTTGTCCGTCCAAAGAGCATCTCCATTCGTAATCGGTTGTCCTCTGGAGAAGAGTACGCCCCTATTGATTATTAGACCGTCAGAAAGGAGGAAACCGTCGCCGAGCAGTTCGCCCGTGCAATATGGACTTTGAAAGCGCTCGATCAGTCCGGTTCCTGACATGGTATTAAACTTACGGATAATCGTGCTGTTCCAGGTGAAACTGCTATCCGAAAAGGAGGAAGAGGCGGTGACTGGGCCTGTCAGCAGTGGCATGCCCACCTGGACCGGTGATGCGAGATCCTGTCGGACTAACTGCGCCAACTTCATAGCGCCTTCGATGTTCAGTTCTCCTGCTCCCTGCTCCAGAACTCCGAAACCATCCAACTTCTGGGCCGTGTATTCCATGAACGCCTTGATCATATTCGGCGTCAGTTTTGGATTGAGTTGGAGCATCAGGGCAGCCGCGCCCGCCGCGATTGGAGTCGCTACGGATGTTCCGCTCATCCGCATCACTTTCATCGCCGGAACTGTGCCGAGCGCCGACTCATTTAGAGTGGGATTTAATGTAACAATGAGATTGTTATGCGCTTGGGCAAAGACTAGTTTGTTGCCGGGGGCTACCAATTCAGGCTTCAACAAGTTGTCGTGATGAGCGACACCATCTTCGTCCAACCAGTAACTGCGTGTTGGACCACGTGAACTGTATGTGGCGACGCCGTCGTCTAGTCGTGCGCTAGTTTGAAAGGTATTGGAAGCCCCGATCGTAAAGGCGGAAGGTTCATTGCCTGGGGAGTGAATCGCGCCATAGATCTTTTGACCTGAAACATCCTTTCCGTCATTACCGGCCGCCGCAAACACCAGAATGCCCGAATTTACCAAACCACGAACGGCACGACAGAGAACGTCATATTTGTAAGACTCGACAGCGCGCGTCCCGAGACTCAGGTTGATGATCCGAATGTTGTACTGGCGAGCGTTTGTCGCCACCCAATCAAGTCCTGCCAATACGCTTTCGACCGTTCCCTCACCGGTGCTGTTTAGGACGCGAACGTTCAGCAATGACGCCCCAGGTGCGATTCCTGTATACGCAGATCCAACGCCCGCGCCACCCGCCGCCGCCGCTGCCACGAATGTGCCATGCCCATAAGGATCGTCGGTGCGATTCTCCCCTGTGAAATCAACGCTTGCGAGGACACGAGAGCGGCCTCCGGCAGAAGAGAATTGCGCATGATTGATATCAATGCCGGAATCCAAAATAGCAATGCTGAGTCCAGAGCCATCGATCATGCCTCGGCCAGAAGCAGATGCCGCGGCTTGTCCGGAACTTGCGCCGGTAGTGTCTGTCACATGTCCAGAAGCGCTCACAACTTCATTGGAGGACACGTGCGAGACCTCCGGGAAGGAGGCCAGCTCAGTAACCATTCTGAAAGGCAGCGTCAGTGAGAAATTTCCGAGGCTTTTCATTTCTCTGTGCTGATGAATGCCGTTCTGGTTGAGGAAAGCATTGAGACGAGCGCTTCTAGTTGCGCCCAGTGTTACGATCACTGTCACTGGTTCGTCGCGCTTGCGCTTACTCCCTGTCAAAAGTGGCGAAACTTTCTGTGCTGTCTTCAGCAACCGAGAAGATTGGTTTGAGTTCGCCTTTGCGACCTCAAAAGGCAGGCAGTCAGGATTTGTTAGTAGTACCGCGATTACAAGAAAGACAGGAACAAAACTAGTAGCGTTCTTACGTGTGCTGAGCATTGCTGACTCCTTACCAGAATGGGGGTACCTTAATGCGTTCGTGGAACTGCGCCACCGTTGGCTGATTCGCGAGGTGGAGTTATGACCTGGAGATTCAATCTCCTTCGTCGCCGAAAACATCGTCACGATAAAAACGAGTGTGACTTATCACTTGCGGGCGGAAATATAGGTGTCTGGAGAAATGAAATCCTTAGCTGATTGCTAATTGTTTGCTAACTATTAATAAACGTGACTGAGTTGAGTGTTGTAACGAATGAAGGCGTACTGATAGCGTCGATACATCTCCACCTGC
>Ga0068870_10000204_pt1 | contig 21239 bp, 21 predicted proteins | sample KBSMisM62_FD_66599 | JGI IMG/M metagenome (GOLD analysis project Ga0068870, IMG submission 66599) | Miscanthus rhizosphere microbial communities from Kellogg Biological Station, Michigan, USA - KBS Miscanthus M6-2 | ecosystem: Host-associated > Plants > Roots > Rhizosphere > Soil ...
GCGATACTCGTCCTCGCGGCGTCTGCAGGTGCCGCGAATCAGGCCGTGCACCCAGTTCGCGCAACCATGACGACGACGTCGACGATGCCCGTCGCGGACACCCCGTGGCGCTACACGATCGTGGTCGAGGACCGCGGCGGGAAGCCGCTCCCGGCGAAGGCGAGGCTCCACATCCTCGTGGGGACGCGCGTGGTGGAATGCTGGAACGGAACGGCGATGACGAGGTGCTCCCAGGCGGAGTCCGGCACGTGGATCGGGTTCAAGGGGAAGCGCACCGGCACCCTCAGCTGGCCTGCGCGGTCGGCGGGGAGCAAGCGCACGTTCGTCGCGACCGTGGTCGCGGGAGGACGGTCGCTCAAGCTCCGCGCCCCGGTGAGCGTCAAGCTGCCCTAGCTCAACCGCCGCTCCACGACGTGAAGTCGAAATGCTCGCCGAGCCGGTCGAGCACCTTGGCGGCAATGAGGTCGCCGGCGGGGCGCTCGAAGTGGACGCCGTCGTCCGCGCGCATCTTCACGAGTTTGCCCGTCGGATCCTCGATGTACTGGGCATAGCCACCGTCCTCACCCGCGAAGAAGAAGTACGTGTCGAGGTACGAGACGCGACCCGCCCGCTTCGAGGCCTCCGTCTGCACGATCGAGTTGATGACGTCGAAGCGGAGCGTCTGGGCGGCGTCGCTGGTGATCGGGAGGCCGAGCCAGACGAGGTAGGCGCCGTTCCGTGTCACGGTGTCCATCACACTCGCCACGCGGCGGCGGTACTCGGCGCGCCACGTCGGGCTGCCGAACGTGCCCACCTCGTGCCCCTCCGGGATCCCGGTCATGAACCCGTGGTCGTCGTTCCCGCCGAACATGAGGACGACGGCCCGCGGCTCGTCCTTCTCCATCACCTCGCGGACGTGCGTGAACCAGTTGAAGACGTCGGGGCGCTCGAGCCCACTCGCGATGCGCCCGTCGATCGCATTCGCGGCATCGACGGCGCCGTTGCCGGCGACGGCGCGGAGGAGCGACTCGCCCGGGACGATGACGAGCGAGTCGCCGGCGATCCAGACGTGCAGCTTGTGCTTCGGCGTGAACTTGACGCGCCGCGCGGGCGTCCCGGGCGTCGTCACTGGTGGCGTCGTCACGGGTGGCTGCGACGGCGCTACGACGGCAGTGTTCACCCGGTCGTCGTCCTCGCGCCCGAGGGCGGCTTTGAGCCCCCGGCGAGGCCGGTCAAGGAAGAGGGCCCCGCTCACGCTCTCGAGCGGCCCGGTGGCCGCGAGTGCGACGTCGCGCTTCCAGCCCTCGGGCTGGATCGTGGCCGACTTGTGCAGGCCGGGCGCGTTCAGGAAGAGCGCGATCGCCAGTCCGACGAGCGACACGGCGATCGCCGACCCGGCCGAGTGCAGGCGGCGTCCTCCGTCCGCTGTGCGCGGGCGGGGCCTGCGGCGGGGCGCGTCGCGAGTCTCCATCAGAACTGGAAGTAGATGAACGGTGCCACGCCCTCGGGGCCCATCGCGTGGATGACGAGGAGGGCGAACGAGAGGACGACCGCCTGTGCGGGGATCGGGAGGCGGGAGAACCGCGCCATGATCTGCAGCGGCAGGCGTCTCGGGAGGTACTGGGAGCCGATCCCGACCGCGATCGCTGCCGCGATGCCCCAGGTGACGAGCGGCGAGGGCTCGCCCCACGCCGTGAAGAGTCGCTGGACGAGATCCCACGCATCGGCGAACGAGTCGGCGCGAAAGAAGATCCACGCGAAGCAGACGACCTGGAAGGTCACGAACCGGTGCCAGGCCCGTCGCGCCGTGGTCCAAGGCCGCTCGACGAACCCGGGCCGACCGCGCCACCAGCGCTCGATGCAGAGCGCCGTGCCGTGGATCCCTCCCCAGACGACGAACGTCCAGCCCGCCCCGTGCCAGAGCCCGCCGATGAGCATCGTCAGCATGAGGTTCCGGTACGTGAGGAGCGTGCCGCCGCGGTTGCCGCCGAGGGGGATGTACAGGTAGTCGCGGAGCCAGCGCGACAGCGTCATGTGCCAGCGCCGCCAGAAATCGGTGATCGACGTCGCGGCGTAGGGGGCGTCGAAGTTCTGTGGGAACTGGAAGCCGAGGACGAGTGCGATCCCGATCGCGATGTTCGTGTACCCGAAGAAGTCGGCGTAGATCTGCACGGCGTACGCGTAGATCCCCACGAGCACCTCGGGCGACGAGTGCTGGTTCGGCGCGCCGAATACCTCGTCGACGATGTTCGATGCCAAATAGTTCGCGATCACGACCTTCATGAAGAGGCCCGTCCCGATGAGGAAGAAGGCGCGGGACGTGTCGACGTAGCGCGGGTCGCGGGGCGACGACATCTGCGGGATGAGCTCGCCAGGACGCACGATCGGGCCGGCGACCAGGTGCGGGAAGAACGAGAGGTACGCCGCGAACGTGCCGAAGCGCACGGGAGCGAAGTCGCCGCGATAGACGTCGACGACGTACGCGATCCCCATGAAGGTGAAGAAGGAGATCCCGACCGGGAGGAGGATCGAACGCGCCTCGAGCGGCAGGTCGAGTCCCACGAAGGCGAAGAGGTTGTTCGTCGAGGTGACGAAGAAGTCGTAGTACTTGAAGTAGCCGAGGAGCCCGAGGTTCCCCACGAGGGCGACGGCGAGGAGCTGCTTGCGCGCGCGCCTCGACGAGCGAGCGTGGATCGCGCCTGCGAGCACCTGGTTCCAGACGATCGAGAACGCGAGCAGGAAGCAGAAACGCCAGTCCCAGCCGGCGTAGAAGACGAAGCTCGCGACGATGATGAACGGCCGCCATCGCTCCGGACGGGGCTGGAGCAGCCACGAGAGCGGAAGCACGACCATGAAGAAGATCGCGAAGGTGGCGGTCGGGAAGAGCACGCGTCTCGAACGGCCGCGGGGAGGTCCCCGGGTTGCTACTCCGGCTGCGGTGGCGGCAGGCGGGTCGCCGCGCGGTCGTTCGCGGCGAGGTCGAGCATCGTGTCGTCGGCGCCGACGTCGAACCACGACGGGTCGTCGGGGAGACCGGTCTGCACCGCCGTGGTGCCGTAGACGAGCGCACGCTCGCGCATCGCTCCACGCGCGGCCGCCCACTCGGCGATCGCAACGAAGAGCCACGCGATGATCATCACGCCCGCGATCACTGGCGCGTCGAGGCCGGCCACCGCGGCGAGCGTCGCGACGGCGACGAGGAAGGCGATCTCGACGAGCAGCCACGGGATCGAGAGTCCCCGCGCCCGCGGCGAGTCGACCGATCGCACCCAGCTCGGGCTCTCGCGAACGACGGGGCGGCCTTCGTCCCAGCCCGCTTGCTCGCCGTTCTCGGACGGCAACCCGCGCGTCTCCTGACGGAGCGCGTGCAGCTCGGCCTGCAGGCCGCCGACCTGGGATGCGAGCGAGCGGACGGCGCCCAGCACCTCCTCCGACTCCTCGAGCGCGGGCTCGCGTGAGACCTGGGTCGTCTCGGACGGGTCCGCCACGGCTGCCGCGTCAGGCCTCGTCCGAGGACGCCATCTCGTCGACCGTCGCGCGGCCCTGCGCGTGCACGTCTTCGCGGCGATCCTCGACGGACGGCTCGGGGGCTGCCTCCGGCTCGACCGCCGCGTCCTCCGCGCGGGACTCCGCGAGCTTCTGCCGGAGCTCGTCGGCGGGATCGGGCGGCGGCGGCCCGGACTCGAGCTCAGCGTCGGCCCGGCGCCGTCTCCGCCAGCGCAGGAGTGCGCGAATGCCGAGCGCGACGAGCGCGATCTTGATCAGCTTGCGCACGCGGGCGATGGTACCGCCGGCGTCAGAGGCGCGCCTGAGTTCAAAGACGCTCGCGAGTCAGGCGAGATCGTTGCGGCCGGCTGCTACCATGCCGCGGCTTCCTGCCTCGCCCAGGCTCCGTCCGTTCCCGGCGGCGCCGCCCGCGGTGAGGCCGATTCAGACCGAGGGAAGGAGAACGGGAACGTGAACGAGTACGAGATTCTGCTGCTGCTCGACCCCGACCTCGACGACGAGCGTCAGGGCGAGGTCGTCGCGCGTGCGCGCGAGCTCGTCGAGTCGGGCGGCGGGACCTGGGACCTGCACGACACGTGGGGCCGGCGCAAGCTCGCCTACGAGATCGACCACAAGGGTGAGGGGAGCTACCACCTGCTGCAGTTCACGTGCGACGCCGGGACGCTCGACGAGGTGTCCCGCGTTCTGCGGATCGACGACGGCGTCATGCGTCACATGGCGACACGTCGGATCGAGGGGAGTCCCGCTCGGCCCGTAGCGGTGGCGGCTCCGAGCCGCGACGATGCAGTGGCCGCATCCGACGTCGAGGCTGAGGAAGAGGAGGAGTAGATGGCAGGCAACATCAATCGCGTCGTCCTCGTCGGGAACCTGACGAGAGACCCGGAGCTCAGGCACACCCCGTCCGGGACGCCCGTCTGCTCGTTGCGGCTCGCGGTCAACACGCGCCGCAAGGACGAGTCGGGCCAATGGACGGACAAGCCCAACTACTTCGACATCACCGTCTGGGGCCAGCAGGGCGAGAACTGCGCCCAGTACCTCTCGAAGGGCCGCCCCGTCGCGATCGACGGTCGCCTCGAGTGGCGCGAGTGGGAAGCGCAGGACGGGTCGAAGCGACAGGCCGTCGAGGTCGTCGCCGAGAGCGTCCAGTTCCTCGGCTCGCGTCAGGACGGCGAGACCGCGTACGTTCCGGCAGGCGCAACGGCCGGCGGTGGAGACGACTTCCCCACCTCACCGGCCGACGACGACATTCCTTTCTAGGCAGAGTTGTGCGCAAGACCGGACATCCGCTAGCGCAGAATCTCCGGTCGCGCGAAGACCCCTACAGCCGGCCGCTTCGCGACCGGGTCGCAGCTAGACCAGGAGAACCAGACTGATGGCTCAAAAGAAACAGCAACCGCGCCGTCGCACCGGACCTGCGACGGCTCCGGGCAAGCGCAAGAGCTGCCACTTCTGCCGGGACAAGGTGCAGGAGATCGACTACAAGAACCTCGCGCAGCTGCGCCGCTACATCTCCGAGAAGGGGAAGATCCGCTCGCGGCGGATCACGGGCGCGTGCCGCCGGCACCAGATCCAGGTCGCGGCGGCGGTGAAGCGCGCGCGAGAGATGGCCCTCCTTCCTTACGTCGGCTAATGCAGGTCATCCTTCTCAAGGACGTCGAAAAGCTCGGCCTGCGTGGTGAAGTCGTGGATGTCGCTCGTGGGTACGCCCGGAACTACCTGCTCCCCCGCAAGCTCGCCGAGAACGCCACGCCCGCGCGCGTGGCGGAGCTGCAGAAGGTCGATGCCCAGCGCGCGAAGCACGAGGCGCGAAGCGCCGAGCAGGCACAGGAGATCGCCGAGCTCCTCGGCAAGACCGTCCTGCGGTTCGAGGTGAAGGCCGGCCCGACGGGCTCTCTCTTCGGCTCGGTCACGCCGTCCGACATCGCCGACGAGATTTGGCGTACGCGGAAGGTGCGCGTCGATCGGCGCAAGATCGCGATCGACCCGCTGAAGCGGATCGGCCGCTTCACCGTGCCGATCGAGCTCTTCCAGGACGTGCACGTCGAGGTGAAGACGCTCGTCGTCCCGGAGGGTGGCGAGCTGCCGCCCGAGGAGGAGCTCGCCGCGATCGAGGCTGCGGAGGCCGAGGCGGCGGCAGCGGAGGCGGCAGCAGTGGCGGAAGCAGCAGCGGCGCACGCCGAGGCGGAGGCCGCGATCGCCGATGCAATCGCCGAGCAGGAGGAGCTGGAAGAGGAGGAAGCGGCAGAGGACGTCCAAGAGGACGTCGAGCTCGCGACCGCGTCGACGACCGATGCACCGTTCACGCCCGACGACGACTCACCCCCGGCAGCTGCCTGACGTGCGGGCGGCGCTCGCGCTTGCGCTCGCCGTCACGGCGGCGGGGCTCGCGTGCGCTGCCGCGGCTCCCGCGCAGCCGTCGGCGCCCCCGAAGACGCGGGTCACCGTCATCGGCGACTCGATCACGGCGTCGTTCAACTACGTCGCCTCCGCCAAGCGCTACCTCGGGAAGGGGCTGGATCTCCGCTCCGACGCTCTCGTCTGTCGGCGGCTTGTCGCGGAGAGCTGCTCGTTCCAGGGCACGACTCCGCCGACCGTGCTCGAGTTCGTCGGCGCGCAGGGCCACGCGCTCGGGCCCGTCGTCGTCATCAACGTCGGCTACAACGACTGGGCCGCGGTGTACGACGTCGACCGTGTGATGAAGGCGCTCAAGACGGCGGGCGTCAAGCACGTCATCTGGGTCACCTTGCGCGAGGCGGGCTCGAACGCGTCGATCTACTCGCAGTCGAACGCGCGTATCCGCAGCGCGGGCAAGCGGTGGCGGAACCGGCTCGTCATCGCGGACTGGAACTCGTACAGCCGCGGGAAGCCGTGGTTCCGCGAGGACGGCCTGCATCTGACGTCGTCGGGTGCGCTCGGTCTCGCTCGGCTCCTCCGCCCGCTCGTGCTCGCGAACGCCTCGTAGCTGTCCACAGCCGGTGTGGAAAACCTGCGGAACTTCGCGCTGCGAGCGCGTGTTTCCGACTGGACAACTTCGCGCGTCCTGTCGACAGGACATCCGCCGGCGGGGATAACCTGGGAACGTGTGTTCTGTTCTCCCTGCACCGAGGCGGGGCGTGCTCGGACACGGCCCGCGCTGGACGCAGCCGTACAGGACGGCTTGACTCCCGCGTCGTGACTCCGCCCGCGCCACGCTCTCCGCACCTCCGCGCGCTCGGACCGGCACGCGGGTGAGTCAGGCCGAGACCTCACGCGCGGTGCTCGAGCGGGTCGGCGACCGGCTGAGCGCCGTCGTCCCGCCGCAGAACCTCGAGGCCGAGGAGTCGGTCCTCGGGGCGATGCTGCTCTCGCCGGTCGCAGTCGGGACCGTCAGCGAGATCCTCGACGCGTCGGCGTTCTACCGCGAGAGCCACGCGAAGATCTACCGAGCGGCTCTCGCGCTCTGGGCGAAGGGCGAGCCCGTCGACGCCATCACGCTCGTCAACGAGCTCGAGGAGCGCGCGGAGCTCGAGGCGGCCGGCGGCCAGGCGCGCGTCGCCGAGCTCGCGGCGCTCGTTCCCGCAGCGTCGAACGTCGAGCACTACGCGCGCATCGTCAAGGAGATGTCGACCCTCCGCGGGCTCATCCGCGCGGGTCAGGAGATCGTGCGCCTCGGCCAGGAACGGGAGGGCGAGGTGTCGGATCTCGTCGACCGGGCCGAGCAGATCGTCTTCGAGCTCGGTCAGCAGAAGGTGACGAGCGACTTCGCGCACATCGAGGTGCTCCTCAAGGAGAGCTTCGAACGCATCACGCACCTGTACGAGGCGGGCGCCGAGATCACCGGCGTGCCGGCCGGGTACAAGGAGCTCGACCTCCTGACGTCCGGTTTTCAGCCGGGCAACCTGATCATCCTCGCCGCGCGCCCGTCGATGGGGAAGTCGGGACTCGGCCTCTGCATGGCGGCCAACCTCGGCGTGCGTCATCAGACGCCGGTCGCCCTGTTCACGCTCGAGATGTCGAAGTCCGAGGTGACGCAGCGGATGATGTGCAGCGAGGCGAAGGTCGAGTCGCAGCGGCTGCGCACAGGCCGCCTCGCACCGGACGACTGGCCGCGCCTGACGGCGGCATGCGACCGCCTCATGAAGGCGCCGATCTACGTCGACGACGCGGGTGCGACCTCGATCATGGAGCTTCGCTCCAAGGCGCGGAGGTTGAAGTCGCGCGAGCCCAGCCTGGGCCTCATCATCGTCGACTACCTGCAGTTGATGGCCTCGGACCGGAACGTGGAGAGCCGCGTCCAGGAGGTCTCGCAGATCTCTCGTGCGCTCAAGGTCCTCGCGCGTGAGCTCGAGGTGCCCATCCTGGCCATGTCGCAGCTCTCCCGCGCCGTCGAACAGCGTCACGACAAGCGGCCGATCCTGTCCGACCTGCGCGACTCGGGCTCGATCGAGCAGGACGCGGACCTCGTGATGTTCATCTACCGCGACGAGTACTACCTGGGCGAGGAGTCCGACCAGCAGGGCATCGCCGAGGTCATCCTCGCGAAGCACCGCAACGGCCCGACCGGGACGATCAAGCTGTCGTGGCTGCGCCGCTACGCGAAGTTCGCCGATTTGGCTGCGGCGTAACGCCGCGCAGCGCGCGGCGGCAGGCGCGCCGCCAAATGTGCTCACGGATCCGGCTGCTGCGTAGCTCGCTTCCGTCGTCCGGCGCTCGCTGAAGACTCACGGCGTGCCGCTTGCGATCGACTTCCCGCCCGACTCGGCGGAGTGGGTCTTCTTCGTCTCCTTTGCGGTCATCCTCCTCGGCCCGCTCCTGTTCGAGCGGCTCGGATTTCCCGGGATCATCGGCGTCATCCTGGGAGGTCTCCTGGTCGGCCCCGGCGTCCTCGACTGGGTCCAGCGTGAGGGCGTCGTCGAGTCCCTCGGCGACCTCGGGATCCTCTTCCTCATGTTCCTCGCCGGCCTCGAGCTCGACCTCGACGAGTTCGCAGCCAACCGGCGCGGGGCGCTGACGTTCGGCGCGTTCACGTTCACGATCCCGTTCGTCCTCGGCATCTCGGTCGCTCTCGGCTTCGACTACGGGTTCGCCACGGCGATGCTGTTCGGGTCGCTCTGGGCGTCGCACACGCTCGTCGCGTACCCGATCGTCCAGGAGCACGGGCTCTTACGCGACCGCGCCGTCGGCATCGCCGGCGGCGGCACGGTGATGACGGACACCCTCGCGCTCTCGGTGCTCGCCGTCGTCGCCGGGTCCGAGGCGAGCGACGCCCGGCCCATCGGCGTGCTCCTCGAGGTCGCGGTCGGGATCGTGCTCCTCGCGCTCTTCTGCGCGTTCGTCCTACCGTGGGTCACGCGCTTCGTGTTCGCCGGAGTGGGCCAGCATCGCGGCGCGCGCTTCCTCTTCGTCGCGGTCGCCCTGACGGCCGCCGCCCTCGTGGCGGACCGCGCGGGCATCGAGGGAATCGTCGGCGCCTTCTTCGCCGGGCTTGCGCTCAACCGGCTCGTCCCGAGCCGCAGCCGGCTCATGGAGCAGATCGAGTTCGTGGGCGGCGTCCTGCTGATCCCGTTCTTCCTCCTCTCGACGGGGATGCTCATCGATCCCGAGGCGTTCACCGAGCGCCGTGTGATCGCGATCGCGTGCATCTCGCTCGCCGTCGTCGTCGTGGGGAAGCTGGCGGCCGCGGTCATCTCCGCCCGCCTCCTCGGTCTCTCGCGTCCACAGGGGCGCCTGCTCTTCGGCCTCTCGCTCGCACAGGCGGCCGCGACGCTGGCCGCCGTCACGATCGGCGTCGACATCGGGCTCTTCGATACGCCCTTGCTGAACGCGACCCTCATCGTCGTGCTCGTCACCGTCCTCGTGTCCAGCATCCTCACGCGGAGCGCGGCGCGGCGCATCGACCCGCCCAGGGTCCAGGGCGAGCGGCTGGCGGAAACCATCTTCGTGCCCGTCGACGTCGTCGACGACCCCGAGGTGGTCGCGCTCGCGGGACGCATGGCGATGGCCAAGGGCGGCACGGTCCTCGTCGGCGCGGTCGCGGCGACCCCGGGGCATCAGCTCGAGAACGCCCGCGGGAGAGCGGAGGCGGCGGTGAAGCAGGTGCTGGGCATGGGCGGCGAGGCGTCGTCGGTCGTTCACGTCAACCCGTCCGAGGCGTCGGCGATCTCGGCGATGGTCGCCGAGAACGGCGTGACGCTCATGGTCACGGGCTGGAAGCGCGCCGCCGTTGCCGCGGACGTCGTCCTCGGCGGGCAGCGGATCGACGTCGTGGCGCTTGCCGACGTCCCCGTGCTCGCGGTGCTCGCGGCCCGCGGCGCGTACGAGCGCGTCGTCCTCGCGCTGGACGACGACGACATCTCGCAGAATCTGACCGAGCGCGACCTGGCGATCGCAGTGACGATCGTGGCGGCGGCTGTGGTCCGAGGTCGCGCGGTCGTCGTCGTCCCCGCGGGCGCGGATCCGGACGTCGTGGCGCGACTCTCGGCCGGGGGCGCACAGATCGTCGAGGACGCCCGCCCGCGCCGGGAGGCCGTGGCCGCCATCGTTCGCGGAGACGATCTCGTTCTCGTTCCCGCTCGACCCGGGAGGTCGCCTCTGCACCGCGACGCAGGTGCGATCGCTGCGCTTCCGGCCGGGTGCTCGGTCGCCGTGCCGACGAGACCGCACACCGGAGCCGGCCTCGTGACGGGAACGACGACGCTCGTCGGCAGTCGGCGGACCGCGTAGGCCGTACCCGCATCGGGAGGCGGAGCCTGCGACACTGAGGCGCGTGCCCGCGACCGTCATCGTCGGTGCGCAGTGGGGCGACGAGGGGAAGGGGAAGATCGTCGACCTGCTTGCGCAGGACTCCGATCTCGTGTGCCGCTACCAGGGCGGCCCGAACGCCGGCCACACGGTCGTGGTCGGTGACGCGACGTACAAGATCCGCCAGATCCCGACCGGGATCATCGCCGGCAAGCGCTCTGCGATCGGAGCGGGCTGCGTGGTCGATCCCGGCGTCCTCGTCTCCGAGCTCGACGACCTCGAGTCTCGCGGCCACGAGACCCTCGGTCTCCTGTTCGTGTCGGGGAACGCGCACCTCGTCATGCCGTGGCACGTCGCGCTCGACGGCGCGCGAGAGCGCCGCCTCGGCCGGCTGCAGATCGGTACGACGCGCCGCGGGATCGGCCCCGCGTACGCGGACAAGGCGACCCGCATCGGGATCCGCGTTCAGGACCTGCTCGACCCGAAGATCCTCCGGCAGAAGCTCGAGCTCGCGGTCGCCGAGAAGAACGTCTGGCTGCAGCGGGTTTACGAACTCGAGCCCTTCGACGTCGAGGACGTCGTCTCGACCCAGCTCGGCTTCGCCGAGCGGCTGGCGCCGTACGTTGCGGACACGTCGCTCCTCGTCGATCGAACGCTCCGCGCCGGCGAGCGCGTGCTGTTCGAGGGCGCGCAGGGGACGCTCCTCGATCTCGACCACGGCACGTACCCGTTCGTCACGTCGTCGAGCCCGATCGCCGCGGGCGCGGCGGTCAGCTTCGGCATCGGGCCGAACCGCATCGAGGAGGTGCTCGGGGTCGCCAAGGCGTACGTGACGCGCGTCGGCGAGGGGCCGTTTCCGAGCGAGATCGTCGGACCGGATCACGAGCGCGTTCAGGCGCTCGGTCACGAATTCGGCACGGTCACCGGGCGCGAGCGCCGCTGCGGCTGGCTCGACCTCGTCGCGCTTCGCTTCGCCGTTCGCGTGAACGGGATCACCTCGCTCGCGCTGACGAAGCTCGACGTGCTGTCGGCGTTCGCCGAGCTGCCCGTGTGCGTGCGCTACCGCCTCCCGGACGACTCGGAGACCGAGGACTTCCCCGCGCACCAGAGCGACTTCCACCACTGCCGCCCCGTCTTCCATGTGCTCGAGGGGTGGGAGTCGACGATCGAGGACGTGCTTCCGGAGGCGGCGCGCGCATACGTCCGGTTCGTCGCGGAGACGCTCGACGTCCCCGTGACGCTCGTGGGCACAGGCGCCGCGCGCGAGCACGTGCTCGCGTTCGGCTGAGACCGGTACCCTGCGCCGCGTACGGGCGATGGGGCTCGCCCTCGAAACCGCCGTTCCGGCTGATGGCTCCTACTCGCGAAAGGAGCCGGACGATGTCGACGATTGCGGCGGTGTTCGTGGGCGGCGCGCTCGGAGCGCTGTCGAGGTACGGGCTCGATCGACTGATCGAGCAGCGCGGTGAGTCGAGCTTCCCGTGGAGCACGTTCGCGATCAACGTGAGCGGCTGCGTGCTCGTGGGCTTCCTCATCGCGTCGATCGTCGATCGTCACTCGGCGCCGGACTGGCTGCGCGCAGGTCTGGTCGTCGGGTTCTGTGGCGGCTACACGACGTTCTCGACGTTCGCGCAGGAGACGCTCGACCTCGTCGAGGCGCGCGAGGTCGCCGTCGCGGCGCTCAGCGTGTCCGCGAACGTCGTCCTGGGCGTCCTCGCGGTGGTGGGCGGCACGCGGCTCGCGCGGTTCACGTAGCCGCGCTTCCCGCTTCGTAGACTCCCGCGGTGCGGGTCCTCGTCGTCGGTTCGGGGGGACGCGAGCATGCGCTCGCGTGGAAGCTCGCGCAGTCGCCACTTCTGGACGAGCTCCATGCGGCGCCGGGGAATCCGGGAATCGCCGAGCTCGCCGTGTGTCATCCCATCCGGGCCGACGACGCGGAAGGCGTGCTCGGGCTCTCGCGCTCGCTCGGCGTCGACCTCGTCGTCGTGGGTCCCGAGGCGCCACTCGTGCTCGGACTCGCCGATGCGCTGCGCCGATTCGGGCTCCTCGTCTTCGGGCCGAGCGCCGCCGCGGCGCACGTCGAAGGGTCGAAGGCATTCGCGAAGGACGTCATGGCGGCCGCTGGCGTCCCGACCGCGGCGCGCCTTCCGCTCGCTCGACCCCCGTGTGTCGTCAAGGCGGATGGGCTCGCCGCCGGCAAAGGCGTCTTCGTCTGCCGCAGCGAGGAGGACGTCGCCGCGGCGCTCCGGTCCTTGCGCGGGGCAGGTGTCGACGTGGTCGTCGAGGAGCTGCTCGACGGGCCCGAGGTCTCGTTGTTCGCCGTCTGCGACGGGCGCGCTGCCGTCCCGCTCGTTTCGGCTCAGGACTTCAAGCGCGCGTTCGACGGTGACGACGGGCCGAACACCGGCGGGATGGGCGCCTACGCGCCCGTGCCCGGCGTCGGCGCCGCCGAGGCAGAGTCTCTCGTCGAGCAGGTGCATCGCCCGGTGCTCGCCGAGCTCGCGCGGCGCGGTGCGCCGTTCGTCGGACTGCTCTACGCCGGCCTGATGGTGACCGCTGACGGTCCGAAGGTCCTCGAGTTCAACTGCCGCTTCGGCGATCCCGAGACCCAGGCCGTGCTTCCGCTGCTCGAGAGCGACCTCCTTGCGCTGCTCGCCGCCGCCGCGACGGGCGACATTGCGGGTGGGTCGGCCTCGTTCGGCTCGGCGGCAGCAGCAACGGTGGTGCTTGCGGCAGCTCGCTATCCGGCCGACGGTGACCGGGGAAGCGAGATCACCGGGGTGTCCGATGCCGAGGAAGGCGGTGCGCTCGTGTTCCACGCCGGGACTGCACGTCAGGGCGACCGGCTCGTGACGAACGGCGGGCGGATCCTCGCGGTTACGGGGCTGGGGGAGACGATCGGGGCCGCCCGCGACGTGGCGTACGAGGCGGCGGGTCGTATCCGCTTCGAGGGGGTGCGCGTTCGTTCGGACATCGCGGAAGCTGCGGCTGCCGGCGCCAGCGTCTCGCTCCCGGCTCGGACGGAGACCTGAGGCGGCGACTGCCGCCTGGGGCCACCCCGCGCCTCCACCCGCTGTCGAGCGTATCGGCGAGGTCGCTACGTGTGGTGCACGGCTTCGTGCCGAGTGTGTGCCGACCGGGACGGCGGGGGCGGCGACTAGAATCGACGCGGTGATTGCCCGTTACTCCAGGCCTGCGATGACCCGGGTCTGGTCGGATGAGGCCAAGCTCGAGAGCTGGCTGAACGTAGAGCTCGCCGTCCTGGACGCCTGGGCGCAGGTGGGAACAATCCCGGCCTCGACGGCGCGGGCCGTACGCGAGCACGCCCGCGTTCCGACTCCGGAGCGCGTCGCGGAGCTCGAACGCACGACGAACCACGACGTCGCGGCGTTCGTCGACGCTGTCGCGTCGGACCTCGGCGCCGACGGTCGCTGGTTCCACTACGGCCTGACGTCGTCGGACGTGCTCGACACGGCGCTCGCGCTCACGGTGCAGGCGGCGGGCGAGCTCGTGCGCGAGGGGCTCGATCGCGCGATCCGAGCGATCGACGTGCGTGCAGAGGAGCACCGACGTACGGTCACGATCGGCAGAACGCACGGCGTCCACGCGGAGCCCACGACGTTCGGCCTCAAGCTCCTGGGCTGGGCGTTTCAGCTCGAGCGAGACCGCGAGCGGCTGGACGCGGCGCTTGCCGGGATGCGCGTCGGCAAGCTGTCCGGGGCCGTCGGCACGTACGCGACCACGACGCCCGACGTCGAGCTGATCGCGTGCGACGCGCTCGGGCTCGATCCTGCCCCGAGCTCGACCCAGATCCTCCAGCGCGACCGACACGCGGCTCTCCTGTCCGCGCTCGCGGGCGTTGCGTCGAGCCTCGATCGCTTCGCCCTCGAGATCCGGCACCTTGCGCGCACGGAGGTGCGCGAGGTGGAGGAGCCGTTCGCCGAGGGGCAGAAGGGCTCGTCGGCGATGCCGCACAAGCGGAACCCCATCGTCTCGGAGCGGATCTGCGGTCTCGCACGCCTCGTTCGGGGATACGCCGTGGTCGGGCTCGAGAACGTCGCGCTGTGGCACGAGCGCGACATCTCGCACTCGTCTGCGGAGCGAATCGTGCTCCCCGACGCCTTTCTCGCAGTCGACTACATGCTCGATCGCTTCGCCTGGCTCGTCGAAGGGCTCGTCGTGCGGCCCGAACGCATGCGAGCGAACCTCGAAGCTACCGGCGGCCTCTTCTTCAGCCAGCGACTGCTGCTCGCGCTCGTCGAGTCGGGTCTCGAGCGAGACGCCGCCTATCGGCTCGTGCAGCGACACGCGATGCGCGCGTGGGACGAGGGCCTCGACTTCCGGAGCCTCGTGCGCGGCGATGCCGAGATCTCCGCACGCGTCGACGCCGGCGAGGTGTTCGATCTCGGCGCGTACACGAGGCATGTGGACGTGGTGTTCGACCGACGCCGGCTGAACGTGCCGGAGGAGGCGCCTGCGTGAACGGCGGGGCGACACACGTCGCGAGCGGGAAGGTCCGCGAGATCTACTCGCTCGACGAGCACACGCTCGTGCTGGCAGCGAGCGATCGGATCTCGACCTTCGACGTCGTCCTGCCTACTCCGATCCCGGACAAGGGACGCGTGCTCACCGGGCTCTCCGCGTTCTGGTTCGGCCGAACCCGCGAGATCGTCCCCAATCATCTCCTCGAGCTCGGAGCCGACGGCCGCACGATGACCTGTCGCCGGCTCGAGATGCTTCCTGTCGAGTTCGTGGTGCGCGGTTATCTCGCCGGCTCGGGCTGGAACGACTACCGGAAGACGGGTGCCGTGTGCGGGCACGCGCTGCCGACAGGAATGCTGGAGTCGTCGCCGCTCCCGGAGCCTTTCGTGACGCCTGCGACGAAGGCGGCCGAAGGTCACGACGAGAACATCGACGAGGCTCAGGCCGCCGACATCTGCGGCGAGCGCACGTATCTGGAGGCGCGTGCGGCGGCGCTCGAGCTGTACCGGTTCGGGTCGAAGCACGCCCAAGCCTGCGGGATCGTCCTCGCGGACACGAAGTTCGAGTTCGGCGTCGTGCCGAACGGCGGCGTCGTCCTCGGAGACGAGGCGATGACGCCGGACTCGTCGCGGTTCTGGCCGGCGGACGCCTACGCTCCGGGTCGACCGCAGCCGTCGTTCGACAAGCAGTTCGTCCGCGACTGGTGCGAGCGCACGGGCTGGAACAAGGAGGCTCCCGGCCCGAAGCTCCCCGCCGACGTCGTCGAGGGCACACGTGCGCGGTACATCGAGGCGTTCGAGCGCCTTACCGGGGTCGGATTCGACGAGTACGTCGCGCGGCCGGAGGTCGTGCTGTGAAGGCGACCGTGCTCGTCCGCCCGAAGGAAGGGATCCTCGACCCGGAGGGGGATGCGGTGAGGCAGTCGCTGCGGAAGCTCGGGTTCGAGGTCGCGACGGCGCGCGTCGGACGCGTGATCGACCTGGAGGTCGGTGGCGACGATGTCGCCGCCGCGCGGAGCGAGATCGAGCGCATGTGCGGAGAGCTGCTCGCGAATCCGCTCATCGAGAGCTTCGAGATCCGGCTCGAGGAGAGATGAGCGACCGGCCACTGATCGCCGTCGTCGTGTTCCCCGGGTCGAACGACGACCGGGACGCGGCGTGGGCACTGGGCTCCGTCGGGGCGGAGTCGGCCTTCGTGTGGCACGAGGAGACGTCTCTGCCGGAGGAGGCGGCCGCGGTCGTGTTGCCGGGTGGCTTCTCGTACGGCGACTACCTTCGCACGGGGGCGATCGCCAGTGTCGCTCCGGTCATGGACGCGGTGCGTGCATTTGCGAGGGAGGGTGGCCCGGTGCTCGGCATCTGCAACGGCTTCCAGGTTCTCTGCGAGGCACGTCTCCTGCCGGGCGTCCTCCGGCCGAACCGGCAGCTCGAGTTCGTCTGCCGCGATGCGGCGCTCCGCGTCGAGGCTGTCGACAGCCCGTTCCTGCGCCGATGCGTCGTCGGCCAGGAGCTCGTCATCCCCGTCAAGCACGGCGAGGGGGCGTGGTACGCCGACGAGGGCACCTTCGTCCAGCTCGCAGCGCGCGGCCAGATCGTGCTCCGTTACACGGAGGACGTGAACGGAGCGCTCGGCAACGTCGCCGGCGTCGTCAACGAGGCGGGGAACGTCATGGGGCTCATGCCGCACCCGGAGCACGCCGTCGACCCGCTTCTGGGATCGGCCGACGGAGGGCTTCTGCTTGCGGCGCTCGTCGACGCGGCGGCCGCCCACCGGCTGGCCGCGGCGCAGATTGAAACGCGAGCATCGCGCGCGCGAACAGCGCGCGCGCTTTAGGGATCTTCGCGCGCTCTGGCATCTGCGAAAGCAGATTCCAGAGCTTGCGCAAGAACGGGCGCGCACGCTCGAGCGCCGCCCGCAGTCGCTCGAGGTCGCGCGCCCGCATCGTGACGGGCCCGCGGCGGGCCGACCCGTCGGTCGTGTACGCGAAGCGGATGAGGCGCTCGCCGCCCGGCGCCTCGAGGAGCTGGACGACGACCGAGAAGCGTCGGTCGCCGACGCGCTGAGCGACCGTCGCCTCCTCGAGGAGGTCCGCTGCCCCCCACGGGGTCGCCGCCTTCGGCGCCTTAGGAGGCTTCACACGGGTCGCAGTCGCCACGATGCGAGCGTAGGCGGAGCGGTGTCACGCATGGGTCACGGCTTCGTGCCGATTCCGTCACGACCTATCCTCGCGCCGTGCACGACGTCGTCATCGTCGGAGGCGGCACGGCCGGCTGTGTGCTCGCGGCTCGCCTGACGGAGGACCCCACGGTCTCGGTCCTCCTGCTGGAGGCGGGCCCGCTCTCGCGGAAGCTCGAGATCAAGATCCCCGCGGCGTTCTCGCGCCTCTACCGCACCGACGTCGACTGGGGCGACTCGACGACGCCACAGATGCATCTCGACGGCCGCGAGGTCGTCTTCCCGCGCGGTCGGATGCTCGGCGGGTCGGCGGCGATGAACGCGATGATGATCCTCCGGGGCCATCGGGCCGACTACGACGCCTGGGCAGCTGCCGGCTGTAGCGGCTGGTCGTGGAGCGACGTCGAGCCGGCGTTCGCGCGAAGCGCGGAAGGAGCCTTCCCGGTCGCGGAGCTCCCCGAGCGGCACGTCCTCGCCGAGGCGTTCGTCCACGCGGCCCAGGCGGTCGGGATCCCGTTCACCGACGACCTCAACGGCGAGAGCAACGAGGGGGTCGGGTTCGTGCCGGTGTCTCAGCGGCGAGGTCGCCGCTTCAGCGTCCTCGACGGCTACCTCCGCCCGGCGCGACGGCGTCCGAACCTCACGATCGTCACCGACGCGCTCGTGACTCGGGTTCTGATCGAGGGGGGCCGCGCCGCCGGCGTCGCGTACCGGCTCGACGGGGACGAGGCCGAGGAACAGGCCCGGTGCGACCGGGAGGTCGTCCTCTGCGCCGGAGCGATCGGCTCGCCGCACCTGCTCCAGCTCTCGGGGATCGGCCCGGGCCGCGCTCTCTCGGACGCCGGGATCCCGGTCGTGCGCGACACGCCCGGCGTCGGCGCACATCTGCTCGACCACCTCGCGAACGGCCTACTCGTGCGGACGAAGGGCGTCGAGACGCTTGCGTCCGCGGACTCGCTCCGGAACCTCGCGCGCTGGGCGCTCCGCGGCACGGGGCCGCTCACGTCGAACCTCGGCGAGGCCGTCGCCTTCGTCCGGTCGCAGCCGGATCTCTCCGAACCGGACGTGGAGTTGCTGCTCGCGCCGGTGCTCTTCGAGGAGGAGGGCCTCAAGCAGCCGACGGAGCACGGGCTGACGCTGGCGGTCGTGCTCCTCCGGCCGCGAAGTACCGGCACCGTGCTCGTGCGGTCGGGGGATCCGGCCGTTCTGCCCGCGATCGACCCGCGCTACCTCAGCGACTCGGACGGCGAGGACGAGGCAACCCTCCTGCGCGGACTGCGCCTCGCTCGGCGCGTCCTCGCGCAGGAGCCGCTCGCGTCGTTCACGGACGGCGAGATTCTCCCCGGCGACGACGCGCGCACGGACGACGATCTGCGAGCGCACCTCCGCGCGCTCTCCCAGACCCTGTACCACCCGGCCGGCACGTGTCGGATGGGCTCGGACGCGCAGTCGGTCGTCGATCCGGAGCTGCGCGTGCGGGGTATGGCGGGTCTTCGGGTCGCGGACGCGTCGGTGATGCCGACGCTGCCGCGCGGTCACACCAACTGGCCCACCGTGATGATCGCCGAGCGCGCGGCGACCTTCGTCGGGGCCGCCGGCTAGCTCGCGGGACGCTCGACGAACGCGCCACCGACGACCTGGCCGTCGGCGATCTCGAGCAGCCAGGTGCTCGCGACGGGAGCGTCGACCGGTCCGTCGAGCCGCACGCCGGTCGCTGCGACCGAGCGGACGACGTCGTACAGCACGTCCCCGTGCGTACAGCATGCGATCGACTCCGTCTGGCTCAGCGAGACGAGGAGCTCGAGGGCGCGTGCGCCCTCGGCTCCCTCCGCCAGCAGATCGGTCGTCTCGATGGCGAGGTCGAGCGCCTGCGCGAGCGGTTCGAACGTCTGCACGCAGCGCGTGAACGGGCTCGAGACGAGGCGCGCGAGCTCCTCCGTTCGCAGTCGCTCGGCGAGTGCCGCCGCCTCTCGCCGGCCTCGCTTCGTCAGCGGGCGCAGATCGTCCGGCTCGTTCCACTCCGCCCGGTTCTTCGCCTTCGCGTGACGAACGAGATGCACCTGGGTCATCGCTTGTCGTCCACCAGATCGACGAGCTCGCGGTCGCGCGCGTACGTCAGCAGCGCTCGTGCCTCCTCCGCGGCGACGAACGTCGCGTCGTCGACCTCGTTCGCGGCCGCGACGTGCCCGCCCACGGGTGCCATGAGCCAGTACCTGACGGTCTTCGGCCGCCCGCGACCGTCTCGGTATCGCGTCGTCGTGAGCTCGCGCTCGAGACGGCAGCGCAGACCGGTCTCCTCCTCGACCTCGCGCACCGCGGCCTCCTCCTCGCTCTCGCCGTCCTCGCACTTCCCCTTCGGGAACGACCAGTCGTCGTAGGCGGGGCGGTGAACGATCAGGATCTCGACGACGCCGTCGTCACGTTGGCGCACGACGACGCCGCCCGCAGCGCGGACCGTCTTGGTCACATCCAGGCGCGGAGCGTCGGCTCGGCCAGCTCCTCCCACGCGGCACCCCAGCGTCCGCGCAGCTCGTCTGCCGACGAGCGCTCGGCGGCAGCCAGCGCGTCGGCCGCAGCGGACCCGGCCGCATCGGTGCTGTCGGCCGCCCACGCCTCGAGCCACGCGCCTGCCACGACCGCGTCGTTCAGATCGCCGAGCACGTCCTGGAGCCTTGCGGCTGCGTGCGAGAACGCGCGCGCCTGCTTGCCGACGACCGGTGCTGCCGCCTCGGCGGCATACCGCACCCGCTTCGTGTGGATGCGGACCTCGTGGAGCTGCGCGTCGCTCGGCGCGGAGCCGAGCGCCTTCGCACGCTTCGCGAGCCGGTGCCACGGTCGACGCATGAGCACGGGAACGGCTTCGATCGCGGGCTCGCCGGCGTCGGGCCCGAGAACCGGCGTGTTCGCCGCCTCGACGAGGCGGTCGAGCAAGTGTGCGTAGCGATCGGAGCGGAGTTCCTCGACGAGCGCTGTCAGTGCGCCGTCGCGGGATGTCTGGAGTGTGGCCAGCACCGGCGGCGCGGCGTCGTCGATGCCGAGCTCCGTGGCCCGATGCCGGAGGCGGGCGAGGAGCACGTCGCCGTCCCGGACGTCGCCGAGGGCGCGGGCGAGCCAGCGGAGCTCGTCTCGGAGCGCGGTCGGCCACTCCTCGTCGAGGAGCGGTCGGAACGTCCGCAGGTCCGAGCGAAGACGGCGCGTCGCGACGCGTGCCTGGTGCACGCCCTCCGGATCGACGTCGAGGCGGACGACCGGGTCGTGACGGATGAGCCGGATGACTGAGAGCGCGATCGCACGGCGGACCGCGTCACCTGCGCTCGCGTCGGGGCCGAGGTCTGCGACGGCGATCTCAGGCGTGAGCGGCGATGCCGGAGCGAGCGCTCGGATGTACTTGGCCGTCTGGTCGGGCGCCCCGGCGCCCGCCTGCCGGAGGCGCTCGACGAGGGCGTCGAGGAGGTCGGGTGTCATGTCGTCCCCGATCTCGACCTCGAGCTCGCGGAACGACGCGGCGGGGCGCGAGCCGTTCGGCACGGACACGGCGTCGTCCACGACGCCGGCGATGAGGCGACCATCCGCGTCGTGCATCTCGGTGCGGCGGCGGATCGTCGTCATGTGCACGCTCTCCTCGAGGTTGCCCGTGCGGATGAACCCGCGCACGAGCTCCACCGCGGCGGCGGGCGGAGTGTCGCCGTTCCCGTCGAAGACGATCTCCGGCCGGACGAGGAACGGCGCGTCGCGTTCGGCCGGCAGCTTGACCGTCCAACCCTCGCCGGGACGGTGGCGGAGGCTGGCACCCCAGCGGGCGAGGCGCAGGTCGGGCGTGTCGTAGTACGTCGTCTCGTTGCGCTCCGGAGGTGCCTGGCGCATGACCGGCCCCACGAGCCCGTAGATGCTGGGCATCTGGAAGTCGTTCGTCGCAGCGAGCTTCAGCTCGCGTTCGGGGCTGTGCTCCACAGCAGTCTCAGCGTAGCGCTCTGCGATTCGCGGCCCAGAGGAGCGCGGCGCCCCCCGCTGCGAAGCACGCGGCGAGGACGACCGCCCGCCCGAGGACGCCGCCGTATCCATGGTCGGAGACGTCGACGAACGGGTAGGGGTACCAGTCGACGTCGGCCCCGCGGGCGAGCGTGTACGCGAACCAGGCGAGCGGATACGCGAGCCACGCGAGCACCGTCCACCACGGCAGCCGGTGGCGCGGAGAGTCCACGAACCAGTCGGCGACGAGGACGACCGGCATGAGCTTGTGCACGACGAAGTCGACCCACGAGGCGGATGTCTGCACGTCTTCCTGGAGACCCGCGAGCAAGAGCGCGAAGACCACGCCCGTGATCGCCATGTACAGCACAGCGGCGGTGCGGGCGCCGTCGAAGAGCGGTGTGCGA
>Ga0068870_10000209_pt1 | contig 21115 bp, 19 predicted proteins | sample KBSMisM62_FD_66599 | JGI IMG/M metagenome (GOLD analysis project Ga0068870, IMG submission 66599) | Miscanthus rhizosphere microbial communities from Kellogg Biological Station, Michigan, USA - KBS Miscanthus M6-2 | ecosystem: Host-associated > Plants > Roots > Rhizosphere > Soil ...
GTGCGCGTCGCGGCGATCAGCGACATCCACGGGAATCTCCCCGCGCTGGAGGCCGTGCTCGCGGAGATCGACGAAGAAGGCGTCGACGAGATCGTGGTCGGCGGCGATACCGCCCATGGGCCGTGGCCTGCGGAGGTGCTCGACCTCCTCGTCGAGCGCGACGCGGTCGCCGTGCGGGGCAACGCCGATCGCGAGGTGATCGAGCGCAGCGACCGCTACGGACCGCTCGCGCCGTGGAGTGCGGATCGTCTCGGAGAACGGCGGCTCGAAGTCGCGCGGAGCTGGCCGCTCACCGTCGAGCTCGAGGTCGCCGGACTCGGGTCGGTACTCGTATGCCACTCGACGCCGACATCGGAGGATCCGATCTACACGCGGATCACGCCCGACGCCGAGCTCGCAGCGATCTTCGAGTCCGTCGACACGGACGTGGTCGTCTGCGGCCACACGCACATGCAGTACGACCGCACGCTCGCATCGGGTCTGCGGATCGTGAATCCCGGGAGCGTCGGCCTCCCGTACGAGGGGGCGCGTGGCGCGTACTGGGCGCTGCTCGGTCCGGACGTCGAATTCCGACGCACCGAATACGACGTCGACGCCGCCGTTGCGGCGATCGAGGTCATGCGGGTGCCGGTCGACGGCCCGCTGCTCGAGCATCTCGTCGACCCACCCGACTCCGAGAGCACGACGGAGTACTTCGAGTCGGCCCGTGGTTCGTAGTTACGTCCGCGAGGCCAAGCGCGGTCTCGGCCGGCGACGCGAGCGGATCGTGCCGATCATCGAGCGTCTCGCGGCCGAGCACGCGGACGCCGAGATCGCGCTGAGGTTCCGCAGCGACCTCGAGCTCCTGGTGTCCGTGATGCTCTCCGCGCAGACGACCGACGTGAACGTCAACCGGGTGACGCCGGTGGTCTTCGCGAAGTACCGCAGGCCCGAGGACTACCTGGCCGTTCCGATCGAGGAGCTCGAGCGCGACATCTACGCCACCGGCTTCTTCCGGCAGAAGGCGAAGGCGATCCGCGGGACGATGGCGATGCTCATCACGGAGTTCGACGGCGAGGTTCCGAGGCGACTCGAAGACCTCGTGCGGCTTCCGGGTGTCGCGCGCAAGACCGCGAACGTCGTCGCCGCCGAGCTCGGTCACGCGCAGGGCATCGTCGTCGACACCCACGTGCGCCGACTCTCGCAGCGGCTCGGGCTGACGAGGAACGACGATCCCGTGAAGATCGAGCGCGACCTCCAGCGCGTGGTTCCTCGCCCCGACTGGGCCCGCTTCCCGCATCTCCTCATCTGGCACGGACGCCGCGTCTGCGACGCACGGCGGCCGCTGTGCGCGGAGTGCGTGCTCGAGGACCTCTGTCCGGCGAGCCGTCTGCGCGCCTAGGACGTTGACGGGCAGCGGTCGGCCGACACGATCGCGCCCTTGCAGGGCAGTGTCTTTGACGTTCGCGATCGGGATCTGCGCTCGCAGATCCCGATCTGCGGATAGATCAGATCCACCTGCGCCAGCGAAAGAGCGCGAGCTGGACGAACGTCGAGCCGACGATGAGCGATACGGACACACCAATCGTCCAGAACTGGCGATCAAAGACGCCCTCGAAGTTCTGTCCGTAGAAGCCCACGATCAGCGACGGCACCAGCACGAGCGAGGCGATCACCGTGAGCTTCTTCGCCACCTCGTTCTGGCTCTCGGCGACTTTCGACTGCAGATGGTCTCGGACCCCGGCGAGGAGATCTCGGGCGATGTCGAGCTCCTCGGTCACGCGCACGAGCGTGTCGTAGGTATCGGCGAAGAGCCGTTCGACCGAACGCGGGAACAGCTGGTGTTCCCCGACGTCGACGCGACCGTCGACGATCCGCCGGATGGCCGCCCGCGTCGCCGAGACCGTGCGGCGGCGATGCAAGAGCTGGTGGCGAAGCTCTGCGAGTCGGAGACGCACGACCGAGGACCGGAGCTCGTCGATCTCGTCCTCGAGGGTGTCGATCTCGGCGTAGACGGCATCCACGAGATCGAGGTACCCGTCGACGACGTCGTCGTAGAGGCGATGCACGAGCATGCCGACCGGACTGCCCGCCTCGTCGGCGGCGTGCAAGGCGCCGAAGTCGAAGCTCGCACCCGTCGGCGTGGATTTCTGCACGGTGATCAGGCGTTCGGTCGTCGCTACGAAGCAGATCTCCTGATGGGTCGGCTCGTCCTCGGGCGCCAGGATCGGCACGAGGACACCGAAGACGTACGAGCCATGATCCTCGAGGAGCGGCCGCGGATCGCGTCCCGGCACCGCCGGTGTCGCCAGCGCCTCGAGCACGTCGGGGTCGGCACCTGCCGGCAGCACGGCGTCCACTTCCGTGTGGGTCGGATCGACGAGGTCGAGCCAGCGTGCGCTCACGCCGCCCGAGAGTAGAGACCCGTGCGGTCGGAGACCGGTCTACGCGTGCGCTGCGGAGACGTCGGACGACCCGACCTCTACCTGAGGTGCGAGCGTCTTCAAGCTCCTGCGACAGGGGCCAGACCCATGGTCTGGTCCTGATTCGCAGAGGGCGGCGAGTGGCGCTGCTCCTCGAGCCAGCGCTGCGCGTCGAGGGCGGCCATCGTGCCCGAGCCGGCAGCCGTCACGGCCTGCCGGTACGTGTGGTCCTGGACGTCTCCCGCTGCGAAGACTCCGGGGATGTTCGTGTACGTCGAACGCGGCTCGGTTACGAGGTATCCGGCGTCATCGTGGTCCAGCCAGTCGAGGAAGAGCGACGTGTTCGGGTCGTGGCCGACAGCGACGAAGAGGCCGTCCGCCTCGATCTCCGTCGTGTCGCCCGTGACGGTGTCTCGGAGCCGGAGACCGCTGACGTGACCGTTCCCTTCGCCGAGTACCTCGTCGACCTCGGCGCTGAGAATGAACTCGACCTTCTCGTTCGCCCGTGCGCGGTCGACCATGATCGGCGAGGCGCGGAACTCGTCGCGCCGGTGGACGATCACGACCTTGCTCGCGAATCGCGTCAGGAACGTCGCCTCTTCCATCGCCGAGTCGCCGCCACCGACGACCACGACGACCTTGTCGCGGAAGAACGCACCGTCGCAGGTCGCGCAGTAGGACACGCCGCGTCCCTGGAGAGTCTGCTCGGACGGGAGGCCGAGCTGCCGGGCGCTCGCTCCGGTCGCGACGATCACCGAGTCCGCCCGATGCTCCTCGCTTCCCACGTAGACCCGGAACGGCCGCTCCGAGAAGTCGACGCGGGTGACGTCGTCTGTGACGAACTCGGCGCCGAAGCGCTCGGCCTGTCGGCGGAAGTCGGCCATCATCGTCGGGCCCATGATCCCGTCCGCGTATCCGGGGTAGTTCTCGACGTCGCTCGTGATCATGAGCTGACCGCCCCAGTTGAAGCCCTCGATCACGAGCGGGCGAAGGTTCGCGCGCGCCGTGTACAGGGCGGCGGTGTAACCGGCGGGACCGCCGCCGATGATGATCACGTCACGAACGTCGCTCACGATGCCTCCTCGTGCAGAGCGTAGCCCCCTGGTCGGGCCACCGATGGAGAAGAACGTATCGATGAACTTCGATGTTCCCGGTCACGCGGCGTCGGCGCCTGAGGCCGTTATCGCCTCGAGCGATGGTTGCACGGGATCGACGAGCTCGGCGGCCGCCAGCGTACGGGTCTGACGCTCCACGGGTTGCACCTCGGGCGGCTCGATGCCGGCGATTCCGTGCTGCTCGAAGCGTCGCGCCTGGACGAGAACCTGCCGCTCGAGCGAGCCGACGGTCTTGTTGTAGGCGTCGACGGCGCCGTCGAGCGTTCGCCCGAGCTTCGCGAAGTGCGTGCCCATCGTCGAGAGGCGCTTGTACAGCTCGCGACCGAGGTCGGACACCTCGCGCGCGCTCTCCGCAATCGTCTCCTGCTGCCACGTCATCGAGACCGTGCGTAGGAGCATCATCAGCGTGCTCGGTGACGCCAGGATGACGTTGGAGCTCCAGGCGTACTCCTGGAGCGACGGGTCGTGCTCGTGTGCAGTGCGGAGGTACGACTCGTCCGGCAGGAACATCACGACGAGGTCGGGCGACGGCTCGAACTGGCGCCAGTACGCCTTGGCCGAGAGCTTCGTCACGTGCTCGCGTACCTGCCGCGCGTGGTCGGCAAAGCGTCGCTCGCGCTCGGCTTCGTCGGAGGTCTCGAACGCGTCGAGGTATGCGCTCAGCGGCGCTTTCGCATCCACGACGACGTGCTTGCCGCCGGGGATGCGCACCACGAGGTCGGGTCTGAGGGTGCCGTCGTCGGTCGACACCGTCGCCTGCGCGGCGTAGTCGCAGTACTCGACCATGCCCGCGAACTCGACGACGTTCCGAAGCTGCGCCTCGCCCCAGCGACCGCGGACGTGCGGCGTGCGGAGGGCGTTCGTGAGGCTTCCGGCGCGCTCCGACAGCGTCGCCACCTGGGTCCGGAGTGCCCCATACGACTCCTGCCGCACGCGCTCGACGCTCTGCAGCTGTTGGTCCATGCGGGCGAGCGATTCCTTCAGGGGCCGCACATGCCCCGACAGGTGTGTCTCCGCGAGCTCGAGGAAGCGAGCGCTGTTCGCGTCGAGCGCTTCCGTCGAGAGCGCCTTGATCGCCGCCTCGAGCCGCTCGTCTCTCGCCCCCCGCTCGACTGCAAGCTCCGCCTCCGCGCCTGCGAGCGCTCGCTCGAGCTCGATGACCTCCTGGACGCGCCGACGGCGCTCGAGGAGCGCCGGACGGACCGCAACGAGGACGACGAGACCGCCGAGCACGAGACCGGTGAGCAAGGCAGCGATGGCCATTGAGCCGACTCACGGTAATCCGGTCGGCGGACGGTGCTCTGCACAACGCTGGCTGAACCGAGGCCGCTGGTACCCTCGCGCGGCGCATGGCCGACAAACCGCGTGTCAAGGCGCCAAAACAGCGCGCCGCAACCGCCGACGAGAGCGCTCGTCGACGCAAGACCATGGCGATCGTCGCCGGGGTCGCCGGTGTCGTGCTCGGCTTCGGCGTCGTCGCGGCCGCGCTCGGAATGTTCGGCGGCGAGAGCGGGACGACCGACACCGCCGGCCTGCGGACGACGCTCGAGACCGCCGGCTGCACGCTCAAAGTGGCGCCGGCACTCGAGGGTGTCCACTCGATCACGGACCCGAGCAAGACGTCCCCGAAGTGGAACACGGACCCGCCGACCAGCGGGCCGCATTACGCGGTCGCTGCGATCTTCGGGATCTACGAGGACGAGATCGAGATGGCACGCCTCGTCCACAACCTCGAGCACGGCGGCATCTACATCCTGTACGGGAAGGACGTCCCCGAGTCGACCGTCGACCAGCTACGCGGGTTCTACGACGACCACAAGACCGGCACGATCATGGCGCCGCTCGACCGCCTCGGAGACAAGTTCGCGCTCGGGGCCTGGGTCGTCGACGGCGATACGCACAGCGGGTTCCTCGCGAAGTGCACGCAGTTCGACGAGAACGCCGTGTCGACGTTCTTCCGTTCGCTCCAGTTCCGCGGGCCCGAGCGCTTCGACCCGAGCCAGCTCCAGCCTGGGCTGTAGTCGGGCGTAAACTCGGGCCGCCGGGGTGGCGGAACGGGTGAGACGCGCCCGCCTTAAAAGCGGGTGTCCCCTCGGGGGCGTGCGGGTTCGAGTCCCGCCCCCGGCACTGCGCGGATCGTGAACGACGTCACGTGCCTGCAAGCAGCTTGCGAGCCCTCCCGATGTCGTTGCTGTCCACGAGGACCTGGATCGGCCCCACGGTGGCCACCGCGCCGGTCCAAAGGGCGGCTCCCTGGTTTGTCTGCTGGTACCAGCTCCGGACTCCGTTGGCGGCGAGCATGCCGCAGATCATTTCGGCCTCGGCTTCGTCTGGCACGACCGTGAGGACGACATCGCTCACGGACGGCACGATACGGCCGGCGAGATTCGATGGCTTGGGAATTTCTGCGCCCCAGCTAGACTCCGCCGGCCGTGGCGAGCCTTCCTGAGGCGCTTGCCCATGCCCAGCTCGAGTGGGACACGCCGCTCTACCGCATGGCGGTGGCCCAGTTCGACCAGGCCGTGCCGGTCGCCGACATTCCGGACGACGTCGCCGAGAGGTTGCGCTACCCCGAGCGCTCGACGATCGTCTCGATCCCTGTCCGGATGGACAGCGGACGACGCGTCGTGTTTCCCGGCTACCGCGTCCAGCACTCGAGCATCCTCGGGCCGACCAAGGGCGGGATCCGCTACGACCCGGAGGTGACCCTCGGCGAGTGCGCGGCGCTCGCTATGTGGATGACGTGGAAGTGCTCGCTCCTCCGCCTTCCGTACGGAGGAGCGAAGGGTGGCGTGCGCTGCGAACCACGGAGCCTCTCGCTCGGCGAGTTGGAGCGGCTCACGCGACGATTCACCTCGGAGCTCCTTCCGATCATCGGCCCGAAGGAGGACATCCCGGCGCCCGACATGGCGACGAACGAGCAGACGATGGCCTGGATGATGGACACGTACTCGATGCAGAGCGGCTACGCCGTCCCCGAGATCGTGACCGGGAAGCCGATCTCGATCGGTGGGTCGGTCTTCCGCCAGGAGGCCACGGGAGCCGGGGTCGTGATGGTGATCGCGCGAGCGTGCGACCGGCTCGGCTGGACCCTCGCCGACCAGCGCTGTGTCGTGCAGGGCTTCGGCAACGTCGGAGGTGTCGCGGCCGCGGAGCTTCATTCGCTCGGCGCGACCGTGATCGCCGTCTCGGACGTCTCCGGCGGGCTTCGCTCTTCGGCGGGGCTCGACGTTCCGGCACTCCATGCGTACGTCCACGAGCACGGCTCGCTCGAGGGCTGCGACGTCGGCGACCGGCTCACGAACGACGAGCTCCTCGAGCTCGAGTGCGACATCCTCGTGCTTGCCGCGCGCGAGGATCAGGTCACGGCCGCGAACGCACCGCGCGTTCGAGCGCGGATGATCGCCGAGGGCGCGAACGGCCCGACGTCGCTCGAGGCGGACGCGGTCCTCTGGGATCGCGGGATCCCTGTGCTCCCCGACGTGCTGACGAACGCCGGCGGCGTCACCGTGTCGTACTTCGAGTGGGTGCAGGACCTCGGCCGGCTCTTCTGGACGCGCGACGAGATCCGGGCCAAGCTCGCGGAGAAGCTGTCGAACGCGTTCGACCGCGTCTGGGATCTCGCCGAGGACCGCAAAGTGCCCCTGCGCACGGGCGCGCTCGTCGCAGGCATTCGCGAGGTCTCGGACGCGCTCCAGGCGCGGGGGATCTTTCCGTGAACACCGTCCGCGACGCGATGGTGTCGAATCCCGGGCAACTGCCAGCCGACGCATCAGCCCAGGCTGCCGGCGAGTTGCTCCAGAGGACCGAGGTGCGGGCCGTGTACGTCACCGACGACGAGAGGCTCGTCGGCGTCGTGACGCGGAAGACACTCGTGCGCGAGGTGATCGCGCACGGGCTCGATCCGAAGACGACCGAGCTCGGCGCCATCGCGGAGACGCCCGACTTCACGATCGGCCCCGACGTCCTCCTCGAGGCGGCGTTCCGCTTCCTCGAGGCCGAGGACGCGGAGCGCGTCCCCGTCGTCGACGAGGGCCACCGGCTCATCGGCGTGCTCTCACGCAGCGTGCTCCAGAGGCGGCTCGCCGAGGACGAGGACGACCCGCTGCCGCCGGCCGCGTAGACGCGTACGGGACGCGCTGCGAAGATCCGCAGGTGGCTACCTGCCCTTCCTGCGGTGAGGAGAACCCCGGACATGCGCGGTTCTGCCTTGCCTGCGGAAGCGCGCTCGAGGCTGCGGCTCCCGTCGGGGAGGAGCGGAAGGTCGTCTCCGTGCTCTTCGTGGACCTCGTCGGCTTCACGAGCCGGTCCGACCGCGCGGACCCGGAGGACGTCCGCGCGATGCTGCGCGCATACCACGAACGGGTCAAGGCCGATCTGGAGCGCTTCGGCGGCACGGTTGAGAAGTTCATCGGCGACGCGGTGATGGCCGTGTTCGGGGCGCCGGTAGCCCACGAGGACGACGCCGAACGTGCCGTGCGCTCCGCGCTCCGGATCCTCGACACGATCGAGGAGTTGCGGGACGGAGGGCTCGAGATCGCGGTCCGCGCTGCCGTGACGACGGGCGAGACCGTCGTCTCGCTGGACGCCCGGCCCGAACGCGGCGAGGGCATCGTGACGGGGGACGTCGTGAACATGGCGGCGCGGCTGCAGTCGGCCGCTCCGGTCGGCTCAGTGATCGTCGACGAGACGACGATGCACACAACCGAACGGGCGATTGCGTACGAGGCGCATGACGACGTCGAAGCGAAAGGGAAGGCTGAGCCGATCCGGGCTTGGCGTGCGCTGGAGGCCCGCAGCCGCGTCGGGCAGCCAGAGGCCGCAACGCGTACGCCGTTCGTCGGCCGCGAACACGAGCGGACGCTCCTTCTCGAGACGTTCCTTCGCTCGGAGCGCGAGTCGTCAGTGCAGCTGGTGACGGTCGTTGGGGAGCCTGGTATCGGAAAGAGTCGTCTTGCCACAGAGCTCCGCACGGCTCTCGACGAGCGTCCCGACCTCGTCACGTGGCGCCACGGACGCTGCCTCCCGTACGGCGAGGGCATCACCTTTTGGGCACTCGGGGAGATCGTGAAAGCCGACGCTGGGATTCTCGAGTCGGACGACGCTGCCGGCGCGCGCAGCAAGCTCGCCGAAAGCATCGCCGGGACGTTCCCAGACACGGACGAGGCGAGATGGTTGGAGGCGCGCCTGGCACCGCTCGTCGGCGCGGAGAGCGACGGCGTCGCCGCGAGCCGCGAGGAGTCGTTCACCGCGTGGCGGCGATACGTCGAGGAGATGGCCGCGAGGTACCCGTGCGTGCTCGTCGTTGAGGACCTCCACTGGGCCGACGACGCGCTGCTCGACTTTCTCGAGCACCTCCTGGACTGGAGTGCGCCTGTGCCGCTCCTCCTCCTATGCACGGCGCGGCCCGAGCTCTTCGAGCGTCGATCGGCGTGGGGAGGCGGGAAGCGCAACGCGACGACGATCTCGCTGTCGCCGCTTACGCGGGATGATGCGGGTCGCCTGCTACAAGTCTTGCTCGAGCGCAGCGTCCTCCCCGCCGAGACGCAGACGCTCCTCCTCGAGCGCACGGGCGGTAATCCACTCTATGCCGAGCAGTTCGCCCGCATGCTCGCGGAGCGCGAGGGTGTCGACGACGTCGCCGTACCCGAGACAGTGCACGCGCTCGTCGCAGCTCGACTCGACACGCTCCGACCGGAGTTGAAGTCGCTGCTCCACGACGCGGCGGTCGTCGGCCGTGTGTTCTGGACGGGGGCACTGGCAGCGCTCGAAGGACGTTCCCGCGACGACGTGCGCCGCGACCTGAACGAGCTAGTGCACCGGGAGTTCGTCCGTCCCGTACGCGTTTCCTCGATCGAGGGCGAGGACGAACTCTCCTTCTGGCATGCGCTCATGCGGGACGTCGCCTACCAGCAGATCCCACGTGCTCCACGAGCAGACAAGCATGTCGGCGCTGCGCGGTGGGTCGAAGGGATTGCCGGCGAGCGGCTCGAGGACCGCGCGGGCATCCTGGCGTACCACTACGGTGAGGCGTACGACCTTGCTCGGGCCGCCGGAGTGGAGCGTCCCGAGGTCGCAGAGAGGCTACGTCGTGCTCTTGTTCTGGCAGGTGACCGGGCCATGCAGCTCGATGCCGAGGCGGCGGAGCGCTACTTCCGGCGTGCCGTGGAGCTTGCGCACGATCGTCCCGCCGAGCGCGCGGCCGCGCAGGCAAAGCTCGCCCACACGCTCAACACGCGAGGACACGCCCAGGAGGCCATGGCCGCGTACGAGGAGGCGATTCCAGTGCTCCTCGAGACGGACGAGGTTGCTGCTGGGGTTGCGCTCACGCGGCTCTCTTCGGCCGCATGGTCGCGAGGCGAGATGGAACGAACGCGTGACACGGCACTCAGGTCCATCGAGGTCCTCGCGCGCCATCCCGGTCCGGAGCTCGTCCGAGCCTACGGATCTGCGGCATTGAGCGAGGCGATCGCCGGACGCTACGACGAGGCCCAGCAGCTGCTCGACGCCGGCCTCGCGATCGCGGACGGCCAGGGTGTCGAAAACGTCGTGACCCTTCTGCACGCGCGAGCGTCGGTCCGCGGCTACCAGGGCGATGCCCGCTGCGTCGACGACGTGCGCGAGGCGCGCGACCTCGCGCTCCGACTCGGGCTCGGCCGAGACGCTGCGATCGCGATGAACAACCTCGGTGACTCGGAAGCGTGGTACGTCGGTCTCACCCAAGCGCGGGAGACGTGGGAGAAGGCGATCGCCTTCTCCCTCGAGCGCGGCCTCATCGGGCCTGCCATGTGGCAGCGCGGCGAGCGCCTCAAATGTCTCTACCACGCGGGCGAGTGGGACGCAGCGCTCACCGAGGCAGCCGAGGTGCTCGCTTGGGAGATGGAGCGGAGTGCCGGTCCACTCGAGGTATACGCGCGACTTCCGCTCGCCGGCATCCATGTCCACCGCGGCGACGTCGATGCCGCCGGGTCGCAGGTGGCTGCGCTCCTCCCGGCTGCGCGCAGGAGCGGAGATCCGCAGGTCGTGGTCCCGGCGCTCTCGGTGGCCGCGCTCGTCGCCTCGGCGGTAGGGGACGTGGAGACTGCCGTGGCGCGTCTCGACGAGCTCGAAGTCGCGACGCGCGGGCAACCCGCTTGGCGGTCGTTCTGCCGCGTCGAGCCGCTCAGGATTGCCGTGTCCGTCGGGCGACCCGACCTCGGCGAGCTGTTTGTGGACGATTCGCGGGTCGACCCTGGTTGGGACGACTGCGCGGCCACGACGGCCGCAGCCATCCTTGGCGAGGCGCGAGGCGATCTGGAGGAGGCGGCTCGCGGGTATCGGGAGGCGGCGGAACGCTGGGGGGCGTACGGCAGTGTCCTCGAGCGCGCGTACGCTCTCCTCGGTCTCGGCCGTTGCGGCGACGCAGGCGCTGATGGCGAGGCGGAGGAGATCTTCCTGGGGCTGGGCGCGCGTCCCGTTCTTGCACAGGCGGCCTAGCGGCTCAACAGCACGTGTACGCGCCCGGAGGCGCCGCGCCCTCCTCGAGCTCGGGAAGCTCTGCGGCTGCGAGTGCGGCGCCGTGCAGGATGTCGCGCTCCGACACCTCGATCTCGTCGAGCCCGTACGCGGTCATCACCTCGTGCAGAACGACGATTCCGGCGACGATGACCGGCGCGCGGCCGGGCTCCAGCCCGGGCACGTCGACGCGCTCCTCGGTCGTCATGGCCGCGAGCCGTTCGAGCTGCGCGTCGACGGACGAGAGCGCAAGACGGTGGCCGTGCGTGCGAGCCGGGTCGTAGTCGGCGTCGCCGAGGTCGAGCGTCGCGAGGGTCGCAAGCGTGCCCGCGACACCGATCGCGCTTCGCGCCTCGAGCTCCGGGAGGAGCGAGCGGACGTACCCGCTCGCCGCGTCGAGTTCCGGCTTGGACGGAGGATCGGAGCCGAGGAAGCGCTCCGTGACCCGTACGCAGCCGACGTCGAGGCTCGTCGCGACGCCGACCGCGCCGTCGCGTGCGACCACGAGCTCGGTCGAGCCGCCGCCGATGTCCACGACGAGGACGTCGTCGAGCGGCGCTCGACCCGCCGTCACGCCGCGGATCATCATCGCCGCCTCCTCGTCTCCGGACAGCAGGCGCGTCGTGAACCCGTAGCTCCACTCGACCTCGCCGAGGAACGCCTCGCCATTCTCGGCATCGCGGACGGCGCTCGTCGCGATACAGAGCGTTCTCTCGGCGCCGAGCGCCTCGAGCTCGTGTCGGTAGCCGGCGAGGCAGTTCCGCACGCGCGCGATCGAGACCGGGAGGAGCCGCCGGCGCTCGTCGACCCCCTCCCCGAGCCGCGTGATCGTGAGCCGGCGTGTCACCTCGTGGAGTACGTCGCCGTCGACGTCCGCGACGAGGAGTCGGGTCGAGTTCGTCCCGAGGTCGACCGCTCCGACGCGGGTCATCGTGTGGGGAGGAAGACTCGAAGCCAGCGCGTGCTTCGCCGCGCGTCCTCGAGCGAGCCTAGAAGCACCTGGAGCTGCGCCCGCGAGACGCGCAGGCGCTCCGTCGCCGCCTGGAGGTCGGCCTGCGCGCGCTCGGCCTCGGTGAGGAGCTGCTCGGTGCGTGCCGAGCGCTCCTCGAAGAGCGCGAGCTCGCCCGTCATCGCCTTCCCGGTTCGCTTGCCCTGCTTCCACAGCGCGACGCCGCGGATGACGACGACGAAGAGGCCGACGACGACGAGCACGAGGCCGACGAGGAATGCGGTCAGGACCACGTGAGGAGTCTAGAGACGGCCCTTGGCTCGAGCTGCTCCCTGCTGCCGGCGGCTCTCAGTGCACGCTTCCGGATCCAGGAGTGGAGCATGTGGATCCCAAATAGCCACATATTGGTGTTTGACGCCGCCTAACGGGGTATTTAGGATCCAATCCTATTCACGAGTGCACACAATCGAGCCGAGGAGGAACCAATGGGGTCGGGCGAGACGAACGGGCGCTTCGCGGGTGTCGAGAGGCCGTACACGACCGAGGACGTCGAGCGGATCCGCGGGCGGTTCCACCTGGAGCACACGCTGGCGCGGCTCGGGGCGGAGCGGCTCTGGCAGCTCCTGCACTCCGAGGACTACGTCGCCGCGCTCGGAGCTCTCACCGGGGCGCAGGCCGTGCAGATGGTGAAGGCCGGCCTGAAGGCGATCTACGTCTCCGGGTGGCAGGTCGCCGCGGACGCGAATCTCGCCGGGCACACGTACCCCGATCAGTCTCTCTACCCGGCCAACAGTGCACCGGCGCTCGTGAAGCGCATCAACAGCGCCCTGCTCCGCGCGGACCAGGTCGACTCCGCGGAGGGCCGTAACGGCACGTACTGGCTCGCGCCGATCGTGGCCGATGCCGAGGCCGGCTTCGGAGGGCCGCTGAACGCGTTCGAGCTCATGAAGGCGTTCATCGAGGCGGGCGCCGCTGGCGTGCACTTCGAGGACCAGCTCTCGTCGGAGAAGAAGTGTGGCCACCTCGGCGGCAAGGTGCTCGTGCCGACGAGCCAGTTCGTCCGGACGCTCGTCTCGGCGCGGCTCGCCGCCGACGTCCTCGACGTCCCGACGGTGCTCGTTGCGCGGACGGATGCCCTGTCGGCGACGCTGCTCACGAGCGACGTCGACGAGCGCGACCGCGAGTTCGTCACCGGAGAGCGCACGTCGGAGGGCTTCTTCCGGATCAAGCCGGGTATCGAGGCTCCAATCGCCCGCGCGCTCGCCTATGCGCCATACGCGGACGTCCTCTGGTGCGAGACCTCGACTCCCGACCTCGGCGAGGCCGCGCAGTTCGCGGAGGCCGTGCACGCGAGGTTCCCGGGGAAGCTCCTCGCGTACAACTGCTCGCCGTCCTTCAACTGGCGCAAGCACCTCGACGACAAGACGATCGCGTCCTTCCAGCGCGAGCTGGCGGCCATGGGCTACCGGTTCCAGTTCGTGACCCTGGCCGGGTTCCATGCGGTCTGCAACTCGATGTTCGAGCTCGCCCGCGGCTACTCGGCGGAGGGCATGAGCGCATATGTGCAGCTCCAGGAGGCGGAGTTCGCGAACGAGGAGTTCGGCTACACCGCGACGCGACACCAGCGCGAGGTCGGCGCCGGCTACTTCGACGCGGTGCTCGACGCGGTCACGGGCGGGGAGAGTTCGACGCTTGCGCTCAAGGGCTCGACCGAGGAGGCTCAATTCGAGGTGGCCGTGTAGCGTGACGGCCATCGCGACGGCTGTCGTCAACGCTCCTGACGAGGCTGGCGTCCTCTCCCCGGAGGCGCTCGACCTCGTGGTCGCGCTGCAGCGGGAGTTCTCCGGCAGGAGGGAGGAGCTCCTGCTCGCGCGAGCCGAGCAGCAGGAGCGGATCGCGGCGGGTGAGCTCCCCGACTTCCTCGAGTCGACCCGCACCGTGCGCGCGGGCGACTGGCAGGTCGCGCCCGTGCCCGCCGACCTCCAGGACCGCCGCGTCGAGATCACCGGGCCGGCAGGCGACCGGAAGATGGTGATCAACGCGTTCAACTCGGGCGCGCGCATCTACATGGCCGACTTCGAGGACGCGAACTCGCCGACCTGGGAGAACGTCGTCGGCGGGCAGCAGAACCTCACGGACGCGATCGACCGGACGATCTCGCTCGAGCAGGGCGAGAGGCGATACGCGCTGAACGACGAGGTCGCGGTGCTCCTCGTCCGACCGCGCGGTTGGCATCTGCAAGAGCGCCACGTCGAGGTCGACGGCAAGCACGTCTCCGCGGGCCTCTTCGACTTCGGCTTGTACCTCCACCGCAACTGGGAGCGCCTGCTCGAGCGAGGCTCCGGGCCGTACTTCTACCTCCCGAAGCTCGAGAACCACCTCGAGGCCAGGCTCTGGAACGACGTCTTCTGCTTCGCGCAGGACCAGCTCGGGATCCCGCGCGGGACGATCAAGGCGACCGTCCTCATCGAGACGATTCTCGCCGCGTTCGAGATGGACGAGATCCTCTACGAGCTTCGCGAGCACTCGGCGGGCCTCAATGCCGGGCGCTGGGACTACATCTTCTCCGTGATCAAGAAGTTCCGTGACCGGCCGGAGTTCGTCCTGCCGGACCGCGCACAGGTGACGATGACCGTCCCGTTCATGCGCGCGTACACGGAGCTCCTCGTCCGCACATGCCACAAGCGGGGCGCGCATGCGATCGGCGGCATGGCGGCGTTCATCCCGAGCCGGCGTGACCCGGAGGTGAACGAGGTCGCGCTCACGCGTGTCCGCGAGGACAAGCAGCGTGAGTCGGAGGACGGTTTCGATGGGTCCTGGGTCGCCCATCCGGACCTCGTGCCCGTCGCCATGGCGGAATTCGATGCCGTGCTGGGCGAACGACCGAACCAGCTCGAGCGGCTGCGCGAGGACGTCTCGACGCGGGCGGATGACCTGCTGAACGTCATCGCGACGCCCGGCGAGATCACCGAGGCCGGCGTCCGTTCGAACGTCTCCGTCGGGATCCGGTACATCGCGGCGTGGCTCCAGGGCGTCGGCGCAGCGGCGATCGACAACCTCATGGAGGACGCCGCGACCGCCGAGATCTCGCGCTCCCAGATCTGGCAGTGGGTGCGCCATGGTCACGTCGACCGCGCTGACGTCGAGCGGGCCGTCGCGGAGGTGATGGCCGAGCTTCCCGACGAGGCGGTCTACGCCGAGGCGCGTGACGTCTTCGAGAAGGTTGCGCTGCGCGAGGTCTTCGTCGACTTTCTGACGCTCACCGCTTACGCACAGCTCCTCGGTCACCCGATGCACGAGGCGGGAAGAAGCGGTGTCTGACGGGACGAAGGCCGACGACATCGCCCTCGCACTCGAGGAGGCGATCGTCTCGGGCGAGATCCCGCCGGGCAGCACGCTCCGCCAGGAGCATCTCTCCGAGCAGTTCCAGGTGAGCCGCACGCCCGTGCGCGAGGCGCTCCGTCGACTCGCGGCGCTCGGTCTCGTCAGTTTCGAGCCGAACCGCGGCGTGCGCGTGCGGATGCTCTCCCGCGACGAGATCGCCGAGGCGTTCATGGTGCGCGCCGAGCTCGAAAGCCTCGCCACGGAGATCGCGACGCCGAAGATGACCGAGGACGACCTCGCCGAGCTGGAGCGCGCCGAGCGCAGGTTCCATCGCGCGACCGAGCGGCTCGTGGAGATGAGCCACGAGGGGCGCCAGGATCTCGAGATCGCGCGCGTATGGCTCCATCTCAACCACTCGTTCCACGACGTGATCTACCGGGTGGCCGACGTTCCCCTCGTCGAGCGGATGGCGAAGGCGGCGCGACGGACGTTCCTCGTGAAGCCGGTGTGGGCCACCGGAGCCGACCTCGACGAGCTGTACCTGAAGAACGACCGGCAGCATCGGGCGATCCGGGACGCGATGGCCGCCCAAAGTCCAGAGGGCGCGAGGGTGCTCGCGCGCGAGCACGTGCTGTCCTCGGGACGGCTGCTCGAGGCGATCCTCGACAAGGTCTCCGCGCAGTCGCGCGAACCAGCGGGCGTTTGAGTCGAAGCAGCGACGCGGCTGCGAAGCAGCCGCCTTCAGGAGTTTCGCGAGGAGAGATTCACGCGAGTGGATCTCTCCTCTTGCGGGAGACTCAGCGGCCGCTCCAGAACCGCGTGACGCCCTTCGGCGAGCTCGTCGCGCACCCCGCACGAGGGCTCGTGTACGGCAACCGTGGCTGCCTGCACGACGATCTCGGGCGCATTCGACGACCGTGGGCGGTACGCCGGTGGATCGCCTGCCGGCTGGAGTTCCGGGGCTGGCACAGGAGCCCGCTGCTGCAGCCGGGCAAGTTCACGGAGTTGTTCTTCCTGGACGAGGCTACCGCGTTCGCGGCGGGTCACCGCCCATGTGCGCTCTGCCGACGCGAGGACTACGTCCGGTTCTCTGACGTCTGGAGAGATCGCCACGGTGACCCGGTCGGTGCGGACGCGATCGATATGCAGCTCCACTTCGAGCGGATCGACGCCGGGACGCGGGATCGACGCCTCCATCGAGCCCGGCTCGACGACCTCCCCGACGGGGCCTTCGTCGTCGAGTCGGATGCTGCGTGGCTCGTGCTCGGCGGTGCGGTGCTGCGCTGGACTGCGGCCGGGTACTCGGAGCGCCGCCCCAGGAGCTCGCGCAGCGTCTCCCTCCTCACGCCGCCCTCCCTCGTGGACGTGCTCCGCGCGGGATGGGAACCCGTCGTCCCACTCGTCCATCCGACCGCCCGGGCCTAGCGCGCGAGCGTCACCTTGGAGAGGCCGCGAGGCGCGTCCGGATCGAGCCCTCGCGCGCGGGCGAGCGCCCACGCGAAGAGCTGTCCAGGGAGGATCGAGAGCAACGGCGAGAGCAGCGGCGAGGAGGTCGCCGGGCTCGCGAGGACGTACTGCGCATGCGGGATGGACGCGGCTGCGGATCCGCTGGCGACGATCGTCGCGCCCGCCTCGTGGGCGCGTTCGACAGCTTCGACGACCGCGGGAAGGTTGGCGTCGTCCGAGGCGATCGCCCAGACGGGAAAGAGCGAGTCGAGCGCCGCGACGGGGCCGTGTGCGAGGTCCGTGGCGGTCAGCGGCTCGGCTGCGATCCGGCACGTCTCGAGCAGCTTCAGCGCGATCTCCCTCGCCGTCGCGAACTCGACTCCGCGACCGACGACGAACATCCGGCCCGCATAGGCGAACGGGACCGCGATGCTGCCGATGCGAGCCTCGAGCGAATGGATGAGCATCGGCATCGCTGCGACGGCCGACCGCAGGTCGTCGGCGAACGCGTCTCCACGCCCGGCGCCGTGCGCTGCGAGCAGGCCGAGTGCCGCGACCTGGTTCGAGTACGTCTTCGTCGCGGCGACCGCCTGCTCGGCTCCCGCGCGGAGCTCGAGCACGGCGTCGGACTCACGCGCGAGCTCCGAGGCAGGGTCGTTGGTCACTGCCACGACATAGGCGCCGCGCCGTCGAGCGCGCCGTGCGTACTCGACGACGTCGGGTGTCCGGCCCGACTGCGAGAGGGCCAGCGCCGTGCATCCCGACATGTCGAGCTCGGCGCCGTAGTAGACCGTCAGCGAGATCGAGTCGCGCAGCGCAGTCCAGCCGGGCAGCAGCCCGAATGCGTAGACCCCGTACGAGGCCGCGTTGTCGGAAGACCCGTGACCGACCATCCGAATGGTGGTGGCGTCGCGTCGCCGTATCTCGTCCGCGACCGAGGCAAGAACGCTCTGACCCTCGAGCAAGCGGTGGAGCGCGTCGGGCTGCTCGCGGATCTCGTCGAGGAACCGAGCCCCCGGCTCGTGTGGGAGAGATGCGGCGGGCTCAGCCGACGACACGGGCGCGGCCTTCGACGAGCACTCGATCGATCTCGAGCTCCTCGGTCACGACGATGACGTCGGCAGGGAGCCCGACTCCTATGCGTCCTGTCGACGGGAGCCGGAGGACGCGAGCCGGAACCTCGGTCGCCGCGCCGATGGCATCCGCGAACGGCACGCCGAGTGAGTGCAGGTTGCGAACGGCGTCGATCATCGTCAGCGTGCTGCCGGCGAGTGCTCCGCCGTTGCCGCGTGCGACGCCGTCACTGACCTCGACGGCGACGTCACCGAGGCGATAGGAGCCGTCGTCCAGTCCGGCGGCGGATACGGCGTCGGTGACGAGCGCGAGCCGTCCCTGCGAGGCCTGCCACACCATCGCCGCGGTGACGGGCGCAACGTGCACCCAGTCGACGATCAGCTGGACGATCACGTCCGGTCGCGACAGGGCGGCGCCGATGATGCCCGGGTCGCGGTGATGGAACGGGCGCATCGCGTTGAAGAGGTGCGTCACGCTGCGAACGCCGAGGTCGAACGCGGCGATGGCGTCCTCTGCGCTCGCATCGGAGTGGCCGCACGAGACCGCAATCTCGCGCCGGAGAAGCTGCTCGATCAGGCGGTGCGCGCCGGGAAGCTCAGGTGCGAGGGTGACCAGTCGGACGGGCCCCGCCGCAAGCAGGCGGTCGAGCAACTCCGGATCGGGGTTGCGTCGCGCCTCGGCCGGGTGGATTCCGAGTCGAAGGGCCGAGATGAACGGCCCTTCGAGATGGGCTCCGAGCACTCGGGGCCCGTCCGACTCGGCAGGCACCTCGCGGAGGGCGGCGAGGAGCTGCTCCTCGGGGGAGGTGATGAACGTGGGGAGGTAGGAGGTGACGCCCGTCTCGAGCAGCGCCTCGCCGGCCCGGCGATAGCCCTCGGCGTCGGCCGTGAGGAAGTCGACACCGCCGAAGCCGTTCACCTGCAGGTCCACGAAGCCTGGAACCGCGATTCCGCGGCCGTTGGGGGCCGAGAGCCCGAACGCAGCGACCCGTCCGCCGAGAACCTCGAGGTCGCCAGGGACGAGCTGGCCGTCGACCAGGGCGGCCTCGACGCCGAGCCTCACGACACGTCCTCCACGGCGCCGGCGATGCTGCGGCCCGAAGCGGTGAGCCGCGAACGTGCTGCGGCGGCATCGACTCCGGCGACGAGCGAGACGATCGCGACCCGCGCGTCGCCGTCCGCGGCTGCCAGCGCCTCGTCGATCTCCTCGGGCCTCGCGCCCGTCGCGGCCGCGACGATCCTCCGCACACGCTCGACGAGCTTCTCGTTCGCGGCAACGACGTCGACCATGAGGTTCCCGTAGGTCTTCCCGAGCCGGATCATGGTGATCGTCGAGATGGCGTTGAGGACGAGCTTCTGCGCCGTCCCGGCCTTGAGGCGTGTCGACCCCGCGATGAACTCGGGACCGACCACGACGACGATCTCGTGGTCGACGACCGAGCCGAGCGTCGAGCCCGGAGCGCAGACCACGCACGCCGTGAGTGCGCCCGCCGCCGTCGCAGCCTCGAGCGCGCCGACGACGTAGGGCGTCGAGCCGCTCGCGCTCACGCCCACGACGGCGTCTTCGGGTCGGATGTCGACGACGCCGAGCTCGCGGCCGCCCGCTTCGCGGTCGTCCTCGGCAGCTGCCTTGACGAGTGGAGCTGCGGCGGTCCCGCCCGCGACGAGCGCGACGACGACGCCGCGTGGAGTCGAGAACGTCGCCTCGCACTCCGACGCGTCGAGCGCTGCGATGAGACCTGATGACCCTGCGCCGACGTAGACGAGGCGGCCGCCCGCACGCAAGCGATCCGCGATCGCGTCGATCGCGTCGGCGATCGCGGGTATGGCGGCGGCGACCGCCAAGGGCACGGTCGAGTCCTCGGCGTTCATGAGCGAGACGAGGTCGGAGGTCGGTCGCGACTCGTAGCCGGCGTGCGGGTCGCTACCCGCCTCGGTGATCAGCTCGTCCTCGACCATCGCGCGAGTCTACGCCGCCTCTCCCGGGTGGTCAATACCAGTTGTGAGGAAATGTGGTATCCATACCCGGCACTCATGGCCGAGATCGCGCTTCGGAACATCACGAAGGTCTTCGCCGGGGACGTCGTCGCCATCGACGACGTGTCACTGGACATCGGAGACGGCGAGTTCATCGCGCTGGTCGGGCCGTCCGGGTGCGGGAAGTCGACGTTGCTCCGCACGATCGCCGGCCTCGAGGACGTGACCGCGGGCGAGATCCACATCGGCGAGCGCGACGTGACCGATCTGGCGCCCCGGCACCGGGACATCGCGATGGTCTTCCAGAGCTACGCGCTGTACCCGCACATGAGCGTCCGGCAGAACCTCGGCTACGGACTCAAGGTGCGTCGGATGCCCAAGGCCGAGGCCCGCAGGCGGGTCGACGAGATCGCCGAGCTCCTCGGGTTGACCGACCTGCTCGAGCGCAGGCCCGCCCAGCTCTCTGGGGGCCAGCGCCAGCGCGTGGCCATGGGTCGCGCGATCGTGCGGCAGCCGCAGGCGTTCCTCATGGACGAGCCACTCTCGAACCTGGACGCCAAGCTCAGAGTCGGGATGCGCGCGTCCCTTGCGCAACTCCACCAGCAGCTGGGCGTCACGACCGTGTACGTCACGCACGACCAGGTCGAGGCGATGACGCTCGGCCAACGGGTCGCCGTGATGCGTGACGGCCGCATCCTGCAGGTCGATACCCCACAGACGCTCTACGAGAAGCCGCGCGACCTCTTCGTGGCCGGGTTCATCGGCTCGCCCGCGATGAACCTCGTCGAGGCGACCATCTCCGATGGCGACGTCGCGTTCGGGCAGCTCCGCATCAAGCTCGATCCGTCGAGGCGGCCAGAAGGGCGAGAGAGTGGTCCCGTGATTCTCGGCATCCGTCCGGAGACGTTCGAAGACGCGGCATTCGCGTCGGCCGCGCTGCCGACGATCGACGTCGAGGTCGTCGTGCTCGAGGAGCTCGGCGCGGACGCGCATGTGTTCTTCCGCGTCCATGCGACGAGAATCGCCGCCGAGACGCTCGGGGAGGACGAGGACGCCACGACCGACCTCGTCACGGATCGCGGCTCGCTCCTCAACGCGCGCGTCGACCCACGCACGACCGCGCGGCTCGGACACTCGCTCCGTCTGGCGGTCGACCCGTCACGCTTCCACTTCTTCGACGCGGAGAGCGGGGCGTCGCTCCTTCGGGTCGGCGCGACCGACCGGCGGTCCGCGGCGGCGATGGTGCTTTGACCGCCGGATCCTGGTCATGACCACTGCCGACCGCTCGACTACGATGGGGCACGTGACGAAGCAGGCCGCGACGCGCGACCTGGT
>Ga0068870_10000249_pt1 | contig 19958 bp, 16 predicted proteins | sample KBSMisM62_FD_66599 | JGI IMG/M metagenome (GOLD analysis project Ga0068870, IMG submission 66599) | Miscanthus rhizosphere microbial communities from Kellogg Biological Station, Michigan, USA - KBS Miscanthus M6-2 | ecosystem: Host-associated > Plants > Roots > Rhizosphere > Soil ...
GGGAGTTGGCACACGGCGAAGCGGGTTCGGAGTTGACGGTTTTCAGCATCCTGCTGAAAGGGGAACCACGATGGAGAGACGAACATCAGCCAGTCCCGCACGACACCTGATCGCAGGCGCGTCCGTCGTGTGCATGACGCTGGCGCTCAGCATGAGCGATGGCGGCGCGGCGCAGCGCGGCGAACCGGGTGAAGGCACTCGCGGGCAGGGAGCCGGTCCTGCGGGACGCGGACGGGCGAACTACTCGTTGAGCGATCCGGCGCCGAACGATCCAGCGCTGAAGGGCGCGATCGACATGCACGCGCACCAGGATCCGGACAGCTTCGGTCCGAGCTACGGACAGGCGGCCCGGTCGATCGACGCGCTCGATCTCTACGCGCGCGCCAAGGCGTCCGGCATGCGCGGGTTCATCATCAAGGGTCACCTCGATCAGACCGCGGGGCTGGCCTACTACATGAGAAAGCTTCACCCCGACATGGAGATCTTCGGCGGGATGGGGTCGAACCTCACGACCGGCACCAAGGTCAACCCGTGGGCGATCACCCACATGGCCGAGATGAAGGGCGGGTGGGGCCGCATCGTCTGGATGCCGAGCTGGGATTCGGAGAACAGCATCCACAAGCTGCCGCGACGGCCGCCGGCCTACGTCGCGGTCGCTGAATGCAAGGGTCTGCCGTTCTGGATCAACTATCCGAAGCCGTGTCCCGATGGCGGCGAGCTGCTGCCCGAAGTGAAAGAGGCGATGCAGATCATCGCCAAGACGAAGACGCGCGACAGCAATGGCGACCTGATCCTCGCGACGGGCCACAACTCGCCGCCCGAGGTGAAACTGATGGTAAAGGAAGCCGTGCGCGTGGGCGTGAAGCACATCATCATCACGCACCCGCTGCTCGACATCGTCGACATGGAGCCCAAGGAGATCAAAGAGCTCGTGGAGTCGGGGCCCGAGATCTACGCGGAATTCACCTCGCAGTTCGGCAACCCTGGAGGGCGGCCAGAGGTCGTCAAGCTGTACGTGGAGACGATCCGGCTGGTCGGCCCTGAGCACTCGTTCATCTCGAGCGACACGGGTCAGATCAACTCGAACTGGCAGCCCGATGCGCTGGCAAACTGCGCGAAGGTCCTGCGTGCGAACGGCTTCACCGAACACGAGCTCGACCTCATGCTCAAGATCAACCCGGCGAAGATTCTGGGCATCGCAGCGCCTGCCGGTACGCAGTAAGCCTCGGCGGCTGGTACGACTGCGGTCCTGGTCCTTGTCCTTGCGAGCGAGCCCGATGTTAGGCCGGTGCCTTTTGCGATCCGCGCGAGCATGCGTGGCCCGATTTCTTCGTTGTCGTGGAATGCGAAGACGAAGTCCGGCCACGATGGGCGTTCAAGCGTTCGATGCGAGCCGGACTGGCGTTTGAGACTCCAGCCGATCCTGAGAAGGGCAGCCAGCACGCGGCCGGCTTTCGAGGCTGGCCAGTTGCTCAAGCGGCCTGAAACGTGACGTTCAAGAATTCGGCCGGGGCTTCACGATGCTCCAGGCGTTCGGCAATCACGCGGAGAGCCAGCGCCTGGACGCGGGCGACGGCCTCGTCCCGGTCTTGACCATAGGCCATGACGCCAGCCAACGCGGGTACCTCGGCCAGCCACCGGCCATCGTCTTCCCGCTCGATTTCAATCGTGAACGTCACCGGAGCAATGTACCATCCGGGTCGGCTGTCTAACAAGGCGATGGGCCAGACGCCGGGCGGGCCGCTCTCGCTCCCCACATGGCGCAGGTCATCGCCAATGCGTTAGGCGGTTTGGCGCGGCGACTTCGCGGATGACTTGAAGATGATTGCCAGAATCGGCGTACGGGCGGTACTGCTGATCGCCGTCGTGGCGACGATCGGATGTGATCGAGTGACCAAGCACGTCGCGAGAGCTGCGTTAGCTGGTGAACCGGGTCGATCGTACTTGGCCGACACGATTCGGCTGGAGTACGTCGAAAACGCCGGTGGGTTCTTGAGTCTGGGTGCCAGCTTGCCGTCCTCGGCGCGCACAGCTCTGTTCACGCTAGGGACTGGTGTCATGCTCTTAACATTGGTGGGAGCCGCTGTTCGCTTCCAGTGGCGTGGGTGGCTTTTGATTGGAACGAGCCTCGTTCTCGCCGGCGGCGCGTCGAACTGGGTGGATCGTGTGGTTCGAGGCAGTGTGGTTGATTTCCTAAACATCGGGGTGGGCCCACTACGAACGGGCATCTTCAATGTGGCAGACATGGCGATCATGCTTGGCGTCGCCGTTTTGCTGCTCGCTCAGAGACGCCGGAGCGACGATGTGCGAACCACCGATGACAGTTCGGGACGAACCGCCTAACAGGTGCCGCACCCGACGCCGGGCGCCGCTCGCGCGTTGCCCGGTGCCCTCACTCGCTGCGCTCCTTCGGCGCGGGTGAGACCGATGCGTGAAGCGGACAGAAAAATGCTCGTTCTTGGCAAGCAGAGGATCAGTCATGCGTGTCAGGTACGCATCGTCGATGGTGTTCGCCGGGTTGATGACCGGCGGCGCCTGGCTCGTTGCCCAATCCGGCGGATCGCCGAAGCCTTTACCCAGCGCGGGTGCCACGATCCAGATCATCACACCCGGTGAGATCAAATGGAGCGATCCGCCGGCAGGAGTCGCTCGAGGAACGGCGTCAGTCGAGCCGGGGAGCTCTTTGCAGTACGCACGCTCCAAGGTGACCCGCTCAAGGTGGGAGTCCCGTTCGCGATTCGCCTCCGATGTGCCGATGGGTACAAGGTGGCTCCGCACTGGCATCCAGAGGACGAGAATATCGTCGTCCTGAAAGGTACGTTCAGCGTTGGTACTGGAGACCGATTCGATCCAGCGCGGACACGGGACATTCCCGCGGGTGGTTACGGCTTGATGCCCGGCCGCATGAACCATTTAGCTATGTGCAGAGGTGAAACCGACTTCTTCGTCTATGGCATTGGGCCGCGCTTGAACTACTGGGTCCCTGCTGCGCCTGCCAAGCCTTGAGGTATGGTTTGGGTACAGCGTTGTCGTCGTTCGGCGGCAACATGAGGACTCCGCAGTGAAGGCATCGGTCTTTATTGGCACCAGCCTCGACGGCTTCATCGCTCGAGCCAACGGTGATCTCGACTTCCTGCCGCCGGGCGGTGGCGAACCCCACGGCTACGACGAATTCATGGCCACCGTGGATGCGCTGGTCATAGGTCGCAAGACGTTCGAGACGGTGTTGACCTTTGGGACGTGGCCCTATGGTGAGAAACGCGTGTTCGTGCTCAGCACCCGCCCGCTCGCCACCTCTCCAACCGGCGCGGTGGTGGAGCGGATGTCGGGAGCTCCGGCCGACATCGCGTGGCAGCTGGCCGCTCGCGGGATCGAGCATGTTTACGTGGATGGCGGGATCACCATTCAGCGGTTTCTCCAGGCCGGCCTGATTCAGCGCCTTATCATCACCCGCGTTCCGGTGCTGATCGGCTCCGGGATCCCGCTTTTTGGCGCACTGCAGCGCGACATCGCACTCAAGCACGTCGCGACGCGCCAGTACGCCAGCGGCCTCGTCCAGAGTGAGTACGTGATTGCCGCCTAACAGCGCATGCACCAGACGGCGAGAGCACTCGAAAGCGCACAAGGCGCCGCTGGGGATGTGGGGACGTTGACAACATCAAATCACAAATGCAAGAAGCTCCGAAACGAATCAGACGCTTGGTTCGAGAATGGGCAGGAATCGCTCATGATCGCGCGCTGCGCCACGCTCTGAGTGAACTTCGCGTCCACTTCGATCGTTGGGATCGCGGCGAAATCGATTCGTTCGAGCTCAACGATCTTGTGCATCGATTCCATCAAGAGACTTCCCGAGAGATCTGAAAGAGATACGCGACGATGCGTCCTGAGCCGGTAGTGGCCTCAGCGGTTGCAGCCGGTGTGCTTCGCAAGGAGGAATTGCCCAAGGAGCTTGTGCAGCATATCGGTGGTTTGATCGAATTCTACGAACACGATCTCTCCGAATCGGAACCCCGGTAGGTCTCAAGTGAGATGGGCGATGCGATTGAGACGGGAAGAATAGGGTGCCAGGCTGACCGGTCACTGAGCCACGGCCCCTGGGACATTTCTGGTAGGGACCAAGGCCTCGCGCGCAATCGATTTGAAGCGCGCGCTAATTGTCGTCTGCGAACACACGAAGCACGCTCGCGCAGCGGTCCGTGACCTTGAGCGTGAGGAGGTCGTCGGCCCGGGTCCGCCCCAGGTTGATTGCGGCGATGGGTTTGCCGGCGTCGGCCATCGCTTTGACGAACCGATAGCCGGAGTAAACCATCAGCGACGATCCCACCACCAGCATCGCGTCCGAGCGTTCGATTTCCGACATCGCACGGCGAACGCGCTCGGCGGGAACGCCCTCGCCGAAGAACACGACATCCGGCTTCAAGAGCCCGTTGCAGGAGTCGCAGGTAGGCACGTCGAACGTCTCGAACGCGACACCCTCCAGATCGGCATCACCGTCGGGCGCTTCCATCGCGTCGACTGCCGCGAACTCCGGGTTGCGGTTGGTGAGCTCGAGTTGCAGCTGCTCGCGCGAGCTTCGTCGCTGGCAACCGAGGCAGCGCACCGTATCGATGCGTCCATGCAGATCGATCACGTTCTGACTGCCGGCTGCCTGGTGCAGCCCATCGACGTTCTGCGTGACGAGCGTCGCGATCTGCCCGCGGCGCTCGAGACTGGCCAGCGAGTAATGGGCGTCGTTCGGCCGTGCGCATCGCACACGCCGGAAGCCGGCGAGGCTCCTCGCCCAGTAGCGCTTGCGCGCACGCTCGTTCGCGATGAAGTCCTGCAACATGATCGGCGGCCTGCGCTTCCACCCGCCAGCCGCATCGCGGTAGTCAGGGATGCCCGAATCAGTGCTGCAACCGGCACCGGTCAGCACGAACAGCCTCGGGTGGCGATCAACGAAGTCGATCAAAGCATTCATCATCGCGTCAGAAACGGCCGCAGCGTTGCGTCGAGATCCCTGCGGAAGCGGGTAGCGGCCGGACCCTCCTGATACCGCCTGGATGTGTCCACCGATGGCGGGCGCAGCTGGAATGAAGGACAGATAGAGATGACGTTTCGTCGAGTGGAGTAGACGAGGCCGATGGCTCGTGGGCGTGCAGCGAGCACTCTTCACGCTGCGTCGATCAGCGTGTGGAGCAGCGTCACGCCGCGTGCCACCAGCTCGCGGCGGGTAGCCTCGACGCGAGACACCCCGCCTTCTTTCGCGTGATAGCTGCTGGCGCGCGCTCCGGTCAGGTGAGCGGCCACCGACACTTGGACGCCGGAGTCAGCAAGGATGTCCTGGGTGGTCAAAGCCGAGGCACGGACGCAGGTCGTGAACTGAAACCCGGCCAGGACGACGTGACGGATGCCATCGGAGACCGCCTGCGCGATGAGGTCGCGATACACGGGAGCGGTTGCCGCGTCGACGTCGTATTTCGTGATGACGGCATGCGCGCCCGACACGTCGAGCCCGGGCGCCCATTCACAGTCGATGTTGTATCCCGGCACGCAGATATGCGCCAGTGGATGATCTAAGCGGCCGGCCGTGAACTGCGCCGGCCGGTATTCGGACCGCACGAACACCGTCGTGAAACCGCGATCCCGGCGTGACACGTGCGCTCGCAAACGGGTCAGAGCCGTCGCGCTGTGCACGATCTCGTCGATGCCGAATGCACGTGCCAGCGAGCCCTCGGGATCCACGAAACCACGCTGCGCGTCGATCACGACCAGGAGCACGCCGGTCATGATCGAACGACGGCTTGTCCTCCGTAACGTGTGACGCGAAGGAGGACCTGTCCTCCGTAGCGCCTGACGCGAAGGAGGATCATTTTGCGGCAGGCGGAGCGATCGTAGCCGGATCCCAGTGCTCGTCGGCCTTGCCGTTGACGAACCGCCAGGTGTCGAACCACGTCGTGTAGTACTCCTTGCCGGGCGTGCGTGGGTCTGGGTACTTCCGCGGCACCATCACCGTCACATAGTCATCGTCGGCCATCACCGCGACGACTTCCGTCGTCAGCTTGTCACACTTGTCCACGCGCTTGACCTTCAGCACCTTCGTAAAGAAGGCGATGACGCCATCGAGTCCAGACGCGGCGTTCGGGTTGTGCTGATGGTAGGCCTGCGTCAACCACTCGCCGGCGCGATCCCACTGCCCGCACTGCAGCAGCTCGCGCATGATGTGCAGTGCCGCCTGCTTGTTCCGGTTGAGCGCCGCGTCTGAATCCTTGAACAAGGACTCGGGATCCTTGACGCCGACCACTGGCTCCTGGGCATGAAGCGCCGAGCCCACTGACAACAGCACCGCTACCAACAGAAAGGTTCGCATCGTCATCGATTCCTCAAACATGAGAAGCCGCTTGACGTCTCATCGAGCCCATCATCGCGGCGGCCTGGCCGGATTCTAGCGCAGGTGAGGGGAGGGTTACTCTGCGGTGATTTTCAGATCGCCGATTGCGTGTTGCACGGACAGGTCGATCGTGACGGGCGATCCTTCCGCCCGCGCATTGACCCAGCGTCCGTCGCGCTTCTCGAGGCCGCTGAAGTTGGCCTCGCCAATGAGGCCGGACGTGCTCGCCGAAATGCCGACGCTGGCTGGCAGCTGAATCGTCGTATCCCCGGCGCCTGCCTCTACGTTGACGCTGTAACTCCTGGACGGCATACCGCGCAGGTCGACCATGAGGTCACCGGCGCCGAGGCGGATCGCAAGCTTTTGCAGATTGAGGCGGCCGAGCACCAGCTGCGCGTCACCGGCGCCGAGCGTGACGCGGAGATCGACCGGTGTCGTCTCATCGAGGCTCAGGTTCCACTTGTTCTCGGCGTTTCCGGACACTGAACCCTGCGACACCTTGAGGACACCGCTACTCCCGTCCACCATATAGGCGATGGCCGGCTTCAAGTCAGGGACGTTGAAGTCGAAGTCGCCGGCGAAGAGCGTCATCGCACCCGGCTTCACGTCCAGGTCACCAGCGCTCATGTCGATCTCGACGCGCGCATCCGTCGCCGCGCCCCGTTCGACGTTGTGATGCTCGTGAACGACGGGGCCAGTCGCCACGCTCCCACTACAGGCCAGTGTCCACACCGCTGTGGCGATCAGTACCGCGCATGCCGTGATCGATCTCACGCTCTCCTCCTTATCGCGTTGTTCCAACTGCCTTTTGTCGCGCGCATCTTACAGGACGCGGCCTCGATCGTGCTGCCCCGCGCTGATGGTGTTGGACGCGTCGCATACTCGGAGGATCGCCTGGCGGCGCAGGCAGAGGCCATCGCGAAGGATGCCTCCGATTACTTGGCGCGCACAGGCAGCAGTCGGACCCTGCATCCGAACCTGAACCCTCGCGTTGCCCGCAGCACGATCATCGTGAACCTGTACGAACGTGCTCCGTAGCGAGTGCGCAGCAACGACTAAAAGACGGCCAGCGGATTGAGCGGTGATCCCGTGCCTTTCTCGACGCGGAGTGGCGCCGCCATGAAGAGGAACTCGTAGCGATTCAATCGTCGCGCTTCCTCGACGGCTCGTTCGAAATCGAGGTTGTCGAAGATGCTGACGCCCATCGCGACGAGCGCAAGCTGGTGGAGACCCACGCCCTGTGGCAGGCCGGACGGCGAGACATCGTTCGGCCCATCGGCGGCGATGAACGAGACGCCGCGCTCCTTGATGAAATATGCGACGTCGATGTGCCAGCCGGCGAAGCCCGTGGAGTTGGGCCAGGCACCGAGCGCCGCGCGGCGCTTCCACCGGCCCGTGTAGAGCAGGATGACGTCGCCAGGCGCGACCTTCACGCGCTGCATTCGTTCCAGCGCCTCGAGATCCGCAGCGTGGATCGCCGTTCCGGGCTCGAGCCACCCTTGCGCGGTGGCCTTGCCGGGCAGCCGCGTGGCGTCGAACAGGATGGCCCGTGTCACGACGCCATCTTTCAGGGCGTTGATGCTGCCGCGTGGACAGCCGCCAGCCGCCTTGATCTCCTCCACTGACACGCCGTTGTAGCCCTTGCCGTCCACCATGATGTGACAGTCCACCGCGTCGAGGTGGCTGTGCACGACGCCATGGTAGGTCCCGGTGTACTGGTACCGGTCCAGCGAGACGTTCGGCGCAACGGTAACGAGCGCGCGGTCGAGAAATGTCGGAGTGTCCGCTGCTTTTTCCTGCGGCACATCGTGCGAAAGCGAGACCGTCCGCCCTTCTCGTGCGAGCGCCAGGGCCTGTTTGCGTTTCGCGGGTGTGATCAGGTTGGCGGCGCCCAGTTCATCCATCTCTCCCCAGCGGCCCCAGTTCGAGAGCTCCTTCATCGCGCGACGAAAATCGTCTTCGGTCGCAATCGTGGGTCGCGCGTTCTGCCCCCGCACGAGTGGGCTCGCTACCACGGCGACAACGATCACCACGACGATGCCGAACAGCGGTCGGAGTGTGATTCTCATGAGTCAGTCCTCTCGTTCGGCTATCTGGCGTCTAAGGCGAACACATGCAGTGATTCGTTGTTGCCCTGGCCGTTGGTTGCCGCGACGACGGCGACGTACTGCTTGCCGTTCTTGCCCATGTAAGTGATCGGAATCGCCGTGGCGTTGTAATCAAAACGTGCGGACCACAGCTCCTTTCCGGTGCGTGAGTCGAATGCCCGGAACTGCTTGTCGCGTGTAGCACCGATGAACACCAGTCCACCCGCCGTCACGATCGGGCCGCCGTAGCCCGGTGAGCCGACGTTCTTCTTGCCTTCGGGCATGTTGTCGTTCACGCCGAGCGGGACGCGCCATGCGAATTCGCCGGTCGCAGCGTTCACGGCCATCAGGCTCGCCCACGGCGGGCGGAAGCAGGGAAGGTTGCCGAGCGATCGCCCATCCCCGTCACGCGCTTCAGCGCTGAGCGTGCCGCCGCTCTGATGCACGTAGGGAAACTCGGTGTCCTTTGTCTTCTCGTTGTATCGAGGATTCGGCGCGATCCAGCCAGACGAGGGCTCGTCCTTCGAGTTCACGAAGATGTATCCGAGCTCGGGATCGGTCGCCGTGCCGCCCCAGTTCACGCCGCCAGTCATACCGGGAAATGCGAGCGACGGCGGTCCACCGTTGGGTCGATAGTTCCAGGGCGTGTAGGGTCCGTCGTTGCGGAACTGCACCTTGTCCCATAACACACGACAGGCTTCCGCGTGCGCAGGCGTCGTGTCCTCAGCGGTGACGAGATCGTTCCGCGTCATACTCACTCGCGCGAGCGGCCCCGGTTTGGTTGGGATCGGCTGCGTCGCGGGGTACCACTCACCCGGAACGTCAGCCTTGGCTTGTGGGCGTTCATCGACGCCGTGAATCGGCGCGCCGTTCTCGCGGTTCAGGATGAACATGAATCCGGACTTGCCAACTTGCGCGAGCGCGGGAATCGTCCTGCCATCTTTCCTGATATCGATGAGACCCGGCGCAGGCGGGAGGTTGTAGTCCCAGATCTCGTGACGGATGTTCTGGAAGTACCACTTCAGCTTGCCCGTCAGTGCATCGAGGGCGATCGTCGAGTTGCTGAACAGGTTGTCGCCAGGCCGGTCGCCGCCGTAGTAGTTCATGCCCGGACCGCTGACCGGCATATAGACGATGCCGCGCTCCTCGTCGACGGTGAGCGTGAACGACCAGACGTTGTTGCCGGTGCGATTCTTCCAGCTGTCATTCAGCCATGTGTTGTTTCCGGCCTCGCCCGGCAGCGGAATGGTGTGAAAGTCCCACGCCTTCCTTCCCGTGCGCGCGTCGTAGGCGTGCACATCGCCCTTCTCGCCGCGGCTCGTCGTCAGATGCGGTCCAACATGCCGCTCACCGGGTCCGAAGAAATTCGATCCCATGAGGAGGACGTTCCGATAGAGCACGGGCACGCCGCTGTATGGAATCTCGAGATCGAGTTCGCCGCCATCGCCGAACGTCCTGTCGAGCGCGCCGGTGTCAGCGCGGAGCGCGATCAGTTTTCTCAGACTCGTGAAGAAGATGCGCGCGGGCAGCTTGCCAGCCCCGACCCTTCGACCCTGCTCAGGGTCGTCCCGAGCTCGTCGAGGGGCGAGCGCAGTCGAGGGGGCGTCTCCGGGCCAATACGCCACACCGCGAAACGAGGCGAGTCCTTCGGGCAACTCGTAACGCCAGATCTCCTTGCCGGTGTCCGCCTCGAGGGCGACGACGCGATTGCCGGATGGCAGATACATCACGCCGTTGACCACGATCGGCGTAACTTCTTGAAAGATTTCGAAGGAGCTCGCCGGCTTGTCGATCGCCGGGACGGACTTACCGGGCTCGGGGCGCAGCCGATACGACCACACCTGCGTGAGTGTCGAGACGTTCTTCGTATTGATCTGCGTGAGGGGAGAGTAGCGAGTGCCGGCGAGATCGCGGTTGTACGTCGGCCAATCGCCGCCTTCGCTCGCTTCGCCGCGGCCGGCCTGTCGGCCGGTGCCAGTCGACTGGCGAGCTTCGGCGCGCCAGGCTCGATCAATTGGCGCGCCGAACGCGCCGAGAGCGATGAGCACGCCCACCATGACGCGTCGTTTCATGCGGAACATCATAAGCGGCTTCGCGCTTCCGGCAACCGTCGGATCAGCGGGCGACCGGACCGCGGCTCCCGTTCGCAGCGTGGAGAGGCTGTTTTTCCACGGTGCGAACCGGAGCGAGCGGCCAGCCATGCCGTCGTCGCAGGTGGAGGGGCTTCCTCTCTGCTGCGTTGAAGCGGTCGAAGACAATTGCTGACAATTCCAGATTCTCAATGCCTCGCTCCTCGACTATGCTCGGAGCCAGGAGACAGCCTATGCCTCGACGAATCACGATGTGCTGCTTGCTGGGCATCGCTCTTTTGGGCACAGTCGTTGTCGGCCAAACCACGTCCGCTAAGTGGTCGGTGCCGCGGATGCCCGACGGTCATCCCGACTTTCAGGGTGTCTGGGCCAACAATGGCATGACGCCGCTCGAGCGCCCGAAGCAGTTCGGCCTGCGCACGACGATGACCGACGCCGAGCTCGCAGACCTGAAGAAGAAGGCGGCCGCGATGACGGACGGCGGCGACGCGTTCTTTGCCGACGAGCTCTTCACCGCCGCGATCGAGGGCAAGACGAAGTTCAGTTCCACCGATACGCAGGTCGGCAACTACGACCAGACGTGGTTATCCGATCGCGTGTGGGACAACCGCACGTCCCTCATCGTCGATCCGCCCGATGGGAGAATTCCTGCCTCCGCAGCGGGCGCGGCCGAACGCGCACGCGCGCAGGCTGCGGCCCAGCAGGCAAGAGGTCCGGCAGACAAGGCCAGCGACCTGTCTCTCGGTACTCGTTGCGTCAGCTATGGCACGCCGAACATTCGCGCCGGCTATCAAAGCTACTTCGAGATCACGCAAGGCCCCAGTGTCGTGGCGCTGCGCAGCGAGATGATCCACGACGTCCGCATCTTTTCAACCGACAAGGCCGCAAACGTCTCGCCAGTGATCAGGCAATATCACGGTGACTCACACGCCAGGTGGGACGGCGACACGCTGGTCGTGGACACGACCAACTACGTGCCCAACGCGACTCGTGTGGGCGCCAGCGAGAAGCTGCATACCATCGAGAAGTTCAGGCGCGTGGCTGATGACACGCTGGAGTACTACGTCACCTTCGACGATCCGGCCGTGTGGTCGCGTCCGTGGACGCTGATGATTCCGCTCAAGCAGACGGGCGAGGGAATGTTCGAGTACGCGTGCCACGAGGGGAACTACGGGCTGCCCGCCATTCTCCGCGGCGCGCGCGAGCAGGAAAAGCTGGGAACGCGATAAACGCGCCGCTGTGCGTCCCGCGCATTACGCCGGCAGCCGCTTCGAATCGACGTAGATCGTATTGACGGTTGATCCGCCCCGCACGACGTAGCCCTGCGCGAGCAGATAGGTCGTGATATTCGAGTTGACGCCAGCGGCGCTCATCGCAACGGTCTCCGCGCAGATGGCGCCGGGGCGGAAACGCGACAGATCGAGCGAGCGGATGATCTCGTAATCGAGACCTTCGATGTCAGTTGAGAGCACGTCTGGAGCCTTGCCCAGGTACTCAGTGATGAGGCGGTTGATGTTGATCAGCGGCATCTTCCGCACACGCTCCACGACGTTCTCGCTCTTTCCCTGCTGCAGCATCTTCACCTGGTCGGCCGAGAACGTGTTGAGCATCGGATTGCCTTTGATCTCGTAGTAGTCGGCGTCCGTTGCATCAGTCACGCCGACGCCCGCCTCCACAACGGTATCGCCCGGCCGGTAATCGCGCAGCTTCTTGGTCAATGCCGGATTGGGCTCCACCAGCACGCCGCGGTGGCCGACGCCCCACAACAGGTACGTGTTGTTGCTCAAGACGGGCTCGGCGGCGCCGACATCGATGTAGGTGGCGCGATCGACGCGCAGGAGATCCTGGATGACGTGAAAAAGGACGATGTCCTCGCCCTGCTGCGAGAACGTCATGCGTGCGTCTGGTGGGAGCGCGTGACGCTCGAGCTCTTGACTTCGGGTCTGCTCCCGCTCGAGCAGGGGAGCCCACCGCCGGTCCGAAGTCCACTTGCCGGCCCCGAGGCCGGCGGCTCCGCCAATCGCTGCCGTTACGAAGTCGCGTCTGTGCATGAGAAGTACTATAAGACTGGAATTGGGCGCTGGGAGTTGACGCGTGCTCTCCTGTGGTCAGCACGTTTTCAGCGCGTGTTGACAACTGTCAAACGGGCATCAGCGTGTCGCGAATTCCCGCCATCCCGCGAGCAGCTCTTCGACGATGGTGGACGTTTCCTTCCGCATTCGACCTTCAAGTCTCATGATCGCCGAGACTGCCTGATTCCGCGCGGAGCCGTCGGTTGGAGCGCCCGCACCCAGTTGCACGCCAGAATCGTAAACGATGTCGGCGAGGTCCTCGATTGACCGAAAATCGTCGACGCGAACCTCACGATACGATGCTTCCCAATTGGAGACCCACCAGCTCCGCCAGTGTTCAGCACGATCTGCGGCAGCAGGAATCAATACGGTGGGCCCGATAGCAAGGATGTCGTGCTTCATCCTACCGAGTTGCCGCGTTGCGTCAACGACACGCAGCGCCGGTGCCGTCGTTGATTCGGCAAGGCAAGAAACACCGTCGAGATTCGCGACCTCCTTTGCCTCCACCAGTTCGTCATCGTCATCCTCGTTCGTTGGGCCTTGCACGCGGATTAAGACCTTCCTGAGCGCGGTGCTGCCGACACCCATGCGCAGCCATCCCGCACGCTTGACGGCGAAGTACCCACTCCCAAGGTCGGGGCGCTCGAGCCGTATGAAGCGCTCGAAGGCCTCCATGTTTTCAACGACAGACTTTGATGCCGCCGCCGGCATCGGTTCCATCTGACTTTCCCCCCATGAGAGGAAGGCCGCGCGATTCCGTCGCTCCTGCCCGCGAAGCACTCGGACGATGTCTGGCTCGGGAGACCGATACGCAGGATTGGCGAGACCGGCCCGATACCCTGCGAAAAAACGGTCCCACAATGCGTCACGATCCGATGTCCAGCCGCGCTGACGCGTGGCGAGATCTATTGAGCCCAGGAACCGAACGATGTCGATGAATTCAGGGCCCCGAGCGGAGTCGTCGAAGTCGGTGAGGCCCCATTCGTTGTCGGTGAGCGCGTATTGCTCCACGTGCGCGTCGCCATGGAGTCGCACGATCGGCAGATCGGAGACGTCATGGAAGGCATCGCATACGCGCGCCGCCCACGATCGATTGACGAACCGGAAGTAGGTGAACGCATCGGCTCGAAGCCGATTGACCAGCTCGGTCGGTGCGCTGGCCACGGCTGTTGGCGACGGCCGCAACCGACCTCCGGCAGACGACTGCTGTACGAGGACGACGCAGATCGCCAGAAGGAATACAAGCAGGGAGAAGAACAGATAAGCAGGCCGCTTGCTTTCCATGCCGGAGTCCGGCGGGATGATACGTCAATAGCCGTTGAGATAATCGGCAACTTCTATAATGCAAGTAAGCCGCTAAACCTCATCAGCGGGCGCGCAGATGTTTCGCAAAACCCGCCTCGTCCTCATCGGCGCCGCAGGAGCCACTCTGCTGGCGCTTCTCGCAGCGCACGCGCCACCGGCCCGTGCCCTGGTGCTTCGTCGTGTCGTTGAAGCCGCCCGCAGTTCACTTGGAATCGAGCTGCACGCCGAGTCGCTCTCGTATAACCTGCTGACACTTTCGACAGAGCTTCGGGGTATTCGACTCGCGACCTCGAAGACGCCGGACGCCCCGTTCGCCGCTGCCGATGCGCTCGCCATCTCATTCGCCGCGCGAACGCTCATTGGCTACGTCGTGTCCGGCTTCAGCCGGACCGATATCAGCGTGACCCGGCTGTCGATCGCGTCTCCACGCATTCAGATCCAGCGCGAAGCTGACGGCAGCGACAACCTGCCGCGTGTCAGCAGTGGCGCATCGAGCGCAGGCTTCGTGCTGCCGCCGATCCGCGTGGATGATCTCGACTTCTCGTTTCAACAGCCGGCAACATCCGTGGCGATGCGCGGCGCCGCAGTGGAGCTCACGACTCCAGAGGCAGGGCACCTTGCGGCCACAATCAAAGCGCAGCACGGCGTGACGATGACCGCCGGCAACCGAACGGTCGACTTTGATGCATTCGCGGCGACTGTCAATCTCGATGACGACCGGCTGGACCTGCACGAGCTGACGGCGTCTCGACGAGATGCGGAATTGCGCGCACGTGGCGCGATTGCGTTTCGCGGCGACACGAGTACCGTCGACATCACGGTGGACGCAACGTCTGACCTTGCCCAGTGGTGGGAACAGCCCACGGCCAATCCCGCATCTCGACCCGTCGGACGCGTGGATGCCACAGCTCGCATCACGGGTGTGCTTTCCGACCCTACCGTTACGGTCGAGACCAACAGCGGCTCCGTGGCATGGTCGGACCTGCAGGTCAGCGACATCAAGGCGCGGGGCAGCTACAGGCGGGGCCAGCTTTCGTTGACGACGGCCACGCTCGACTTCGCCGGCGGGACCGTCGAAGCCCGTGGCGAGATCGTCCTCGACGACGCCCGCCGCGCGAGCCGCATTGAAGCGCGGTGGACGCAGGTCGACGCACGGCGGATTGCAGGCGCCACAGGGCTCGCCGGAATCATCGCGAAGAATGGTACTGCCGTGGTCGAATGGCGCACCGATGGCGTCGCGGAGCCGCCGCGCGGCGGCGCGGGGCCCCCGCGCGTCTACATCGACGCGACCACGGGTTTGGTGTCGCCCACCGGGACAATTCCGTTGGTCGTGCAGGGATCCGGGCGCGGGAAACGCTGGCGGGTGAAGGCATTCGCGCGCGACGGGAATCCAGTTGACCTGCGCGCGACTGCCGACGTCGAGGTCGACTCGCAACGCTGGCAGGCTTCACCCGTCGCCGGCCGCGTCGTGCTTCGAACCACCGACCTTCCGGCTGCAATCCGTCAGGCGCAGGGATTCGGCGTAGCCGCGAATTTCGACCCTGCAACCGCAGCCGGCGCGATCGATATCGATGCGGCCATTGATGGCGCGCTCGGTGCGATGCGTTCGACTGGCCGGATAATCGGCCGCGCCGTGGCGGTCGCCGGCCTGCCGCAGTTGGATCTCGAGGCGTCGTTCGCCGCGGATGCCGCCGCGAAGACGTCAACTGGAACGTTACGTCTGCAGGCGTCGCGACTGGAGTCAGCGACCTTCGCCAGAGAAAACGAGCTCACGCTGGGTGGATCGCTCCTGGCCCTGGCAACCTGGTCCGGACCGGTCAGCGATCCGCTTGTCGAGGCCGTTGTCTCGGGAAGAAACCTCGCCGTCGGCCGCAACAGTTCGCCATCGATCGGCGCGACGGAGGGAGCCCTCGATGGCGTCGTCAAGGGTCCGCTCACGAATCTTGCCGGCGGCGGCACGCTCACGGTCGGATCGGTGGCGATTGGCGGCCGCGGCGCCGGCACGGTCAGCGCCGATCTCACCCTCTCCGAAAGAACCATACGCGTCGCGACGCGCGTGCCGAGTGTCAATACGGCCCTCGATGTCACAATCGGCCTGGAGAACCCACATTCGTTCGACGGTCACGGAACACTCGTTGATTCCGAAATCGCCCCGCTGCTCGAGATCGCGGGGCTCGAGCAAGCCGATCCTGGCGCGGTTCGCGGACGCATCTCGAGTTCGATCTCTTTCAAGGGAGACATGCAGACGTGGTCGTCGACCAGCGTCATGCTGGACGTCGCGCCACTCGACGTGACTGTGTTCGATGTGCCACTCGCGGCGAGCGGCGGACTGCGTGCCCGCCTGACGGGCGGTCGCCTGGAATTCGAAGACGTCGCGATGACGATCGGTGACGTCGCGGTTCGCGCCGGCGGCACACTGAACACGAGCTCGGGAGCCGGGGCTCGTGACTCGGGACTTGGGACTGGAGGGGCGGAGAGGACTCGGGCAGGCGGACGACTCGTGCTCGACATGGACGGAGACCTCGGCCCGCTCACGCCCTGGCTGATGCATCTGAGCGGGAATGATGATGTCACCGCGGTCGGCAGCATCACGGGTCACATCGAGACCGAGGCAATGCCGGCCGGACTCGCGACGACGGGCATGGTCGACTTGACCCTGTCAGAGCTGTTGGATGGCGAGCGCGTTCTGGCAAAGGATATGAGCGCCTCGATCGTCCTCACCGGTCAACGTGCGGAGGTGCGGGACGCAAAAGGATCGGTCCTGGGAGGTCAGCTCCGGATCGCTGCAGACGCGCCACTACCCTGGTTGAATCAGTGGCTCCCTGCCGGATTCCAAATCGCACAATCAACGGTCGATCGACCGGGCACGCTCGAGGGCGCCGCGTCTTTCGATGCCCCCGCGCTGTTCGAGCTCCTGGGACGTGCGCCGATCGACGGGGTTGGCGGTCGCTTCGAGCTGTCCGCGAACCTGGTCGCATCGAAACCGGATCCGGCCGCTGTTACCGGTGACCTCAGGCTCGAGCGCGGCGAGGTGACCTCGAACGAGGTGCGCTACGCACAATCGGACGTCACCCGATTTCGACTCGTGAACGGCGCTCTCAGTGTCGAGAGCCTCGACTGGCGCGGTCCTGGTTCCACAGTAACCGGCCGCGGCAAGGTTGGCCTCCTGAGAGAAATCGAGACCGACTTCCGGCTTGAAGTCGATACAGATGTCGCCATCCTCGGAAAGCTCCTGTCGGGTCGCGCGACCGGTCGACTCAAGGGCGACATCGAGCTTCATGGTCAAGCCGGCGCGTTGCGGGTGACGTCCGATGCCACCCTCAGCGATGGCTCCTGGCTGATTCCCGGGCAGCGCATCTTCTTAGCCGGCTGGTCGGGCCACATTCGATTAGAGGATCGGGCGCTCTCGGTTTCGAACGTGGGAGGCACGGTCAACGGCGGCAGCATCCGCGTGGACGGCCGTTTGCCCTTCGAGGCGGACACGGTCGGCGGGACTCTGACGATCGTGGCGAGTGACGTCCTGATCGATGTGCCGCGCGGCCTGCACAGTCAGCTCAGTGCCGATCTGGTCTGGCGGCGGGCGGAGCGTGGCGCACAGCTGCAGGGCAGCGTCGAGGTCACTGCCAACCAGTACGCCGAGCCGGTGACGCGCATCCTGGAGCTGGTGAACTCGCTGTCGCTGGCAACCCGCGGGACGGGCGAATCCACGCTGCCGTCCTGGCTGGCGGATACCGATCTCGATATCAGCGTTGACGTCACCGATCCGATCTTGATCGACAACAGCGTTGGCACTGTGGAGCTGCTGCCGGATCTTCGGCTCGGAGGAACGATCGACTCACCGGCACTGTCGGGGCGCGTCGATGTCGTGGACAATGGCCGCCTCACGATAGGCGGCAGGTTATATCGCCTCCGCGACAGCCAATTGCGCTTCGCTCCCGGGAACGGGCTCGTCCCGACACTCGACGCGAGTGGGGACACCCGGATTGGCAATTACGACGTCACCATCCGCATCACCGGCACCCCGGATCGCATCGAGACCTCGTTCAGTTCGGTGCCACCGCTTGGCGAGCGAGATCTTCAGTCGCTCATCGTCACCGGGCAGGCAAGCGAGCAGCCGACGGGGAACCGGCAGTCCGACGACAACTTCGCGGCTGCAGCCGCGGCAACCGATATCCTGGGGTTCGCCGGCAAGTTCGTGGGCCTCGACTCAGTTCGTATCGGCGCCGCGGATCTCGAGCTCGTGTCGAAGGACGTCAGCACGGCGCAGCATCTCACCGTGTTGAAGTCTCTCGGGTCATCGTTCGACCTCATCTTTTCCGACAACCTCGAAGATGGTTCGGTGACGTGGGTCCTCGTGTGGAAACCGACTCCTGTCAACGAAATCCGCGCCTCCTCCGTCGAGGATGGCACGAGGTCGCTGGAATTTCGCCGTACGGTTGTCTTCGGGCCCGGTTCACCCGTGCGGACGGCAACTGCGCGGCAGGAGGATGCGGCGCAATCACGCACGATCGTGGAAGCGGTGCGAATCACCGGAGCACCTGGATTCACCGAGGAGGAGGTTGCGCACGAGCTCGAGCTCGAGGCAGGTGATCGCTTCAACGTTCGTCGATGGATCGAGGATCGCCATCAGCTCGAGCGTTTCTACCGGGAGCGCGGCTACCGGCGCGTCCGCATCGCGTCGACTCGCAACGTAACCGCCGATCGTGCTCGCGTCTCGCTGACGTACGACATCGAGCGTGGGCCCAGAACGATTATCGAGGTCAAGGGGGATCAGCTCCCCGACGAGGTTCTCGATGCGATGTACGACGCCTGGCAGGGCTTGCCCATTGCCGACGTGGTGCGTACTGAGTTCGAACGGATCGCGCGCCAGGGACTTGCGCGTCGTGGCTATTACCGACCGGCGTTGCAACTCGAGTTCTCCGCTGAGACGTCCGAACTGGCACGCGTCACGATGCGTGTTTCGCGCGGACCACAGACCAAGCGGCTCATGATCGCGTGGAGCGGCAATCGCGAGGTGCCGAATACCGAGCTCGATGCTTTGGCCGCGCCGCATCTCGCTGCATCGGCGATCTGGCTGGATTCGCAGGCGCTCGCCTGGCAGGTCCGGCAGCTCTACGCGAGCCGCGGGCATCTCCAGGCCGAGGTGACGGTCGGGGACCCTGCTCTGAACGCGGCCGATGCTACATTGCCGATTGCCATCGAAGAAGGAGTGCTGTCGCGCCTGGCCGCTACGCGACTCGATGGCGTCGATCCGGCGCGGACGGGGGGAGCCGAGGCCGCACTCGGACTCTCCATCGGCGAGCCGCTCGCGGCGGCGGCCCCTGACGAGGCGACTCGCCGGCTGGAGGCGTTCTATGCCGGGCTCGGATATAGAAATGCCGGTGTCACGCACACGCTCACGACGGCAAAGGATGGGTCGGTTTCGATCGCGTGGACCGTGAAGGAAGGTCCGCTCTACGTCGTCAAGGACGTGAACGTCGTCGGAGCGGAAACCACGAGCGGTGGCCTGGTGCGAAAAGCCATCTCCCTTGGCCCTGGCGACGCCATGAGCCAGAACGCCCTCGACACCACGCGGCGCAATCTGTACGACATCGGATCTTTCCGGCGGGTCGATTTCGACTTCGGCGACTCCGCGATTCAAGGGGACAACGGCGACGAGTTGCCGCGGACGCTGACGATTCGCACGGAGGAGCAGCAGCGGTTTCAGTTGAAATACGGCGTGCAGTTCAGCTTCGATCGGTCGACGGATAGAGGTGGCGGGAACGCCTTCGGCGGATCGGTGGAGCTGCGGGATCGCAATTTTATCGGCCGGGCCGTGCAGGCGAGTGTCGGCGCGCATTGGGACCCTGATCTGCAGACCATTGGGCTGCTGCTGTCTTCGCCGCGCATCTTCGGCAAACACGTGCGCACGAACGTGTATGCCCGCGATCGCCGCGAGCAGGACGTCCTCGAAAGTACCTCTTCGCTCGACGGGGCAACGCTGGATGACCAGCGTCGTGAGCTGACCCTCGAGCAGCGCTGGCGGCCGGTGTCC
>Ga0068870_10000265_pt1 | contig 19388 bp, 22 predicted proteins | sample KBSMisM62_FD_66599 | JGI IMG/M metagenome (GOLD analysis project Ga0068870, IMG submission 66599) | Miscanthus rhizosphere microbial communities from Kellogg Biological Station, Michigan, USA - KBS Miscanthus M6-2 | ecosystem: Host-associated > Plants > Roots > Rhizosphere > Soil ...
CCTGAGGGTGACACAGCCCGAAGGACCTTCGAACGGGGGGCACTCGGGGGGCGCAGCCCCCTGAGGGTGAAATTACCGGCACCGGTCGCAGGTTGGGCCGGTATCCGAGCGAGGAGGCATCGATGCCGAAGGCCGTCTGGAACGGCGAGGTCATCGCCGAGAGCGACGACACCGTGATCGTGGAGGGCAACCACTACTTCCCCCGCGAGTCGGTCCGCGCGGAGTTCCTCCGCGACTCCGACACGCACACGATCTGCCCGTGGAAGGGCACCGCGAGCTACCAGTCGCTCGACGTGAACGGCAAGGTCAACCAGGACGCGCTCTGGTACTACCCGGAGCCGAAGGACGCGGCCAAGCAGATCACCGACCGGGTCGCCTTCTGGAAGGGCGTCGAGGTCAGCTGAGTTCGCTCCGCGCGGACATCCTTGGCCCGGGTCGGGGCGCACCGGCAGGGTGGGCCGCATGCGACTGCTCGTACTCGGCGGCACCAGGTTCCTCGGCCGCGGCATCGTCGACGCCGCGCTGGCGAACGGTGACCAGGTCACGACGTTCACCCGCGGCAAGTCCGGCGAGCCGCCGGACGGCGTCGAGGCGCTGCACGGCGACCGGAACGCGCCCGACGGGATGGACGTGCTGCGTGGCCGCGAGTGGGACGCGGTCATCGACACCAGCGGCTTCGTCCCGACCGTGGTCGGCCGCGGGGCCGCGCTGCTGGCCGACTCGGTCGGCCACTACGTCTTCGTCTCGTCGCTGAACGCGTACCCGTCGTTCGGTGACGAGCCGATCCGGGACGACAGCCCGGTGCACGACTGCGCGCCGGACGCCGGCTCGCCGGACGGCGAGTTCGAGCTCGAGCAGTACGGCCCGTTCAAGGTCGGCTCCGAGCGCGCGGTCGACCAGCACTTCGCCGGCCGGTCGGCGCACCTGCGGGCCGGGCTGATCATCGGGCCGCACGACACCAGCGGCCGGTTCCCTTACTGGGTGGACCGGATGGCGCGGGGCGGCGAGGTGCTCGCACCGGGCCGGCCGGACGTCGACATCCGCCTGGTGGACGCGCGCGACCTCGGCGCCTGGGCGGTGGACGTGGCTCGCGCCCGGACCACCGGCGCGTACGTGGCGACCGGGCCGGCCGGGCAGGTGACGTTCGGCGGGATGCTCGCCGCCGCCGCGGCCGCGGCCGGCACCAGCCCGGAGGTGACCTGGGTGGACGACGAGTGGCTGGTCGAGCAGGGCGTGACGCCGTGGTCGGAGCTGCCGCTGTGGCTGCCGCCGAGCGCGGCGCCGTACCCGTGGGACCAGGACACCACCGCCGCCGAGCGCGCCGGCCTGCGTTGCCGCCCGGTCGCCGAGTCCGCCAGGGACACGCTCGAGTGGCTGCGCGCCGGCGGCGCCGACGAGTCCGCCGAACCGCGCACCGGCAAGGCCGGCCTCGACCCCGACCGCGAGAAGGAACTGCTCGCCGCCTGGCGGGCCCGTCAGGGCTGAGGGGTGTAGTCCGCGCGGACGTCGAGCTCCACGGCGTCCCAGGACTTGCGGGCGGCGATCAGCACCGGGTCCCACACCGGCGCGAACGGCGGCGCGTACGAGAGGTCGAGGCCGGAGACCTCCTCCACGGTCATCCCGGTCCAGATGGCCGTGGCGAGCACGTCGATCCGCTTCGCCGCGCCCTCCTCGCCGACGATCTGCGCGCCGAGCAGCCGACCGGACCGCTTCTCCGCGATCATCTTGATCGTGATCGGCCGGGCGCCGGGGAAGTAGCCCGCGCGGGTGGTCGACTCGGTGAGCGTCGAGACGTACCGCAGCCCGGCCCGCTCCGCCTCGGCCTCGCCCAGCCCGGTCCGGGCCACCTCGAGGCTGCAGACCCGGGTGACCGCGGTGCCGACCACGCCGGGGAACGTCGCGTACCCGCCGCCGATGTTGATGCCCGCCACCCGGCCCTGCTTGTTGGCGTGCGTGCCGAGCGGGACGTGCACCGGCTGCGAGGAGACCCGGTTCATCGTCTGCACGCAGTCACCGGCGGCCCAGACGTTGCCGTGCGACGCGGTGCGCATCCGCATGTCGGTGACGATCCCGCCGGTCACGCCGATCTTGACGCCGGCGTCGCGGGCCAGCGCGGTGTTGGGCCGCACCCCGAGCCCGAGCACGACCACGTCCGCCGGGATCTCGCGCTCGGCGGTGAGCACGCCGATCGCCTCGCCGGCGGCGCCGGTGCGGATCCCGGTGACCTGCTCGCCGCTGTGCAGGGTGATGCCGAGCGCGCGGACAGCGTCCGCGACCAGCGCGCCGACGTCCGGGTCGAGCGTCGACAGCGGCTGCGGCGCCGCGTCGACGACCGTCACCTCGAGCCCGCGCTGGACGAACGCCTCGGCCATCTCCAGCCCGATGTAGCCGCCGCCGACCACCACCGCCCGGCGGGCGCCGTTCCCGGCGACCGCGGCCCGGACCGCCTCGCCGTCGTCCAGCGTCTGCACCCCGTACACGCCGGATGCGTCGGTGCCGGCGATGTCCGGGCGGACCGGCACCGCGCCGGTGCCGAGCACCAGCTGGTCGAAGGACAGCGGGTGGTCCTGGCCGGTCTCGTGGTCGTGCACGGTCAGCACGCCGGCGTCGAGGTCGAGGCCGACCGCCTCCTGCCGCAGCCTGACCTCGATGTCCCGCTTGCGGAACTCGTCGACCGTCCGGGCGACCAGCGCGTCGACGGAGTGCACCAGGCCGCCGATCCAGTACGGGATGCCGCAGGCGGAATAGGACGCGTGCCGGCCGCGGTCGAGCGCGATGATCTCCAGCGAGTCCGCGCCCCGGCGCCGGCGGGCCTGGGACGCGGCGGTCATGCCGCCCGCGTCCGCACCGACGACGACCAACCGCTCCCGGCTCACCTGCGACGCTCCATGCGTCGATCGTGCCAGGCCGCGCCCGCCGGGCACTTACGCTGGCCGGGATGCACCTCGCCGACCTCGACGCGCTCGGTGCCGCGGCCGTCTACCTGGTGGTCATCGGCTTCGTGTTCGCCGAGTGCGCACTGCTCGTCGGGTTCTTCCTGCCGGGCGACACGCTGCTGTTCGCCGGCGGGCTGGTCGCGGCCGACGCGATGCGCGGGGTCGACGTCGGCTGGCTGATGGCGGGGGTGCTGGTCGCGGCGGTCGTCGGCGAGACCGTCGGATACCTGCTCGGTGCCCGGATGGGACTGCCGCTGCTGCAGCGCGGCAGCGGCCGGGTGGTGACCCCGCAGCGGGTGGCCAGGGCCGAGGCGTTCACCGAACGGTACGGCGTGCTGGCGATCGTCTCCGCCCGGTGGATCCCGTGGGTCCGTACGTTCGCACCGCTGCTGGCCGGCGCCACCCGGATGACCTGGCCGAAGTTCCTGGTCGGCAACGTCGTCGGCGCGCTGTGCTGGGCTCCGACGCTGGTCCTGGTCGGCTACCTGGCCGCCTCGTTGCCCTGGCTGCGGCACACCGCGCTGGCGGTCGCGGTGGCCGCGGTCGTGACGATGACCCTGGCCGGCGGAATCCGCTGGTGGCGGGCGCGGCGGCCGGACGGGCAGCGGCTGGGAGCGGACGACCGGTAGCCTGTTCCGGGTGCAGAACCTCGCGCTCCTGCCGAACGCCATCGACCCGGACCACCTGCTCAGCTCGTTCGGTCTGCTTGGCTTGCTGATCATCATCTTCGCCGAGTGCGGTCTGCTCGTCGGGTTCTTCCTGCCCGGCGACACACTGCTGTTCAGCGCGGGTCTGCTCACCGCCACCGGCCGGCTCGACGTGCCGTTCTGGGTGCAGCTGCTGCTGGTGCCGATCGCGGCGATCGCCGGCAACCTGGTCGGCTACTGGATCGGCTACCAGGCCGGACCGGCGGTCTTCAACAAGCCCGACTCACGGCTGTTCCGGCAGGAGTACGTCGACCGCTCGCACGACTTCTTCGAGCGGTACGGCGCGCGCACGATCGTGCTGGCCCGGTTCGTCCCGATCGTCCGGACGTTCGCGACCGTGATGGCGGGCGCGAGCCGGATGCGCTTCCGGACGTACGCGATCTACAGCGTGATCGGCGGCATCCTCTGGGGGGCCGGCGTGCTCGCGCTGGGCTACTACCTCGGGCACATCCCGTTCGTCCGTGACACGCTCGAGCCGCTGATCGAGCCGATCCTCATCGCGGTGGTGCTGCTGTCGATGGTGCCGGCGGCCGTCGAGCTGCTGCGCTCCCGCCGGCGGCGCGGCGGGATGAGCTCGGAGCCGCTGCGGGACGAGCCGATCGGGCCGGACGGCACCGTCCACGACTCCGGGGCGGACCGCACCCGGCCGGTCTCGGGTGGCCGGCACCGCATCGACTGACCCGGGTCCGGGAACGAGGAGAAGCATGACCGATCGGCGGCCGGCCGAGTGCTGGCTCACGGACATGGACGGCGTCCTCGTGCACGAGGGCGTGCCGGTCCCGGGCGCCCAGGAGTTCATCCAGGCGCTGGAGAAGTCGGGCAAGCGCTATCTGGTGCTCACCAACAACTCCATCTACACCCCGCGTGACCTGCACGCCCGGCTGCGTACGTCCGGGATCGACGTGCCGCCGACCGCGATCTGGACCTCGGCGCTGGCCACGGCGCAGTTCCTCGACTCGCAGCGGCCGGAGGGCACCGCGTACACGATCGGCGAGGCGGGGCTGACCACCGCGCTGCACGAGATCGGCTACACGCTGACCGATTCGGACCCCGACTACGTGGTGCTCGGCGAGACCCGCAGCTACTCGTTCACCGCGATCACCCGGGCGATCCGGCTGGTCGACGGTGGCGCCCGGTTCATTGCGACGAACCCGGACCCGACCGGCCCGTCGACCGAGGGCGCGCTGCCGGCGACCGGCGCGGTCGCGGCGCTGATCACCCGGGCCACCGGCGTCGATCCGTACTTCGTGGGCAAGCCCAACCCGCTCATGATGCGCTCGGCGCTGAACAACGTCGGCGGGCACAGCGAGACGACCGCGATGGTCGGCGACCGGATGGACACCGACATCGTCGCCGGCATGGAGGCCGGGCTGGAGACCGTGCTGGTGCTGTCCGGGATGACCAGCCGCGGCATGGTCGACCGCTTCCCCTACCGGCCGAGCCGGGTGGTCGACTCGATCGCCGACCTGATCGACGAGATCCACTAGGGCGACCGGCATCCCACCGGAGCGGCTGAGCCTGAGCCATCGGGCTGCCCGCCGGCTCGCCGAGTCGGGAGCGGGCCGCGAGCCGGGAGCCGGAGCGCGCCCGTCGGGCGGCTCCGGCTCCCGTCCGGTCACGGTGTGATGCGGCTGACGAAGATGCTGGCCGGATCGGTCCCGTGGCTCTGCGAGGACGCGGACACGAACTGGCCCGACTGGGTGGCGAGGCCCTCGTAGTCACCGGTGAACAGCCCGCGGGCGAACGGAGCCTTGCGCATGTCGAACGACTGCGGGGTCACCCGGGACTCGGCCCAGGTCGCTCCCCCGTCGTGGGAGTGCAGGAACCAGTAGTCCGTCGGCAGTGTCGCCCCGCCGTCCGGGGTGTTGAACCGGAAGTCGTAGTAGGTCACCCCGACCGTGCCGTCCGGCAGCACCCTGATCGACGGCGTGAACGCCTGCGCCGTGGGCACGGTGTTGATCCGCCTCGGCGCCGACCAGGTCCGGCCGCCGTCGAGCGAGCGGGACAGGGCGATCGCCGAACCCGACGGGGCCAGGGACGCCTCCTGCCACACCACGTACACGGACCCGTTCGGTCCCGCCGCGACCTCAGGGATGATGTCGCCGGTACGGACGGGGGTGCCGTCATCGGGGTCGCTGATGAACCCGGGCAGCGCCTTCGCGACCCGGATCGGCGCGGTCCACGTGACGCCGCGGTCGTGCGAGATCATCACCGCGACCTCCTGGCCCTTCTTGTTCGAGCCGGAGCCGTGGAAGAGCATGAACGCGTCGACGAGCGTCCCGTCGGACAGGACGACGATCTGGTGCCCGATGCCGAACTCGTTGGCGTTCGGCCGGAAGATCGCCCTGGGCGTCTCCCAGGTCCGGCCGCCGTTCGTGGTCCGGGTGAAGAACCCGTCGCTGCGGACCGACCGCGGGAAGCCGGCGATGGAATGGATCTCCCGGTCGTCGCTCGGGAACCGGCTGCGGTCCCACACGGCATAGACGAAGTTCGAGTCGAACGGGTCCGCGGTGATCGAGTTCTTGTCGTTGAAGATGAAAGCGCTGGTCTCGCGGATCAGCGTGGTCGGCGCGCTCCAGGTGAGGCCGCCGTCGGTGGACCGGTTCACCAGCATTGCCGAGTCGATGCTGGTCGACGAGGCAAGGGTCATGTAGTACGCGACGCCGTTCGGCGAGATCGTCACCCACGGGTCGCTCGCCCGCAGCTCGAGCCCCCCGACGCAGGCGGACGTACCCGGTATCGCGACCTGGTGCCAGGCTCCGTTGAACCAGACGCTCGAGTAGACGCCCCGCGCGCCGCCGTCGCTCCACCGGTCCTGCTGGTAGCCGACGATCACGTCAGGCGCGCCGTCGCCGTTGCGGTCCACGCCGCCGGCCGCGACCGAGGGCTCGACCTCGCTGTTCGGGACGTTGGTCCCGGGCTGGGTGGCGAGTTGGTCCGCGGTGCACCCCGCGAACGGCGAGCTGCCCGAGACCTGCTGGAGGGCTCCGACGACGGCCGTCGACCCCCACGCCGCCGGCGCCGCGAACAGCGTCAACGCTGCGGTCAGCACGACTAATCGTCGCGAACGAGTGGCATGCATGCTTGACCCCCTCTGACGATGCGAAGAGGTGCCGGCCCCCCGACGGTCGGACGCCGTCACTGATGCTGCTCCCCGCGCGCAGCTGGCTCAACCAGATCGGGAACAACGGCCGCCGGTTAACGGACTGCCGCTGCCAGCCTGGCGTATTCCTCGGTCAGCGCCGGTTGCTGGTAGTGCGCGTTGAGGCCGGACGGGTTCGGCAGCACCCAGAGCGGGACGCCGTTCAGGTCCTCCGGCTGCGGGCCGATCACCGCCTTGGGCCGCCGGAACGCGACCCGGTAGGCGCTGATCCCGAGCACCGCCACGCTGCGCGGTCGCCAGCGCTCGACGGTCGCGATCAGGCGCGGGACGCCGGCCCGGATCTCCTCGTCGCTGAGCTCGTCGGCGCGGGCGGTGGCGCGGTTGACGAGGTTGGTCACGCCGATCCCGGCCCGCAGCAGCTCGTCGGTCTGCTCGGGACGCAGCCTGCGGTCGGTGAGGCCGGACTCGTACAGGGTGAGCCAGAGCCGGTTGGTGGGCCGGCCGAAGTGCAGTCCTGACCAGCCGGACCACAGTCCCGGGTTGATCCCGACCAGCAGCACCCGCAGGTCATCGCGGACCAGGTCCGGGATCACCGCCCCGTACGCGCCGGCCAGTTCGGCCTTGGTCGGAGTCCGGGCCACCCCCGGAGCCTGCCACGCCCGGACCCTGGTGGCCTGCTCAGCCGGCACGGTCGCACCGCCCCGCCCTGTGCTGCCGGCAATGATCGGTCCTCCGCCGCCGGGCCTGGCCCGAGCCGTTGGAACCGATCACCGTGCCTACCCTCGCCGCCCGCTAGTCAGTCCGCGTCCAGCAGGGCCAGCACCAGCGGGTAGTCAGCTGCGAGGATCGCCCGAAACTGCTCACCCAGCCTGGGAACGTCCTCCCGCGCGATCGTCCAGACGAGCGGCCACTCCACGGCGAAATAGTCGTGGACCGCCAGATTGCGGAAGGCGGTGAGATCCCGCCACGGCACCCTCGGGATACTGATTCCGCACCGCGGGATCCAGCCGTCGTGCTGCTTCGCCTATCACGGTGAGGCGTTGCAGCACGCCGAACTGGAGCAGCTCGTCGTCGATCCAGTCCTCGAGCGACTTGCCCTCGAGGAAGGTCGCGACATGCCGGCATGCTGTCAGGATGTCGGCGAGATAGAGGTCTTCACGCCGCGGCATAGACCGGTCGCGCCTCGGCCAGGACGCGGTCGCGGACCACGCGGTTCAGGTAGTGCTTCGGAACGAGATCTACGTTGTCCACGTTTCGCCCGAGGATCTCGGCCAGACGCCGCTGGAACTCGAAGAACCGCATGCCGATCGAGGGATCCGACAGCACATAGAGGAAGTCGATGTCGCTCTCGTCGGTCGCCTCGCCGCGCGCCACCGAGCCGAAGACGTCCAGCTCAAGCACGCCGTACTCCCTGCAGAGCGCGGCGATGCGGTCCAGCGGCAGGTCCAGCGCCATGGTGCCAGGTTACGTCAGGAGTTGTTCTTGATGTAGGTGTCGGGGTCCTTGTCTTCGATGGGGACGCCGGTGACGTTGGTGGCCTCGTAGGCGACGAAGGCGACCGCGATGCGATGCCGGGTGTCGAGGTCGACGTAGCGGCGGAAGTCGGCGAGGCCCTCGTGCTCCTCCTCGCCCATGTGCTCGTCGTTGGCCTTGCGGGCGGCGGTGACGCCCGCCCACCACCCGTCGGTGCCGACCTCGTGCCGGCTTGCCTGCAGGATGCCGTCCCGGATGTCGTTGTGGTCGCCGATGGCGTCCCTGGTCTCCTCGGTTTCCTCCTCCTCGTGCCGCCGCTCGCCCAGCCTCAGCAGCTCCGGGTAGAAGTAGATCTCCTCGGCCTGCGCGTGCACCTCGAGCATCGCCGACAGCCGCGTCCACAACGCGGCGAGCGTCGCGGTGTCGGCCCGGTCGACGTCGTCGAGCAGGGCGAACATCCGCCGCTGCTCGTGATGGTCGGCAAGAATCACGTCGGTGATGTCCACCCGGTCATCCTCCTCCTGCCGCCGTCCAGGCGTAGAGCGCCACGGCCACCGACGTCGCCAGGTTGTACGAGGAGACGCGGTCGCGGATCGGGATCGCGACCAGCCGGCTGGCGCGGGCACGGACCTCGGCGGACAGGCCGTGGCGCTCGGAGCCGAAGGCGAGCACGGCGTCGGTCGGCAGCCGGACGGTGCGCAGGTCGTCCCCGGCCGGGTCGAAGCCGACGACCGCGTCCGGCAGGTCGGTGATCCGGCGGACCGGCACGGCATAGTGCAACCCGGCCGCAGCCCGCACGACCGTCGGGTGCCAGGGGTCGACCGTGCCGGTGGTGAGCACCTCGCGGGCCCCGAAGCCGGCCGCCACCCGCACGACCGCGCCGAGGTTGCCGAGGTGGCGCGGGTTGTCCAGGAGGACCGTCGGGCCGCGCCCGGGCGGCACGGCTGACGGCCGGCCGGCCAGCCCGACCAGCTCGACCGGCGCGCCGGCCAATCGGACGACCTCCTCCACCGGCGCCGGCGAGACGTTCACCGTCACGTCCGGTGCGACCGCGGCCAGCAGCCGCAGCGCCGCCGCCGGGTCGGCCGAGACCACCCGGTCCAGCCGGGCGCCGAACCGCACCGCGTGCTTGACCGCGTGCACCCCGCTCAGCACGACCGGCTCGGCCACCCGGGCAGCGTAGTCACGGCCGCAGGTCGGTGGCCGCCTCCCGGACCGCGTCGGCGTCGGCCGGGTCGGACCGGTCCGGGAAGGAGTGGTGCTCGTGTGCGACGACCCAACGCCCGTTCTCCTTCCGCAGCCCGAACGTGATCCGCAGCCGTACGTCGGGATCCTGGTCAGCCGTCCCGCACCGCAGCAGCGCGTACGCGAAGGCGACGTCGTCGCCCGCGACGACGTCCAACGACAGGATGTCGAACGACGCGCCCGACGCCTGCCAGGCGAAGAAGCCCGGCCAGGTCTCCCGGTAGGCGTCGATGCCGCGCACCCCCTCCTGCGGCGGTGGCACGTCGAACATGACGATGTCCTCGGCGTGGTCGGCGAGTACGCCGGCCATGTCGCCGCGGTGCACGGCCTCGGCCCAGCGCTCGATCAGCGTGCGGATCTGCTCCGTGTCAGTGCTCATGCCCGTCTAACCCTCCGGCGCGGCCAGAAATCATCGGCAGCCCGAACATCGGCGCATACTTCCCGTCCAGGAACGAGACCACCTCGGCCACCTCGCCGCCATGCAGCGTCAGCACGTCGAGGCCGCCCCACCGCCAGGCACCGTCCGCCCACAGGTACGTCCCGAACGCGAGCTGCCCGTTCGCCCGGGTCGGCACGAACCGCCAGCGCTCGGCCATCGGCCCGGTGACGAGGAACGTACGGATCGCGTCCCGGCCGGCGTACCACTCCGGCAGCGGCGGCATCGCGTACCGGGCGTCGGTGGCGAGCATGGCGACGATCGCGTCCACGTCGCCGGCCTCCCAGGCCGCCGCATACCGGGCGGCGAGCGCGCGGACCGCCGGGTCGTCCGGGCTCGGCTGCGCCGCGACGCCGTCGCCCAGCGCCCGCCGGGCCCGCTGCAGCGCGCTGGTCACCGCGGCCGTGGTCGTGTCGAGCATCTCGGCGACCTCGCGGGCCGGGAAGGCGAGCACCTCGCAGAGCAGCAGCACGGCCCGCTGCCGCGGCGGCAGGTGCTGCAGCGCGGCCACGAACGCCAACTCCACCCGCTCGCGCGTCTCGTACGCCTGGGCCGGGTCGGGCCACGGCTCCAGCCAGACCGGCTCGCCGCCCGGCGTGAGGTCGGTCGGCAGCTCCCGGCGGCGCCGCCCGGCCAGCAGCGTGAGCGCACGGTTGGTGGCGATCCGGTAGAGCCAGGGCCGCACCGGCCCGCGCCCGTCGAAGCCGCCCAGCCCGCGCCAGGACCGGACCAGCGAGTCCTGCACGAGGTCCTCGGCGTCCTGCACCGAGCCGACCATGCGGTAGCAGTGCGCCACCAGCTCACCCCGGTACGGCTCGACCAGCCGCTCGAAGGCGGCCTCGTCGCCCGCCTGCGCCGCCGCCAGGTCGTCCACCGCCGGCCGACCCAGGGCTAGTGCCCCGCGTCAGAGGTTTCGTGCCGTTTCCCGGTGATCCAGACGGCGTCCGGCAAGGCGGAGGAGTGGCCGATACCGGGGTTGTATCGGCCGCGACGACAACGCCGCCGGTCGTCGTCTGGGCGCCGGGAAACAGTGCGAGGACCTCTGACGCGGGGCACTAGGCGAGCCCGAGGTCGACGAGGTCGTAGGCGGCGCGGTAGGCGAGGCCGGCGGCGCGGATCGCGTCCCCGGCGCCGCGGTCGACCACCACCGCCACCCCGGCCACCTCGGCGCCGGCCTCGCGCAGCGCGTCGACGGCGGTGAGCACGGACGATCCGGTCGTCGAGGTGTCCTCCAGCGCCAGCACCCGGCGACCGGTCACCTCCGGCCCCTCGATGCGCCGCTGCAGCCCGTGCGCCTTGCCCTCCTTGCGCACGATGAACGCGTCGATCGGCCGGCCCGCGGACGCGGCCGACGCGTGCAGCATCGCCGTCGCCACCGGGTCGGCGCCGAGGGTCAGCCCACCCACCGCCTGGTACGACCAGTCCGCGGTCAGGTCGAGCATCACCCGGCCGATCAACGGGCCGCCCACGTGGTGCAGCGCCAGCCGGCGCAGGTCCAGATACCAGTCGGCCTCCCGGCCGGAGGACAGCGTCACCCGGCCGCGGACGACGGCCAGCTCGAGGATCAGCGTGCGCAGCTGGTCGCGAGAGGTCACGGAGGGGAAGCCTACGGGCCATACCCGCCGGTAGGGTGCGGGGAGGCACACCGGTAGGAGGAGGTCGCCGTGGACTTCCGGGACAGCCCCGAGGAAGCCGCGTTCCGGACCGAGCTGCGGTCCTGGCTGGCCGGCGAGCTCCCGCCGGACTGGCGCGACCGGCAGCCGCACGTCGGCCGGTGGGACTTCGCCGCCGCCCGGCAGTGGACCCGGAAGCTGTTCGACGCCGGCTACGCGGGGTTGACCTGGCCGAGGGAGTTCGGCGGCAAGGGCCTGCCGCCGACCTACCAGGCGATCTACCTGGAGGAGATGGCCAGGGTCGACGCGCCCGACCACGTCGGCGTGATCGGCCTCGGCATGGCCGGGCCGACGATCATCGCGCACGGCACGCCGGAGCAGAAGGCGATCCACCTGCGGGGCATCCTGTCCGGTGAGACGATCTTCTGCCAGGGCTTCTCCGAGCCGGGCTCGGGCTCTGACCTCGCCAGCGTGCGGACCCGCGCGGTCAAGGAGGGCGACGAGTTCATCGTCACCGGCCAGAAGGTCTGGTCCTCGTACGCGCACGTCGCCGACTGGTGCATCCTGCTGACCCGGTCCGAGCCGGGCTCGGAGAAGCACCGTGGGCTGACCTACCTGCTGGTGGACATGCACTCGGACGGCGTCGAGGTCCGGCCGCTGCGGCAGATCACCGGCGACCCCGAGTTCAACGAGATCTTCTTCACCGACGTCAGGGTGCCGGCGACCAACGTGGTCGGCGAGGTCGGCGGCGGCTGGCGGGTCGCGATGACCACGCTGCTGCACGAGCGCGGCACCCTCGGCTTCGCGCTCACCGCCCGGCTGGAGTCGCTGCTCGGCCGGCTGCTCACCACCGCGCACAAGACCGGCGCCGCCGGCGACCCGCTGGTCCGCGACCGCATCGCCGACCTTTACGTCGACCTGCAGGGCCTGCGCTACACGAACTACCGCGCGCTCACCACGCTGGTGAAGACCGGCGTGCCCGGCCCGGAGGGGTCGGTGGCGAAGCTGCACTGGTCGGAGACCAACCAGCGGCTGACCAAGCTGGCCATCGAGCTGCTCGGCCAGGACGGCCAGCTCGACGGCGAGGGCGGCTTCTGGAACGGCTACTGGCAATACCAGCAGCTGCGCAGCCGCGGCAACACGATCGAGGCCGGCACCTCCGAGATCCTCCGCGGCATCATCGCCGAGCGCGTGCTCGGACTGCCCCGGTCCCGCTGACCGCACCGTCGCGTTAGGAGCGTCCACAGTGGACTTCGCCTTCTCCGAGGAGCAGGAGATGCTGCGGTCGGCGGCCCGCGACTGGCTGGCCGACCGCTACCCGATCGACCGGGTGGTCGCGCTCGCCGACGGCGACGGCTGGGACCCCGGGGTGTGGCAGGAGCTGACCGAGCTCGGCTGGCTCGACCCCGACCTCGGGCTGCTCGAGCACGCCGTCCTGGCCGAGGAGTCCGGCTACGCGCTGCTGCCGGCGCCGTGGTTCTCCTCGGTCGCGCTGGCCGGCGCCGCGGTCGGCGCCCCGCCGTCGAAGCCGGCGACGCTGGCGTGGGCCGACGACGCGGCCCGGACGCTGCGCGACGCGGAGACCACGGTGGCCTGTCGCGCGGACGACGACGTGGACGGCTGGCGGCTGACCGGCCTCAAGCGGGCGGTCCCCGACCTCGCCGTGGTGGCGACCGCGGTGGTGGCCGCGCGCGAGCACGACCGGGTCGCGCTGTTCCGGGTCGACCTCGCCGACCACCCGGAGACCGTGCACCCGCTGTCCACGCAGGACCGCACCCGCCGGCTGGGTGAGCTGCGGCTGGACGGGACCCCGGCCGAGCGGCTCGACGTGGACGCCGGTGTGGCGCTGCGGGCGGTACGCCGGACGGCGCTGGCGCTGCTCGCCTGCGAGGCCACCGGGGTCGCCCAGCGGGCGCTCGACCTCGCCGTGGAGTACGCGAAGACGCGCACCCAGTTCGACCGGCCGATCGGCTCGTACCAGGGCGTGTCCTACCGGCTGGCGAACGCCTACATGACGCTCGCCCTGGCCCGCTCGCTGGCCTACCGGGCGGCCTGGTGCGTCTCCGTCGACGACCCCGCGCAGGACGAGGCGGTCGCCTCGGCGGCGGTGGCGGCGGCCCGCGCCGCGGTCGGCGGCTGCGAGAACGCGATCCAGGCCATGGGCGGGATCGGCTTCACCTGGGACCACCCGCTGCACCGCTACTACAAGCGGGCACAGTGGATCGCCGGTTTCGACGGCTCGCCCACCCGGCACCGGGCCGAGCTGGCCGACCTGGTCCTCGGCTGAGCCGGCCCCTCACAGGGTCCGGCGCCGGAACCGCTCGGTGACCAGCCGGTTCACCGACGGCGGCACCAGCCGGGACGCGGCGACGATCACCTTGTACTGGCTGCCCGGCACGCTGAGCACCTTGCCGGCCCGGTGGTCGCGCAGCGCGGTCGCCGCCACGCTCCCGGCGTCCAGCCACAGGAAGCCCGGCACCCTGGTCATGTCCAGCCCGGCCCGGCCGTGGAACTCGGTCCGGACGAACCCGGGCGCGACCGCGGACACGTGCACGCCGGTGCCGGCGAGCTGACCGGACAGCGACTCGGCGAACGCCGTCGCCCACGCCTTGCTGGCCCCGTACGAGCCGCGCACGGTCGGCGCGAAGCCGGACACCGACGAGACCACGATGATGTCCCCACGGCCGCGCGGCACCATCGCGCCGAGCGCCGCGTGCGACAACCGCAGCACGGCCGTGCAGTTGAGGTGGAACATCCGCTCCTGGTCGGCCAGCGGCGTCTCCCAGAACTTGCCGGGCAGCCCGATCCCGGCGCTGTTCACCAGCAGGTCGACCGGACGGTCCACATCGGACAGCCGGGCGCGCACGGCGGTGGTGTCCGCCTCGACCGCGAGGTCCGCCGGCAGCACCTCGACGCCGACCCCGAAGGCGGACCGCAGCGAGGCGGCGGTGCCCTCCAGCCGGTCGGCGTCCCGGGCCACGACGACCAGGTCCCGCCCCTCGGCCGCGAGCTGCCGGGCGAACGCCGCGCCGATGCCGGAGCTGGCGCCGGTGACCAGCGCGGTCACGCCGCCACCGCCGGCCCGGCCCGGAACAGGTTCGCCGGGTCCCACTCGGCCTTGATCTCCGCCAGCCGCCGCCTGGTCCCGGCCGGCCACACCTCGTCGGTGTGCTCGGTGGGCGTGCTGATCCCGTACAGGAAGCCGAGCGAGCGCCCGAGCGTCTCGTCCGCCACCACGTCGAAGATCTCCGCCAGCGCCGGCCTGATCTCGTCCAGGGGAAGCTCGCCCTCGCCCGCCGCGATCATGCGCAGAACGTACGCCGCCTCCCGGTACGGCACCGCGCCGCCGCCGGTGCGCAGCGCGCCGCCGAGCTGGCGCAGGTCGGCGACCAGCGGCACCCGGGAGTTCGGGCCGGACAGCTGCACCACCCGGCGCAGCCCGAGCTCGGTCAGCCCGGACACCATCGCGTTGGAGCCGTAGTAGGCGTGCGGGAAGTCCGGCTCGGAGTAGATCGAGCCACCCTCGGCGTACGGCAGCTCCCGCACGCCGCCGAGCAACACCGGCCCGGCGTCGTGCCAGGGGGCGACCAGCTTCTCGCCCTCGGCGGCCGGGCCGGCGTACGCGAACCGGACGTGCACGACGTGCCGGCCGCGAATCGGCTCCGGCAGCGCCTCCACCGGCGGCAGCGGGAGCATCCCGATCGAGCTGGTGAGCCGGTCCGGCAGGTCCGCCGACCACTCCCGGTAGCGCTCGAACAGGCCCGGCGCGAACTCGGCGTCGAAGTAGAGCCCGCCGCCGTAGATCGTCCCGTACGGCGCCAGCGCGATCTCCATCCCGGTGACGACGCCGACCGCGTCCCGCCCGCCGCGCAGCGCCCAGAACAGGTCCCCGTCGGTGACGTGCCGCAGTTCGCCGTCCGCGGTGACCAGGTCGAACGCACGCACCGAGTCGGACGCGTAGCCGACCGTGCGGGCCAGCAGGCCGACCCCGCCGCCGACCGTGTAGCCGACCGCGCCGACGCTCGGCGCCGACCCGCTCGGCGGCGCCAGCCCGTGCGGCGCGGCCGCCTCCACCACCTCCCGCCAGCGCGACCCGGCCGGCACGTACGCGGTCCGGGCGGCCGCGTCCACCGTGACCCCGGTCAGCCCGCGGGTGGCGATCAGCACGCCGCCGTCCAGCGGCACCGCGAGCCCGTGCCCGGTCGCCTGGACCGCCACCGGCAGCCGCCGGGCCGCGGCGTACCCGACCGCGTCCTGAACGTCCCTCGCGGAGCGGACCGCCGCGACGACCGCCGGCTCGTGCCGGAAGGCGGTCTGCATCCCGCTGCGCGCGTCGTCGAACTCCTTGTCCGTGTGATCGATCATCTGCACCCGTCGAACGTATCCCCGTACCGCGGCCGCGGTACGGGCAGAGCCGACCCCGAGCCGACGCGGTCGTGCGCCCGGCGTTCTACCGTGGCCGGCATGAGAGTGCGGCGCGGCGCGGTGCTCGGCGCCGTCGTCGTGGCGGCCATCCAGGTCGCCGGCACCGCCGGAGCCGCGCACGGCCACGCCGCCACCGGCCGCCCGTACGAGCCGCTGGCCTGGGGGCTGCTGGTGCTGTCCGCGGCCGGGCTGCTGCTGCGCCGCCGGTCGGCGGTGGCGGCGCTGGTCGCGACCGCGGTGCCGGTCTGGGTCTACCTTGCGCTCGGCTACCCACGCGGTCCGATCTACCTGGCCGTGATCGGCGCGCTGATCGGCGCGCTCGCCCGCGGCCGGCGGGTGGCGGCCTGGGTCGCGCTCGCGGTCGGCTACCCGATGTTCGTCTGGGTCGCGCCGCTGGTCGCCGGCCAGCCGCCGCCCCAGCCGGCCACCGCGGTCGGCACGGCGGCCTGGCTGGTCGCCTGCGCCGCCATCGTCGAGCTGGTGAAGTCCCGGCGGGAGCGCGCGGTCGAGTTCCGCCGTACCCGGGCGGAGGAGTCGCGGCGGCGGGCCGGCGAGCAGCGGATGGCGATCGCCCGCGAGCTGCACGACGTGCTCGCCCACCACATCTCCCTGATCAGCGTGCAGGCCGGGGTGGCGCTGCACCTGATGGACGAGCAGCCGGAGCAGGCCCGCACCGCACTGACCGCGATCCGCCAGGCCAGCCACGAGTCCCTGGGCGAGCTGCGCTCGGTGCTCGAACTGCTCCGGCACGGCGCGGACGGCGCGGACGGCGCGGACGGCGCGGACGGCGCGCCGCGGGCTCCGGCGCCCGGGCTGGACGCGCTGGACGCGCTGGTGGAGCGGACCTCGGCGGCCGGCCTGCCGGTGACGGTCGAGGTGACCGGCGCCGCCCGACCGCTGCCGGCCGCGGTCGGGCTGGCCGCGTACCGGATCGTGCAGGAGGCGCTGACCAACGTGACCCGGCACGCCGGCCGGCCGGTCACCGCGACCGTCCGGCTCGACTACGCGCCCGATCAGCTGACCGTCGAGGTGACCGACGACGGCCCCGGCGCCGAGGACACCTCCGGCACCGGGTCGGGGCTGCTCGGCATGGCCGAGCGGGCGGCCGCGCTCGGCGGGCAGCTCGACGCCGGCCCGCGCCCGGGCGGCGGCTTCCGGGTGGCGGCCCGGCTCCCGGTGCGGGCGCGGGTGCCGGCGTGATCACCGTATTGCTGGCCGACGACCAGGCGCTGGTCCGGGCCGGCTTCCGGGCCCTGCTCGACTCGCAGGACGACCTGCGGGTGGTCGGCGAGGCCGCGGACGGCGCCGCGGCGGTGCGGCTGGCCGGCGAGCTGGTCCCGGACGTGGTGCTGATGGACATCCGGATGCCGGTCGAGGACGGGTTGTCCGCGACCCGGCGGATCGTCGCCGACCCGGCCCTGGACGGCGTCCGCGTCGTCGTGCTCACCACGTTCGAGCTGGACGAGTACGTCTTCGCGGCGATTCGCAACGGCGCGTCCGGCTTCCTGGTCAAGGACACCGAGCCGGTCGACCTGCTGCGCGCGGTCCGGTCGGTGGCCGCCGGCGACGCGCTGCTCTCGCCCGGGGTGACCCGGCGGCTGATCGAGGAGTTCGCGCTGCGGTCCCGGGAGCCGGCCGCGGCCGGCCAGCTCGCGCCGCTGACCGAGCGGGAGCGGGAGGTGCTCGGGCTGGTCGGCGAGGGGTTGACCAACGACGAGATCGCGACCCGCTGGGTGGTCAGCCCGGCGACCGTGAAGACGCACGTCAACCGGGCGATGGCGAAGCTCGGCGCGCGGGACCGGGCCCAGCTGGTGATCGTCGCGTACGAGACCGGGCTGGTCCGGCCCGGCTGGAGCTGATGTCAGAACCTCGCCCTGACCTTCCTCGAACACTGGTCCGGGACGCTGGCCCGCATGTCGGACGTGTCCCTGTTGCTGCGGCGTACCGGCTTCGGCACCACCGGCGCCGAGATCGAGGCGGCGACGCGGCGCGGGTACGAGGCGACCGTCGACGCGCTGGTGCACCCCGGCGCCGACCCGGGGGCGACCGCGACCCCGCCACCGGACCTGTCCGGCGAGCCGGCCCGGCCACCGGCACCGGACGACAAGGACGCGCGCAGGGCGTACGCCCGGCAGCTGCGGTCCCGGTCGGCCGCGCTGACCCTGTGGTGGCTGGACCGGATGGTGCGGGTCCGGCATCCCCTGGTCGAGCGGCTCACGTTCACCTGGCACGGGCACTGGGCCACCTCCATCCAGAAGGTGCGCAGCCCCGCGATGATGCTGCGGCAGAACCAGACGCTGCGCTCGCTCGGCCGCGGCGACTTCCGCGAACTGGCCCGGGCGATGGTGCGCGACCCGGCGCTGCTGGTCTGGCTGGACGGCCAGAAGAACAAGAAGGGCAAGCCGAACGAGAACCTGGCCCGAGAGCTGATGGAGCTGTTCACGCTCGGGGTCGGGCACTACTCGGAGACCGACGTGCGGGAGGCGGCCCGGGCGCTGACCGGCTGGCGGGTCGACCGGACGCACGCGACCGCCGCGCCGCTGGCCCGGCACCACGACGACGGCAGCAAGACCGTGCTCGGCGTGACCGGCGAGCTCGACGACCGCTCGCTGGTCGACCTGCTCACCGCCCGGCCGGAGTCCGCGGCGTTCGTCGCCGCCAGGCTGTGGAGCCGGCACGGCTCCGCCGCGCTGCCGCCGGACACCCTGCGCCGGCTCGTCGCCGCGTACGGACCGGGGCGGGACGTGACCGCGCTGCTGCGGGCGATGTTCCTGGAGCCGGCGTTCCGGGCCGACAGGTCCTCGCTCGTCGCGTCGCCGGTCGAGTACGTCGCGGGCGTCTTCCGGGCGCTGGACGTCGCCGTACCCCGGGACGGCCGGGCCGGCCGGGCGCTGCTGGGCACGCTCGACGCCCTCGGCCAGGTGCCGTTCCGGCCGCCCAGCGTCGGCGGCTGGCCGAGCGGGCTCGCCTGGCTGTCGACCGCGGCGACCCGGGAACGGCTGACGTTCGCCGCGGCGATGGCCCGCACCGCCGACCTCGACGTGGTCGCCGGCAGCGAGGACCGGCCCGGAGCGGCCGCGTACCTGCTCGGCGTCGACGCCTGGACCGACCGCACGCTGGCCGCGCTCAGGGACGCGGCCGCCGACCCCGTCCGGCTGGTCACCCTCGCCCTGGTCAGCCCCGAATACCTGGCCCGGTGAGTACGCCCCCGCCCGACTGACCCAACCCCTCGACCTCCCCACTACCGAGGACGGCAATGGTGGACACGCTGACCCGTCGCAGGTTCCTGCTCGCGTCCGGAGTGACGGGCGCCGCCGCGCTGGCCGCCGGCGCCGGCACCGTCAGCTGGCGGGAGATCGCCGGCCGGGCCGAGGCCGACCCGCTGCCGGCCGACGCGAACGTCCTCGTCCTGGTCACCCTCTACGGCGGCAACGACGGCCTCGGCACCGT
>Ga0068870_10000272_pt1 | contig 19195 bp, 20 predicted proteins | sample KBSMisM62_FD_66599 | JGI IMG/M metagenome (GOLD analysis project Ga0068870, IMG submission 66599) | Miscanthus rhizosphere microbial communities from Kellogg Biological Station, Michigan, USA - KBS Miscanthus M6-2 | ecosystem: Host-associated > Plants > Roots > Rhizosphere > Soil ...
GTGGCCGGTCCTGTTGGCCCGCGTGCCGCGAGGCTACGAGCTCGTGGTGCGGCGAGGCGAGGAAGCGCCCGCGTCCGCTCGTCCGCTCCGTCGCGTCGCCTGACGCCGGCTTGCCGGCCGGGTTCCCCCTCGCGTACCATGCCGGCGAGGGGGAACCCAGCATGCACGTCGGGATGGCCGCGGTTTTCCAGAACCCGGGCAAGGCGCAGACCGATCGGGACGTCTACCTGAACGAGCTCCGCCTCGCGGAGCTGGCCGAGCCGCTCGGGTTCCAGTCGGTGTGGGGCGTCGAGCACCACTTCACCGACTACACGATGTGCCCCGACGTCCTCCAGTTCCTCTCATACATGGCGGGCCGCACCCGGCACGCCCAGCTCGGCTCGATGGTGGTCGTGCTGCCCTGGCACGACCCGATGCGGGTGGCCGAGGAAGTCTCGATGCTCGACAACCTGTCGGGCGGTCGCCTGATCCTGGGGCTCGGCCGCGGCGCGGGCAAGGTGGAGTTCGACGGCTTCCGGATGTCGATGGACGAGTCCCGCCCCCGCTTCGTGGAGTCGGCCGAGATGCTGCTGCGCGGCCTCGAGAGCGGCTACTGCGAGTACGACGGGACCTACGTCAAGCAGCCGCGCGCGGCCATCCGCCCGGCGCCCTTCAAGAGCTTCCGCGGGCGCACCTACGCGGCCGCGGTCTCGCCGGAGTCGGTGCAGATCATGGCCGAGCTCGGAGTCGGGATCCTGATCATCCCCCAGAAGCCGTGGAAGGAGGTCGCGCGCGAGCTCGACGCCTACCGCGAGGTCTACCGGCGGGTGAACGGCGTGGGGGCGCCGCCGCCGATCTCGGCGGGCTGGACCTTCTGCGATCCGAGCGCGGACCGCGCGGAGGCGATGGCGCGGCGCTACATCGGCGGCTACTACCAGACCGTGCTCGACCACTACCAGTTCCAGGGCGACCACCTGGCCCACACCAAGGGCTACGAGTACTACGGCAAGATGGCGGAGAAGATCCACCAGTACGGCACCGACACCGTCATCGACTACTTCATGAACCTGCAGGTGTGGGGCACGCCCGAGCAGTGCTACGAGAAGATCCTCGACATCCACGCCCGCACCGGCAACAGTCACTACGTGGGCGTGTTCGGCTACGCCGGGATGCCCTTCGCGGACGCCGAGCAGAACATGCGGCTGTTCGCGCAGGAAGTGATGCCGGCCCTCCAGTCGCACGAGGCCGGCGCGAGCGGGCGGGTGGCCGCCGCCGAGAAGCCGGGCGCGGTCGGCCTCCTCGGCTCCTGATCCCTCCTCTCTCTCCCCGCCGGGGAGAGGGCAGGGCGAGGGGACCTACGGTGAGGGGACTTACGCCATCGCTCCGCCGTCCACCGTGTAGCTGCCTCCCGTGAGGTACCCCGCGTCCGCGCTGCAGAGGAAGGTCACCAGCCCCGCCACCTCCTCCGGATTGCCGTATCGGCGCAGCGGGATCGTCCCGACCATGCGCTCGTGGAAGGCGGCCGGGTTCGCGGGGTTGGCCCCTTCCTCGAGCTGCTTCACCATCGCGGTCTCGATGGGGCTCGGACAGATCGCGTTGACCCGGATGTTGCTCGGGGCCAGCTCGAGCGCGGCGGTGCGGGTGAGGCCGATCACCGCGTGCTTGCTCGCGGTGTAGGCCACCAGGTTGGGTGAGCCGCGCAGCCCCGCGATCGACGCGGTGTTCACGATGACGCCGCCGCCCCGCGCGCGGAGGAGGGGTGCCACCGACTTGAGGCCGAGCCACACCCCCTTCACGTTCACCGCCATCACGCGGTCGAACATCTCCTCGAGGTAGTCCACGAGCGGGCTGACCGCCCCGAGTATCCCCGCGTTGTTGAAGAAGCAGTCGACGCCGCCCCAGTGGTCGGCCACCGCGGCCGCGTAGCGCGCCACGTCCACCGCCCGGGTGACGTCGGCCTCCACCGTCATCCCGGCGCCGCCCGCCTTCTCCACCGCCGCGAGCGTCTCACGGAGGCCATCGGCCGCGAGGTCGACGAGGCCGAGCCGCGCCCCCTCCGCCGCGAAGCGGGTCGCGACCGCGCGACCGATGCCGCCGGCGGCGCCGGTGATCAGCACCACCTTGCCCTCGAACCGCCGGGCCGCCGGCGCGGTCATCAGATCGCCGCCACCGCCATGATCTCGACGAGGAACTTCGGGGTCGCCAGCCGGGCCTCGACGGTGGCGCGGGCCGGGGTGTTGGCCGGGTCGATCCACGCGTCCCACGCCGCGTTCATGTCGTTGTAGAGGCCCATGTTGGCCACGTAGATGGTCGCGGACAGGAGCCTGGACTTGTGGCTGCCCACCGCGGTCAGATGCTCGTCGATCTTCTTCAGGATCTGCTCGGTCTGACCCTTGGCGTCCGCGGAGGGGTCTCCCGCGACGATGCCCGCCAGGTACACCGTGTTGCCGTGGACGACCGCCTGGCTGAGCCGGGGGCCGACGCCGTGACGCTTGATGCTCATCGCGCTCTCCTTTGAGTGAGTACTGGATGAAAATCCGGCCGCTTGGCCGCGGCCGCCCGAGCGGCGTATGATTCTGGCACAAACAGACGGTGCCGTCGGATTTTCTCCGACGTGAAAGGCGGGCGGGTGAGGGCTCGGAGTGGCCTCCTGATCGTGACGGCGCTGCTGCTCGCGCTCTCCGGATGCGAGCGCGAGGAGAAGGCGGTGCGCGAGGACCTCCCGCTGGCCCGCACGACCAAGGCCCGGAGCGACGTGCAGGCCATCGCGGCCGCGGTGAGCACGTATCGCGTCACGTGCGGCGCGCTGCCCGAGTCGCTCGAATCACTCGTCACCCAGTCGAGCGTCAACGGCGTGCCGTGCGGGCCGGTGCTCGGCTCGATCCCGGCGCCGCCCGCCGGCTGGTCGGCCTACGCCTACACGCGGCAGGGTGACGGCTTCGCGGTCACCTCGAGCGGTAACGGCCAGACCGTATCGGCGCCCTGAGTATTCGTGCGCCATGGGAGACGCCATGATCGAGCTGACCCGTCGACGCTTCGCGGCCGGCGCGCTGGTCGCGCTGGGAGCGATGCTCGCCCCGCCGCGGCCGGCCGCCGCGCAGTCCGCCTCCGCCGGCCCTCCCGATCCGCAGCTCCTGGAGGATCTGGTGGCGGCCAACCACATCCTGGTGGACCAGGGCGTGCTCGACGGCTACGGCCACGTGAGCGCGCGACACGACCGTGACCCGAGCCGGTTCCTGATGTCGCGCTCGCTCGCCCCCGAGCTGGTGACCGCGGCCGACGTGCTCGAGTACGGTCTCGACGGCGAGCCGGTGGCGGCGGCGGGGCGCACGAGCTATCTGGAGCGGTTCATCCACGGCGAGATCTACCGGGCGCGGCCCGACGTGCGCGCGATCGTCCACAGCCACTCCCCCTCGGTGATCCCGTTCGGGGCGACCGGAGCGCCGCTGCGTCCGCTCTACCACATGAGCGCGTTCCTCTCCGGCGGGGTCCCGGTGTGGGATATCGGGCGCGCGGCCGGGGGCGCCACCGACATGCTGGTGCGCACGCCGGCGCTGGGCCACGCGCTGGCCCAGGCCCTGGGCGCGCGGCCGGTGGTGCTGATGCGCGGGCACGGGGCGGTGGTGGTCGGCACCTCGCTGCCCCAGGTCGTGTTCCGCAGCGTCTACACCGAGGTCAACGCGCGCCTGCAGGTGCAGGCCATCGCGCTCGGTGGCGGCAACGTGACCTACCTGAGCCCGGAGGAGGCCGCGAAGGCGGAAGGCTCGATCGCGAGCACCCTCGGCCGGCCCTGGGAGCTCTGGAAGCGGAAGGCCCTCGCGCACTAGGCGCCTGCGGGCGCGGGACCAGTTCTGGTATAAGGGAACGCCGGACAGACGACGACGCGTCCGGCCACCCAGGAGGCTTCCATGACCGCGCTCACCACCGATCTCGAGACGCCGGCCGTCACCGTGCACCTGGACGTGATGGAGGACAACATCCGCCGGGTGCAGGCGCACCTCGACCGCCACCGGGTGGCGAACCGTCCGCACATCAAGACCCACAAGATCCCGGCCATCGGCAAGATGCAGATGGCGGCGGGCGCGGTCGGTATCACCTGCCAGAAGCTCGGGGAGGTGGAGGTGTTCGCCGCGGCGGGCGTGGCCGACGACGTGCTCCTGACCTATAACATCCTCGGCCCGGCCAAGACCGAGCGGCTGATGGCGCTGGCCGCTCGCGTGCCACGCCTCACCGCGGTGCTCGACAACGAGGTGGTGGCGGGCGAGCTGGCCGAGGCCGCCCGGCGCGCCCAGCGCACGCTGCCATTCCTCATCGAGTGCGATACCGGCTTCCGGCGCACGGGGGTGCAGACCCCCGACGAGGCCCTGACCCTCGCGCGCCAGGCCACCGCGCGCCCCGGGCTCCACTTCAAGGGGTTGATGACGTTTCCGAACCGCGACCCCGACACCCGCGAGTTCTTCGAGGCGGCGCTGCCGCTGTTCGCCCGCGCGGGCCTGACGGTGGAGGTGGTCTCGGGCGGCGGCACCCCCGCCCTCGCCACCGTCGACCGATTCCCGATGCTCACCGAGCACCGCGCCGGCACCTGCGTCTACAACGACGCGATGGTGGTGGCGAGCGGCACCGCCACGTGGGAGCAGTGTGCGATGCGGGTGCGCGCCACGGTGGTGAGCCGGCCCACCGACGATCGCGGCGTGCTCGACGCGGGCAGCAAGGTGCTGACCTCGGACCTCTACCACATGAAGGGCTACGGTCACCTGATGGAGTACCCGGAGGCGCAGGTGGCCCACCTCTCCGAGGAGCACGCGGTGGTGGACTTCTCGGCCTGCGCGGAGCGTCCCAAGGTGGGCGAGGTGGTGAGCGTGGTACCGAACCACTGCTGCGTGGTCACCAACATGGTCGACGAGGTCTACGGGGTGCGGCACGGCAAGGTCGAGGTGACGTGGCCGGTCGCGGCGCGCGGCCGCGTGCGCTGAGCGGGGCCGGCCCGCGATGACCCGTCCCGGCGCGCACCTGGTGATCGAGGCGCTCGAGGCGGCCGGCGTCCGCCATCTGTTCTCGCTCTCGGGCAACCATATTCTCTCGATCTACGACGCGGCGATAGGTAGTGGCCTCCAGATCTTGCACACTCGCCACGAGGCGGCCGCGGTGCACATGGCGGACGCGTGGGGGCGGCTCACCGAGGAGCCGGGCGTGGCCCTGGTCACCGCGGGCCCCGGCCACTGCAACGCGGTCTCCGCGCTCTACACCGCGCTGATGGCGGAGTCGCCGGTGGTGCTGCTGAGCGGGCACGCGCCCGTCGGCCAGCTCGGGCGCGGCGGCTTCCAGGAGGTGGATCAGGCCGCGGTGGCCGCGCCGGTGGCGAAGGCCTCGTGGATGGCCAAGGACGCGAGCCGGCTCGGCGAGGACATCGCCGCCGCGCTCGAGCTGGCGCGGAGCGGCCGGCCGGGCCCGGTGCACGTGAGCCTGCCCGGTGACCTGCTCGAGGCGAAGGTGAACGGAGCGGGCTCGCCGGCGCGGGCGGGGCGGGGCGAGACGGTCGCCGCGGCGCCGTCCGAGCCGGTGGAGCGCGTGGTGGCGCTGCTCGCGGAGGCGCGCCGTCCGCTGGCGCTGCTCGGCCCCGCGATGGCGCGGGGCCCGCGGGCCGCCGCGGTCGCGCGGCTCGCCGAGATCACCGGGTTGCCCGGGCTCGCGATGGAGAGCCCGCGCGGCTTCAACGATCCGTGGCTGCACCTGGCCGCGCCGCTGCTCAAGCAGACCGATCTCCTGCTGCTGCTGGGCAAGAAGGCCGACTTCACGGTGCGCTTCGCCCAGGAGTCGGCCTTCGCGCCGGGCTGCCGCGTGGTCCAGGTCGACGCCGACGCGTCGGCGCTCCGCGCGGGCCTCGCGGTGGGCCTCGTCGCCGATCCCGCCGTGGTGGCCGGGCAGCTCGCGGACGCCGCCCGCGGCCGGCGGTGGGCGCACCACGGCTGGGGCGAGGAGGTGCGGCAGGCGCGCGCCACCGCGCCCGCCGCCTGGGAGGCGCTGCGGCGCGCGGACGCGACGCCGATGCACCCGCTGCGGGTCTGCGCGGCGCTCCAGCCCCTCGTCGATCGCGGCGCGATCCTGGTCGTCGACGGCGGCGAGTTCGGGCAGTGGGTGCAGGCGGGGGTGGAAGCGGCGCCGCGGCTCATCAACGGCGTGGCGGGCGCCATCGGGGCCGCGATCCCCATGGCGATCGCGACGCGGCTCCGATATCCGGAGCGCCCGGTGATCGCGGCGCTCGGCGACGGCACCTTCGGCTTCCACGCCTTCGAGCTCGACACCGCGGCGCGATACCGGCTGCCGGTGGTGGTGGTGGTGGGCAACGACGCGCGCTGGAACGCGGAGCACCAGCTCCAGCTGCAGCACTACGGAGCGGACCGGACGATCGGCTGCGAGCTCGCTCCTTCGCGCTACGACCGCATGGCCGCCGCGCTCGGCGCCCACGGCGAGCATGTCGCCACGCCCGCCGATCTCGGACCCGCGCTCGACCGCGCGCTCGCCTCCGGCCTGCCCGCCATCCTCAACATCCCGATCTCCGGCCCCGCCGCCCCGACCTACTGACCCCGCCCTAGATGTTCAGGCGGCGGCGGGCGGTGGCGCGGGCCCACTTGGTCGCGTAGTCCTCGTCGAACAGGATCTCGGGGTCGGCGGAGACGGTGATCCACGCGCCGGCGGCGATCTCGTCCTCGAGCTGGCCGCCGCGCCAGCCCGCGTAGCCGTGCAGGAACCGGTAGCGCCGCGGGCCGCTCCCGCGGGCGATGTCGGCCAGCACGTCGGGCCGGGTGGTCAGCGCCACGTCGTCGGCCACGCGCTCGGTCCCGTTCGTCGCGTACTCCGCGGTATGCAGCACGAACCCCCGGCGGGCCTCGACCGGGCCGCCCTCGTGGACGCGAATGCGCCCGGTCGCATCTCCCGGATCGATCTGCATCTGCCGCAGCAGCGACGCGAACGGAAGCGCGGGGCCGGGCCGGTTGATCACCAGACCGAAGGCGCCGTCGGCGTCGTGGCGGACCATGTAGACGACGGTGCGCGCGAAGGCCGGGCTCTGCAGCGCCTCGGTGGCGACCAGCATCTGGCCCACGAGGCTCCGCTCCGCCTGGGCGATCGGTCGGGTGGGTGCCGGGGCGGGGGGGTCACCGGCGGGAGCCGGGCGCGCGAGGGGCGGCGCCAGTGTGACGAGCGCCAGCGCGACGAGCAGCCCGCCGAAGGGGAGGGTCACCGAGCGAAGCATCCGTGGCACAGTATAGCGGACCATGGCCGTGCCCGCGGGCCTGCGCGCTCTCCGTCATCGCGACTTCCGCCTCTTCTGGAGTGGGCAGCTCGTGTCCCTGATCGGCACCTGGATGCAGAGCGTGGGCCAGTCGTGGCTCGTGCTCGAGCTGACCAACTCCCCTTTCCGGCTCGGACTGATCGGCGCGCTGCAGTTCGGCCCCATCCTGCTCTTCTCCTTCCTGAGCGGCGCCATCAGTGATCGTGTGCACAAGCGTCGCCTCCTGGTGGGCACCCAGACCGCGCTGATGCTCCAGGCCTTCACGCTCTCGGCGCTGGTGTGGAGCGGCCACGTCCAGTTCTGGCACGTGGCGGTGCTGGCCGCCCTCTACGGTCTCGCCACCACGCTCGACATGCCAGCTCGCCAGGCGTTCATGGCGCACCTCGTGCCCCGCGCGGACCTGATGAACGCCATCGCGCTCAACTCGGCGGTGTTCAACGGCGCGCGCGTGGTCGGCCCCGCCGCGGCCGGGCTCCTGGTCGCCCGCTACGGCACCGCGGCCGCGTTCCTGTTCAACGGGCTGAGCTTCATCGCGGTCATCGCGGCGCTGGGCGCGATCCGCACCGCCGGGGCGCCACGGCCGAAGAGCGGCCTCACCATGGGGGCGGAGATCGCGGAGGGCGTGCGCTACGCTCTGGGCGTCCCGCACATCGCCCTCGTCTTCAGCCTGCTCCTGTCGGTGAGCCTGTTCGTGGTCAACATGAACGTGCTGGTGCCGCTGCTCGCGCGTGACGTGCTCCACGAGGGCGCGCACGGCTTCGGCCTGCTCATGGCCTCCCTCGGGGTCGGGGCGGTGATCGGCGCCCTCGCGGTGGCGGTCCTCTCGGTGGGCCGCCCGCCGCTGTGGGCGGTGGTGGGCCCCGCGGTGGCGGCCGCGACGTTGCTCGCCGGGCTCTCCCTGGTGCGCCACTTCGGAGTGGCGGCGGCGCTGCTGATGGCGATGGGCTTCGCCCAGATCACGTTCATGACCGCGTGCAACACCACCGTGCAGATCACGGTACCCGACGACCTGCGCGGGCGAATCATGGGGCTGTACGCTCTCGTCTTCGCGGGCATGACGCCGATCGGCTCGCTGATCATGGGCTCGGTGGCCGAGCGCTGGGGCGTGTCGACCGCGTGCGCGGTGGGCGGGCTCATGGGCCTGCTGCTCGTGACCACGCTGACGCTCGTCTGGCGCCAGCGGCACGGCCGCTCCGGCGCGCCACCGCTCGAGCCCGGCGCCTCCGCGCTCGCGCCGCCGTGAGTGCGCCGAGGGCTCCGACGCTCCGGGACTGTCCTTACTGATTGGTCGGGTCGCGGCCGGCGCCAATCTCCCGCGCGCGGCCGGACGCGCTCGGGCACAACTCCCGAAGCCGACTGCGTCCTGCCCGAGCGCCGCGCGCGGTGCGCGGGCCAACCCGGCGTCGTGTCGAGCGTCGCGCCCTGGCACTGGCCTTGCCTCCCATGCACCGTCTCGGAGGGCCGAACGAGCATGCACACGAGCGGGGCGATGGCGGCGGTCACGAGGCGGACGTTCCTCGCCGGCGCGCTGGCGGGCAGCCTGGCGGCGCCCCTCGCCGCCTTCGGGCAGCAGCCGATCCGACGGCCATTCCGCATCGGCATGATGGAGCGCACGTCACCGGCCTCGAACGCGGCCAACGTCGACGCGTTCCGCCGCGGGATGCAGGAGCTGGGCTACGCGGAGGGCGAGGCCTTCGTCCTCGAGTACCGGTCGGCGGACGGAGTGGATCATCGGTTTCCGGAGCTGGCCCAGGACCTCGTCAGCCGCAAGGTCGACCTGATCGTGACCCGCGGCACGCCGGCCGCGCTCGCGGCGAAGGGCGCCACCGGCGGCATTCCCGTGGTCATCATCGGGGTGGGCGATCCGGTGGGATGCGGCCTGGTGGCGAGCCTCGCCCACCCGGGCGGCAACGTCACCGGGCTGAGCGCCGCGGTCACCGAGATCTTCCCGAAGCGCGTCCAGCTCCTCCGCGAGCTGATCCCGCGGGCCACCCGCATCGCGGTGCTCTTCAACATGAGCAACCCCGCGCTCCCCGCGCAGTGGCGGGTCACCGAGTCGGCCGCGCGCTCGCTCGCCATCGAGCCGCTCCTGATCGACGTGCGGAAGGCCGATGATCTGGAGCCCGCGTTCGTGACCGCTTCCCGGCAGCGCGCCGACGCGATGATCGTGGGCCTCGACACCCTGACGCAGGCCAATCAGGCGACGATCGTCGAGCTGGCCGCGCGGCACCGGCTCCCCGCGATCTACGCCTCCACCGAATTCGTCCGCGGACTCATCGCCTACGGGGTGAACTACCCCGAGATGTACCGGCGCGCCGCGGCCTACGTGCAGAGGATCCTGCGCGGAGCCCGACCCGCCGAGCTACCGGTGCAGGAGCCCACCGTGTTCGAGCTGTCGATCGACCTCCGCACCGCTCGCGCGCTCGGCCTCGCGGTGCCGGCCGCGCTCCTGCTACGCGCCGACCACGTCGTGGAGTGAGCGGCCGGGCCCCGGCGAGGGACGCCACCTGGCCAGCTTGTGACCGGCCGAGCCCATCAAGGCAGTGACCTCGGTTACACCTTTTGTGCAATGTTTTTCGGTCCGCGGGGCGCCGAGCCGAGTCTGCTACGACGAAGCCCCGATGACCGGGCAGCGCTAGACCCCCAAAAAGCCGGCAAACGGGATTCCCACACCAAATACATCGATCGATCTCGATCCTCGGTCCACTAGCGAATCATCATCCTCCCCCGCCCCTCGGACTTGCCGCCGCGCATGACACCGTGAAGCAATTTGCAGAGTTCTTTTTTCCGATCGCCGCTTGCTATCCAGCTGGGTCTGAGTGATCTTGTTGCCAGCATCCGGCAACGTCGACACCAATCTCGGTCTGCTCGCCGATCGGGCGCTTCCTAGGGAGTTGGAGATGGCGCGTGGGGTCCTGCGGCAGATGGTAGTGATCATGTCGACGATCTCCGTGCTGCTCGCCTGGACCGGGTCCGGCCACGCGATATCGGATCTGCTCGGGCTCGATCAGAACCCCGCGCTACCGGTGACCATCGATACGACCCTCGTCGCTCCGACGGGGAAGACCATCTCGGTCGCGGCCGGGCAGGATCTCCAGGCGGCGCTCAACAGCGCGCAACCCGGCGACGTCGTCTCCATCGCCTCTGGTGCCACGTTCACCGGCAATTTCGTCCTACCCAAGAAGGACGGAGACGGCGTGATCACGGTGCGGACGTCCACGCCCGACGCGGATCTGCCCGCGCCGGGCACGCGGGTGACCCCCGCGCAGGCGGACCTCATGCCCAAGCTGATCAGCCTGAACAGCGCCCCGACGCTGTCCGCCGCGGCGGGCGCTCAGGGATACCGACTGATCGGCCTGGACGTGTCGGTCGCGCCCAGCGTGAGCACGATCTTCAACATCGTCGCGTTCGGGGGTGATCAGACCTCGCTGGCGGACACGCCGAGCAACCTCGTCGTCGATCGGTCCTACATCCACGGTCAGCCGCAGACCAACGCGTTCCGTGGAGTGCTTCTCAACAGCGCGCGCAGTGCGGTGATCGACTCCTACGTCTCGGATATCCACGTCTCCGGATTCGACTCGCAGGCCATCCTGGGCTACAACGGCCCGGGGCCGTTCAAGATCGTGAACAACCACCTCGAGGCCGCGGGGGAGAACATCATGTTCGGCGGGGCCGACTCGAAGTCGCCGGCCCTGTCCCCCGCCGACATCGAGATCCGGAAGAATCAGCTTTTCAAGCCGCTGAGCTGGAACCCGGCCGACCCGTCCTTCGCGGGCATCGCGTGGACGGTGAAGAATCTACTCGAGCTCAAGAACGCCCAGCGCGTGCTGGTCGACGGAAACTCGCTCGAGAACAACTGGGGCACCGCGGTCGTCCTCACGCCCCGGAATCAGGACGGTACCGCCCCCTGGTCCGTCGTGCAGGACGTGACCTTCTCGAACAATCGGATCAAGAACGTGCTCGCCGGCATCGCGACGCAGGGCTTCGACGATGGGCATCCCAGCCAGCAGCTGCAGCGGGTTGCCCTCAAGAACAACCTGTGGCAGGACACGAAGGGAATCTTCGCGCTCATGGTCGGCCCGATCAACGGGGTGACGATCGATCACAACACGGTGCTCGGAACGACCTTCGCCTCGATCTTCGCCGCCAACGCCCAGTCGCCTGGATTCAAGCTGACGAACAACATCCTCGCATTCGGCGTGATCGGAGGGGACTCGACGGCCCCCGGCGATCCGGCGATCGCGATGTACTTCCCCGACTCGGAGGTGCTGCGGAACGCTCTGATCGGGGTGGGCGAAAAGGCGGTGCCGGCGATGAACTTCCTTGCCGTCGACCTGGCCGACGTCGGGTTCATCGATCCGGTCACCGGAGATTTTCGGCTCTCCCCGCTCAGCCGCTTCCACAACGCGGCCACCGACGGAACCGACATCGGCGTCGATTTCATGGCTCTCATGCAGGCGCTGCTCGGGGTCGACTTTCCGACGGGTCCGGTGATCCCGGGCGATCCCGGCTGCGCGGCCGAGATCGACAGCGCGGGGTGTCTCAGCACGGTTCCGGAGCCGGCCAGCCTGCTCCTGCTGGGGTCCGCGCTCGCGGGTCTTGGCATGGCGGTAGCCCGGCGCAGCAGGAGATCTCGCGGCCGTCCCGAGTCGGACTAGTACGCATCGGCGACCCGCGCCCGATGCGGCGAGGCGGCTCCGGGCACACCACGGGCGGCGCCCGATGATCTGAGCCCGCGCGCGCTCTCCACTTCGCCGCTCGTAAGGGCTCGAGAGATTGACCACGTGAGCCCACCGATTCATAATCGGAACCCGCCGCCATGACCACCGACCACGCCCCGCGCAGCGCCGCCGAGGTGAGCTCGACCAGCGACACCATCCCGGTGCGCGAGACCCATCGGTTCGACGTGGCCGCGCTGGAGCGCTACATGACGGCCCACGTGGACGGCTTCGGGGGGCCGGTCACGGTCACCCAGTTCCAGGGCGGGCAGTCGAACCCGACCTATCGGCTGTCGTCGCCCGGCGGCGAGTACGTGCTGCGGCGCAAGCCGCCCGGCAAGCTCCTGCCCTCCGCGCACGCGGTCGACCGCGAGTACCGCATCATCACCGCGCTCGGTCCCACGCGCGTGCCGGTCCCGCGCACCTTCGCGCTCTGCGAGGACGACGGCGTGCTCGGCACCGCGTTCTTCATCATGGAGTGGGTCAGCGGCCGCGTGATCGCCGATCCGCTGCTGCCGGGGCTGACCCCGGCCGAGCGCGGCCGCATCTACGACTCGATGAACGAGGTGCTGGCCACGCTGCACTCGGTGGACCTCGAGGCGGCCGGGCTCACCGACTACGGGCGACCCGGCTCCTACTTCGCGCGCCAGATCCATCGCTGGACCTCGCAGTACCGCGCCTCCGAGACCGAGCACATCGAGGCCATGGAGCAGCTCATCGCCTGGCTGCCCGCGCACGTGCCCGCGGAGGAGCGGGCCACCGTGGTCCACGGCGACTTCCGTCCCGGCAACCTCATCGTCCATCCTACCGAGCCGCGCGTGGTGGCGGTGCTCGACTGGGAGCTCTCGACGCTCGGCAGCCCGCTGGCGGATCTGGCCTACAACTGCATGCCCTACCGTCTCGGGCCCAGCACGCTGGGCGGGGTGCTGGGGGCGCCGCTCGCGGAGATGGGCCTGCCCTCCGAGGCCGACTACGTGGCGGCCTACTGCCGGCGGACCGGGCGGTCCGGCATCCGGGACTGGGAGTTCTATCTCGCCTTCGCGATGTTCCGGCTCGCCGCCATCGCCCAGGGGATCATGGGCCGCGTGATCGCCGGCACCGCCAACGACGTCAACGCGCGGGCTCGCGGCGAGCGGGCCCGGCCCCTGGCCGAGGCCGGCTGGGAGACGGTCACTCGGGGGCCGGGGGCTCGGGCCGGCGGCTGACCCCCAGGCGTCCGACCACCGGCAGCTTCAGCGCCGGTCGCTTCACGTCGACCCCGAAGTTCAGGCTGAGCACGTTCAGCTCGAGGCCTTCCTCCACGCCGACCGCCACGCCCAGCAGCCCGAACAGCGAGAACTGCAGCCCGGTGCCCGAGGGGGTGGTGGCCACCGGCAGCCCGTGGGGAATGAAGTCCTTCCCGATGGCGGTGGCGGGCAGGCCGAGCCGCAGCTCGGGGACCGCCCGGCCGAGGTAGGCCAGGAAGGTATTGCTGTTGGGCCCCGGCCAGGTGCGGTAGCTGTCGGGGTAGGGATACGCCGCGACGGCGGCCTGGACCCGCTCGATCAGGCCCTCCACCCCGTCGCCCCGCCGGTCGACCAGCAGGTCGGGCCGGGCCCCGAACCAGTAGTTGTCCGGCCCGGACCGGTTGACCCGGATGGCGGGGGTCCCACCGGCCACGCCCCAGCCCATGACCTCGTACCGGGTGTAGGCGGGAGCGCCGGTCGGCTTCAAGACGACCCAGGTGTGGACGGCCATGACCCCCCGCCAGCCCACCGCGCGGGCGGCGTAGATCTGGACGATGGGCTCCGGGAAGGCGGCCGGATCGGGCGCCTGGCCGGAAGAGTCCCGGCGTAGCTCCCACCAGTTCTGGCCGAGACGGTCCAGCGGCGTGCATCCACCGAGGAGGGCCAGCAGCAGGAGCACGCCGAGCACGACCACCCACCCGCCCCCGGCGCGCCCCGAGAACCGGGCGCGCCGGGGAGAGGCTAGCGGCTGTAGCGGAAGGGGGCCCAGCCGATCCCCTCGATCGGCTTCGGGGTGTAGACCGCCGCCTTGGGCGGGGCGGACGGGGTGGCGGATCGGGCAGCGGGAGCCTTGGCCGCCGCCTTCCGGGCGGCCGGCTTCGCCTTGGCCTTGGGGCGTGCGGAGGTGGTCTTGGATTTCTTGGTCGAACCCTTGCTTTTCATGCGGCCGAATCTACAACAATGATTCGCCGAGGGTCAATGCACCCCTGCTGTGCACTCACGATCCACGGAGGAGGGCTCATGCGACTGACGAAGGCGCAGGCGAAGATGCTGGAGCGGGAACGGGTGGCGCACGTCGCCACCGTCGGCGACGGGATGCCGCACCTGGTGCCGGTGTGTCACGTGCTGGCGGGCGGCAAGCTCTACTTCGGCTCGGGCCGGAGGGGCCGCAAGGTCCTCAACGTGCGCAAAAATCCGCGCCTGGCCATGACCGTCGACCTCTACTCCGACGATTGGTCTCACATCACCGGGGTGATGGTGCAGGGGCGCGGGCGCGTGATCGAGCGCGGGCCGCGGTTCCGGCGGCTGCGGCGGCGACTCTACGCGAAGTATCCGCAGTACTCGCGCGAGGCCGCGCTCGGCGACTCCGACTCCGTCATCGTGGAGCTGACGCCGACGCACGTGTTTTCCTGGTAATCCTTACACCCCGGCCGTGTAATTCCTCCTCGAGCCGGGCGTCGAAGGAGCGGCAATCGGGGCACAGGCGGCGGATACCCTTCGCGCGGCGCCCGCCGCGGCTGGCATGTGGGTTGCCGGAGAACTTTTCCGATGATCGACACGTTACACCCACGAGGGAAGGGAAGGAGAGAAGGAATGCGGAGGGCAGTGAAGAGTCGGGTCGCGTGGACCGTCGTATTGCTGGCGCTGCTCGCGATCGCCGCGCCGGCGGGTGCGGCCGACGACACGAAGGCGCGGGAAGGCGCCGCGCAGGTCGAGAGCGGCGCGAAGCAGGTCGGTCGGGGCGTCGAGGACACCGCGAAGGGCATCGGCAAGACGGTGGCCGGTGGCGCGGAGAGCGCGGGAGACAAGATCAAGGAGGCGGGACGGGCAGCGGAGCCCGAGGCCAGGTCGGCCTGGAGCAGGACCAAGGAAGGGGCCGTGTCCTTCGGCCACAGCGTGAAGAGCTTCTTCACGAACCTGTTCGAATAGGACGGCAGTCAGACCCACACAACCAGCTCAACGCAGAGAGAGGAGTTCAACTCATGAAGACGACTCGTGTGATGTCCCTCGTGACCGCGGCGGTGTTCGCCCTCGGGATGGCCGGCTCGGCGCTGGCCCAGACGCCGACCACCCCGGCCCCGAGCACCACTCCGGCCCCGAACGCGCCCGCCAAGGGCGACAGCATGGACAAGATGGACAAGAAGGACGGCAAGGGCGCGACCAAGCACACCGCCAAGAAGAAGCACGCGGTCAAGAAGAGCGAGGACGCGACCAAGGCGCCGGACACCAAGGCGCCCGAGCAGCCGAAGAAGTAGCGGGCCAACCAGCCGCGCGGCGCCTGCCGCGCGTTCACATAGGGGCGGCGTGGGGGGAGCACCTCCACGCCGCTCGCCTCGCCCTTTCGATCAGACCTCCCCGTTCGGACCAGCGCGCAGCCGGGCCTTCAGGATCTTTCCGGTCGCGCTCTTCGGCATCGCCTCCACCACCGTGATGCGCCGCGGGTACTTGTAGCCCGCGAGGCGCGCGCGGCAGAACGCGATGAGCTCCGGCGCGTCGGCGCGCGCCCCCGGCCGCAGCGCCACGAAGGCGGCCACCTCCTCGCCCAGCTCCGCGTGGGCGACCCCGATGACCGCCGCCTCCGCCACCGCGGGATGGCCGAGCAGCGCCGCCTCCACCTCCCCGGGCACCACCGAGTAGCCGCCGCGCAGGATCAGCTCGCGCTTGCGGCCCACGATGCTCACGTAGCCGTCCGCGGAGATGCTGGCCAGATCGCCGGTGCGGAACCACCCGCCGTCGGCCAGCACCGCCGCGGTCTCCTCGGGCGCGCGCAGGTAGCCGTCCATCGCCGCGGGCGAGCGGATCCACAGCTCGCCCTCCACCAGCCGCAGCTCCACTCCGGGTACCGCGCGCCCGATGGAGTCGGGCCGGTCGGCCGGCTCCGCGGCGAGGTACGAGATGGGGCGGAACAGCTCGGTCATCCCGTAGCCGCGCACGATGCGCACCCCGGTGCGCTCCCGCCACTCGCGGGCCAGCGTCCAGGGGCAGGGGGCGGCGCCCGAGACGGCCAGGCGCAGGCTCGAGAGGTCGGTGGCGCCGAGGGCGGGCGACTCGAGGATGCGCTGGAACATCGTGGCCACCCCGGGGAAGACGGTGGCGCGGTGCCGCGCGATCGCGCGGAGCGTCTCGTCGGGCGCGAAGCGCTCCTGCAGCACCACCGTGACGCCGGCCAGCAGCGGAGCCAGCAGCGCGCCGTTCAGGCCGAAGGAGTGGGCGAGCGGGAGCACCGCGAGCACGCGATCGTCCGGCCCGAGGCCCATGACCGGGCCCGCCCACGACTCGTTGGCCACCGCGAGCGCGGCGTGGGAGAGCACCGCGCCCTTCGGCTGGCCGGTGCTGCCCGAGGTGTAGAGCACGATGCCGGGCGCGTCCGCGTCGCGCATGGCGGCCATCGCCGCGGTGTCGGCGGCGGGCTCGGCGTCGATCACCGCCTTCGGCCCGAGGTGGGCGAGGATGCGCGCGCGCTCGTCGGCGGCCAGCAGCGGGTTGAGCGGGGCCACCGTGGCCCCGAGGGCGAGGCCGCCCCAGAGCGTGGCGACCAGGCCCCACGTGTTGGGCAGCAAGAGCGCGACCACGTCGCCGGCGGCCACCCCGTCGCGGGCCAGGCGCGCAGCCACCGCGGCGGCGCGGGCCTCCAGCTCGCGCCAGGTGAGCGCGCCCTCGTCCCACACCAGCGCGGGATGATCGGGCCGCCGGCGGGCGGCCGCGCCGAGCCGCGCCGCGAGGTTGGTGCTCACGACCGACTGGTCGCTATTCCGAGAAATCCTTCAGGTCGAGCCGCTTCCACACCTCGGGCGGCACGCGATGCCGCGGGGTGTAGCCGGCCAGCGAGGGCTTGGCGGTGGCGTCGACGCCCCACTTGGCGGAGTAGCCGTCCTCCTTGGTGGAGGGGTCGAGGTCCGAGCCGCGCGCGTTGGTCACGATCGTGATGTCGCGGTCGGGCTGGCAGCGGGTGGCGATGGCCCACGTGACCTGGCGGTCGTCGAAGATGCTCACGTCGTGGTCGACCACCACCACGCGCTTCATGTAGAGGTCGGCGCCCAGCACGGCCAGGATCGCGTTCTTGGCCTGGCCGATCAGCCGCTGCTCGAGCGAGACGTAGCACGTGAACGGGGCGGGCACCCGCACCGCTTTCACCGAGGGCACCATGGCCCGCACCGCGCGATAGAGGTTGGCCTCCATCGGGATCGTGGACAGCAGCATGTGGTCGAGGTGCGCCACCGTGATGTCCTGGAAGTAGGCGCCCCGGCGGTGGGTGATGGCCTTGACCTGCACCACCTCGCGCTCCCGCTCGCCCAGGCTGTAGCCGGTGAACTCGCCGAACGGCCCCTCGGGGGTGCGGGCCCCGGGCAGGATCTCCGCCTCGATGATCATCTCCGCCTGCGCGGGGGCGAGCACGTCGGAGGTCTCGCACTTCACCAGCTCCAGCGGCTCGCGCAGGAGCGCGCCCATGATCGCGCGCTCGTCCTCGTCGATGGAGCCGATGGCGAGCGCGCCGAGCGCGATCGCGGGGTGCACCCCGATGGCGAAGGCCACCGGCAGCGGCCGGCCCATCGACTCCGCGATGCGCTGGAACTCCCACAGGTGCTTGCCGAGCGTGAGGTGGATCGACGTCCGGTCGCGCCCCTGGATCATCAGGCGGTTGTAGGCGCAGTTCCAGGTCTCGCGGCTCGGGTCCTTCGCGAACGAGATCGCGGAGGTGAGATAGGCGCCCGCGTCGCCCTCGTGGTGCAGGATCTGGGGCAGGTCGTACAGGTTGATGCGGTCGCCGGTCAGGACCACGTCCTTGCACGGTCCGCTCTTCACGACCCGAGGCGGGATCGGCTTGTCCATCGCGCGCAGGTAGGTGGTCAGCATCTCGTCGGGCGCGGCGCCCATGGCCACCGCCAGGCGCGAGCGGCTCGCGTGCAGGTTGGTGAGCACCGGAAACGACGTGCCCTTCACCCGCTCGCAGATCACCACCGGCCGCCGCCGCGCCTCGCGCTCGAGCTTCACCACCAGCGCGGTGATCTCGTAGGCCGGATCCAGCTCCCGGGAGACCACCAGGAGATCGTCGGGCCGGCTGCGCTTGATCAGGTCGAGATATCCGGGCAGGTCCTGTGCCATGTCGTGCCTCTCCGCGTGCGGTCTAGTTCGAGCGCTGGATCCAGGGGCAGGTGACGCGCTCCAGCCACTGGAGCAGCCAGGTGGTCGCCACCCCCAGCAGGCCGAACGTTACCACACCCACGAATACGTGCCGGGTGTCCATGAGCTGGAACGCCTCCCACAGGAGGAACCCGAGGCCCGCCTTGGTGGCCTCGATCTCGGTGATGAAGACGAGGATCAGGGCCATGCCCGCGCCCAGGCGCAGGCCGGTGAAGATGTTGGGCAGGGCGCCGGGCAGGATCACCTTGACGAAGATCTGGAGCCGGCTGGCCCCGAGGTCGCGGGCCGCCTTCAGCAGCACCGGGTTGATCGCGCGCACCCCGGTCATGGTGTTCACCAGCACGAGGAACAGCACGCCGACCGCGATGGTGACGATCTTCGAGGAGTTGCCGAGCCCGAACCAGAGCAGGAAGAGCGGGAACAGGGCCGACTTGGGAATCGGATACACCGCGGCGACCCACGGATCGAGCAGGTCCTCCACCCAGCGCACCGCGCCCCCGATCAGCCCCAGCAGCACGCCCAGCACCGCGCCGTAGATGAAGCCCTGGGCCACGCGATTCAGGCTCACCAGCACCGCCCACGGCAGCTCTCCCGAGCGCGTCATCTCCCACATCGCCCCCAGCACCGAGAGCGGGGCGGGCAGGAAGAGCGGATTGATGCGTCCGGCCTGCACCAGGATCTGCCACAGCAGCAGGAGGCCGAGCACGGAGGCGATCTGCCGCCAGTGCGACGCGGTCACGACGCCATCGCCCGCGCGACCTCTTCCCCCAGCAGCGCGTCGAGGCGCTCCAGCATCGCGGCCTCCGCGCGTCCGGTGGCGAGGCGCGGCCGGGGCAGGG
>Ga0068870_10000276_pt1 | contig 18960 bp, 21 predicted proteins | sample KBSMisM62_FD_66599 | JGI IMG/M metagenome (GOLD analysis project Ga0068870, IMG submission 66599) | Miscanthus rhizosphere microbial communities from Kellogg Biological Station, Michigan, USA - KBS Miscanthus M6-2 | ecosystem: Host-associated > Plants > Roots > Rhizosphere > Soil ...
GAGCTTGCCAGTAGTAAACTACGATTCATTAGCGGATTGTAAAGTTTTCCACTATAAATATTATTCTGAGATAAGAATAAAATATTTTAATTTAGATTATAATTTTGTTGAAATTATACACTAGCTCAATATTAATTGGAATTTTTTTATCAAAAAATAATAATATTTATTTTACGTTTACTAGTTCCTAAAAGTAGATGCCAATTTTACCTATAGACTCTGGAAGATATGGTAGCAGTGAAATAAGGAAAATTTTTGAAGAGGAAGATCGACTCAGATATCAACTTGAATTTGAAGCACAAGTTGCATTGTCTCAAGGCAAACTCAAAATTATACCTGTTAAAGCCTCAAGAGAAATAGCACGAGTAGCAAGATCAAATAAGATCACAACAAAAAAGATCAAAGAACTTGAATCAATAAGTGAACATGACACAGCTTCGTTGGTGCAGGCAATTAGTGAATATTGTTCACCTTCAACTAGACCATGGATACATTATGGATTAACCAGTAACGACGTTGTAGATACATCTACCTCAATGCAATTAAGAGAGGCATTTGAAATAATAGAACCAAAAATATTCAAGCTGATTTCGTTATTGATAAATAGGGTAAGGAAATATGACTCGTTACCTTCTGTAGGAAGAACTCACGGACAACATGCAAGCATAATTTCTTTTGGATTAAAATTTGCAATTTGGGCAAACGAACTTTCGTATCACATCGAGAGGATCGAAGAGGGTAAGAAGAGATTTCTTTTATGTAAAACATTAGGAGTGGTAGGTACAGGTTCCTTAATGGGATCAAAGGCACTGGATGTTCAGGACAATGTAGCTAAGGTGCTTGGACTTTTTTCCATTGAGGCAGCTACACAGGTAATACCAAGAGAAAGACTAGCAGAAGTTCAGTTCATAATTTCGTTAATAGGAAGTTCTTTGGACAAAATGGCAACAGAGATTAGAAATTTACAAAGAACTGAAATCGGAGAAGTCGAAGAACCATTTAAAAAAGGACAATTGGGAAGCAGTGCAGTTCCTGTGAAGAGAAACCCTATAAAGAGTGAAAGAATATCATCACTTGCAAGAATACTTCGATCCTTTTCAAATATCGCTCAAGAGAATATTTCACTTTGGCATGAGAGAGATCTATCGAATTCCGCGAATGAAAGATTTACTATTCCGATGGGTATCATTCTTTTAGACGAAATGATAAATAACATGATAAGAGTAATTGAAGGGTTAACAGTAAGTAGTCAAAGAATTTTGGATAATATAAATAAAACAAAGGGAAGAATTTTTGCAGAGTTTATTCTTGAGGCCTTAGTAAAGAAGGGTATTCCGCGAATGAAAGCGTATGATAGCATACAAAGAGTCGCTTTTGAAACCATAGTTGATGACAGGAACTTTAAAGATGCGATAATGAGAGATCCTTCTATTGGAGAGTATCTTAACAAGAACGAATTGAGAACAATATTTGATGCTAACTCTCATCTGGCCGCATCGACAAGAATAATAAAGAATGTCATTAAAAGGACCGAACAAATAAGTAAAAAATACAAATCCCGTTAATCTATTCCTTTATAATTTTTGTGGATTAAAGAACCGTATTGTAAAGCTTTTTTCCTTCTTATAATTACCTCTGGTGGTAACTCAAAAGATAAAGCAATTTTTCTAATAATATGTTTTCTTAAAAAATCATCCTCGCTAACTATTTTGTTATAGATAGGAAACTTCATTGCAATAGAAATGAATCCCTTTGAGAGAAATGGTTGTATGATACTGACATCATATTTTTCTACTACCTTCTTTATTTCTGTAACTAATTCTAACTCATTCAGTATCCTAGCTTCAATAGTATTATTAATAGTATCATTGCCTTGATTAAATATTAATCTGAATTTATTGTAACCACAGAAGAGTTCATCAAAACCGTTAGCAGTAAGTACGACTTTCAGTTCGTTGTCACTTGCCAATTGAGCAACATAACTAAATGCAATGCAATTTTCAATATGAGACAAATTTCTACAAGTCATCTCGCTTGTTATTTTTTTAGAAAATAGTGAAAACTGATCTTTATCTATTTCTAAAACTCTGTGATGCATACATATTTTCCGTGCTATTGTTCTTGAAAACTCTATATCATTGGATTCAGGAAAACCAACAGTCAATAATGTAGTATCAATTTTCATATTTTTACATATTTTTGCAAGTAATGTACTATCTATCCCACCTGAAAAGGCAATCCCAATTTTATCTATCCCTCTCAAATTGTCAGATACAGCTGCAAACAATGCCTCAATTAGGTCGGAATTGTACAATATCTGATAATCAAAAATAATTTCATTTATGTCTTTATTATTACAAGTAATTAAAATTCTAACTTATGATGGCATAATTAGTATTTAACCAAAAATAACAAAAACAGTAATTTTCATCCTAGATGGGATTTTATATTATTCTAAAATAATTGCCACATTAGAAAAAATTGTTGATTCAAATCTATTGGTATAAATTCTAGCGTGACTAAACTAAACAACAACATCAGATATATTTGGATTAAATTTGTAATAGTAACAATATTTACTAGTCAAGAGGATCTTGAGATTTATGTAAATTTGATAGATATTTCATATACGATAAATATTTCAATATGTTAAAACGGTAAAAGCCAATGGCTAATTGTTTCTTGCCCGGAGTAGAAATAGCGAAGTTATTTCTATCCAGATAGTTAAGAGATGTAATTAATTAGTTTTGATTTGGCTGACATTTGGAAAGTGTATTTATTCTATTCGAAATGAACAAGACGGGTTCAATTGTAGGAATTACGGATGACTGTTTGTCGGTGTTATGGAAATTAATTAAACGTGAAAAGTAACTTGTATATATCTGGATTCGTTGAATTAAAATAAATGAAAAAGACAATTCTAGATGAAGACCTCAAGTATATCGATGGTAAGGGAAACTTGCTGAGGAGCAAGACGGAATTATCTTTCTCAAGATTGCTTTCATTTTTAGAGCAGGATTATGAATATGATTATAAGATAAAGCTAACTAATGGAAGCGAGGTCCTCGTTGATTTTAAGATTGATAATAAATACATCGAAATATTAGATTCCGCGCAAGATTTAGAGAAATTCAATGAGATAAAAAAGAATAATCCTGATCTTGATATCATAGGGATTGGTAAATCAAAATTTGGTGTAAAATCTGATGATTTTAAAACAATATCCTTTGTTGATTCTGAAGGAGATCAGATCGGTTCTATATTTTTGGAAGATTCATCACTAGCTTTTGACTATGCTCATATCTTACCTCTCGTTGAAAAATGTTCTATACTGCATGGTCATACTTCTACGGTTATGGTAGAGATCATTGGAAAAATGGTGAATAATCTAGTTATCGATTTTGGTGATGCAAAGAGAATCATTAAGGATGCTCTTTCAACATTGGACCACAAGTTCTTTATCAACAAGAAATATGTTTACAAAGAAGATAGTCTTCATTATTACGTATCATTTAATGGACCTCGTGGATTTTTCAATCTACAACTTCCTAAAGACACAACCTTTCTGATGCCTGGGGAGGCAACGGTGGAGAATCTTTCCTCTGTAATAATAAAACTACTTTCTTCAAAAATGCCTCCAAATATTGAAGCTCTAGGTGTTTATATTTACGAGGGTGTAAATAAAGGGGCACATATTTTGGCGAATATTCGGTAAACAGCAATTGTATTTATTACAAAACGGGTATCATGATGAGTCAATATGCTTACGGATCGCATAGCAAGTTTTTGATTAATCTGAAGCATGAACTTAAATAGAAGCCGTCTAGTGGATTAGTTCTAATCTAAAGATGCAACAAAAAATTGATGAAAAAATATGGAATTCGAATATTGAAAACGCCATTTTGCAAAATTGGCTTGATAAGAAAATCTATGATTTCAAAGTATCTGAGAATATGAACTTTGTAATTGATACGCCGCCTCCTTACCCATCAGGACGACCCTGGCATATAGGAGCTGCGGCACATTATGCGCAAATTGACATGATAGCTCGAACAGCAAGAATGTTTGGCAATAATGTGTATTTTCCAATTGGTATTGACAGAAATGGGCTTCCAGTCGAGATCTACACTGAAAAGAAAAATAAGATCAGGATGCGACAGACTGATAGAGACGAATTTCTTAGACTCTGTAAAATTTCATTGGATGATCTGGAAAAAGAAATGATCCAAATCATGAAGAGTATCGGTCTAAGTGCCAACTTTGAGGACTATTATAGGACAGATTCAGTGGAATATCGCACGTTGACTCAGAGTACATTTATTGATTTATGGAGAAGAGGGCTTGTTTATTCTGCAAATCGACCAAATAACTATTGTCCAAGCTGTGGAACTACAATTGCCGATGCGGAAATAATGTATGAAGAAAGAAATACAGAGCTAGTGTATTTGAAATTTAGGTTAAAGAATGAAAATGAAGATTTGATTGTTGCAACTACTAGGCCTGAATTGCTTTTTGCATGTCAATGTGTTATAGTCAATCCGAACGATACCAGATATGAGAAAATGCATAGTAAGGAAGTTATCTTGCCTCTATTTAATAGAGAAGTAAAAATCCTACCGCATCATTCCGCAAAATCAGAATTTGGTTCAGGAGCTGTGATGGTTTGTAGCTACGGAGATCTTAATGATGTGCAAGTATTTAGAGAATTTGGTTTAAAAGAAATTGTAGCCATAAATCAATATGGGAAAATAAGTGAGAATGGAGGGATTTATTCTACACTCTCAATAGATAATGCAAGAAAACAAATTATTGATGATTTGAAAAATGGTGGATTTATTGCAAAGCAAGAATCAATCCTTCATAGAATACCAATGTGCGAGAGAAGTAAATCCCCAGTAGAGATAATCCCGATGCAGGACTATTATGTTAAACAACTTGATTATGTTCCCAAGCTTAGAGAATTTGCATCTACTCTGAAATTTTATCCAGAGTCTCACAGACAGATATTGTTGAATTGGCTGGATTCGGTCGCAATAGATTGGCCGATATCTAGAAGGAGATTTTATGGCACAGAAATTCCAATATGGTATTGCCATAAATGCAAAGAACCAATGCTCCCTGAACCCGGAAAATATTACAGGCCGTGGAAGGATAAGGCCCCGTTTGATAAGTGTATCAAATGTGGTCATAATGAGTTTATAGGCGATGAAAGAACCTTTGATACTTGGATGGATTCTAGCATATCTCCTCTATTTGTAACTAAATATGGTAAAAATGAAGATTTTTTTGCAAAAACATATCCAACACAAATAAGGCCTCAAGCAAAAGACATTGTAAGAACTTGGTTGTATTATACAATGTTACGATGTTATCAATTGACGGAAAAGCTTGCTTGGAGTGATGTCTGGATTATGGGATATGGGGTCGACGAGTATGGAGAAAAGATGAGTAAGAGTAAAGGAAATGTAATAGATCCATTTCCTGTAATCAATAAACATGGAGCAGACACCTTTAGATTCTGGTCAGCAATTGAGGCAAATCATGGTCAGGACTTTAGATGTTCTGAACAAAAGATTTCAGAGGCGCAAAAATTTTTAACGAAATTATGGAATGTTGGAAGATTTGTTTCCTCATTTGAATTCATTCAAACAACAGAAGTTAATTTGATGCCTTCAGATAAGTGGATTTTGGGGGAATTATCAAATTTGATAACTGAATGTATCAAAGGATATAAGGAATATAATTTTTTTATTCCAGCCTCACAAATAAGAGATTTTACCTGGAATATTTTCGCTTCTCATTACCTCGAGTTAGTAAAATCACGTGCATACAACGATCAAGTCCAAAGCAATAGGCATTCTGCATTATATGCACTGCATAAATGTTTTTCAGTTATATTGTTACTATTGTCTCCCATTTGTCCATTTATTACAGATAAATTATGGACTACAACATATTCTCAGGAAAGTATTCACTTACAAAAGTTTCCGGTTCATAGTAATGACTATGAAGAGATGTGTAAATTTACAAAAGCTATTGTTGATTTTAATTCATTAATATGGACAACAAAAAGAGAATCGACAAATGAAGATGGTAAGCGATATTCATTAAGAGATCCTATAAAGGCGGAAATTCCAGATGACCTATCTCAGTTCAAAGATGATCTAAAGGAAATGCACAATATTCAAGGTTAACTATAGAAATCTGAAAGCTTATGAAAGCTGTTCCTATATACAGTCATGGTGCTCCAAATGTCTTGAAGTATGTGCAGGATTTCCCAGCTCCGGTACCGAATTCATCTGAGGCTCTAATTAAGGTAAAATATTGTGGGCTGAATCACCTTGATATATGGACAAGATTGGGAGTTTCAGGTATAGCTATTGGCTTTCCTCACATTTGTGGTAGTGATATTGTAGGTTCATTGGAAGAAGAGTATGCGTCAATTCCTAAAGGATCCAGGGTTCTGGTATATCCAGGAATTAGCTGCAATGATTGTCAAACTTGTAGGAAGGGGGTTGAAACTTTGTGTAGGGACTTTTCAATAATTGGCGGTTTAAGCAAGTACAATGGTGGTTATGCCGAATATGTAACTGTTCCTAAAACAAATATCGTACAGATACCTCATGAAATAAGCGATGAACAAGCTGCTACTCTCCCAATTTCGTATTTGACTGCATGGAACATTGTTAAGAAACTACAGCTAAATGAAAATGATACAGTATTGATATACGGAGCTTCTGGTGGTCTGGGAATGGCCATGATTCAAATCTCAAAGGCACTCGGAATAAGAACCATTAGTACTATATCTGACGATTCTAAACTAAATTTTGCATATGACATAGGATCTGATCATGTGATAAATCGAAAAAAGAAAGAGATAGTTCTTGAAATAGATAAAATAACTCGTGGTGTAGGAGTTGATGCAGTTGTAGATAATGCGGGTCTAAAGACACTAAATACGAGTATAAGTTCCGTTCGGAGAGGTGGGAAAATTGCAATGTGCGGTACTACATCTGGAAGTGAAGCTAATCTTCAAATACGAACTTTCTATTCAAAGCAAATTCAGTTATTTGGTATTTTAATTGGATCAAAGTTAGAATTGTTAGAATTGATTAATTTTATAAATGAAAAAAAGGTAATGCCAAAAATTGATTCGATATTTCCATTAATACAAGTACGCGAGGCCCACAATAAATTAGAAAAAGGAGAACAATTAGGTAAAATCTTGATCAAGATATGACATATTTACCTTTAATCAGAACAATAGTTGTTTTCAAAATATGTAGACATAGCATAATACTTTTGTCTCAATAATTTGAGTAATCTACATCTTTACTCTAGGTAAATTCCAATGTAGTTTGATTGAAATCAACCTAATACCAGTTGTAACGAAAATTACCACTATTGCTGTATACTCAAATGGCACTTTAAGATTTATCAGGACAAGAAATACAATAACACCAATGAAACTTGCTACAGCGTACACTTCCTTTGTAAAAACTATTGGCGGTTCTCTCACAAACACGTCTCTCAAAATTCCTCCACCAAAAGCTGTAAGCAAACTTGAAATCACGATTAGCACATAGTTAGTACTATACAGAGAGTGAGCAATTGAGGCTCCTGTAAAGGTGAATACTCCCAGACCTACCGCATCAAAAATATTAAATAAATTTTCATAATTTTTTGTTTTATGATAAAGGAAAAAAATGACAATTGCAGTTAATGTTGTCAATACAATGTGAATAGTGTCTGAAAAATTATTTGGAGGGAATACTCCTAAAATCGTATCTCTCATAACTCCTCCAAGAATTCCTGTTACTGTTGCAAGGATTATTATACCTACAATATCATATTTGTGCTCTATTGCCCTGAGTGCACCAGTTACAGCAAATACTACTGTCCCGAACAAATCCAGTATGAGGATTATTAATGAAAAGCCGAAATCTAAATTGAACAACTAGAATTTGCTGTCAAGTTTAACATTGTAAAAAAAATATAGTGCGCCGCAAGCACTGTCATCAAAATATTTCATTGTTTTTTTCCATTTATCATATCCAAGATATCTTCTGCAATGTCAATTGAAGTATGGGAATTGATATTTGGCTCCATTGTTACAAGTAAGATATACTTGTCCAAGTAAAAAGTTAAAATTGATATCTTGTCTCTTTCAACATATGCGAATCTTGATCTTCCCATATTGTTGTCAAACCTTTCTCGCATAGATTTACGCAATGCTGTATGTGTTAGGTATAATTCCTCATTATTTTCATCCATTATAGAATCTATACCCCCTCTCATTCCACCAACAACAGGCAATCCCGTATCGTCAATGACCGCTACATAACGTATATCGTTATTCAGATTGAATATAGATTCACAAAGTTTTGAATAATCCATAGATTGAGAAAATAAAGACTATCTATTATATTTTTGATCAAAAGTTGCTCATACAGAACCATTCATTTGTTTTTTTCTAAATGCCAATACCAAAAAATTTGATTTTTGTATGCTGCTGTCTTATCTAATCATGAATAGCCATCATTGTCCACTTTGGATATCTTGTTGATAAATTCATGTATTAAATTATCAGAGTCTATATTTTTCTTCATAAAATAATAAAGCTCTTCAGTGGCTGCATGATGGTCCACTCCTATGTTTTGTGCTAATTGGACTGTAACCAGCGATAACAATAATTTTCTTAGGACTAGTTCTTTTCCATATTGTTTGATATCAAAAGACAATTCAGCGATAACATTTTTTAGATTCGCGTCAATAAATCTGTCCTTTGCTTCTCTACTTTTAATTGAAAATTGAACTCCCATCATTCTCTCCTTCATATGTATTTTTTCTACCATCTCAATGAACCTATCATTTAATTGTGGATCTTCAAATAATGCTTGAGATAGTAAATCTCCCGCATCAGATTCACTTAACGACAGAGTTTTGATCAGCTTGAATAACACATGACATGCAGCACATCCACCATATCCTATCAACGAGGAATTAGAAAGGACTCTTGTGATTTCAGAGTCTATTAGCCTGCTGGCACTATCAATCTTGTCCTTACTATACATGATTCAGATATGGTCGATGATGCTTAAAACCTTATGATTTTATAGACCAAGCATCATAATGACGAATCATGAATTATCGGAGTCCTATTCAAAATACTTTGTGTTATCAATTATTTTTGGAATTATCTGTTCTTTCATTATGGAATCAATATGGGGCTCTTCTACATCAATTGTAAGTAAAACATAATATTTGTTATTTATTGGAGTAACAATTCTTACCAGTTTTTCATATTTCCCCAAAGAGTAAACCAATTTGCCCAGCTTGTCTTCGAATTTTAGTCTAGATTTGTGTCTGGTTATTGCATTCAGTGTGTATTCCTGGTTTTCCTCACGATTCATCAACGGATCGAGACCTTCTCTTCTTGCTATATTGAGTATTTTGCCCTCAGAGTCAGCTATTGCAATCCACCTTACAGATGGACTGATTTTTAATATTTCCTTTGAAAGACTCTCAAAATAGTCTTTAGCTGTATTGGCCATTAATATGAAAAATACCTATCTAAAATATAACGTTATTTGCTCATAGACAAATTCAATTAAAATATAAAATGGATATCAATACTTCCATATCATTGGTTAGTGAATATCGTGCCATTGATGGACATGCAACTCCTCAAGGTACAAAAAAATATATGGAAAGTGCTATCAAAAATGGCTTTCCAGCTTCGCACTTTCGTTCGTTTGATAACCTGAACTTGTCGAGTTTGGGAATAGGAACATATCTGGGTCAGATTACACCAGAAGATGATAGGGATTTAGAGAACGCAGTTTATGAATCAGTTAAATCAGGAGCTGTAAACGTAATTGATACTGCAATAAACTATCGTTCTATGAAATCAGAAAAAAATATTGGAAACGCAATGAAAAAGCTAATAGAAGAAGGAGTTATTTCACGCGAACAGGTCTTTATTTCCACAAAAAATGGATACATTACCAATGATGGGGATTTTCCAACAATTGATGTTCTTGAGTATATGCAAAATATGTTTATTTCACAGGGAGTTATAGAGCCAAAGGATATTAGCTCCGGTTATAATGTATTAAACCCGAATTATATTCGTAAGTGCATTGACAAATCGTTGACAAATATGCAAATTGATACAATTGATCTTGTTTATGTTCATAATGCGTATGAGAGTTGGGTGGAAGATATAGAGAGAAAAGAGTTTGATGAAATGATACGAAAGGTCTTTCAAGTTTATGAAGAATATAGATCTAAAAATAAGATTAGTTATTATGGAATGGCGACGTGGACTTGTTTTAGACTCCCTCACAACGAAAGAGAATATCTCTCATTGGAAGAAATGGTAAAGATAGCACAAGAAGTAGGAGGAAAAAACCATGGATTCCGTTTTATTCAACTTCCATATAATTTAGCGTATAGAGAAGCATACTTGCTCAAGAACCAATCGGTGGGAAATGATAATAACCTGACTATCTTGCAAGCCTGTAATAAATTAAACATTGGAGTTTTCACAAGTGTGCCATTATTACAGACAAAGTTATTTGGCGCTACAATACCCGATTATTTGGGATATGACAATCAATTGCTAAAGATAGTACAAATTACCAGATCGACTCCAAATGTCATAGCACCATTAATTGGACAAAAGAAACCTAATCATGTTAAAGAAAATATTCAACTTGCAAAAGTACAACCCTTAACTATTGAACAGTTCAATGAGGCAACAAAGATTTTTGATTAACTATCAGGCCCTCAAAAAAACATTATTGTTTCCAAAAAATGAAACATAAATTATTTATTATTAGAGTACATGTTAGAAGAGAGTGATTTCACAAAATGTTATACGCAATTTTCGAGTGATACATCAATACACTATAGAACTGCGATGGTAATTACATTATCTCCGCGTATTAACGCATCGCCAACTTGAGATTCTTTCTCCATCTCTTTACCTTTTTCTGAATTATTATTATTGTTTGACTGCTGCTCTATTATCTCTGTGGCATCGGTTATTACGATATTCATTTGTTTATCAAAACCCTTAATTTTTCCCTTTACAGATCTTCTTCCCTTTAATTTAACAAGTACTGTTTTGCCAATACTTTCTTGAAGTAATTGATTTGCGATACCATCTTCAGACATTTTTAGCTTTGATGAGTACAATACCAATATTAACTCTTTCGATTACTAGTAACTATTGTTGAAATTCAAGCAATACTAACAGAAATTTATGGAATAATAGGTATTATTAGCATCAATTGTTTTACTAAACCAAGATATAATTTCTCAATGACCGACCAAACCAGAGATGTTACTCTCATTGAATGAAAAAAAATATGGTTTCACTTGATATTATTCGTTAACATAGAATGTCTATTCAAGTTTTCTTTATGATTTTTCTAAAATGCTCTAAATTCTTTGAAATTTCCTCATTCCATTGTTCTTCCGTATATCCATGGACCTTAATTCCGTGATCTTTTGCATTCTGGAGCAATTCTTCTTCTGTCTCGCCGTACATCGTGTGGGAACAGACCGGATCGCCGGCATCTTTACAATTTATTGAGAGTGTCATTCAAAATAATGCTCTTATAAACTATTTAAATTTTCTCAAATATACTCACTTGAAACTGGGAGACTGAATAACTGTTAAAATGGAATTTATGTGTAAGGAAAAATTGTGGTTACTTATTATAATACGCATGTCTTAATTAACTTAAGCCAAATTGAATGAAGAAATCAAATATGCATTAGATTATCATCAAGAAACAAAGCATTCTCAAATGAGTATTAGATTGTCAAATCATTACCTAGATTGGGATAATAAGCCAAAATCATTTAAGTTTTATAACAATATTCCACCTATTGCACTGCCTACTGATTTTCCTTTACCGAAACTTAATGTAATTACTATGAAAGAGACAAATCACGTCACTGCTCTAGAGACCCCAAAGATAAATACAGAATTATTATCGTCTTTGCTCTTCTTTTCTTCAGGAATTACTAGACAAATGAAGTTTCCGCATGGGAAATATTACATGCGTGCCGCACCTGCTACTGGTGCATTATATCCAATTGAAGTCTACATAGTGTCAGAAAACATTAATGGATTACAAGCAGGTGTATATCATTTCTGCCCTGGCGAGTTCTCTTTAACGAGATTGAGAGAAGGTGATTATAGACAGTTTTTATATGAAGCCGCGGGATTTGAACAAGCAATAATGAATTCACCTTTCACAATTATACTTAGTTCAATAGCCTGGCGAAATGCTTGGAAATATCAAGCACGTTCGTACCGACATTGGTTCTGGGATTCAGGTGTAATTGCTGCGAATTTGATTGCCACAACAACTTCTTTTGGTCTGAAAACCAAATTGATTACTGGGTATGTAGACAAATTTGTAAATGAATTATTAAGTCTTGAAGAAAACAAGGAAGCTTCGATTGTTCTGGCACCAATTGGTATTGGTTTGTCTAAACAAGAACCAAGTAAAATCCAATATCCTTCTAGATTTGTTCCAGAAATTGTTCCTATTTCAAGTGGGAAAGAAGTCGAATATGAAGAGATTTGGAAATTACATAATGCATCATCGCTCAATTCAACTGATCAAGTGTGTCAATGGACTCGTTCCATTAATTCAATGCAAGAAATTGGAGATGTAAAAGAAGACTATGTGGAATCATCTTCAATACATATAGAACCAATACCTAACAATACGCAATCGCTTTCTGATGTCATACTCTTAAGAGGTTCTACCAGAAAATTTTCAAGAGAGCCTATTACATTTGAACAACTCTCAAATATTCTATATAGTTTAGCGGGACCTACACCTTCTGATTTTGGTGAAAAAAAATCTTTCATGGATATCTATTTTATTGCAAATGATGTAACTAATTTACAGAAAGGAGCATATTTTTTTAATCGGATGGATAATTCAATTGATCTCTTAAAAGCGAACATTCGAAGAGATATGTCTGGATTCCTGTGCCTAGAACAAACTCTGTTCAGTGATGCAAGTGTTGTATTTTACATTATGTCTAACATCAAATCTATATTGGATAAGTTAGGCAATAGGGGCTATAGATTATGTCAATTTGAAGCAGGCATATTGGCTGGAAGAATTTATTTATCTGCTTATAATCAAAAAATTGGTGCTTCAGGTTCTACTTTTTATGATGATGCCGTAACAGATTTTTTTTCACCTCATGCAAAGGGCAAGGATGCAATGATTGCCGTTGGAATAGGCACACCAGGTTATAGATCAAAACCCGGCCAAGTTCTAGCTGGCAAGTTCTCAAGAGATGAATTATTATCATGAATCAATTTCAATAAATTTCATGATATTTGATTCTCAAGAAAATCAGTTTGCAGGAAGATTAGAATTATAACGATGATGAGTAAAAATAATCTAGTTTAGAAATAATGAATGTAAGGTGTGAGTGGGCTAGAAACCAAATTGAAATAGACTATCATGACAAAGAGTGGGGAATTCCACTTCACAACGACAGGAAACTATTTGAGTTTTTAGTATTGGAGGGAATGCAGGCAGGTCTAAGCTGGCGTATAATACTGAATAAACGTCAAGAGTTTAGGAAGGCATTCGGCAATTTTGAAGTGGAACTAGTTGCTAATTATGATATTATGAAAATTAAGGAACTTTGTTCAAATCCATTAATAATTAGAAATAAGAAAAAGATAGAGGCGACAGTTAACAATGCCAAAGCTTTTATCAAGGTCCAAAAGGAATTTGGTAGTTTTGATACCTTTATTTGGAACTTTGTAAGATACAAACCCATTCAAAATTCATGGAAAACGTACAACGATGTTCCATCTACATCACAAGAATCTGATATGATTTGCAAGGATCTTAAAAATAGAGGGTTCAAATTTGTGGGATCGAAAATATGTTACTCAATGATGCAAGCAATAGGAATGGTAAATGATCATACCACAGGATGTTTTAGATACAAGCAATTAAGAAGAAAATAGATTTTTAATTGTTCCAATAATATCGTTTACAATTATATTTTTTGATATTCTGGAATAAGTAGATATAGTGAATAATTATACACCCAGATAGTTGAAAGATATCATACTCTCCATCCAAAATACAGAGATCGAAACTCTAGGAAATTTCAAGGAATTGTTCGAGTCCGATGGTTACATAATCGAGACTATACATGTTAAAAAAGACAAAATACCCAAAGAACTTGACAAGTATGCAGGAATAGTCATTTTGGGTGGATACATGTCTGTATATGAATACTTGCCGTATTTGAATGAAGAACTAGATTTGATAAAAAATGCCAACAACCTTCAAGTTCCTCAACTTGGAATCTGTTTGGGTTCACAATTGATTGCCGAGGCATTAGGCGGTAGAGTTTATAAAGGTAAGCAGAAAGAGATTGGATGGTACAACGTTGTAATCAACAATGAAGGAAGGAACGATATCTTTAAAGGGATAAGCAATAACAACATAAAAGTTTTCCAATGGCATGGAGATACCTTTACACTCCCAAGTTCGGCAGTACTATTGGCCTCATCCAATTCATATCCACAAGCGTTTAGACTAGGTAGTTCTATCGGAATATTGTTTCATCTAGAAGTAACATCTCAGATGATTCATGATTGGACGAAAGATTATGGATCTGAAATGAAAGAAGTAGGAATAAGTTCGGGCGATATTATAAATGGAAAAAACTCTGAATTTGAGAATCTAGCTAATTACTGTAAGGTAGTGTATGAAAATTTTTCCAAAATGATAACTGCCCATAGGAGTACTATGATTTGATACGGCTCAGCATGATCTCAAGCTGTATCAGCTAAAGATTGGTAATTAGTTGAAGATGAATTAGGACTAAAGGACAAATTATCCATTCTTGTGTAGTAAAAAATACATAAAAATCTGATTTTTTTAACAATTTATTAACGCAAATATGTGATTTATTGTATTTCAAAGCTTCAAAGTAAACTTGTGTGATAAGTTTTTTATATTGAGTCGTATTCTCTATGTGAGGTGCCATTCAGTGATGATAGATGAAAATGATCAAATCACAAATGAAATTCATCATATTACTCCTAGGAAGACGTTTCCGTGGTGGTATGAATACTATAAAAGGATTAGATTATTTCCATGGTGGACTCGATATAATATCGGTCTAACAAAAGAGGCATCCCATAAAGACGAAATTTTGGAACTAGCCGCAAAAATGAAATTTGATAAAAAGGCAACATCAAAAATTATTAGGCACGCAGTATCCGAATTTTCTAAACATGGATTAGGATCGGATTATCCTGGCTATCATACTATCAATCATAATCTTGAAGTTGCTTTTGTTTCATTGTTATCAGCAGGAAATCAAAAAATAGAAAATAAAATTCCCGATAAAGACATTAAGAATCTTTTTGTGGCAGCGCTTTTTCATGATTTTGATCCAAGAAAGGAATTTGAAAAACCTAATGAAGATAATATTGAACTCTTTATTAGGAACGATGAAAAACTTGGCAAGCTTATCCACTCGTTTGGTATAGATCTGAATATAGTCATTGCGTTAATACATAGAACAACATATCCCTTTATCGGAGCACAAAAGGATCATGCATTAAAAAGAATGCATGAACTATTTTCCTTGGCAGGTATTCAGCAAGATGATGGTAACGCAAGGCAGCATTATGAAAAGCTCGGGTTGTACTTGTCTATTTGTGATCGCATAGCGGGATATTGTTTGGGTGATTTTGGTTATGCTAAGGAACTCGCACGGCGCAATGCACGAGGTATTGGATGGCATTCACAAGTCATAAATGAAAAGTCCGTTGAATTCTTCAGTGGGCTTAAACAAAAAGATGATAAAGACACTTTTGAGAAAGTAATACACAGTCTACCGATTGCATTCAGGAAAAACTTCTTTGATAACGTTGAAGGTTTTAGAGAAGCCTGGGAAAAAGAACTGGAGATAAAGGCATCGCTAAGAAAGAATGAAATTAATTTGGTAACGTCATTAGAAAACATTATTGATGTGAAGAATAAGACGACAAAGGATATTTATGATACGATTATGAAAATCCGTTATGAATATTGCTCTCCCACTAATTTTTATGATAAAGACTTTCGAAAATCGCTTGAAGATCCAAGTACGATACTGATCACGCTAAGAATTAACAGTAAAATGGGAGAAATCGTCGGCTATGTAAAAGGCGGTCCCTTGGAAAAACACAAGCCCAAATATGGTTTGTACGAAGAGAATTTGGGAAAAATGAATTCAGTGCATATGGAATCTCTTAGACGTGGTACCAACGACCAAAATTTAGGTAAAATGAATTCAATTTTTATGGAATGGATTGCAATTAGATCTGGATATCTGGGGGAAAAAGGAGGACATATGCTTAGATCGGAATTTCTAAAAGAAGCAAGAAGACGTGGTTACTCTTACGTTACTAGCTACTCTCAAAGGGAACTAATTGCCAATAGAAAAAATAATGGAGAGCCAATTGAAATAGTTCAACAGTATGACGCAGCTATGATTGATTACTATAGAATCGACTTGTCCCACTTAGTAGAATCAATTCCAATAAGCTAAATTGTCAAGATAATCTAGTAGGACAAATTTTGAGATCTATGTGGTAACAAATTCTTCCAAATTATTTGCCATAAGATGGAATTAAAAATGAGTTCCAAGAACTATTTAAATCTCTATTATGGGTATCAATGGAGGACATAGCTTCGGTATAGATTTTTATGTTCTCTTTTGAAGCATCAATTGAGTCAAGAGTAATTTGGTTCCAAAAATCAAAGGTTTTGATAAAATTTTCTGTCAGTGTAGTGACTTGGTTTTTAATTTGGTCGGAATAAAATGTGGATCTGTTATCATAATTCATCCAACTGAACTTGACAAGAGAACTTTGAAAATTAGATAGGGTCTGAATTACCAACTTTGTTGCGTCAAGATATTCAGCTTGATAATTTGAAAGTGATTGAGCATATCGAGGCTGAGCTTTTGCGATTTCATTTGTAATATCAAATAGACTGTTTTGCATGGTCTCAATTATACCTTGAATGTTAGAAGTATTCTTGTTGATAGTTTTCGGTATTTTTGGTTGAATTTTAGTTCTAGGTTTTTTCCCAACCATTTTTGACCATCTAGTGGTAATCCACGGATACTTTATAAACATTTAATGAAAAGCTGACAAATAAGCTGAAAATCCAACCTAAACCTAATTGAAGATCATTGTTTAGAACGGATTCATTTTAATAACTTCAATGATATTATAAGTGTGTGTCTTTTCCGAGTGATATTTTTGCAAGGATGTTTACCGATAAGAATACACAACTGGTTTATCCAAAAGAAGAAGTCCCAAGCCATGATGTAGAAGACATCATACAAACAAACATCTTCAATGTCATGCTTAATAGAAGATCGCAAAGAAAATTTGAAAATAGAGAAGTTGAAGAATGGAAGCTTGAAATGATTTTTGCAGCCGCAGATACAGCACCTACAGCGGGTGGATTCCAGGGTTTTGAAATATATCACATACAGAAACAAGAAGTTAAGAATATGCTAGTTCAGGCCGCCAACAATCAACCCTATGTAAATGCTCCAGTAGTACTTGTATTTTGCATGAACCCCGATAGGGTAAAATTAAATTTTCCTCCAGAGAAGATCAGAAAATTCTCACAACAAGACGCAACACTCGCAGCTGCTTACTCGCAATTAGCTGCCCACGCTTTGGGTTTGAGCTCAATTTGGATAGGCATGCTAGATGAAGATAAGATTAGGGAAGTGTTGGGTACGAACCTTTTTCCATCATCAATTCTTTGTGTGGGATATCCAATAAAGATGCTGGTACCAAAGCCAAAGAGGAATCTTAAAGATCTAATTCATGAAATCTAATTTCAATCAATGTATGAATAAAGAAACCTTCAATCGAATCCTTAAATGTTATCCAGCTAAGGAATAAAACTGATATCATAAATTATTGAAAGTTTTGATATAGATAACGGATAAATCTATTTGGCAGAATTATCGTTCTCTTTAGTTTCATTGCGAAATCTTGTTAGGAATTCTTGAACTCTTCTTAATTGAAGATTTATTGAAATAATAAAACTCTCAAGATCGTCTTCATTTTGTTGTTTACCATCCACGACTACTGTTTCACTAAGATTTAAGAATGCTTCAATATACGACAAAAATTCCAATCTCAATTTATTGTCACTTAGTTTGTCTCCTAGTTGTCGTGTAGCATCCTCTATCTCACGAATTCTGTATTTGGCTATGGGCATGAAATTTTGCTTTATAAAATACTGTAGTTGTTCGCTTGTCGTATCACCAGAGATATACTCCGTCAAGTACTCTTTTAATTCAAGTTCTTTTTTCCGAATATACTCCAAATGATCAATGATTCTTTTACATTCGAATGCTTTTTTCGACTGTTCATCCGCTCTTCTTTGTTCTAACACTGAATCCACCCTAGATGTCATGAATGAAATTTTCGAAAGGAGCTCTTCAGCTAATTTTGAAGTTTTGGTTTGAAGTCTATACACCACAATGGCGATTACGATGCCTATTCCAAGTTCAATAATCGTGGCAACCCAGTTAGGTATGTCAAAGGAACTCATATCTAGCATTATTATTTCTTTGAATATGCCATTTTTAAGCATTAAATGTCTATCCCGAGGTCTAGGCTTAATTGCCTGATAGAGACCCAATCTCTAAGGTCTGATTCTGATCTAATTTATTAAACTATGTATTCTTTGAATTCATTATGAAAAGAGTTTATCTTTACTATTCTTTGGTAGGAGTAATATTAACAGCAGTTCTAATTTTTCTTATCGTAAAACAAGAGGCACGGGTTCCATACGCACTAGAAGTTGATGCCACTAAAGATACGACAGATATAGCTGGTACATACTATAGAGTAAGGATTAA
>Ga0068870_10000288_pt1 | contig 18693 bp, 16 predicted proteins | sample KBSMisM62_FD_66599 | JGI IMG/M metagenome (GOLD analysis project Ga0068870, IMG submission 66599) | Miscanthus rhizosphere microbial communities from Kellogg Biological Station, Michigan, USA - KBS Miscanthus M6-2 | ecosystem: Host-associated > Plants > Roots > Rhizosphere > Soil ...
TTCGCGCCGCGCCTCTCGTTCTTCTTCAACGCGCACCTCGACTTCTTCGAGGAGATTGCGAAGTACCGCGCCGCCCGCCGCATCTGGGCACGAGAGATGCGCGAGCGCTACGGCGCGCGCAGCGAGCGCTCGCTGCTCATGCGCTTCCACACGCAGACCGCGGGCGTCTCGCTGACCGCGCAGCAGCCCGAGGTGAACATCGTCCGCACCGCGCTCGAGGCGCTGGCAGCCGTCCTCGGCGGCACGCAGAGCCTGCACACGAACTCCTTCGACGAGGCGTTGGCGCTCCCGACGGAGGAGGCCGCGCGGCTCGCGCTCCGAACCCAGCAGGTGATCGCGCACGAGTCGGGCGCGGTCAACACGATCGACCCGCTCGGCGGCTCGTACCACGTCGAACGCCTGACGAACGAGCTCGAGACGCAGGCATACGAGTACTTCGACCGCATCGACCGGCTCGGCGGCGTCGTCGCGGCGATCAAGGACAACTTCTTCCAGCGCGAGATCGCCGAGGCGTCGTTCCGCTACCAGTCCGAGGTCGAGTCGGGGAAGCGCGTCATCGTCGGCGTGAACCGGTACATCCTCGACGACGAGGAGCCGATTCCCATTCTCAAGATCGATCCGGCGCTCGAGCAGAAGCAGATCGACCGGCTCGCCGCGGTGAAGGCGGGTCGCGACTCGGTGCTCGTCGAGTCGCGTTTGACGGCGCTGAAAGAGGCGGCGGCAAAGCCGGACGCCAACCTCATGCCGCCGATCCTCGACGCCTCGCGCGACTACGTGACACTCGGTGAGATGTGCGACGCGCTCCGCGACGTGTGGGGCGTGTGGCGCGAGACTCCGGTCTTCTGAGCCTGGCGGCTCGAGTCACCGAGCCTCGGCGAGCAGCATGAGGCCACGTTCGACGTCGGCCTCCGAGTGGGAGAAGTCCGCGAGGGAGACCCGTGTCTCGGCGAGGGGCGCTGGCTTGCGGAGCTTGTGCCGCAACCACCCGTCGACGCGTGTCGGGAGTCGGTATCGCACGCCGAGTGGATCGAGCCGTGCGATCCTCCGCGCTCGCGCGTAGCGGGCGAGCTCGACGGCCTCGACGTCACGAGGGGCGCACACCCCGTACACCGTGACGGCTTCGAAGTGGCGTAGGAGGACGCTGCGAAGTTCCTCACCTGAGAACTCCCGTACGTGGTAGCGATTCCAGGGCCGCTCGCCGTGTCCGATGCGGTGGATCCGGTTGGGTGTTGCGAACATCGCGCGTCTGCCGACGCGGGCGATCTCGGCGAGCCAGGGATCGAGCTCGTGGACGTGCTCGATCACATGGAAGCTCACAACGAGATCAAAGGGACCGTCGGGCAGTCGTCGGCCGTCGTACGTCTCGAAGCGAGCCGTGTACCGTGATCGTGCGTACGCCACGAGCGCCGGATCGAGCTCGACCCCGAGATAGTCACCCGGGAGGATGGTCGACCCGTAGCCTTCGCCAAACCCGACGTCGAGGACGCTCGAAGTCGAGTCGAGTGACTGCGCCGCGAGCTCGTAGGAGTACTGGTGGTAGAGGCCCATGACGACGTCCTCGGTGGTCTCGTGACGTGTCGCGTCGAATCGCTCGCTGGATGCCCTCAGCTTCGAGCCGGACGGAGCGGGGCGAGCGGCGACCTCTTGGTAGGTCTCGACCCAACGAGCCGCCACATCGTCCCAGCTGGGGGCGGCAAGGGCACGAGCGCGGGCATTGGCGCCGAGCCGCTCACGAAGCGCCGGGTCGCCGGCCAGGTGCAAGACCGCAGCGGCGAGCTCTTCCGGGTCACGCTCGTGGACGAGAATGCCGACCTCGCCGTCTCGAACCGTCTCGCCGAGCCCGCCAACATCGCTCGCGACGATCGGGGTTCCCGATGCGAGTGCTTCGAGCGCGACGTATCCGAGGCCCTCGACGAAGCCAGCGTCGTGGCGAATCGAGGGGATGGCAACCACGTCGGCGGCCGCATAGTAGGAGGGCACATCAGCTCGGGCCACCGCCCCCACGAACGTGATCGAGCGGTCGAGGCCAAGTCGCTGGGTCTGCTGCATCAGGTCGGAGTGCAAGTCGCCGTCGCCCGCGATGACGAGGTGGACGGTCCCTCCGCGCTCCCGAACGATACGCATGGCGTCGATGAGATGGTCGAATCCTTTCCACTCGATCAACCGCCCGATCCCGAGGACCATGGTCTCGTCTCGCTCGATGCCGAGCTGGTCACGCACGCGCTGGGCAGCCGGAGGGTCCGGATGAAACGTCGAGAGCTCCATCCCGAGGGGAATCAGCTCGAGCTTCCCCGGCGCCACGCCGAGTTGGGCGACCTGCTCGAGCATGTACCGACTGACCGCCGTCACGCGTATCGAGCGCGCGAGGCTCCAACGAGCACCTGCACCCAGCACACGGGAGCGTGAGGCCAGGGTCACGTCCGACCCGTGCACGGTCACGATGAGCGGCACTGGGAGGCCGCGCAGCGCGAACGCCGCGATGGGGCCGTTGGGGACGACCCAGTGCGCGTGCACGAGGTCGATGCCCTCCCGCTTTACCAGCTCTCGACACGCTCGAGCGGCAGACGCGAAGACGACCGGCGCGAGCGCGACGAGGCTTCGCCTCACCTTGATGCCGCCTTGAAGCGACTGGGCATATCCCCACGGCGTCCACGACCGGCGTGGCGAGTAGCGGAACCGGTGGTACCTGACGCCGTGCTCTGCGTCCGGTCGCGCCCAGTCGCGGTGCTCCGGCACGACGACATGCACCTCGTGCCCGAGAGCTGCGACGTGTCGCACCAACGGTTCGAGGAAGGGAGCCGTGGGATCGCCCGTGAAGCGCGGGTACGTCGACGTCAGCACGAGGACTTTCATGGTTCGGCGCGCACCCGCGCGCTTAGCGAAGCACGTCCGCCACGAGGCGATCGATGCGCTCGTGCTCGTCCATTCGCTCCTCGTGCTGCGAGGTGATGAGCTCCGACAGGAGCCCGAGCGAGATGAACTGGATCCCTACGACGACAAGGAGCACACCGAGCGTGAGCAGCGGGCGATGTCCGATTCCGTGACCCCAGAACCAGATGACCGTGAGGTACGTCAGGATCACGAACCCGAGTGCTCCCATGAATGCACCGAGGCCGCCGAAGAGGTGGAGAGGCCGATGCCGGTAGCGACCCATGAACGTGACGCTCAGGAGGTCGAAGAAGCCGCGAAGGTAGCGCTCGGGGCCATAGCGGGAGCGGCCATGTGCGCGCGGGCGGTGATTGACCGGGATCTCGGCGACACGAAAGCCCCGATACGCCGCCAGGACCGGGATGAACCGGTGGAGCTCGCCGTAGATCCGCAAGCCGCGGAGCACGTCCGACCGGTAGGCCTTGAGCCCGCAGTTGACGTCGTGGAGCCTCACGCCGGACACGACGCCGGTCGCCCAGTTGAACATGCGCGAGAAGAGCCTTCGGGCCAGTGGGTCGTGGCGGCTCGTCTTCCAGCCCGAAACGAGGTCGAAGCCTTCGTCGAGCTTCGCGAGGAGCTTCGGGATCTCCGCCGGATCGTCCTGGAGGTCGGCATCGATCGTGATCACGATCTCGCCGCGGGCCTCGAGGAACCCGGCTTGGAGGGCGGCTGCCTTTCCGAAGTTTCGGCGAAGGTGGACGACGACGATGTTCGGTATCTCGTCGTGCAGCCGTGTGAGCAATCCGAGGCTGCCGTCCGTGGATCCGTCGTCGACGAAAACGACTTCGAACTCGTCACCGCGCGGCTCGAGCGCGGCAGCGATCTCGCCGTACAGCGTTTCGAGCGTGCGCTCCTCGTTGAGCAGGGGAACGACGACCGAGATCACGTCACGGAGGGTATCGGCGCGTCAGGTCGTTGCCTTAGAGCGGGTTGGGGTCGGGCTCGCGGACCGGTCTGCCGCGAATGGCCCGCAGGCCGATGACCGCTCCGCCGGCGAGCGTCGTAGGGATGAACCACGAGGCCTGCATGAGGATGGAGAACGCGAGGGCCTGCTCGACGGGCACGTCGAGGAGCCCGAGCGCCGCGACCCCGATCCACTGGTACGTGCCGATGTAGCCGGGGGACGAGGGGATCGCGACGCCGAGCGCGAGCGCGGACACGACGAAGACAGCTTCGAGCGGGCTGAGCTCGATCCCGATCGATCGCCCGACGAGGATCACCGTGAATGCCGAAAGCGTCCAGGTACAGGCGGAGAGTCCGAGCCACACGGCTGCGTGCCGTCGGCCGATGGGCTCGCCGAGCATCACGACGGCGTCGTGCAGGACCCGAACGACGCGGCTGGGGTGCGTCCCCCCATGCGGCTTCCGTCTCCGGCTGTACTGGCGGGCGAGGACGAGGGCGAGGGCGATGCCGCCGACGGCGAGTGCCGCGCCGACGGCGAGCCGCACGAGCCATGCCGCGCTTGCGACGACATGGAGGCTGATCGCGAAGAAGAGGGCGAGCGTGACGATGTCGCAGATGCGGTCGAGCACGACGCTTCCGAACGCGCGACCTCCCGACATCGGCGCGTCGCGGCTCAACCAGCCCGCGCGAAGAACCTCACCGATTCGGACCGGGAGCACGTTGTTGCACGCGAGGCCGCCGAGCAGCATCGCGTAGAACGAGCGCAGCCCGAGCGCCGGCGTGTCCGCGATCCGGCGCCAGCGCTCGGCCTGGAACCCATAGCCGACCCCGAGCACGACGACCGTCAGCAGGAGCGGCGCGAGCTTCGCGTCGGCGAGCGCGTCTCGCACCTGGTCCGGATCAGCGTTGCGAACTGCGAGCCACAGGAAGAACGCGCTCGAAGTCAGGCCGACGAGCGCGAGCAGGATCTTGCCGCGTCGTCCGCTCACGACCGTCTGTTCTCAGACATGCGCGTACCTCCTTCTGCAGCTTCGACCATGCCGCGTCGAGCTCAGACGTCGAGCGCGAGGCCGTCGTACGCGAGCTCGAGCTCGTCCGGCGTCGGAAGCTCGCGAGGACGGTGAGTCACGAGGAGGCGCTTCGCCCCCGATCTCTCGAACGCGTCGACGGCCTCGTCGAGCGAGAGGTGTCCTCGGGGTTCGCCGTCGAGGTCGCCGCGGAGAAGGGTCGCTTCACAGACGAACAGGTCGGCACCCCGCGCGGCCTCCACAAGCTCGTCCGAGGGGGCAGAGTCGCCTGAATACGTCAGGACCTCCCCGTTCGCCTGGACGCGGAACGCGTACGTCTCGAGCCGGTAGTGCGGAACACGCGTCGGCGTGACCGAGAGCTTGCCGATCGAGAACGGCTTGTCGGGCTCGTATTCCGCGAGGTGGAACGTGCGCTCGAACATGTCCGGGAACCCGAGCCGCTCGCCGAGCGCGGTGAGGAACTCGGCCCCGCCGGGCTGCACCCACAGCGCGGGTTTCTGCACGGGACCGTTCGCCGAGAGGTAGAAGGTCCCCCAGACCCACGGGACGAGGTCGCCCCAGTGGTCGAGGTGCCAGTGTGTGATTGCGATCGCGTCGACCTCGGGCCAGATGCTCTCCTCGCGCAGCCGGCCGAGGACGCCCGGCCCGCAGTCGAGCAGCACGCGGCTCCCGTCGGCCTCGAGCATGTACCCCGAGTGTGCGCTGCCGGGGTTCGGCCACGCCGGCGAGGAGCCGATGACGGTCAGACGCACCGCGGTATTCTGCCGATGTGCCGGGCACCATACGAGTGGTCATCGCAAAGCCTGGCCTGGACGGGCACGACCGCGGCGCCAAGATCATCGCGCGGGCGCTCAGAGACGCGGGTATGGAGGTCATCTACACGGGTCTCCATCAGACACCCGAGCAGATCGTCGAGACGGCGATTCAGGAGGACGCGGACGCCGTCGGCGTCTCGATCCTGTCCGGCGCGCACATGACCTTGGTGCCCCGGATCGTCGACGGGCTACGCGCGAACGGGGCGGACGACGTGCTCGTCGTCGTCGGCGGCACCATCCCGCCCGACGATGCCGACGAGCTCAAGGCGAAAGGCGTCGCCGAGGTCTTCGGCCCGGGTGCCACGACCGGCGAGATCGTGGACTTCCTGCGCGGCGCTGTCGCAGCCTGACAGGCTTCACTACCGACCGTTCGCCTAGGTAATCCGGCCACTTCGGTCGTTCTCGTCCTCTCGGGCCGAACATAGTCTTGATTCATGGTGGACCGCGCGCGTCGGATCGCCGAACTCGCGGACTGGCTGTTTGTCGCCCTCGCCGTCGGCTGCGGAGTCACGCTTCTCTACCTCGGCAGATCGCTCACGTTCGAGGACGACGAGTGGCGATCGATCACGTTCGACGGGGGAGTGCTCGACTACATCAGGCCGGTGAATCAGCACTGGTCGACGATCCCACTTCTGATGTACCGCGGCACCTTCCACGTCGTCGGGCTCCACTCGTACATCCCCTACCTCGCCGAGGTCGTCGTTCTTCATCTCGTCGCCGTCTCGGGCGCGTATGTGTTGATGCGACGCCGTGTCGGCTCATTTGTGGCGATGCTCGCCGCTCTCCCGCTCCTCTTTCTCGGCTCCGGCGCCGAGAATCTGTTCTGGGGATTTCAGACGGGTTTCGTCGGGTCGGTGATGTTCGGCGTGTGGGGCCTGTTCTTCCTCGAGCGACCGGGGTCGCGTGCGGCTGTCGTCGCCTCGGTACTCCTCATCGCATCACTCGCCTCGTCGGGCATGGGCAACTTCTTCCTCGTTGTCGCGGCGGGTCGCACGATCTTCGACTCGGCCCTCCGCGTACGCACGCTCGCGGTCGTACCCGCAGCCGTCGCGTACGCGGTCTGGTTCGGCCTCGTGGGACGCGACCCCATCCGCGACGATCAGGTCTTCCTCGAACCCGGCATTCCACGATTCGCGGTTCGCGGCGTGGTCCATGCCACCAAGAGCATGAGCGGCCTCGGTCATCTGCCGGACGGCGACACCTGGGGGTTGGTCCTCTTCGCCGGGCTCGGGCTGCTCACCGGGCTCCGGTTCGCACGCGGCCGCCCTCAGCCACTTGCGGCTGCGTGCCTGCTCGGCGTGGCGGCGATGTACACGCTCATTGCGCCCGTCCGCCTTCACGCAGATCCCGGCTACGACCACGCGATCTCGAGCCGCTACGTGTACATCGCCGGCTTCCTGCTCGTTCTCGCAGTCGTCGATCTGCTTCCCACGAAGGGCGAGTGGGCGCTTCGTGGTAGAGCGGTCCGCACTGCGATCTCCGCGGTTCTCGTGGCGGCTCTCGGGCTGGCGGTCGCCGCCAACGTGGACGACCTACGGCTCAAGCGGTCCGAGTTTCAGGACTCGGCGAACTTCACGCGTGCCTTCGTGAACGTGGCACTGGAGCATGGAGACGAGACGTGGGTCGACCGCGGCGTGGAGCGTGGGTGGATGCCGTCGGTGTCAAAACTCGAGCACATCGTCGCGCGACACGGGTCACCCCTCCACGACGACTGGTTCCCGGGTGTGGTGCCGGCGCCGAATCCGGTAGTCGAGGAGGCGGCGCTGCTTGCTTTGGTCGGTGATGGATTCCGCGTCGAGCAACCACGCGTACGCGATCCGTTGATTGAGTTACGCGTCCGCTCCGTCGGTCACGTCACGAAGGTCGGCCGCTGCGCACGGGCGCGATTTGGGCTCGACGCTTCGGTGTGGATCCTCGATCTTCCTCCACGTGCGCGCGTGCGGGTGACATCAGCAAGACGCCTCCAAGCACGTCTGTTCCTCGCCCACGAGAGAGGTCCGGGACGGCGGATCTTCGCGAGCTTCGAGCCGGGAGCGCCGCGCGACGTCCTGATTCCGGACATAGGCGATGCCCGCGCGTGGGAGCTCGGACTCGACACGACCGAACCGAAGTTCGTCGACGTTGCGCTCTGTGCCCTGGTTCCCGAAGGCCGTGCGCCTGCCGAGGCCCCGAGGGCAGTCTTGCGTCGTCGAGAATGACTGTCGGGCTGGTCCGCCGTGTCACGCTTTGTCGAGTGCCGCGCCGAGGTAGCGCTCGAGCTCGGCAAGCCCGTCGGGTGACCCGATCTCGTAGAAGCGCTCCGAGACCTCGTAGCCCGCGAGCTCTCCGCGCCGGCTCAGGTCGCGGTACACGTCGGCGAGGTCGACTACGGAGTCGGTCGGGATCCTGTCGACGACGCTGCGCTCGAGGACGCTGAAGCCGTAGTCGATCCACTCCATAGCCGGCTCGTGGGCCGCCGGGTCCTTGTCGTAGCGCAGCACGGTGCCGTTCCCGAACACGGCGTTACTGCTGTCCCACAGCCCTTCGTTTCGGAAGACCGTCATCAGGGCGGGACGACCGTCGTCCGAGAACGCGCGCCAGACGGGCGCCAGGTCGATCGGGAGGTACGAGTCGCCGTAGAGGACGCCGAACGTCTCCGGCAGCATGCCCCGATCGAGCGCCAGCCGAAGCGCGCCAGCGGTGCCGTGAAGCGACTCGCGCTCGTCGACGTAGGCGACGGCGAGGTCGAACGTCCGGCCGTCTCCCACCGCCTCTCGGATGCGCGCGCCGAGGTGCCCGACGACGTAGAGGACGTCCCGAACGCCCTGCGCGGCAAGGAGCCGCAGCTGGTGGAACGCGAATGGCTCGCCGAGCACGGGGACGAGCGCCTTCGGCAGATCGGGCGCGATGTGCGCCATCCGCGTCCCGAGACCGCCCGCCAGGACGACCACCGGACACCCGGCCGGCGGGTCACTCATCGCTCGCGCGCGCGTACGCCGCCTCGACGCATTGCCAGCCGTATACGGCCGACTCCAGATCTCCGGCGAGTGGACGTCCGTCGTCGGCATGGACGGCAGCCGCGAACTCCCGCCATTCGCGACTCCAGGAGTCGTCCTCCGCAGCGAACTCGATCGTCTCGACGTCGGGAGGTCCGAGCTCGGGCTTCATCGTGTAGATCGTCAGCCGCTGGGGTCCGTACGACCCCGCCAGCCCGTCCACCTGGAGCTTCGCGGAACGGCAGAAGATCTCGAGCGAGAACGTGTTCTTCCATTCGGTCCAGCTCGCGTGGAACAGCGTCCAGGGCCCCTCGTCGGCGCGGCCGAGGACGATCACGGCGTTGTCCTCGACCTCCGTCGGCCAGAACTCGGTGCGCAGGAGCGCGGCATGCAGCGGAAGCGGCCCGAGGACCGAGTGGCTGAGATCGAAGAGGTGCATCCCCTGGTCGACCAGTTCCCCGCCGCCCGAGATCTCGCGCCTGGCGCGCCATTCCCGCTCGTAGCCGAGGCGCCCGCCGTGTCCGTAGCGAGCCCGGATGTGAAGGACGGGGCCGAATCGCCCCGACCGCGCCTCGGCGACCGCGCGCGCGGTCCCCGGATGGAACCGATGGTTGAAGCCCACCTTCACTCGACGACGGGCCTTCTCGGCGGCGCGCTCGATGCGCCCGACCTCGTCGCTGCCGATGCCCGCGGGCTTCTCGACGAGGACGTGAGCCGATGCCTCGAGAGCGAGTTGCGCGTGCTCCGCGAGTTCGTTGTGTGGCACGGCGACGACCACGACGTCGAGTTGGTGCGCCAGGAGTTCGTCGAGCGAGCGGCACGCCGTCCCGCCGAACCGGTCCGCCAGCGACCTGGTCGCCTCTGCCTCGACGTCGAAACAGGCCACGAGCTCGTCCCCGCCGAGCGCGGCCGCGCGCTTGTTCCCCACGAGCCCGCAGCCGACGATGCCGACGCGAAGCGCCGGCTGCTCGGTCTCCGGCACGGTCACGTGTACTCGTCGCCGACGCAGCCCTGGAACTCGAAGTCGAACCGGAGCTCGGGCGCGCCCGCGGCGGCCATGGCCAGACGGGTGTCGTCGGGCTTCCGCGCGTAGACGACGAGGAAGCCGCCGCCGCCGGCGCCGACCACCTTGCCGCCGATCACGCCGCTCCGCCGCGCGAGCGTGTAGAGGTGCTCGATCCGCTCCGTCGCCATCCCGGGCGAGCGACGCACCTTGTTCTCCCAGTGTGTGTGCATGAGCTCGGCGAACTGCTCGACGTCCCCGCGTTCGAGGAGGTCCCGGATGTCCAGGCCGATGGCCTTCGTCCGGTCGAGGTTGGCCTGCATGTCGTCGTCGCCGCTCTCGGTGCGCGCGACCTGATCCGCGAGGATCGCGGACGCCGACCGCGCCTCGCCCGTGTAGAAGAGGAGGAGGTTGTTGCGCAGCCGCTCGAGCGTCTCGCGCGAGAGCAAGAGTGGCTCGACGTCGACCGACCCGTCCGGGTTGAACGTGTACGCGCAGATCCCACCGTGCGCGGAGACGTACTGATCCTGCTTGCCGGTCGGCTCGGCCAGCACGTCGATCTCGATCTCGCACGCGTCCTCGGCCAGGCGCCCGGGCGAGATGGCGACGCGACGTGCGAGCGCAAGCGCCTTGAGGAAGCAGACCGCGAACGCGCCGGACGAGCCGAGCCCGGTGCCTGCAGGAACGTCGGCGATCACGCTGACCTCGAGAGGATCGCCGTTCCAGTGGCGCAGCAAAGACTCCCGCAGGATCGGATGGCGGATCTCGGAGGGATCGTCGACCTCCTCGAACTGGGAGTACTTCATCCGGTACCTGCGCTGGAAGACCGTGTGGGTCAGCATGTAGACGTACTTGTCGATCGCTCCGCTGACCAGGAAGCCGCCCTGCCGACGGTAGTAGGACGGGAGGTCGGTTCCGCCTCCGCCGAGGCTGATGCGCAACGGCGCTCGTGTGAAGATCACGCTCATACGGAGCCTCCGTCCTCGAGGAACGCGGGGTTCTGCTGCAGCCAGTCGACCGTACGGCGGATCGCCTCCCGAATGGTCAGCGTGGGCCGCCAGCCCAGCGACCGGATCCGCGTGCAGTCGAGGTTGATCAGCGGACTGTCGCCGATCCATCCACGGATGCCGCCCGTGTACTCGAGCTCGGGCTGGACGCCGAGCTGGGCGGTAATGGTCGCGATGGAGTCGTCGACCACGATCGTCTCGTCGGTCCCGAGGTTGTAGGCGGCGATCGCTCCCGGCTCGAGTTGCCGCTCCATCACGAGCTGCATCGCCGAGACGCAGTCTCCGACATAGAGGTAGGACTTCTCCTGCCGACCGTCGCCGAGCACGCGCAGGCGCGACGGATCCTCGCGGAGACTGCGGCAGAAGTCGAAGACGTGACCGTGCGTATAGCGCTCGCCGAGGATCGAGACGAAGCGAAAGATCGTCCCGACGAAGCCGTACCCGTGCGCGTACGCCTGGATCAGGCCCTCGCCCGCGAGCTTCGACGCGCCGTACAACGAGGTCTGGACGGGAAACGGGCACGTCTCGGGAGTGGGGAAGACGTCGGGCTCACCGTAGATCGAGCCGGTGGAGGCGAATGCGATTCGGCTGACGCCGGCACCACGCATCGCCTCGAGCACCACCGAGCTCGCGATCGTGTTCTGCTCGAGATCCACCTGAGGATGGTCGAACCCGTGACGAACGTCGGCGTTTGCAGCCAGATGGAAGACCGTGTCGCAACCGGACAGCGAGCTCCGGAGGAGCTCTCCGTCGAGGACGTCGCCCTGGACGAACTGGACTCCCGGTCGGGCGGATGCGCTCGAGACGAACTCCCTCCGTCCGCGCGAGAGGTTGTCGTAGACGACCACCTGGACACCCTCCTCGCTCAGCCGATCCGCGAGTGTGCTCCCGATGAACCCGGCACCACCGGTGATGAGAACCTTTCGCACGTTCTAGAGCTCGAATCCGGCGGACAGGGCCGACGACCGAAACATCTGGACGGTCTCGAGGGAGTACTCGTCGAGGTCCTTGCCGAGGACATCGAGCTTCGCGATGAGGTCGTGCGTCATCGTGATGATGTGACAGCCGATCGAGTTCGCCTGGACGAGGTTCAGGATTTCGCGTGGGCTCGCCCAGATGAGCTCGGACTCGGGGGCGGCCGACCCGAGGATCTCCAGCGACCTGCGCATGATCGGCAGCGGCTCGACCCCGGCGTCCGCGATGCGTCCGGCAAAGACGGACACGCAGCTCGGAGCGCCGTTCCGGACGGCGTCGGCGATGACCTCGACCTGCTTCGGCGTCATCAGGGCGGTCACGTTGACCTTGATCCCCTCCTCCGACAGCTCGCGAACGAGCGGCGCCAACGACTGCCCGGTCGACGTCGTGACGGGCACCTTCACGTAGACGTTGGGCCCCCACTTCGAGATCACACGCGCTTGCGTGCCGATCTGCTCCTCGTCGTCGGCGACGACTTCGAACGAGATCGGCTTGTCGGTGATGTGCTCGAGCAGGCCTCTCGCGAACTCCGAGTAGTCGGTCAGGCCCGCCTTCCACATCAGCGTCGGGTTCGTCGTGAAGCCCTGGATCCGCGCGTCGCCGGCGAAATGGAGGATCTGCTCGAGATCAGCACCGTCGGCGAAGATCCTCGTCGAGATCGACTCCAGCACGATCAGCGCGTCTCGCCGGCGACGATCTCGACGGCGTCCGTGATGTCCTTCGCGCGGTAGTCCGGCCGTCCGGCGTTCCGTCGGCGATGCGCCGAGAGCGGATTCTCCACGAGAATCGTCCTGCAACCGGCGGCGCGTCCGGCCTCCGCGTCGGAGTCCGAGTCGCCGATCATCCAGCTGCGGGAGAGATCGATGTCGAGCGCGGCGGCGGCTTGAAGGAGCATCCCCGGATTGGGTTTCCGACATGCGCACTCCCGCCTGAGCTCAGGGACGACGGCGTAGGGATGGTGCAGGCAGTACCTGTAGTCGTCGATCTCGACGCCCTGCTCCGCGAGCAGACGAACGACGTACCAGTGGACGTCGCGGAGCTCGTCTTGCGAAGCCTTTCCCTTGGCCGCGCCTGGCTGATTCGAGACAACGACAGTACGGTAATCGAGGGACCGGATACGACCAATCGCGTCCGCGGCGCCGGGAGCGAGGTGGACGTCCTCCTCGGCGTTCGGCCCTTCGTACGACCCGTCGATGTCGTCCCAGACGAGCTCGACGACGACGCCGTCCCGGTCGAGGAAGACGGCGGCTCCGCTCACTCCCCTCCTGCGGCCTCGACCGATTCCCACTTCCCGGGCGCCGTCACGAGCGCCGGGTGAGAGACGAGAAGGTGCCACACGATTGCCTGGAATTCCTCGACGTGGGGCGTGCGGCGCTCCGCCGGCGCCTCGATGACGATGCAGGCGTCCGCTTCCCGTGCGGTCTCGCCGTCGGCGCGACCGACGACTCCGTAGACGCGCGCACCGACCTCTCGCGCGACCTCGATGGCGCGGACGAGGTTCACCGAGACGTTGTGCTCGCGACTTCCTCCGCCGACGGAGAGCACGAGGATCGCGTCCCGCTCCGAGAGGCGCGAGGTCCGCAACCACGCGTCGAACGTCGTCTCCCAACCCTCGTCGTTCGTGCGCGCCGTGACCTCGGCGACGTTGTCGGTCGGCGTATACGCCTCGAAGTCGCACAGCTTCCGGAAGTCGTTGACTGCGTGCGAGGCGTGCGCGGCTCCGCCTCCGACGCCGAGGATGAACAGGCGGCCCTGGCCTCGCCGAACCTCGGCGAGAGCGTTCGCAAGCTGGTCGACGGCTGCCGGATCGACCGTTCGGGCGATCTCGCCGACCTCGCGCAGGTAGAGAGCGGCGTATGAGGCGGGCGACGTCGGCATGACGCGCGAGCGGTGATACTACTCCGCCTGTGGGCGGTGGCCGGTGAAGATCTGCGTCGCCGGCCTCTGGCATCTGGGCGTCGTCACGGCCGCGTGCGTGGCGTCGGCCGGGCATCGCGTCGTGGCGTTCGACGAGGACGGCTCGGTCGTCGCGGGCCTCGAGGACGGCATCCTGCCGGTGGACGAGCCCGGCCTCGCCGAGCTCGTGCGGCAGCAGGTCGACGCGGGAGCCCTTCGCTTCGCCCACCGACTGGAGGAGGCGGTCGGCGACGCGGACGTGGTCTGGATCACGTACGACACACCCGTCGACGAGGACGATCGGGCGGACGTCGAGTTCGTGCTGACCAGGGCGCGGGCGGTCGTCGGCGCCGCTGACCCGAGCGCCGCGATCCTCGTCTCGTCGCAGCTTCCGGTCGGGACGACGAGGCTCCTCGAGGAGTCGAGCGAGCCCGGGCGGACGTTCGCCTACTCACCGGAAAACCTGCGGCTCGGGGACGCCATCGCCGCGTTCATGCACCCCGACCGGATCGTCGTCGGAGTCCGTTCCCGCGCCGACCGTGCCCGGATCGAGGAGCTCCTCGGCGCCTTCACGGATCGGATCGAGTGGATGAGCGTCGAGTCCGCCGAGCTCGTCAAGCATGGCGTCAACGCCTTCCTCGCGCTGTCGGTCGCGTTCGCGAACGAGCTCGCGGGCGTCGCAGAACACGTCGGCGCCGACGCGAGCGAGGTCGAGCGTGGCCTGAAGACGGAGGGCCGGATCGGCCCGCGCGCGTATCTCAGAGCCGGCGCTCCCTTCGCAGGCGGCACGCTCGCCCGCGACATCGGCTATCTCACGGAGATCGGCGAGCGCGAGCACACGCCGACCCAGCTTCTGCGGGCGGTGCGCGTGAGCAACGACGAGCACAAGCAGTGGGCTCGGCGAACGATCGAGTTACTCGTGGGCGAGGGCGGCCGGTTGGACGGCCATGTCATCGGCGTCTGGGGGCTCGCCTACAAGCCTCGAACGGACACGCTGCGCCGGTCGGCCTCGGTCGAGCTCTGCCGTGACCTCGCGGCCGCGGGGGCCTTCGTGAAGGCTCATGATCCCGGCGTGCGTGTCCTGCCGGACGACCTCGCCGACGGTGTCACCCTGTGCGAGACGCCGCTCGAGGCGGTGGACGGAGCGTCGGCGCTCGCGGTCCAGACCGACTGGCCCGCGTATCGCGACGTCGACCCGGACCGCGTCGTGGCGGCGATGCGCTCGGCGATCATCGTCGACCCGAACGGCTTTCTTCTCGACGGACTCGGTGAGGTCTCCGGGGTCCGGTACGTCAGGGTCGGGAGCCGTCGAGCATGACGGCGGTTCTCGCCGGCAGAGCGGCGATCGTCACCGGAGGCAGTCACGGTCTCGGGCTCGAGATCGCCCGCGCGTACGTCGCAGCCGGCGCTCGCGTGCTCGTGTGCGCGCGTGACGCGGACGCCCTCGCCCGCGCCCGGTCGGAGCTCGAGTCGCTCGCGCGCGATCGGACCTCTGTCGCGACGATCACCGCCGACGTCGCCGAGCCGGACGCTGTCGAAGGTCTCGTTGGCCACGCGATCGAACGGTTTTCACGGGTCCATGTGCTCGTGAACAACGCGGGCATCTACGGACCCAAAGGGCTGACGGAGGACGTCTCGTGGGACGAATGGGAGCATGCCGTCCGGGTGAACCTCTTCGGCTCGGTCCTCTGCAGCCGCGCTGTGCTTCCGCACTTCCGGGAGAACGGGTACGGCAAGATCATCCAGCTCTCCGGCGGTGGCGCCACGTCTCCCCTCCCGCGCCTCAGCGCATACGCGGCATCGAAGGCGGCTGTCGTCCGGTTCGCCGAGACGCTGGCCGAGGAACTGCGGGGCACGGGGATCGACGTGAACGCCGTTGCGCCCGGAGCGCTCAACACCCGGCTCCTCGACGAGGTGCTCGAGGCCGGCCCGGGACGTGTTGGCACGTCGTTCTACGGACGCGCAGTCGAGCAACGCGCGAGCGGGGGCACGCCGCTCGATGAGGCTGCGCGCCTTGCCGTCTTCCTCGGATCCGGGGCGAGCGACGGGATCACCGGAAAGCTGATCAGCGCGCCCTGGGACCCCTGGGAGGAGCTGCCGTCGCATACGGACGACCTCGAATCGACGGACGTGTACACGCTGCGCCGGATCGTCCCGACCGACCGTGGTCTCTCCTGGAGCTGACCCTCAGGCGCGCGGGCGCATCGTCAGCCCGATGACGAGATTGAGGCTCACCGAAGGTATCCGGAAAGGGAAGTACCGCGAGTCCGCGATATGGAACCTCTTCTCGAGCTCGCTCCGGATCTCCCAGGGCACGTTGATGTGCTCGTACCTGATGAACCAGTCGTAGTCGCGTCCGAACTCGCGCTCGAAGAGTCGCTTCGATGTGAAGCGCCGCGCGAGCGAGTACACGGCTCCCCCTTCGCACGGGATCACGGCGACGAAGCGGCCGCCGGGCGCCAGGACGCGCCTGACCTCATCCAGAGCGGCGGGCAGGTCGGGAAGGTGCTCGAGGACATGGATCGCGAGCACGCGATCGAAGAACCGGTCGTCGAACGGGAGCCGCTTCTGGCAGTCGGCGACGAGCGTCGTCACACCCGGGAACCGCGCGCTCAGGTTCTCCGCGAGCTCCTCCCGTAGCTCCACGGCGTAGTACTCCTGCCGGTCGACGTCCTCGAACTCGAGGTGCGCACCGAGGCCCGCGCCGATCTCGAGCGTCCGCCGCGCATTCGCGCCGGCACGCACGGGGTACCCGTGGTTGAAGCGCTCGAGGAAGCCGCCGCGTTGAGGCAGGTACTCGAGCCAGCGAGCCATGAACGAGTCGCGAGTGCGCTGTTCGTCCTCGCTGAACGCAGGGAGCTGCTTCGGCCACGTGCCGGTCCCGCGGACGTCGGGAGCGGAGCTCATGCCACCGAGCCTATGGGCTCTGGTGGGGCGGGGTTCATGCGGCTCCGCGCACGTCTCCACAGAACCAGCGATACAAGCCCGAACGCCACGAGGCCGGACACGGCGAGGACGATCCCAAGCGGGAACGCTCGCGGCTCGTAGCGGAAGACCACGAGGGATGTCCCCTTCGGCACGACCACTCCTCGGAACGCGCCGTCGGTCGGATGGATCGTGCTGGCCTGACCGTTCACCGTCGCTTTCCAGCCCGGGAAGTACGTGTCGGGGAGGACGAGCAACCCGGCGCACGCGGCCGTCACCCGGACGGTCACCGACTGCGCCGAGTACCGGTCGATCGCAGCCCGGTCCGCGTCTCGCGCCCCGCAACCGGCTCGTCCGTCCTGGAGCGCGCGCAAGGCCCGGTCGGTGGTCGCCCCGCCGTCTTCGACGATCGCCTGGCTCCTGGGATCGAACCCGTCCACGATGAACACTCCGTCGCGTCGGTGAGCGCGGGATCGGAGAAGCTCGAACGCCTCGTCTTCGTCCCTCGCGATCCGAACGTCGTGAACCACCCAGGCACGCGGGTATGCATTGCTGTTCTCGTAGACCCGCGTGTCGCCGTCGCGGCCGAGCAACCGGAGCCCGGGAACACTCGCTAGGTCACGCCTGGAGAGGACGGCTCGAACTCCGAGCGCGTCGAACATCGGGTTGCGGCGGAAGCGCGGCTGCGTGGCGTCGCTCCCGGTGAAGCGGTCGTACGCGTCCGGCTGGATGAAGGTCTGGAGGTAGCGCCAGTACCGCTCGACGTACAGCGCATCGAGGACGCGGACGTCCTGCAATCCGAGCGCGCCGGCGGTGTTCGGATACAGCTTGTCGTCGATCCCGAACACCCGCGCGTTCGGTTCGCTCCCCTGAGCAGTTCGGACGAGCGGCATCCAACCCGGAGTTCGGTACGGGTCGGCTCTCCTGGCGTAGATCTGAAACGGTGCGAGGACGAAGAGCTCGAAGATGATGACGCAGGCAAGGGCGGACGCAGTCCATCGCCGCCCAAGCCAGGTACCCAGCACGATCGCAGCAACGGCCAGGGTGGCGAAGAGCGCCGCTTTGTCCCACGCCCTTGGGCGACCCCTGGCAATCTCGATGAGGCGGTGGTCGACCGCCAGGGCCACGATCAGCACGGCCAACACGAAAGCGAAGAGCGCGAGAAAGCATCTGAGTCGGAGGTCGCGATTCCAGACCACCTGGACGCCGATCCCTGCCAGGACTGCGAAGGCGAAGCCGACCACGGGCGCCGCGAAGGTCGGGAAGACGACGAGGTTGGCTACCGGCAGCCGGCCGACCCACCCGAGTGCGTGGAAGTCGTAGATCTTGAGGAGAAGGACGCAGCCGAGCGCGGCAAAGAACCAGGCATGGCGTCGCCTCGTCTCGGTGCGTCCCGACACCGCGACGAGCGCCGAGATCATCGCTGTCGTTCCGACCCAGTTCCTTGGACGGTCGGGCGCGTCGGGGAACCCGGGTGCGATCCAGTGGAGGACGTCCCAGGCGGAGTCCGCCTCCGAGCCCTTTCCCACGCCCGGCTTGTGCACGTTGAACGACAGCAGCTCGTACTGGAAGAACGGGAGCAGGAGCGGCGCCGCCAACAGCAGGCCGAGGAGCGCTCCGCCGCTGAGCCGCGCGAGCGAGACGCTGACCGGCATGACACTCCGCTCCTGGACGAGTCGAACCGCCGCGAACAAAGCGGCTGCACCGATGACGAAGAACGACGCCTCGGGCATGCCGACGTAGATGTCGCCCGCGACCACGACTGCGAGCCCGAACACGGGCCACAACCGGCGCGAGCGCAGCGTCAGCTCCACGAGGAGGAAGGCGAGCGGCAGGAAGGCATACGAGCGGCTGAACCCGTTGTTGCTGTACAGAAAGAACCAGCCGCTAAGAGAGAATGCAGCGCTCGAGACCACCGCGGGAACGACGCGGAGCCCTAGGACTCGTCCGAAGAGATAGGCGGCGGCGGCACCCAGCACGAATGCGCCGACGATGGAGAGATCCCAGGTCAGCGGGGTCGGGTGCAGATTGACTGCAAGCAGTAGCGGATCGAAGACGGCGCTCTGCATATTCGCTGCGTGCGGCGCGCCCGCTGCTTCGTACGGGTTCCAGAGCGGGATCTCGCCATCGGAAAGGATGCGGTGAGTTACCTCCGCCCATGGCTCCAGCGCCCAGGTGGACGCGCCCTTGTCGGGCCGGAAATCGAACCCGTAATCCGCGGTCGGTTGGCCCGGGAAC
>Ga0068870_10000291_pt1 | contig 18594 bp, 22 predicted proteins | sample KBSMisM62_FD_66599 | JGI IMG/M metagenome (GOLD analysis project Ga0068870, IMG submission 66599) | Miscanthus rhizosphere microbial communities from Kellogg Biological Station, Michigan, USA - KBS Miscanthus M6-2 | ecosystem: Host-associated > Plants > Roots > Rhizosphere > Soil ...
GAAGGAAAAGTTCAAGACAACAAGATAGCCATGCTGGTTGACGATCTTACTTCGACATCGCACAAGACCGCCATCCATGGTGCCACGGTCTTGCGCAACCACGCGATCCCGATTGCAGATCACATGTACGCCGTAGTTTTCAAATCGCACAAGCCGGAAGATAACAAGATCAAGTTGCTAGGCCGCGATACGACCGTCAGCTTTATGTTCAGCTTGAAAGACTTCAATCTGTACTTCAAATACCCTTGGGAACACTAAGTACCTTCGCTTACTTGAATGAAAAATTCGTCTACTTCAAACGGCGCTTTGGCACCCGCGTAAGACAGTCTGAACTGTCGGCGGCGCGTGGTGCCCATAGCTCGCGCGATAGCGCGGCGAATACCGGGTTCAGGCCACGTAATTTGTCGCAGTCCTTTCCAAGTAGTCTGGCGATCTTCCGACCACTCAAGCGTAAACGATCCAGCGTGTGGTCCCATGTAACTGGTGATGTCAACTTGATTGACAGCATGCCGGGCTTCCTGCATGCCAACCCACATAGTAGTGACAGACCGTTGTAGCTGTCCTGCTGGCTCACTGGCAGTGGACAGATCAAGTACACAAATCTCGCCGGTATCCAGACCAACGTAGCTTGTACCACCATCATGCTCCACGGCACATCTGCTGGCATGGTCCGCGCGTCCTAGCGTCTGACGGTACACCCACGTCATCGTTGAAATTGCCAACTCCACTGACCATGATCCTTCCAAGGTCAGCATGTAAAATTCGTCACCCCCTTGGGCGTACATGTATGCTGTCAGATTTTGAAGATTGATCTGTTGTAGCAGTAGGTCAACCCATCCCGGTGATACCGGCTGACCAGCTTGACCTTTCCCCATCCATACGCGGCGGTCCGTACCTACCCATATCGCCATGCCATGCATGCTGGCGAGCGTGCGACGTGCCGCCAGACCTACCTCGATCAGAGAGTTAGTGAACGGAGTGAAAGCAAAGTCAGCGCTGCCACCTTGGTCGTACCACATTTCAACAGACCGGGTACCGAACGGCCAGAACGTGCGACTGAGTGTTACCACGTCCAGTATGCCGTCTGCCCTTGCTTCAGCTACGGCGAATGCCAGCGCATCAACTGTGGCCGGTGCTAACGGATTGGATGTATACATTTTATCGGACTGATTGGCGTAAACGTTAGACGCGCCAGCCCATACTGTGTAGTTGTCCAGCACACATACCGATGTAGGATCGAAGTTAATGGTTCCTTGTAAGTTGGCAAAGACAACACCGCTGCCTTGTGTTGCCGTGTAGCCTGATCCAAAACCACCACCGCCAAGACCGTTCGTAGCGATAACTAGACAGGTACGATCTTCTGCCATGCGTATGATCGGCGGATCGCCAACAGTTACACTACCGGCATAGACAGGCGAAAAACTTTCAACGAGATAATAGATACTGCCATCCGCATGACCGGACCAGATTGTACCGACTGCGTGACACAACACGATGCAAGGTGATGATGTTGGCTTGCTTCTTTGCGTCAGACCGGGTGAGCCTATAAGGCGTGTTCGCGCCAGCTTCTGTTCTTCCTGCTTGCGTACAACGACGCGACAGTTCAGCAGCTTTGCTGCGCCTTGGTCCTGATTAAGTGGATCGGCAAAGGAGCTAAAGATGTCAAGTGCTGGCATTTCATGACCTCACGAACCGAAGCCATTGCTGCCCTTTGGCCCAGTCACGCCAGCGACGATCTGCTGCTTCGCTGTCAGCGAGCACGGCACCCAAGACTTGCGGGTTGCGTCCATAGGTACCGAAGATGCGACGGCCTAGCATCAGCGTTATGTCATGAATGCCTTCCGGCGGCAGACCTACTACGTCACTGCCGTCTGCGGATGTTAGTGCGCCGATACGTCCGCCATATTCGATCAAGCATGCAGTAGCAGCACGCGGCGGTTGCCATGCGGTAACAAGAACAGAGCCGTCGATTTGTCGCTCTTGATGCCACTTGGTAATGATCCCCGGATAAGTGGTACGCACCACATCGACAATCGGTGCCTGTCGCGTTTCACGATTTACGCCGGGGCTGATATCACTGCACCAGATCGATCGAATTGCCACGGCATCGACGTTCACTAGCTTGCCAGTCCCGACCAGAAACGAATAGATGATGCCTTGCACACCGGCTGGCACCGTCACGCTGATACGCCTCATTAGATATTGCGAAGCGCCGTCAACGTGCTCGCTGCGAAGCATGTCATTCAGCACCACTACGTTGTTGGCTATATCAACCGGTGTCGGATGCTCTGTCTGGTCAATGATACCGTACAGCTTCAGTGCATTCTCTATAACGGTGGCAGCGGTTGTCATTTAAATTTCCCAAGGAAACTTGAATACTTCCGGTGGCTCTACAGTACGTACTGAGTTGGATGGAACGAACGTGCCGTCATAGTCCTGCGGATTGACGTACTGCACCGTAGCACGGTCTTGGTTCTGGTTAAGCGTTCTCTGGTAGTCAATGAAACTCGCGGTACCACGTTCTGTCTGGTTCAGTTTCAGGAAAGCCTGCACCCGCACAGCATCGTCAGGTGCCATCTTCATCGTGTTGACGGACCAGATGTCATCCAGACCCCAACGGGCTGGCAGCGGTTCTGGCGGGGGTTCGATAGAACGGTCCGGGTGGACTTGATAGTCATAGACCGGCGGCCATGGATCGAGACACGGCTTGACCGGCCTTCCGCTTGACTGTGTGCAAACGAGAAGCCCGGTCAGACGTTCGCGAGCGAGAGTGTTGTAGGGTACCCGGTCGCCGCAACGGCTACAGGCACCCCAAGTCTCGAAACGTCCAAACCGTGGTTTCTCTTCATGCAATTACGTTGCACCCGGAGACATATAAACGCAGCGCCAATCAACGATGGACGCGGAGCAGCGGAACCAGATCGCAATCAGTGAAGCTTGGTTCGACCAGTTGCTGTCCTCGCGTGTCTCAAGACCGGAGCGTTCCCAGAACGTGAAACCTTCGCCGTTGTCCATGGACTGGACACTGGTCTGAATGAAGTAGTCGTCTTTCGAAACGAGGTACGGCGTTTCGATTACTTCCGGCAAGGCACCGGTCGCCCGCAACACGTTGATGTTGTTGGTCTGCGCATTCCATTGCAAGGGTGAGCCAAGGATACGCCGGGTTTCCGGCCCACTCTCCGGGGAGAGAATGACACGGCTTGGCAGAACGTTGATAAGGAAGCCACGTCCGTTGCGGGTGTAGCCGATCTGGATCACCGCGTTCTCGAAAGCGAGTTCGCTGACGTTGGCGGATGTCAGAAGATTGGACTGTAGTCCCGAAGCGGTGGGGTGTGAAGCAGAAGCAAGAGGCACGTTATCAGCACGAATACCATTAACAGCATCAATAGCAACTTGAAGCGGAGCGTGCGCAATGTATTCTTCGGTTTGTCGCGCGGAGTACGCAAGTTCTTTCATCATCCTTGACGCAACATCTTCGTAGAGGTTGTCGTCTTTTGCTTCGCGGGAGATTGCAACACCAAGACCATAGCTGGCATGCGTGACCTGAGTGCGATAGCCTTCGTTGGGAAAATCAAAAGCAACTGGTTCAAGTTCTGGCTGCTGAACCGCAAGGCCAAGACCGGCCCTTTCCGTCATGAACTCTTCGAATGCTTTTTCCGATGACTTGTTGTCGAAAAAGTTGGTGTAGATCGGCGCTAGCCTGTCGTAATCCAAACCGAAAAGTGCATGAAGGCCGGGCCAATACTGTGAAGGTTGAAGGCTGCGGTCGATGACTTGCATTCGGGCAATCCCCCTTGGTAAGCCCGGATGGGCTGTGCAAGGTACCACTACCATATTTAGTAGGTTCCTGTAAAATAGTACTTGACTTTGTATACACTCATTCCCAAGGATCGCTGATGTTTGAAAGCCCCAAGCTGAAGCTTGATCTGGAAGCACCCGAAGATATCGGCAACCTTGCGGAAAGACTTAGCGAAAGCGACTGTCATTCCTTGGCCGATCACGTTATCGAACTCGTAAAAATCGATCAACGGTCCATGGATGAATGGCTTGGCAAAGCCAACGGCTATCTTGATGAAATCGACAAGGACGGCAACACCCGCATGCCGGGTGCCGGTGAACAGACTGGCAGCGGCGAGGACACGATCCCGCCCTCTACGTCGCTAACGCTATCGTCGGTCATTCAGGCTACGGCGCGGATCACAGGCGCTTTACTTTCAGAACCGGATTTGGTGAAGGCATCAGAACCCGGTGGCGAACCCTTGGCTAACTGGGTGTGCTCGCAACTTCGCACCGTAGACCCTGATTGGGTGACCGACACGGACCCCTTGATACTGCACATGGCAGTGACCGGGCTTGGCTGGCGCAAGCGTTGGTTTGACGAACATGAGGGTGAGTTTCGCAGCGCCTTCCTGAACGTCAACGAAGTCATCATAAATGACAGCGCCAAGACGCTTGATAGAGTACCGCGTATCACTCACAAAATCCAAAAGTATCCCTACGAAATTCAGCGTTCAATTGAAATGGGACACTGGATCAACTACGAACCAAATTTTGACGACATCGACCCGCAAGAGCCGCAGGATTTTTATGAAGTCGATATGTGGCTGGATATGGACGGTGACGATTACGACGAACCGTACACGGTCACCGTAAATCTTGATGACGTACCGTGCATGGTCAAGTGCCTTCCACGCTGGACCAAAAAGACAATCATTAGCGATAAGGACTATCTGGTATTCCGTCCGGTCCGCCGCTACTACGCCTACAAGATGATCCCCGATCCGAAGGGTTCGTTTTTTCCACGGGGCTTTGGTTGGCTGCTGAACAAGACCGAACGTTCAGCTGACCGCCTATTGGCATCAATCGATGACACCGCAAAGCTGTCATCTGAAAATGGCGGCATCGCTGCAACCGGGGGCATTGGGCTGCCTGACAAGATCGAACTGAGGGGTAACCGTCTGACTTCGATCAACACAGACGGTCGCCCGATCAACGAAGTCGTATCGTTCTTCCCGTCCAAGCAAGTCACGCCGGGAATGTTTCAGTCGCTCGATAAGCTGATGACCTTGGGTGATCGCTTGGCTGGTACCCTGAACTTGCTGGAAAATGCTCCAGCTTCCATGACCGCCACGCTGGCGAAAGGCATCATCGACAACGGTGCGCAACAGCACAGCGCGGTTCATCGTCGCATTATTGGCAGCATCACGGAAGAGGTACGCGCCTTTGCGGCCATGGCTAATGCCATGGACATCCTGCCAAAGACCATCGATCCCAAAGGTGCTATTGAAATTACCGCCGATCCGAACATGGCAACGGAGCTACATCGCGGCGCAACGGCACAAGCCTACCATGACATGCTTCAGATGCCGATGGTGTTCAACCCTCACGAAGTAGGGCTGCGCTACGCACAGATCATGCGTTTTCCAAATCCTGAGAAGCTGATTGCACCGCCGCCCCCGCGTCCAACGGCAACGCCAATGGAGCAAGGCGAAATGGCGTTGGCAATGGAGAAGGAAAAGACCAACCGCTTGAAGGCAAACTCGCAATCGGCGCTGCAAATGGCACAAGCTATCTTGGCACTGTCGAAAGCGGCAGAAGTGCCCGGCAACATCGATCTGATGCGTGTGCAGCTTGTGCGGCTTGAGAAAACAATGGAGCAACTGAACAGTGACACGAATAGCGTCGGAAGCGACAACGCGGGAATGGCTGGACCATCCCCTGTCCCACCACCTCAAGCAAGCCCTCCAAATCCGCAGGGACCGATTGGTGGGGGAACTCCTGTCCCCGCGCCCGGTGGACCCAATCCGGCAGGGGCAGGCAATAGCCCTTCAATGGGTATGCCAATTGTTGGACCAGCCCCCGGAGCAGCTAATGGAAGCGCTCCACAAGGAATGCCACCAGCAGGACCGATAGTACCACAAGGACCAATTCAATGAGCGTTTACGGATTTGAAATTCCTCACCACAAAGTCAAACCGGCCCGCGATTACATTTCAATTCAAATCCCGATGCCGCCGCGCAGGATCGGCAGCATTGTCACGCCGGATATCTGGCGCGAGTACGGGCAGCACGCAGTGCAGGCTGGCATCATCCGCGCAATAGGACCGCTGGCTTTCCAGTACAAAGCCAACGAAGGATTGAAGCGTCAGGAAGCCGAACTTGGCGATTGGGTCATCATCCGTTGGGGTGCTGGCACCATGTTTCAGGCTACCAAGGGCATTGTCGTATCCGGCGGTTGGCGGTATATCTCCAGCTTCAATGACGTTATCGGTATCATCGCAGCAAGCGACATGCCTGATCCGGCCACGCTGGAATGGGAAGAAGGCGACGACGAAAAGCTTGGCATGGTAGAGCCTGCCGGTCCCGTTGACCGTGATGCCGGTGTCCGCGAGCGTACCGTCTACGGAGCAACTAATGGCCGATCTTGAACAGATGCTGAAGAACCAAGTGCAAGCTAACCTGACCTACGCACTTGATAGTGCTACGCAGGCTGGCGACATCCAAGCCGCCAGAAAGGCCGCGCAGCAGCTTCAGGAATTTGCCCTGTCAACGGTCAAGCCCGCTGACGCGCCATCATTCACCAATGCTGACATCCGCACAGCCATCAAAGCCAAGGCACCATGGTTTGGTGTCGATCCGCGCCGCAGCGCCAAGGCTGTAGAGTTTGGCAAGAACATGGAACCGCAGAGTTTTAAGAGCGCGGAAGAGTTTGCCAAAGCCATCATCGAAGCTGTTGAAGATGATTTCAAGCCGCCGGAAGAGGATGACGAAAAAGAAGAATACGAAAAAGAAGATGAAGAAGAGGACGATGAAAAAGAAGAAAAGAAAGTAGCGCGCAAAAAGACCGATGCGCCATCCAGCAGCATGTCTCGCGCTGTACCCCGCAAAGCATCCGGCCCTTGGACGAAACTGTCAGACGCTCCGAAGGAAGTTGCCGACACCATCAAGAAAGCGTCCGACAAGTTCACGCGCAATGCTACCAAGGAACAGCGTCAGAAGTACGTTGAGACTGCGCTGGCAACGGCATACGCCGCTGACCAAAGATCGCGAGGTAAAAAATAATGCCCGTAACACCACCGTTCAATCCGTTCGTTCCGTCAGGAAATATGAACGATGGACTGCCTGAAAATCTAGTACCGAACCCGCCTTCCAACATCCCTGAAGTCCCGCCGATGAACGATGCTATGGCATCGATGTCGAACGGCAACGACGCGCAGGATGTAGACAGCATCATTGCCAGCCTGACCTTGAACCGTGAACTGCCGCTGTACATCCCAGACCGGGACAGGTATCCGCAGAAGTCGTTCCACATCATCAACGACACACCTCAAGAGTTGGCAGCGGCTATGCGTCTGCACTGGAAACCATGCACCGATCTGCACATGCTGGCTTTGTTTGAAGGCAAGGTTTCCGGCGTGGATAAGACCGGGAAGATTACCAGACCGTTGCTGATGGAGCGCGATGCCCGGATCACGGCGGCCTATGACCGGTTGAAACGTCAGCAGTTGCACGATATGTATAAGGGAATGGACCCGCGCAACAAGCAGTTCAACAGTAAGTACGCGGATACAGAAGCGGTGATAAATTCCGGTACGACTAAGGGTCAGTTCACCGGACAAGGCTGGAGGATAAAGGTATGACTAAAAAGTCGAAGCCATCCAAGCCAAAGAAAGTCGTATGGACTGCTGCGATGAAAGAAAAGCTAAGAAAAATGAAAGAGAACGCAGCAAAAAAGTGAGTGAGGATTAAGCTATGAGAAAGAAGAAAGCAAAGACGGCGAAAGCCAAAAACGAAACGGCTGCGAAAACCCGCAAGGTAGGGAAGAAGCGCCGCGCTAAGAAAGTGGCGTAAAAAATAAGGCGGGAGAAATCCCGCCTTATTTTTTATCCTCAACCTTGTGCGATGGATACAGCAACCGAAGTTCTTCCAGCTTTTTCAGCTGCTGGTCAATGAGCGCGATGCTGTGCAGCAGGCGTAGTTTAATTAGTTTACGTTCAGTGAGTTCGATGGACTTCGGTAAATGGTATTTGTTGGTTCTGCTTACTTGTTTTTCCATTCATCCCACGCCCATGCAGCGATGTAGCCGATGACGAGCGCTGCAAGGCAGACGCCCATCATCGTGTAGCCCCAGTCAGGCAAGACGGAACGGCGTGCCCTCACGCTTGCGCAGCGAGACAAGACCGACGCCTGCGAAGCCCAAGATCATCATGAACCACGTTGACAGTTCAGGCACCGCCGCTACCGCAGGGGCAACGTCAATGCGGAAATGTTCAAAGTCGGTGATCCTGCCGCCGACAACCCGAAGGTCAACGTCCCAGATTTTTTCACCATTGATGGCCTGAATGTCGAAGCCATTTTGTCCGCTGGTGAGTTCTTGGGAAAGGAAGAAGTCCTTGAAAGTGCCGTCTGTCTCCAAAGCCGTCACGCGCAGGAACAGGGTGCCATCCCCCTTGACGGAGAAAACGTCCCTTGTGACGCCAAGCTGCGTCAGGTTAGTGGAGTTGAAAACCGAAATATCCAAATCCTCAGTATTGAAGATTTTGATGTCGTTGCCGTTAGCAGCCCCGGTGAAGGGATTGTTAGGGTCTTGGGTGGGTGTTAAGTCCCTAAACCGTACAACCTCATCGTTCTGGCCGTTCAACCTGCCAAGGATCAAGCGGTTGTCGAAGATGCTTGAGAAGATGACGTTGGTGCCGGTACCGCCTAAACCGGTGGTATCGAAGGTAATTTCGGCCTTGGCCGGTAGTGCCGATAAGGCAAGTAAGGCTGTCGTAACTAACAATAGTTTCCGCATAAAAAGTCTCCTAGCTAGAGAGACGTATACGCTATCTCTATGTCAGGCTGGCTGCAATACGTAATCGTTAATTCCAAAACTATTTACCACAGCATCAAGCCGATCAGGCGACCGGCCTATCTCCATGCGAATTTTTTCCTTTGGCGTCATGAACAGTCGGGCGAGTTCGTCACGGCGACAGCCACCGGTCCCCCATTTGTAGGTGGCGCATTCCTCCTGTAGCATTTTGTCGTTGGGCATGTTGACTGCACCTTGCAACCACATTTGGAATTTGAAGTGAAGTTCTGCCCGCTTGTTGCCAAACTGCACTGCGTTGTTGGCACCGCTGCCAAAGTTCACCGATATGACGCGATCTGCCCTATCACGCATGCGCAGTCTACAAGCATCGACTAACCCCTTACCCAATCCTCCGCTATCCACAAGAATAACGTCCATACCAAAACGCTTGTAGGAAGCAACAAGCCAATCAGCTTGTACGTTTTGGTCTTTCGACTTGATGGCTCCCCAAATCCGTTTCCCGATGACGCATCCTTGACGGTCACAAACCCATGGATCATCGCTACCATCCCCGGCTGGATCAACCGATATGATCTTGAGCGCACCAATTGATGGTTCAACTTTCGACAGCATCGCCTGCTGCACCAGCGATGCCGGAAAGAAGTCCAGCGTGCTGTCGGTCATGAAGCATTCGGCGTAAGTCGCTGGAAACTCTTGTCGCGTCAGCCGGTGGATGCTGTCAGGCGTGCCGCCGTTCATCACGGCGAGCGTGTAGTTCTCGCGGTAAAACCAATAGATTTGTGCAGGCGACAGACCGTGCAGCTTGCCGTAGTCGGCAAACTCGCGCGGGGCTTCCCAACCTATCGGTGGTTCATGGACGTATTCCGGCATGATATGCCACGCCAGAAAATGTAGCCGCCACAGTCCGGTGTTCTTGTCGCGATGTGCCTGTTCGCACATGTCGAAGAACATGCCGCTGGCACCGTTGCCGGTGCTTTCCATGATGATTTCGGTCTTGGGGATATCCAGCACGGTTTTCATCAGGCCGGATGACAAGTCCTGACTGTTGTCGAAGAAGGCCGCTTCTGACATGTGCAGCAGATGCGTGTCATCAGACCGGCCAATGTCGCCGCCTTCAGCTGATGAAACTTTGTAAGTTGATTGCAGCTTGTCGAAGATGACTTCGCGAGCGTTCGATGCGCCTACGGATGGCTGCAAAGGTTCTGGTAGACCGTTGTAGAACTCTTTGACTTCGCGGTGGATGTTGCTCGCGCTGTCGTTACGGTGAGCCACCACATGGGCGCGTACACCGCGCTGTGTTGCAGTGCGGTGGAAGAAGCGGGCACTGATGTAGGTGGAAACACCCATCCGCCGGGCTTTGGGCACCAACGACCGGAGGTTTCCGTGCTGCATTAGTTCTGCTTTAAGACGGTGGTTCAGGACCGTCTGGGCAGCGTTGATGCGGAATAACTGCCTAGCGCCACCTTCCCTTGGCCGGATGTAGAGGTACTTTTCACGGTACCATTCAAAATCCTTCAGCTTGCCGTTGATTTCAGCCCGCCTGTCGGTAACCGGTGCCCAAGGGTAGTTCATGCCGGGATCGCGTAGAGGCTTTTCATGGCGTCCGCCACCGTGGCGGTAACGCCGGGGGCTGGCATCGAAGTCGCCGGATTGATGTATCCCCCAAAGTAAAGACCTGACCCCGGATCGAACCCGGTGATCCCCGTCCCAAGGGTGCCCTGCGGGGCAGCGGGGCTTGCCGGTACGCCAAAGATGCCCGACAGGGTTTCTGATATGGTTGGACCCTTGGCGGGCTGTGCAAGCTGCTCTACGGCCTTGTCGATAGGCGAGACTGGTTGAGCCACTACAGCCGGGGGCGGCGGTGGCGTAGGTGTCGGAGTAGGCGTCGGAGTAGGCGTCGGAGTAGGTGTCGGAGTAGGTGTCGGAGTAGGCGTCGGAGTAGGCGTCGGAGTAGGCGTCGGAGTAGGCGTAGGAGTAGGTGTCGGAGTAGGTGTCGGAGTAGGCGTCGGTGTCGGAGTAGGCGTAGGCGTCGGAGTAGGCGTCGGAGTAGGCGTAGGCGTCGGAGTAGGCGTCGGAGTAGGCGTTGCCACTGGTACTGCAATCGAAGGTATAGTTTCAGCCTTTACTACTGTCGGCGGCGCTATAGGTATCTCGACAGGCATCTGCGGTGTTTGCGGTGGCGCAGTCGGACCCTTCGCTACGGTGCTGTCAGGCGTAGTCGTTGGTAGAGAGTTTTTTGCGAACTCAGCCATGATGGCAGGCATCTGAGAAACTATACCCGGTATGGTCGCGAGTGCTTTTCCTATAGCTGAGTTGACTGCATCTTGCTCTGCTGTAGTAGAAGCTTTGCCATATGCGTCTTTTGCCAGTTGCGAAATTGTAGCTGGCAGTCCCGTGATCGACTGTCCAAACGGTGACGCATCAAGATCAGTAAGCGCCTTGCTGATTACAGGTGCCAACGCACTTTCATTGGCACCAACTCTGTTACGAGCAACAGGCGCAGGAACAACAACAGGCGGTAGTGTTTGAGTTTGAAGAGACTGCGGATTTCTCGCCAAGTCTCTGTTGATAGCGTTTTGTTTTGCTATCTCAGCCATCTGTTCAGCCGACAGATTACCGCCACCGCCGCCAGCTTCAGCAACGCTTATACCAACCGCGTCAGCCATTGATGGACCGGACAGGCTAAATCCTTGGTTAGCTGCTTGTGCTTCAGCATTGCTAGGACCGGCAATAGAACCCAGTCCTTGACCAGTGGCTGGCCCGGTTACGCCAGTAGGAGTGGAACGGCCTGTTGGTTCAGTGACAGTGATCGCCGGTAGTGCTTGCGTTTGTGTCTCTGGCACTACTGCCAACTGATACGCCGTCACAGGGTCCATTTCTGCAACTTGAACGTTTTGATTAAACGAAGGCACAGGTGCCTGAATGCCAAACAAGCCCAAGCCTTCCATGGCTTGGTTTACTTGAGCATCAGTTGGACCAAGATTAGGCGCGTTAGAAAAACCAAGATTGGCCGCGTTGGAAAAACCAAAAGACGCAGCGTCATTGAAGCTGCCGAAGTTGCCGAAGTTGCCGATGTTGGCGTTGGGACCAAACGAACCGACAGAACCTTCCTGACCGGTCAGGCCGCTCGCTAAACCAGTTTGTGCCGCAGCCGCAGCCGCAGCGTCGGCGGCATCGCCAAAGCCAACAGCACTGCTTTCACTGAATGCGCCGAAGTTACCAGTGTCACTGAAACTGCCGAAAGAAGCGCTGTCACCGGGATCGCCACCAGCATCGCCAGCGTCACCAGCATCCCCGCCCTCGCCGCCTTCGCCACCCTCGCCGCCTTCGCCACCCTCGCCGCCTTCGCCACCCTCACCACCTTCGCCGCCGTCATCGCTGCAAAGAAGAAAACTCTCGCCATCAATCAGCGCTTCAAGCCGCGCGAGCGCACTACAGAATGGGAAAAGTCTAAACTTCATTTACTTCCTCTTGCGATGCTCGCAGATAGTCGCGAAACAGTTTCGGCGTAGCAAACTTGTAAGCGACCGCATTCCTATCCCAAAGATACACTGTACCTTCACCGGAATACGTTGGGATCGCCGGTCTGAACCAGATCGTTGTAGCTTGGTTGGTTGTCGGCTGCGCGTTGTTGAAGAAAACGTTTATCATGCCCGCGCGATGCAGCGTGCTGATGACAAGATCAAGCGCAGGCATTTCAGCCCTAGCCGCACCGTTTGTCTGATTGCGCCACATCGCTACAAAATCAGTACCCGGCTGGTAGACCATGTTCGTTTCCTTTACGCAGTTCGAAGCATTAAATGGAACGTGTTTGTAACGAAAATCGGCGTAGGTCCAGAACCGCTGTCAAACGTGCCCGCATAAATGGAATTGTAATAATGAGAAACTGATATCCAAGTACCGGGATATGCACCAGAACCGGAAGGAGTAAGGTAAGGGTCGTAATAAGGATAAGCATAAGTACCGTCACCCATAGCATGGGTACCTACGCCACCCGCAGTTAACGAACCGCCACCCGACAGCCCCGGTAAACCTTGCGGTCCCTGTGGTCCTGTTGGTCCTGCCGGTCCCTGCGGTCCTGTTGGGCCGGGTACTGAACTGGCTGCACCCGCCGGTCCTGCTGGTCCTGCCGGTCCTGCCGGTCCTATCAATCCTGCTGTGCTACTCCAGACTGGATTTGCAGCAGGACCACCTGATGATAAAACATAACCAGCTGTGCCGGGTGGTAGCGAAGTCCAAGTTGATAGCCCGCGATAAATGATGCTGCCTTGAACGCCACCAAACAAACCATCAAGGTCAGGCGAAGTTACGACAGACGATGACCAATATGGGTTTGCACTGGGACCAGCTGACTTCAACACATTCCCGGCTGCGCCGGGCATCAGCACATCCCATCCGACAGAGCCGCGATAAACGAGGTCGCCTTGGTTGGTGCCAAGCTGGTCTAGAAACTTGCTGACTTGGGTGTAGGACGTAGCCGGGATCGGTATGGTAGGCCACGCGCCAGCAAACTTAGGACCGTAGACCCCGCCGGGATCGTCCAGCCTGACAGCATAGTCACCGTCCTTGCCAAGCGTATTCGGCGGCAGTCCGGTAACGGCGAAGATCGCAAGCAACTCGTTGGTTGACGTGACCATTAAGTATGTAAAAAATAAATCCGGCGTAGCTGGAACGTAAGTACCTAAGTCTGCATCCCACAGATACAGCGCACCTTCCGCTGCGTAGCTTGGTACGGCAGTACGAAACCACGCCGTTTTTGGCTGGTTGGTTGTTGGTGCTACCGGAGAAGCTACGACATTGATTAGACCGGCGCGACCAAGCGCCAGCACCACAAAGTCAAGCCCCGGCATTTCGGCCTTTTCGACGCCACCGAAAATGTTGCGCCAAAGACCTACGAAGTCAGTTGATGGATCATAGGTCATGAATATCTTCCGCCGTGTACAGCGAGTTGAGCGCAACGATTACCAACGCACCAGAACCCTGAATGCCAAGCTGCAACACCGGATCACCGGGATTGGCAGTGACCGGGAACGGAATGATATATTCGTCAAAGATGCCGATAGCGATCAGCTGGTTCAGCATCATGTCGGTCCGAACCGGACCTTCGTCTGTTATGCCAAGCGGATATACGCCAGTATGCTGATCCGCAATGACGGTACCGGGACCGTCACCGTTTTCCGGCCAGCCGGTCCATAGCTTCGGTCCCCAGATTGTCGGCTGCATGCCGTAGTTATTGTAGCCCGCCCATTGCAGAAAATAATCACCGGGGACGCCAAGCGTGTTGTCGGGTGCGCTAGGTCCAAACCATTTCAAACTGTTGGTGTAAAGCGGCGGGATTATGTAGAGGTAGTGACCCCAATCATCCAGCCCGTTGATTTCCCGCTTTTCAAAAAACTGCCATGTCATTCTGTCGATGTACATGTCACCGACAACGCCAGCCTGCGGGACTGGCGGTCCATCACCACGCAGGATCGAACCGTATTGCTTCGCCATGGCGACGGTGGCGGACCGCGTTGTGTCAAATCCACTCATTCTGTTGACCCGCTGTCACCGGTACGCGACACCTGAAGGGCCATGGCAACGCCAGTCCCTTCAGAATTATTGACGTTGAGGATACGCATTCGCACAGACCCTGCGCGATGTGCGCGCAGCCCTCTCGCGACAACTTGATTTTGCCACTGATCGATAGGCCAGCATTCATCGTCGGTCTGACCGCCGATGGTTTTCATTTCCAGAAGAACATTTATTTCCGGTGCAGTCGGTATCTTCGTCACGATTGACGTTGCAGGGTCCACGAAAGCGATGGACGCGCGGCAAGCATTGACTGCAATCCAGTCGCCTTTGTTTACTGGCAGGAACGCGGTAGCAGCACCGATGAAGTCAGCATAGCACTCATCGTATTGCTGGTTGATACGCGGTCCACCCCCCGGACGGTAGAACATTCATTTACCCTTCCCCTTGGTAAATGCGTTGGTGCCACGCACCGGATGACCGCCGCCGCCGGTACCGTGGCTGGATTTTGCCAAGCGACGATTGCCACCGGAGATATCTGCGGTCCCGCCGGGGTACTTGCCCAACTTGCCTTTAGGCAATACGCCGCGTCCTTTCCAAGTGGTCTTGTTGGCGGTCGTACTGTCACCAGCACTATTGGCGAAAGCGTTGACGCTATTCTTAAATTTCGTCATTTCGATTTTCCCCTTGTCTTGGCTGGCTTTTTGGACGGTACCGCGTAGGCGAGTATAAGCGGCTGTCCGGGCCGGAACAAGCCAGAATGCTTCGCCAACAGGTAAGTGTCTACACTAGGTTGGGGTTTGGGCTTCACCTTTTTGACGCTGCTCATGGCGGGCTTCCCTTTCAGAATGTCTTGCAGCTTGCTCTACTTTTGCAGCAGCGACGTGCAGCATGCGCGAAACGAAACGCTTGCCGTCTTGGTCTGCCTTCTGTGACAGTTCTTCCAGCTTCGTTTTGATTTCTTCAAGGTTGTCCATCTAGTCCTCCTGTTATGCGACACGTATCATGACGATACTGCCGTTGCGGTAAAGCGCATTGATCGGCACGCCACCTGATGCTGCCGCTGCATCGTTCGTAAAATTTTGCAAACCTCTAAAGATTGAGATTATTCCGACGCGACCGGTGCCCGACTTGGTGCCGGTATTTAAGTTGATATCGCCACCATTGCCGGTACCGTTGCCGTTGCCAGCAGTTAAATTGATCTGACCGCCGTTGCCTTGAGTAGAGCCGCCGTTATTAGCAATCAGACTAGCTGGACCACCATTACCGCTGACGCCACCGACGCCACTAGAAATGGCGACAAAACCACCGTTGAAAGTACCGGCACCGTTACCGGCATTCACTGTGATGCCGCCGCCTTGACCACTTACAGCAGTAGTTCCTGCTGACAAGTTGAGACTGCCACCAAGACCGTTTTGTGTGCTGCCTGCTTGAAGATTAAGAGCACCACCCGTACCAGTGCCGGTCCCGCTAGGACCGGCATTGATAGTGACGCTGCCGCCATATCCGTTACCTTGGGCAGCACCACCGTTTATATTAAAAAGACCGCCGCTACCGTTGCCGCCAACACTGGCATCCCCTGATTTAATAGTAGTAGCACCGCCTGATGCGTCACCCGCACCCAAGCCAGCTAGAATTTCAATGTAGCCACCAGCACCGGCAGCGTTAAACGATCTACCGGCACGCATGCTTAAATAGCCACCAACACCAGACGTGTTACCGCTACCGCCAGCCAGTATGTCGATGCCGCCACCAGCACCGGCAGCGCGAGCATCACCAGCGATAATTGAAATGGGACCGCCGGGACCGGATACGAAACCACCGTCACCACAAATCAAATCGATAGGACCACCGCGACCAACGTCACCAGCAGAACCAGTGATAAGGTCGATGCCGCCACCAAAACAATCGAAACCGTTGTAGTTGGTACCCTCGCCGTAACCAGACGTGATGCGAACGCGACCGCCAAAACCTAAACCGTCAGCACTGCCTGCTTCAATCGTAACCGGACCGCCTTGACCTTTGGTTGATCCGCCATCCACACCGCCAATCCAGACTTCGCCACCGTTACCCTCAACGTCTGCGAAACCTCCCGACATGCCAACGTTGCCACCGCTGCCGATCCCGAAAGCGTCACCTCCCTGCATCCAAACGCCACCACCGCTAGCATTTTGCGTGGCGTCACCTCCATAAACATTTACTGCACCACCACTACCAGTACCGGCACCCTCGCCAGCATAGATATTAACGCGACCGCCATAACCTTGAGTGCGTGCTTTACCAGCCTGTACCTGAGCTAGCCCACCGTCGCCGGAAGTGAAACCACCTTTACCACCACCAAGAAATGCAGGACCGCCAGCCCCAACTCCGTCAGCATCGCCTGCAATAAAGTCTGATGAACCGCCAGCACCGTTACCTTGAGCACTGCCAGCCTGAATATAGACGATGCCACCGTTACCGCTTACTTCGCCACCACCGCCAGCCCAAACGCTAAAGCCGCCACCATTGCCGTGTTGAGCCGCATAGCCAGTGTAAATATCTACAGCACCGCCGCTGAGAAAAAGAGTATCGTCGGTACTATCACCGGCCATTATCTGGACAAAGCCACCGTTACCGCTAGGGGGAGAACTGGCAGAAATAGTAACGTCGCTGCCGCCTGTAGTGTCATCAATCCCCGCATCAAGATGAATGTCGTTTGGTGCTGTGGCTTCGTCCAGATAAACAGTTGTCATCACACATTCCCCGCTGTCGTAAGCTTGTCTTCAATCGCGTTGATGATCTGAATTTCATCAGCGTTGACCAACCACAAATCTTCAATCGGTGGCGCTTCAGCCCGGCTGCCAATCAAAAATCTTGGCGTAGCTGACGCTGGCGACACACCAAGAAGAACTTTTCCTATGACTGTCATGACACTGACAACACGCCAGCGTTAAGCCACAGCGCACCGGATACGCCGGGATTGGAAGTTGGCAGCTTCGTTTTATCGAGAATGATTAGACCGTTGCGACTACCACCAAAACCAGTACCGGGGTTTAGTTTGATATCGCCGCCTTTGCCAACGTTGCCGGTGAAGCTTTGGCAAGAACCGCCGTTGATATTTACAGTGCCGCCATCGCCTAGCGTTCGCGCATTGCCGCCAGTAAGATTAATGGCACCGCCATTGCCGCTGGTGCCGCCACCAAGACCGCCAAGAACACTGAAGGGACCGCCGTTGCCAACGCTGCCAGCATCGCCAGTGTAGAAATCAACGGGACCACCACCAAGACCGCCGCTGCCGCAGTCAAAGATGATTGGTCCGCCTACATAGCCAAGACCGCTGTTCCCCGTGTAGACGGAGAACTCGCCAGCCTTGCTGCCTGCTGGACCGCTAGTATAACCGTAGCCAGTTGTAATGGTGACTTCGCCACCGGGAGAATTGGCACCGGCCTGACCGGCACTGCCTGCATTCAGATTGATCGAACCGCCGCCGACATACGACCATACAGTGTCATTCCATCCGCCTGTGCCGCAGTCTACTTCGAAAGAGCCACCAACACCTCTTTCGTCAGCATCGCCGCAAAAAACATGAAAGTGACCGCCATTAGCGGGACCGCCGCCAGAGCCAATACCGGCACCGTCTGAAAGATCAAACCTTGCGGTGCTGCCAGCACCTGAGTTATTGGCGCGACCGCCAAAAAATCGGAATTGACCCGCGTTGCCGCTAACTTCTCCACCCCATCCACTTTGAAAATCAATGCTGCCGCCGCTGCCAACATCACCGGCATCAGCACACGTCACACCAAAATTACCACCGCTACCTGTTCCCGCGCCATATCCAGTATTGATGTAAAAAGAACCGCCTGAACCGTTGCCGTAAGCACTGCCGCATGTAAAATACACGGGACCGCCGCTACCAGAAACGGCACCGCCGTCACCGCATTGAACACCGAACGAACCACCGTTACCCGCACCAACGTCCCAATCTGCATATCCGGTATCGATGTTAACACTTCCACCGCTGCCTAGCGTACCGACAGCATCGCCAGCTGTGATGCCGATAGAACCCGCATTGGCGTTAGTGCCTGCTCCAGCTTGGATGCTGACGCTGCTACCGGTTGAGGTGTCATCGATCCCTGCGGTCAGGTTAATCTCATCCGGCGACGTAGCTTCGTTCAGATATACGAGTGCCATTACGTATTCCCCGCTGTCGTCATGTCGATTTCATCGGTGTTGATGATTTGGATTTCATCAGCGTTGATAAGAAACAATCCACCCGGTTCTACTGGCGGCGGG
>Ga0068870_10000294_pt1 | contig 18487 bp, 16 predicted proteins | sample KBSMisM62_FD_66599 | JGI IMG/M metagenome (GOLD analysis project Ga0068870, IMG submission 66599) | Miscanthus rhizosphere microbial communities from Kellogg Biological Station, Michigan, USA - KBS Miscanthus M6-2 | ecosystem: Host-associated > Plants > Roots > Rhizosphere > Soil ...
GAGATGTGCCTGCGGATGAACGGCCTCGGACGGACTCGACTGGTCGCTGACCCTTTTCTGGGTCTCGGTTCCACCGCCGTTGCGTGCGCCCAGCTCGGCCTCAGCTTCGTCGGCATCGAGATGGATGAAGGGTACCTGGACGAGGCGATTGAACGTACGCGAGCCGCGCTGAATCCGTCCCTCCCCTTCGCGCAGAGCGATCGCCGCAAGTAGATTTACGGACTCATGGACCTGCGGCAGCTGGAAATCATCCGCGCCATCGCTGAAACGGGCTCGTTCACGGCGGCCGGCGAAAAACTCCACGTCTCGCAATCCGCGATCAGCCGCCAGATCCTCATCCTCGAAGACGAGCTGGGAGAGCCGGTCTTTCATCGCATCGGCCGCCGCATCCGTATCACGGCGGCAGGCGAATCACTCCTGCAGTTGAGCCATCGCGTCTTTCGCGACTTGCAGGACACGGTGTCGGCCATCAGCGATACTCGCGAAGCGTTGCGCGGATCGATCGGCCTGGTCGGTGGGATGACGGTCTGCCTCTACGTCTTCCCCCGCCTCCTGGCGGAAGTGCGACGAATCCATCCCAGCCTCGACATGCGCGTCACGGTTGGCAGCACCCAGCGATCGATCGAGATGCTTCGGACGGGCGGCGGCGATCTCGGATTGCTCACGCTGCCCATTGAAGCGTCCGACCTCGTGTCTGTCCCACTGCTTCAAGAAGAACTGCTGCTCGTGACCTACCCCAGCCACCCGCTGGCGGCGCAGAAGCAGATTGTCCCGGCCGATCTCGAGAAGCAACCTTTCGTGCTGTTCGAAACAGGATCCATCACTCGCCGCATCGTCGAGGAGTTTTTCGGACGCGAGCGGATTTCACCGCCCGTCATCATGGAAACCGAAAACGTGGAAATCATCAAAGCGATGGTCCGCAGCGGCCTCGGCATCAGCATCATCCCGTGGCAGGCGGCGGCGGCCGATGTCAGCACCCGTCAACTGTTCTGCAGCCGGATCGCCGGAGTGTCGCTCGAGCGGCAAACGGGATGGCTGTATCCGAAGATGGGCCGGCTGCCCCGTGCGGTGACTGAAGTGATGCGTGTGTTCGACACCATGCGACCACAGCTCGATTCGCTGGTGCGGCCGCCGAAGATGGCGTGAGTAGCGGCGAGTCTTCAGACTCGCCGTCAAACTCGCGAACGGATCAAGGCGGGTCGAAGACCCGCCTGTACAAGATTGTAACGACGGCGCTAGCGCTGATCGGCGGGCGGCAATGGCCGCAGCGTGTATTCGCCGCGCGACCACACGCTCAGGTTGGCTCTGGTCGTCTTGATCTCGACCTTCCGCCGCCGCTTGAGCGGATCGGGGTTCGACGAGTAGTACCCGAGCACGTAGTAGTCGCTGGTCTCGTTGTCGATCCGCTTCAGCGCCTTGTCGAAGTCGTTCTGGTTGACGACGGCGATGCCGCCTGTTTCCTCGGCGAGCACTCGCAGGCTGTCCTGCGTATCGCGAACGTACGCGTTCCATTCCTGCGTCGGCACCTCATCGTCCAGGTCCTGACCGGCAACCAGTCCGCGCGGGTCGATTGTGTACATCGTCGCGTTGGCGCGATTGGCCGCGCGTGTCAACTCGGCCAGCTCTCGAACGAGATCTGCTTCCGCGAGCATCTGCGAGCTCTGTTGATTGCGAACGAAGGGATCCGTCATGAGCTGATCGACAGCGGACTGGCCCGACCCCGTCCCGTCGCCGCTGCTGTCGGTGAGCCCCATGCGTCGCGCCTGCTCTTCAAGGCGTGACTGCTCGAATGGGTTGAAGTCGTATCCGCTGCTAATGTAGATGACGGCCTTGCGCCGATTCTGCAGCTTCTCCAGGTTCTTCATCAGATCGTACGCCGTCGAAAACGCGACGTGCGCGCGATGTCGCAACTCTGTCGGCCCCTGCGAGCTCTGCATGCCTTCGATGATTTCCTTGGCCTTCAGTCCACCGCCGGTGACTTTGGAAATCAGTGAATCGAGGACCTGACGGTCGTAGGTCAATTGTTCGGAGATCGACGAGTAACCGGTGGTCACGACGCCGAACATGTCGCCCTCGTGAATCAACAGCTTGAGCATCTTCTTGATCAGCTCGCGTGTGCGGGGCGTGCTCCGGAAGTCGAGGTGCAGATCGTCGATGAAGATGAGAAACACACGGCCGGCCGCGTCGTTGGTCGGCCGGTTCGTCGGCAGGATGATGCCTTCCTGTACCGGAGCGGGCGGTGGTGTCAGTTGGTTATAGACACGGCCGCCGTGCGTCAAGACCAACGAGATGAGCTCCTGCTTGACGCCGTCTTCGTAAATCTCGAATTCCTCGGGCTTGAGATCAGCCACGAACTGGTCATTCCGCTGGTCGCGAACGATCACATCGCTCGTGACGAGATCGACGCTCAGACGGAAGGTGGGTTGCCCACCCGGTGTCTGGGGCGCCTGTGCGGGTGGCGGGGCGGCTGGCGCGGGTGCAGGAGCCTGAGCCCTGACCACGGACGCTCGATTCCCCGTCGTCGCAATCACTGCGAACACGCCGACGATCAAGAACTTAGCGAGATTTCGCATACGCCAAAGTATACTCCGCCGCGCTTTATTTGACGACGCGGCTGAGTATTCGGCCGGTGTACTCTGTCACCAATGCGAATTGCACTGAGCGCCGACCACGCGGGCTTTGATCTGAAACAGCAGGTAGGCGCGCATCTGACGCGCAACGGCCACGAGGTCATCGATCTGGGAACACATTCGACCGCGCCTGTCGATTATCCCGACTCGGCTGAGGCGGTGGCTCAGGCGATGTTCGAGGGGCAGGCCGAACGCGGCATCATCGTCTGCGGCAGCGGGGCGGGCGTGTCGATTGCGGCCAACAAGTTTCCGAGCATACGAGCCGCCGTCTGTCACGACACCTACACCGCGCATCAGGCGGTCGAGCACGACGATATGAACGTGCTGTGTATCGGCGCGCGCGTCATTGGATCGGCGCTGGCGTGCGAAATCGTCGATGCCTTCCTCAACGCCCGCTTTTCGCGCGAAGAGCGTCACCAGCGTCGCCTCAATAAGATTCTCGCGATCGAAAACCGATTCGTCGTTCGCTCGTAGAGTCGACGCGAACCATGTCTGATGTGCGGAATCATCGAATCGACGACGACCTGGATCGGCTCGTCTCCGAGCTGCACCAGATTGCGCCTATTCGATCCGCGCCAATCACCAGCGACACACCAGAGCTCGCAGAGTGGCTTCGTCAGGTTCGCGACCAGGATGGGAGCGATCTGCTGCTGGTCGCCGGTCTGCCGCCACTCGCCCGCATCAAGGGGCAGGTCTCGCGACTTCGCGGAGAGCCGTTGAGCGGAGACGATATCGAAGCTGCGGTCTCACCGATTGTGCCGACGCGCCTGAAAGAGCGATATCGCGACGGTGAAGCCGTCGATCTCGCGTTCACCCTCAAAGGACTCGGCCGCTTTCGCATGAACCTGCATCGCGAGCGCGGGCATCAGGCGGCAGCGATTCGGGCGTTGCCGACGCGCGTGCCACGCCTGTCCGAATTGCACTTCTCACACGATGTCTCGCTGCTCGCGGAGCTGCCGCGCGGCCTGGTACTCGTCTGCGGGCCCACTGGCTCCGGTAAAACCACGACGCTCGCAGCGCTCATCGCGGAGATCAACACCAAGCATTCGCGGCACATCGTTACGGTGGAAGATCCGATCGAGTACGAGCACGGTCATGGCCGAAGCGTGATCGAACAGGTCGAGATCGGCATGGACTCGCCTGACTTTCCGACCGCCCTCCGGGCCGCCATGCGACAGGCTCCCGATGTCATCGTGGTCGGGGAGATGCGCGATCCAGAGACGATGCGGATTGCGCTCGCGGCGGCGGAAACGGGCCATCTCGTGCTGGCGACTGTCCATGCGACCGATGCGGCCGCCGCCGTCTCCCGTATCGCCGACGCATTCCCGGTGGAGCGACAGAACGCCGTGCGCCAGGAAATGGCCATGGCGCTCGCCGCCGTGCTCACGCAGTCGCTACTCCAGACGAAAACGCGAAGCCTGGTTCCCGTCGCGGAGCTGCTGCTGGTCAGCTATGGCGCCAGGCAGCACATTCGCAAGAATGCGCTCCAGCATTTGAACCAGGAGATCACGATTACGCGAAAAGCGGGCTCCTTCACCCTGGAGGAGTCGCTCGCCAAACTGGTGCTCGGTGGCGTGCTCGATCGAGCGGACGCGATGTTGCGGGCTGCTCACCCCGAGGAGCTCGAATCACTCCTCCGAGGCGTGATGGGGTCCGGCTAAAGCCGGACACTACATTCGTCTACGATCCGTTCTAGGTCTTCATCGATCGTCTTGCCGCTCGCGTCACGAGCGTCGTGGCAATGATTGTCGCCACGAGTCCAATCACGAGCAGCGAGTAGTACGCCGGACCGTGCGGTGGCGCCACGCCGGCCGCCAACTTGGCCACGTCACCGGCGACCTTTCCGTAATACACGTACATGACAATCGCCGGCAGCATGCCGACCGACGCTGCCAGGAACTGGCGATAGCGCACGCCGCTCAGCGCGAGCGCGTAGTTCAACAGCACGAACGGCACGACTGGCGAGAGCCGGAGCAGGAACATCACCCAGGTACCCTGACCAACAACGGCCGCACGCACTGCCGCCACCCGCGGATCGCGGTCCATCCAGCGCAAGAGCCTCGAGTGAGCCAGCGGCGAGGCAATCGCGAACACCGCCGATGACCCCAGCACAGCGCCCACGAAGACGAGCAGCGTTCCGCGCAAAAGGCCAAAGACGGCACCAGCCGCGACCGTCAGGAGAAATGCCGGAGCGAGTGTCACCGAAGCCAGGACGTAGGCCAGGATGAACAACACGGGTGCCCATGGCCCCAGTTCGGCCAGAGCGAGCACGACTCTTTCGATTACGTGGCTCAAGTCTCGGGTTGTGTCGGGCCAGCGGGTGAAGGGCGCGCGTCACCGGAACGACGACGTCCGCGGCGACGGCGTCGGGAGAACACGCGTGACAGCCGCTCGAGCGCTTCGGAAGCCTGCTGTAATCCCGCGGCAATCTGGTCCGCGTCCGTCCACGTCGCGGGGTTGAGGCGTTCGGTCAGCGCGTACAACGCTTCCTGTCGTGCAGGATCGGATGTCCGCTTCGGAATGCGTTCGCGAATGGTTGCGTACCAGCGGCCGAGAAACGCAATCTGATCGTCGGGGCTGGCGCCTTCGATGGCTGAAGGCACCGCTTGTGGTGCTGAAGCAGGCGCCGGTGCCACCGCAACTGAAGCGGTCGGTGACGCCGGCGCCTCGGGAGCGGCGGGAAAAATGCTCTCCTCCTGCTTCGACGGCTTTCGCCGCCGCGGCTCCGCCGACATCTCGATGTGCTGCTGGTGCTCGCGAACGTCTTTCCAGTCGAAGGCGATGTCCGGGTGGCGCGCTTCGATCTCGCGCCGGATTTCAGGTTCGAGCGCCTCGCGCCCTACTCGCACGCTGCCAGGGGATCGAAAGACGTACAGGATCCGCGATCGTTGCCGATGTCCCTCGCGATAGAGGTGCATCAAGTACGTGGTCTCGTATCCACGCTTGTCACGGATGACGCGCAAGAACGGCACAGCGCTCTACTTGCGCTTCTGAGGCCTGGACGAAGCGGACTGTCTCGCAGCCGGCCTCTTCGTCGCCCTGCGGCCTTCGGCCGTCTTCTTCTTCGCGGCGACGACGCGAGGTTTTGCCGCGCTGGTACCTGTCGCTCGCCGCGGCGGGCGGGCGGCAGCGGCCCGCGCGACCTTCGGCCGCGCGGGGGCGGCAACCGGAGCAGCGGCCGGCCTGGGCGGAACAGGCTCGCGAGGCCGCTCGGGACCCTGCGTGCGGGAAACCAGCGTGAAGCGGATCTGCTCGCCGATCGAGTGGTAGGCCCACATTTCGGCAGCCTGGATCTGGAGGTCCGAGCACAGACGGCGCGCGCTATCGACTCCAGCGGCCGGCACGTACAAGTGAAACGGCACTCGCAGCTTGGCAAACGTGGCCCACTGCGACATGGCCTCGAGATTGTTCAGCGATTCCGCAGTCTCAACCTCAACCACACCCAACAGCTTCTTGGTCCGTTCGCCAGACTGAAGCACAAGATCCGGGTACCAGGGAGACGTGGGAGGTCCCACCGGCGCCGTCTGCTCATTGCCGGGGTTGATCGCGACGTCGAATTTTCTCTTGTACTTTGCCTGAAGCAGGCGGATCACCCGATCGTGCTCGAGCTGCTCGCGCACAGGGCGCACGAGGATGGGGCTCAACAAAACCTCCGACGCGGGGTGTACACGCAACGGCCTTCGCCGCCGGAACGTGCAGGTACGGGAAGACCCAGGGGCCGGCTCATGCCGACAGAAGCGCCAGAATATAGCACGAAAGCCACAGCTGCCCAAACCATTAGGTCTCTCGCCCTGCTCGCGCAACTTGACGCATCTCACTTCGAGCACGACAATGAGCCAGTGTCGGCGAGCTCCCCCAACGCACGTGTCCTGATCGTGGACGACGACGTTAGCGTTACAGAACTATTTGCGCGGATGTTGCGTCTCGAGGGTTTCGAAGTGTGGGCCGCCCATTCCGCAGACGAGGGTCTCAGCCTCGCGCAGACGCATCGCCCGCATGCAATCATTCTCGATTTGCGGATGCCGCTGACGAGCGGCGTGCAGGTGCTCCGGTCGTTGCGAGCGATCCCGGGGATGCAGCACACGCCCGTAACCATCGTCACGGGGGACTACTATCTCGCCGAGTCGCAGACCAACGAGATTCAGTCCCTTGGCGCCGACGTCCGATTCAAGCCGCTCTGGCTCGATGAGCTCGTGACGCTGGCGCGTGACATGCTCCATACTCCGGTTCGAGACTGACACGCCTCAACACCAGGCACCCCGGAATCGATTCGTGACCCCTTCCCGCTTTTTGAAGGCTTGCCGCCGCGAGCACGTCGATGTCACGCCGGTCTGGTTCATGCGACAGGCGGGGCGGTACATGCAGGAGTACCGGACGCTGCGTTCGCAGTATTCGCTGCTCGAGATCTGTCGCACGCCCGACCTGGCTACTGAAGTCACCCTGCAACCGATTCGACGTCTCGAAGTCGACGCCGCCATCCTCTTTTCGGACCTTCTCCTGCCGCTGGCGCCGATGGGACTTCCCTTCGACTTCGTGAAAGGCGAAGGACCGCAGATCGAGCGTCCCATTGATGGTCCAGCTGATATCGAACGGCTCCGGGTGTTCGAGCCGCGACAGGCTCTCGGCTACGTCCTCGACGCGATACGGCAGATCCAGAAGGAACTGAATCAGCGTGTGCCGCTGATTGGGTTTGCAGGGGCGCCCTTCACGCTCGCCTCGTACGCGATCGAGGGTGGGCACTCCAACAACTTCGCGAAAACCAAATCACTCATGTACGGCCACCCTGAGGACTGGCACCGTCTCTGCGAGAAGCTGTCTCGCGTGGTGGCAGACTTCCTCGTCGCCCAGATCGACGCCGGCGTCGACGTCGTCCAGGTGTTCGATTCATGGGTGGGCGCGCTGGACGCAACCGACTACCGCGAATTCGCTCTGCCACACACGCGTGCGATCTTCGACGCGATCGGCACGCGCGTGCCGACGATCCACTTCGGCACCGGGACATCGACGATCCTTGAAGAGCTGCGCGATGCCGGGGGAGATGTGATCGGAGTGGATTGGCGCATTCCGATCGATGAGGCCTGGGAAAGGATCGGCACCACGCACGCGGTTCAAGGGAACCTCGACCCGACCCTCCTCCTGGGACCACCCGCACGGATGCTCCAGCAAACCGATGCCGTGCTGCGCCGCATCGGCGGACGCCCTGGCCACATCTTCAATCTCGGACATGGCATCCTTCCGTCGACACCGGTGGAACACGTGCAGATGCTTGCCCATTACGTCCACACCGCTTCGCGGCGGTTGCGCTGACCGCGGCGCCCGACATGACCGGCGGAGTCGCCAGCGACACGGTCTTCGACGTTGTAATCATTGGCGGAGGGATCGCCGGACTGGCCGCCGCCTTCGAACTGCGGGGACGCGGGCTCTCCGTCCGCGTGCTCGAGCGCGCCGCGCGTCCGGGTGGCGTGATCGTGACGGAACAATTCGACGGCTGGACAATCGACAGTGGTCCAGACTCGCTGCTGGTCCAGAAACCGGCCGCCGTCACGTTGTGCCGTGAGCTTGGGATCGCCGATCGCCTCGTTCCAACCCTCATGCCTCGAACAGCGTTCGTGCTGCGCGAGGGGCAGCTGCACGCGATCGCAGAAGGCTCGTTCCTGGGGTTTCCCATTACGTTCGGCGCGCTCGCACGCTCGCGCCTCTTCTCGCTCGCCGGCAAGGCCCGGATGGCTGGTGAGGTTCTGACACCGCGTCGAACCTCCGACGAGGACGAGTCGATCGCGGCTTTCGTCGGCCGGAGGTTCGGCCGCGAGGCGGTCGACTATCTTGCCGATCCGCTGCTGGCAGGCATTCATGCCGGCGATGTCGATCGGTTGTCCATTGGCGCGCTCTTTCCGCGTCTCGTCGATGCGGAACGTCGCTCGGGCAGCGTCATCCGGGCGCTTCGTGCGTTGCACGTCCGCCCTTCGCCACAAGGGGCGTTCGTGTCGCTGCCGGGCGGAACGGGTGAACTGGCCGACACACTCGCGCGCGCGCTTGCGCCTGGAACCGTAATCACGGACGCACGGGTTACGGGGCTGTCTCGGTCAGCGACATACGCGATTGATTCCACCGCAGGTCGCGTTCGCGCGAGAAGCATCGTGCTGGCTGTACCGGCCTACGTTACCGGGTCGTTGCTGCGCCCGATTGATTCGGCGCTGGCGGATTTGTGCGAGGCTGTTCCCTATGCCTCGACGGCGACCGTCGCCTTTGGATACCGCCGCGACCAGGTCTCGCATCCGTTGCGAGGAACAGGCTTCGTCGTTCCCCGCACCGAAGGTCTGGCGCTGCTGGCCGGCACGTGGGTCTCATCCAAGTGGCCGGGCCGCGCGCCGAACGGGCATGTGCTGTTGCGCGGATATCTCGGTGGCGGCCGCGACCCGCATCGGCTCGAAGCCGCGGATCAGGAGTTGCTGGACGCGGCGCAGAAGGAGCTGGCCGAGCTTCTCGGCATTTCCGGCGCTCCGCTATTCACGCGGCTGTATCGCTGGACACGCCAGAGTCCGCAGTACGAAGTCGGGCACCTACAGCGCGTCGCCGACATCGAACGTCTTCTGACAGCGCTGCCTGGGCTTTTTGTGACCGGTAGCGGCTTCAGGGCCATCGGGATCCCTGACTGCATTAGTGATGGACGCGCCACGGCGATACGAGCCGCTGATTACGTGGCTTCGCATCGGACCGATCCGTTAACTCCCAACTCCCAACTTCCAACTCTCAACAGGCATGTACCGTAGAATTCGCAACCGCGTGACACCGGCCGGCCGTTGAAAGATGTCAATGCAGCCTGGGAATTGACTATTGGGAGTTGGAGATCGGGAGTTGGGAGTTTGAAACCTGTCCATATCATCGGCGTTCCTCTCGACCTTGGCGCCGGACGCCGCGGCGTCGACATGGGCCCGTCCGCATTCCGGATTGCGGGTCTGAGCAGCCGCCTCGGAGAACTCGGACGGGTCGTCGTCGACCAGGGCGACGTGCCGGCACCGATTCAGGAGACACAGCACAAGGCCGACGAACGCAAGAAGTACATTCACGAGATCGCGCGCGTGTGCCGGACGCTGTACAAGGCAGTGACCGATTCGCTCGAGGCAGGCGCGTTACCTGTCGTGCTCGGCGGCGATCACAGCCTCGCGGCCGGCTCGGTCGCTGCGACTGCCAACTGGGTAACCGGCATCTCGTCCTATCCGATGGGGCTCATCTGGGTCGACGCGCACGGTGATATGAACACGCCAGAGACGACGACCAGCGGGAACGTGCATGGCATGCCGCTGGCGGCGCTGCTCGGTCAGGAGCCGGCCGAGCTCGCCGCGATCGGGTCGACGCCGTCAGTGCTTCCCGAGCACACCGTGCTCGTCGGGATTCGGAACCTCGACGAACGTGAGAAGGAGCGGATTCGCGCGGCGGGCGTACATGTGTTCACGATGAAAGACATCGATCGTCACGGCATCGCCGTCGTCGCCGAGCGCGCCATCGCGCTCGCATCGAAGGGCACCGGCGGAATCCATGTGTCGTTCGATATGGATGCCTGTGACCCGACGTTCGCCCCGGGCGTCGGCACGCCTGTGCGTGGTGGGCTCGATTACCGCGAGGCGCACATGGTGATGGAGCTCGTTGCCGATTCGCAGCAGCTCGTCGCGTTGGACCTGGTCGAGGTCAACCCGACGCTCGATCTGCGCAACGCCACGGCGGAATTCGGCGTGGAGCTTGCGCTGTCCGCGCTGGGGAAGCGAATTCTGTAGAGGAACCAGGCGGGTCTATTTCGCAAGTAGCTTCTCCATCTCGTCCATCACCTCGTTCATCCGCTTGATCGTCAGGTCGAGCGGTTCGTCGGTTGTCATGTCGACGCCGGCGTTCTTCAGCAGATCGATCGGGTACTTCGATCCACCTGCCGCGAGAAAGGTGAGGTAACGCTGCGTCGCGTCCTGGTCGCCTGCCAGCACCTTGGCAGACAGCGCTTCCGCAGCGGTGAACGAAGTGGCGTACTGAAAGACGTAAAAGTCGCGATAGAAGTGTGGAATGAAGCTCCACTCGTGGGCGATGTAGTCGTCGACGATCGCGACCTTCTGCTCATGGCCGTAATACTTGCGCGTGATATCCAGATACAACCTGGCGAGGGCGTCGCCGGTGATCGGCTCGCCGCGCTCCCCCATTTCGTGCATGCGCAACTCGAACTCGGCGAATTGAGTCTGGCGGAAGACGGTCGCCTTGATGCCTTCGAGGTAGTTGCCCAGCAACGACAGCCGCGTCGGCGTGTCCTTGATGCGCTTCAACATGTCGTCGATGAGGAGCGCTTCGTTGAAGGTCGACGCGACCTCCGCGACGAAGGTCGGGTACCCCGCCGTCGCATACGGCTGCGTCTTATTCGAGTAGTAGCTCTGCATCGTGTGACCGAGCTCGTGGGCCAACGTGCTGACATCGTTGTACTGTCCGAGATAGTTGAGGAGCATGTACGGATGCACGTCATAGGCGCCGCCGTTCGAATACGCGCCCGCGACCTTGCCTTCGGTCGGATACCAGTCGATCCAGCGCTCCTTGAAACCCTTGCGCAGCACGTCGGTGTAGTCCTTGCCGAGCGGCGCCATGGCGCCGATCACGTTCTCCTGCGCTTCCTCGGGCGTGTAGCGCAAATCCACCGACGCGACCAGCGGTGCGTAGAGATCGTAGTAATGCAGGTCGTCGGTCAGCCCCATCATCCGCTTGCGCAGTTTCAGGTAGCGATGAAACGTGGGTAGATGACGATTCACGCCGTCCACCAACCGCGTGTAGACGGTGACCGGAATGTTGGGGCCGTTCAGCGCCGCTTCCAGATTCGACGCATACTTTCGCGACCGCGAATAGAACAGCGCCTTCTGCACGTTGGAGTTCATCGTCATCCCCAGCGTGCGACCGAATGAACCGAGCGCGCTGAAGAACGCCGACATCGCTGCCTGTCTGTCGGTTCGGTTCGGCGAGGTGCGCAGCTCGCTGTATCCGGCCTGATCGACTTTGACGCTCTTTCCGTCGGCCAGCGTGATGGTGGGATAGGGGAAGTCGGCATTCGCCAGGATCGTGTAGATGTTGTTCGGGGACGCCGCCAGCGGCGCGGCATCGGCCAGGATCTTCTCTTCCGAATCCGATAGCGTGTGCGCCGCGCGGCGGATGACATCCCTGACGTAGAAGACGTGCGATGAGAGCCGCGGCTCCGTTGCCAGAGCCTTCTCGGTCGCGCCACTCCCCATCTTCACAATCTCGGGTTCGAACGACGCTTCGGCGCCGAACCTGGCGTACAGCTGCTGCATCTCCTGCTGCTTGCCCTGGGCGGTGGAGTCCCGTGTGTCTTCGTCCGAAAGCATGCTGGCGTAGACATAGAGCCGGGAGAGCTCCTTATCCAGCCGCGACACCATCTCCAGCGCGTCGGCCAGTGTGGCCGGCGAGGATGCGAGCTTGCCTCGGAACTCGCTGAGACGCGGGATTTCCGCCGTAATCTTCTCCTTCTGCTCCCGCCAGACCGCCTGGCTGGCATATATGTCCGTCAAGTTCCACTTGTAGGCGTCCGCGACCTTCGCGCGGTCTCTATCTTGCGTCGTCACCAATACCGTCATGCTGACCATCGCTCCTGCAACGATCCCGATCGTGCGCGTAGGGCCCATCTGCCTCAGGTTACCGGCAGCGCTACGCGCTAGTCTATAGGCCAGCCCAACATGCCCAAACGTCCCGTGCACGAGACATGGCCCGAGCTCGACGATGATGCTTTGCTCGATGTGCGAATGGCGGATCTGCCCCTGGTCATCGAGGGCACGCTGGCGCACCGGATTGAGCTCCTCCGGGAAGAGCTTCGGGCGCGAGGGTTGAACTTCCCCCTTCATTTCTATCTGTCTGACGAGTGGTTCACGGCCGATGGCGCCACGACGATCGCCATCCCTTTCTATCTGGCCCACCCGCGGCTCGAAAAGCTCGAGGAGGCGCAGATGCTCGAAGTCGAAGGCGGCGAACACGAGTGGTGCATGAGGATTCTTCGGCACGAAGCCGGCCACGTCATCGACAACGCCTACCGCCTCCGTCGACGAAGCAAGCGACGCGAGGTCTTCGGCTCGCCTTCGAAACCGTATCCAGAGTTCTACACGCCGAAGCCGTACAGCAAGAGCTTCGTGCTGCATCTGGACTCGTGGTACGCGCAGAGCCACCCTGACGAAGACTTCGCCGAGACGTTCGCCGTCTGGCTGACGCCGAACAGCGAGTGGCGGCATCGCTACGCCGGATGGAAGGCGCTTCCCAAGCTCGAATACATCGATGCGTTGATGGGGGCGCTCCGGGACCGTCCGGCGCCAGTCGACAACTCTCATGAGGTCGATGCACTGCCCAATCTCCGCATTACGTTGCGCCAGCATTACCGCAACAAACGACGCTACTACGGCGTCGACTACCCCAATTTTTACGATCGCGATCTGCGGCGCCTTTTCTCCGATGCGCCGGAGTTCATGGGGCAGATGACGGCAGCGCGGTTCATCTCGCGCATCAGGCGACAAGTCCGTCGCGTGGTGGCAGGATGGACGGGGATCTACCAGTACACGATCGATCAGGTCCTGGAGGAGATGATCGGACGCTCCCGGGAGCTGAAACTGCGCCTGGCCGTTCCGGAGGAACAGGCGCGCCAGGAGTTTACGGTGCTGCTTACGGTGCAGGCCATGAACTACCTGCACAGCGGCGGACATCGCTTGTTTCTTTGAACCGTGAAGAAACTTCGCATCCTCGCGCTCGTGCACGACCATCTGGTTCCACCCGAGGACACGACCGGTATCGACATCCTCGAGGCGGAATGGAAGATGGAGTACGACGTGATCGAGACACTTCGTGAGATCGGCTACGACGTGCGCGTGCTCGGTATCAATGACAACCTCGGCGGGATCCGGCCAACGGTGGGACTGTTCAAGCCGCACATCGTCTTCAATCTCATGGAGGCGTTTGCCGGCGTCACGACCTTCGATCAGAACGTGGTCAGCTATCTCGAGCTGCTCGGGCTGCCATACACCGGATGCAATCCGCGCGGCCTGATCCTGGCTCGCGACAAGGCGCTCTCGAAGAAGCTGCTCGCCTATCACCGCATTCGCGTCCCGGACTTCACTGTCGTTCGTCCAGGACGGAAGGTCGCGCTTCCCAAGCGCCTGACGTTCCCGCTCATCGTCAAATCGCTCTTCTTCGAGGCCTCGACGGGGATCTCGCAAGCCTCGGTGGTCGAGAATCACGAGCAACTCGCGCGACGGGCGACGTTCATTCACGAGAAACTAGGCACGGCGGCGATCGTCGAGCAGTTCATCGACGGTCGCGAGATCTACGTTGGCGTGATCGGCAATGAACGGCTCGACGTGCTGGCGCCGTGGGAGATGTCATTCGCGCAGATGCCCGACAACCGCTGGAAGATTGCCACGGAGCGGGTCAAGTGGAGCACGCAGTATCAGAAGAAGCACGGCATCATGACCGACCGGGCGCGACTCGATGCCGGCACGGTCGAGCGGATGCAGCGAATGGCGAAGCGCGCGTACCGGGCGCTCGACCTGAGCGGGTATGCCCGCATCGATATTCGGATGGATGAAGAACAACGGATTTACGTGCTCGAAGCCAATCCCAACCCGAACATGGCCTATGGCGAGGACTTCTCCGAATCGGCGGAGGCCCAGGGCATCTCGTACGAACGCCTGCTCGACAGGCTCATCGCCCTCGGCTTGCGGTGGAAGCCCGCCCGCACGGGGTGAAGCCGGGCACCATGTAGTCCAGCACGTCCAGCGGGGACTTTTTCGCAATTACCCGGAATATTTCCCACCCCTGTGACATCGTGGCGTTCTTGAGGCATCATTTGTTTGGGGCACAAACGGAGAGCCCTTTGCAGCACACCACCTCAACATGAACATGTCGCGCATCGGAATCGTCGCCCTTGCGTGGGCGGCGAGTGTAGTCCTGCTCTCAGCCCAGAAAATCCATCCTGCACTCATTCGGAACCATCCGGCCATCGGCTACGCGACCAGGCCGCTGTCGGACCCGATTACGCAGTTGAACGCCCGGCTGCAACGAGGCGAGGTCTCACTCGAGAAGCAGGGACCTTCCGGATATCTGACGTCGGTGCTGGCGGCGCTGAAGGTGCCAATCGATACGCAGGTCCTCGTCTTCTCCAAGACGAGTTTCCAGGCGCCGCGAATCAACCCGAACAATCCTCGCGCCATCTTCTTCAACGACACGGTCTCGGTCGGATGGGTACGCGGCGGGCCGGTGCTCGAAGTCGTTGCGCAAGATCCCCAGCAAGGCTCGATCTTCTACACACTCAGCCAATCGGAATCCGGGATACCACAGTTCGAACGTAATGACACCTGCGTGATGTGCCACGTCTCCGAGGCCACACAGAATGTCCCAGGCCTCTTCGTCGGCAGTATCTTCCCCAGTGTCGATGGCACGACGATGTACGGGCCGGCGTACACGACGGATCACCGGAGCCCATTCGAACTGCGATGGGGCGGATGGTACGTGACCGGCACGCACCAGGCAGATCGCCACATGGGGAACGCAGTCGCGACCGATCCGTCGGACCTCGGTGCCATGGTGAAACCCGAGACCGTTCACGTCACCAACCTGGATGGCCGGTTCGACATGAACGGATACTTGTCGCCGTACAGCGACGTCGTCGCGCTTCTGGTTCTCGAGCACCAGGCCCAGATGTTGAATTTGATTACGCGCGTGGGATGGGAATCGCGCGTGGGCGCCGAAGCGGAGCGCACGTTCAACGGGAGAGTTGAAGACCTCGTCGACTATCTCCTGTTCGTCGACGAGTCGCCGCTGCCTGGCCCGATCAGCGGACCCACCACATTCGCGCGCAGGTTCAGCGCGAGTGGGCCGCGAGACAGCAAAGGCCGGTCGTTGCGCGAACTGGATCTCGGCAAACGCCTGCTCAAGTATCCGTGCAGCTATCTGATCTATTCGGAGCCGTTCGACGCCCTTCCTGCGGCAGCAAAATCTGCTGTCTATCAACGCCTGTGGGACGTGCTCAATGGTCGCGTCACTGACGATCGTTATCGCTCGCTGAGCGCCTCCGACCGTACGGCCGTACTCGAGATTCTCAGGGACACCAAGAAGGACCTGCCTGATTACTGGGCGGCGACTTCTGGGTAGCTAGGTTGCTGGGTTGCTGGGTAGCTAGGTTGCTAGGTTTGCTGGGACTCAGGTGACCTCGCGACCTAGCTACCTAGTGACCCAGCTACCTAGTGACCCAGCTACCCAGCTACCTATAATCTTCCGCATGTCGTTGGAGCGGGGGGACCGTCTCGGGAAATACGAAATCGTCGCCAGTCTGGGTTCGGGCGGAATGGGCGAGGTGTACCGGGCCGTCGATCCACGGCTCGAGCGCCAGGTCGCTATCAAGGTCCTTCGTCCGCTGGCGTCGAATACCGAAGCACAGGCCCGCCTCTGGCGCGAAGCGCGCGCCGCCGCCAGCGTCAGCCATCCTGGCGTTTGTCAGATCTACGACGTCGGCGAATCGGACGAACGGCTCTTCATCGTGATGGAGCTGCTGACCGGTGAATCATTGGCTACGCGCTTGAAGGACGGCGCCATCAAGCCAGACGAAGCGGTCGCCACGACGCTCGGAATCCTCGGTGCTCTGTCGGTCCTGCACAGTCGCCAGATCGTGCACCGCGATTTGAAGCCATCGAATGTCTTCATGACCGACGGTGGTATCAAGCTGCTCGACTTCGGCCTTGCGCGGTCGAGCGAATCGTCCTCGGAACAGACACTGACCCAAACAGGGATGGTCTCCGGCACGCCGCGCTACATGGCGCCGGAGCAATGGGCCGAGGGAGCGCTTGATTCCCGCTCCGATCTGTTCGCCGCCGGCGCCATCCTCTTCGAGATGTTGTCTGGCCAGCCGGCGTTTCCTGGCAACGATCTCATGCAGGTGTATCACGCGATCATGTCGGGCCAACCGGCCGCACTGGCCGGATCAGCCTCGGTATCGGCGATCGACGGAGTGATCCATCGCGCACTCGAGAAGCGTCCCGAGGATCGCTATCAGACCGCCGATGCGATGGCGCAGGCACTGCGATCGGCGATGACGCTCTCGACTGACACCTCGACGGTCACGGTCAGGCCGACCACGCGTTTGATCGCCGTCCCATTTCGGATGCTCCGCCCGGATCCGGATGTGGACTTTCTCTCCTTTAGCTTGCCAGACGCGATCCTCAGTTCACTCGCGGGCATTCAATCGCTCGTCGTGCGCTCCACACTGGCCGGCGCCGGGTACACCAGCGACGAAGGCATCGATCTCAGGAAGATAGCCGCCGACGCCGGCGTGGATGCAGTCTTGTGCGGCACGCTGCTGCGCGCAGGCGGACAGGTTCGAGTGAACGCCCAGCTGCTCGAAGCTCCCTCCGGTACGATTCTCTGGTCCAAGACGATTCAGCTCGAGATGAAAGACATCTTCGACGTGCAGGACCAACTGGCACGAGCGATCGTCGAATCGCTGTCGATCCCACTGTCATCGGGCGATCAGCGGCGCCTGCGTCGCGACCTGCCTGCCAGTGCCCGCGCGTACGAGTTCTATTTGCGCGGCAATCAGCTCGCCTACGACATCTCGATGCTGCAGGTCGCCGGCGAGATGTATCAGTCGGCACTCGACGAAGATCCCGGCTTCGCACCGGCCTGGGCGAAGCTGGGACGCGTCCATCGCGTCCTTGCGAAGTACGGCGTTGAAGGGCGCGACGAGCATTTCCGCAAAGCCGACGAGGCGTTTCGGCGGGCGCTCGAGATCAACCCCGATCTCAGCATCGCTCACAACCTCTACACGAACTTCGAGATCGAATCGCTTGGACGCGCCAAGGAGGCGGTCGCCCGACTGCTTGGCCGCATGCGAGCGCAGGCGGCCGACCCCGAGCTCTTCGCAGGGCTCGTCGTCGCATGCCGTTTCTGTGGCCTGCTCGATGCCTCGCTGGCCGCCGATCGCCATGCCCGCCGACTCGATCCGGCGATACGAACGAGCGTGACGTACACCCACTTCATGCGCGGGGACTGGGAACGCGCCTTGACTGCTGACGCCGACGACTTGCGCTGGATCACGAACTGGACGCTGCCCATACTCGGGCGCACCGCCGAGGCGATCGCGTCATACCGCGCGAACGAGCAACGGTCGCTGCCTCCTACGATTCACCTGTGGTTGAGGGCCTCGCGTCAGATTCTCGAAGGCGATGGTGATGCGGCACTCGCCTCCATCCATCAGTTCAGTACCATGCACGCCTTCGACCCCGAAGGGGTTTACTTCATCGCGCGCGCGCTGGTGAAGCTCGGTCAGCCTACGCCAGCCCTCGACTTGCTGCAGCAGCACGTCGTGGAGGCCGGCTTCTTCTGCCACCAGGCCTTCGTGGTCGATCCGTGGCTGGATTCCGTGCGAGGTGAGCGGCGGTTCAACGCGATCGTCAGGCGGGCACAGGAACGATCGCAGGATGCCGAAGCGGAGTTCCGTCGCCTCGGCGGCGATCGGTTATTGGCGAGCGCGTAAGCCGGTCCTGTTTTTCGGACCCGGCTACCCCGGCGGGTCTAAAAATCACGACCCGCCCTACTTGCTTTCGCCCTTGCCCTTCACTGGCAGTGGCGGATCCGTCTTGCAGGCCGACGGCGCGAACTTCGATCCATCCGGCTCGAGTCGGAAATTCGTGCTCGTGTAGAACGTCCCGTTCAGATACTTCGCATCGTCGATCATCGTGATCACCTGAAGCCATACATCTCCGTTCGGGTGCGTGGGCAACCGATGAATGTACTCGGTGATCTGAGCCTGCTCGCTGTAGGGCACGCCATTCTTGCGGAGGTATCCC
>Ga0068870_10000307_pt1 | contig 18154 bp, 21 predicted proteins | sample KBSMisM62_FD_66599 | JGI IMG/M metagenome (GOLD analysis project Ga0068870, IMG submission 66599) | Miscanthus rhizosphere microbial communities from Kellogg Biological Station, Michigan, USA - KBS Miscanthus M6-2 | ecosystem: Host-associated > Plants > Roots > Rhizosphere > Soil ...
AGATAACAAAAGGAACAGGTGGAACGTCTGTTAAAACATTCGGATATAGAAATTATTGCCAAGATAAAGGATATGACCATATAACAGAAAAAGCGGCAAACCCTGAACGAACTATCTTCAGATCAAACGATGAAGGTTCTTATTCTCGCTATTTTTCGCTAGATAGTTGGGCTAAAACATTTCCTTTTCTTATCGTTCCCAAGGCTTCAAAGCAAGAGAAGAATAAAGGATGTGAGGATTTAGAACCAAAACCTAGAGCCGATATTGATAAAATGATGGGTGGTAGGGTTCAGATGCTAACAGGTTCAGGAAACCCAAGAGCAACCACATTAAATAATTTCCACCCAACAGTAAAACCAATCAAACTAATGTCCTACCTAATAACAATGGGAAGCAGAGAAGGCGACCTTGTCCTAGATCCCTTCTGCGGCTCAGGTACAACCCTACTAGCAGCGCATCAACTCCATAGAAAATACCTAGGAATAGAACTCAATCCAGAATACGCTCAAATAATAAAGAAAAGAATGCTAGAGGTACAGGCACAGTTGAAACTCACAATTTATTAGAAGCAAAACTTATCTGTAACCCAACAGTTAAAACAACTGTAACCATGACTACAGTAGTTAAAAAAACAAATCCTTACCTAGTAACTAGGAGGATTATGGAAGGTACAAAACTCTGGGGAGCAGTATTAAAATTCAGAGGTCAAACTTTCAAAATAGACAAGGACAGTTTAATCAACCTAACAGATACCAACCAGGTATTAGTCGATTTCTCAGGAGGAGATATACCAGTTAGTCTAACTACAATGCTAATAAACGGTAAGCGAGTACTCAGGACTATACGGGACGGCGTAGTCAAGAACAACTTTTCAAAAGTAAAAGCAATTAAACTAATCAGTGCTAATAAACTCAGGGTAAAGAAAAGGAAATGAAAATCGCTATAATCTGGGCTCTAGTCCTTAGCGCCATTGCTATGATGATAGTACCTCATTCTTTCATACAAGCAGCAACAGATCCCAATGTAGTTGCAAAAACAAAGATAACAGCAGCAATAGACCAAGCAGTAAACGGACAGTGGAAAGGAATTTGTACCAACGCTTTAACTACTGGCTTTAACCAGACCTTAAGACTGGTTTACGATAAAGACGTAAACCGTTGTCATGGTATTATAGTTCCTCCACCTCCACCAGTATGCCAGCCAGGAACTCATTTAGAAAACGGCGTTTGTGTACCGGACGTTATCCCTCCACCTCCTCTACCAACTGCTAACGTTTCAAAGGTCTGCCTAGTCGGTGACTTATCCGGTTCAACTGTTCCAAACCTTATGAAAGGTTGTGACTACAAAATAGGCTTAGGCGACCTCGGATACAAGTCAGACCTTTCATGGTTCAAATCCCTTAATTTCAATAAGTGTGTAATCGGAAACCACGACGCAACAGAAGACGGGAGCAGTTCTATATACAAGGAAGCCCTTAGTTATTGCGGAGATCATTGGAGTTTCAAACCTACAGCAAATGTCCTCATCTTAGGATTCAATACAAATGGAGACACAGCGTCCCAAGTTGGAGCGGCGAAGAATGTTCTTGGCAATCCGAATACTATGGCGAATGTCAAGACTGTCATTGCAGTATCTCATAAAGGTGGCCACGTTCCGCCAAACTCACATCACCCCGCAGAGGCAGCAAGTCTCTACAGTCAACTAGAAAAACTAATACCTTCAGGAGTTAAACTCATAGAAATTTATGGACATAATCACGTCATGTCCTCAGCACCTAGCATGAACTGGTATCAAAGCGGTGGCGGTGGCAAATCTCACTATTCCTGCGGAACTGACAGCACTTGGACCTTCTGTGATAACAGCAACTGGGGATACCTAGAGTTAACAGTCGATAACCAGAACGGCAACACAGCAGCCAAGTTCGTTAAATAATGGGCTGTAAAGGACAATGTCTGGAATTCGCTACTAACAAGCGGTATTATCTGGCTGGAAACCGTCGCTGTTCAGTCTGTGAAGTATGGTTGCCAGCGGAAAACATCCGCTGCCCATGCTGTAATACACTTTTACGCACAAAAATCAAGAGGAAAAACAAAGGTTATAAATACTCAAGATAAGTAACAAAGAACCCGTAGTGCAAGAAGTAGCGGATAGTAGGCAGCAGACCGAAGAACGATTACGGGAACTAAGACGGGAAGAAAACCATATTATAGAATATATACGTGATAACAACGGCACAATAAAAGAACGAGTCCAAAGATGGGAGCAAATTCTAAAAGATAGAATGGAATTAGGTGACCCATTACTAGACAAATCCTTCACTAAGGAACAGATTTCTACTTATATCACACGTTCTTTAAGGGCTGAGAACTGCGCAACAGCCGAAATAGTTTATCGTTATGTTTCTGACGATTGCAAGAACCAATCTTATTCAAGGTGGGGCAAGGTCGGAAAAACTGTTCAAATGTTAGCAGAAGGCCAACTTCCGGTTGGCTATCAACTAGAAGATTTATCCAATCCAGAGATGGAATTAGCATATGAAAAACTAGGAGAAGCAAAAGACGAATTTGATAGAGCCATATCGCAGATAAACAAACAAAAGGCACAAATGGAATTCATAGCCTATAAGAAACACTTCCAGTTATCCGGTAATAAGTTTAGAAGGCCAATATCAGAGGCAGACTTTGACGAGGACGTTCCCAAGACAATAGAAGATAAGGTGAAGTATAACGCAGAACTCCTTAACGACCTAGGAGAAGGATTCAAAGACATATCCAAGAAATATGAAAAATCTCCTCCAAGACTAGAGGAAGAACTAGACGAAGACACTAACATTCTAGAGACAGTACTAGCAGTAATCCAACCACTACGAGATTTTAAATCCACAGGTGATATCGTCCACGCTTTTGAAAGACAGTATATATCAGAAGTCCAGAGCAAGCACGCAGCCGGTAACTCATCAAAATTTCCTAACAAATTATGTGCTAACTGTTCAGATGTTGATACACTTAGAGCAGACCCAGAGTTTGAACTAATGCTTTATGACACAACCTCTCCATCAGGATACCGATGTCGTAAATGTAAGGGAACAATACCACGTAAGAGAGGCATGAGCAGGGAGAATGTAGGAGATAGAACCGCATACCTATGGAATGCAGCACAAAATACAGTTTTATATTTACCACTATTTGGTAAACTAATGAGTAGACTAGGCAAGTTAGTACAACTTAAAGAGGATAGCAGGAAAGACGTTATCGCTCCTTTCTTCTCCGACGCATCAATCAGCGGCGCAACATGGAAGGTAGCCAAACCCGTACCTCTAGACTAACAGAGAAAAAGTGAGCAATAACGCCTAAACTAAGAAAAACAAAAGAGCGATTAGATGCAGTCGCTAGGGTTATGAGACTTCATCTTAAACCAGATAAGGCAAAACTATATCTAGAAAAGGAATACAATATCAAGATGGGTGCAAGTACCCTAAGACGTTATAAACAATACCTAAGAGAGAAATCAAGAGAACGATTGTATGATATAGCAGAATATGGTTTTGAACAACAACACATCAACGCAATAGACGAAACAGAAGCAGCAAGGAGACTTATGTGGGAGAACGTCTGGAAGGTAACAGACCCATTCAAACAAAACGTAATGATACAAAATATTCTTAACACACTTCCACTATTATCAGACTATTATGACGCTACCAAGGGAGTGATAGAGAAACCTGAGAAGGATAATAACACCAATATACAGAGCACAATCACAGAGACTGAAGAACAATCAACAACAACAAACAACTGGGTCTAACTTCCAACAGTTCAAAGGTAAACGATTCTATTGTGGCAATGTAGACAAACTAGAGAAAGACAACTGCTGTTTTAATCATATCGTAGGCTTACCCATCTCAGAGAAAACAGGATCAACAAACCCACTCTTTGACTACCAGAAGATGATAGTAGACAAGATATTCTATGAGGTAGAAAAGGACCCAAAAAATAGGCATGTATGGGTAAAGAAAGCAACAGGCTTAGGCATAACCGAACTTATCCTCCGCTTGATGCTATGGCTATGCGTAAGAGACAACCGCTACCGTAACAGCCAGATGTGTATTATCACAGGACCCGATCTAGAGATAGCCACAGGACTTATCGAACGTATGAAACGTATCTTTGAAAACATAAACATCTTCATCAAGAACAAGGAGACAGTGCTAGAGGTTAACGGTGTTATGATCAAAGCCTTCCCTAGCAACCACCTAGAAACCTATAGAGGTCTAACATCACCCAAATTCATATTCTTAGACGAAGGTGATTTCTTTCGAGAGTCTAACATCAGGAACGTCAGGGATACAACAGAGAGATACATAGCAAAATCCAACCCGTATATCGTGATGGTATCAACGCCTAACAAACCCGACCTACTATTCCAGCAGATAGAGGACGAAGAGGAGGATAAAACAATCTACCGCCGTCTCTTTTTCAATTACCAGTGGGGACTTAACAAGATGTTTACCCAGGAAGAGATAGACCTCCAAAGAGTTAGTCCAAGTTTCGATAGAGAGTATGACCTCAAATACTCAGGCAAGATAGGAAACGTGTTCTCCGACCTAGATATTACGACAGCAATAAACCTAGGCGAAGAACATAAAGATCTAGAGATTAACCCTAATAACCTTCTCTTAGCAGGAGTAGATCCAGCGTTCGGCAGCACAAGCAAAGCAGCGCTTACCATGGTAGAGTTAAACAAAGAATTAGACCTCGTTAGGGTAGTACTAAACGAAGAGTGGAATCAATCAACGCCTTCCGAGATAGCAACCTACATGTTCAGACTACATGCCCAGTATCCTAACAACCTCTGGTTCTATATAGACGGTTCAGGTAGAAGCCTTATCAACGAAGCAAAGGTCATGTTCAACGAGTCTATACGCTGGGAGAAAGAGAAAGACGTTAAGCATTACTCGGCTAGAATTATACCTATTAACTTTGTTACCGAACACAAGAAACTATTAGAGCACTGTCATTATCTAATCGCGAAGGGAAGGGTAGCAATACCTAAATCATATTCTAACATTATCACTTCGTTGAGAACCGCATGGGCAGAGGAATGGAATCTAAATAAAGACGAGTCTGTAGCCAATGACCACCTAGATAGTTTAAGACTAGCGTTAAGGGAGATTAAATTCGCAGAATGACTTATGAAAATGTGGTTTATCCTAGCGATGCAAAATATTGTCTTCTATGTGATGTTCCGTTGTTAGGTTCTCCCGAAGAATGGTGTTATAAAATAATGAGAGGTGTTAAGATATGCGACTCTTGCAGAATCAGAAAGAGTAGAAAGAAATGACTATCAAACGAAGTGATGCAATATTCATAAGCAGCGATATCTCCGAACAGAAGACCAAGCGCAAATACTGCCCAGTATGTGGATTATACAAGATTAGACACCAACTCCACAAGCGGGTTTACAACGAGCAAGAACTAGTATACGGCCAACTACCAGCAGATCATAACAAATGGCTTCAATGTTTCCATTGTGGTAACTTATTCCTAAAGGACAACGTAGCACAGGAAGGCAAACTAACGACAGAGATAGAAATACCAAAGTCCGGAACCGGACAATCAGAAGAAGAACATATAGAGAAACCAAAACATCAAAGAGGATTCAACGAACGCTTATCCAAACCAGAAGATTACATCAAAGATCCAGAAGTCAAGAAGGCATTAAAGAGAGGAGCAAAACTAATCAGTTATGAAGAGCGTTAGTTCTCGTTCAGTTTATTACAAATCAGGTATTATATAGATGGCTCAAGAGTACGCTGACGACGAGGAAGAAAAACCAAGACTAAAGAATCAGGTACAATCACAAGATAAACGAACATTCGAACATGAGATAAAATCAAGAGCGGCAGCAGTAACAGACCAAACCCAACAGACAACAGTCCTAAACTCTGAGCAGTTACAACAGTGTGGCTATGCTTATATCAATAACGGCATAGTTCGCGGAGTAGTAGATAGATCTGTTTTCTTTATTCAAGGTGAACGAACTAAGGCAGTAGTAGAGGCTAATGACGAACTTCTAGAGATAAGTAATGACGAAGAGGCGAAGAAACTAGAGGATCAGATTGCTAACGATACCTTATCCATAGGCGGCGAGGAACTGGAAGACGGTACAACGCTAGGAGGCCAACCCGCTAGAATCAAAGACCTCAAGAGAAAAACAGTCCGGCTTAACAAACGGGTTAAACTCCATATAGGGATTGAGAAGGGACTAACCTCAGGTTTAGTATTAGGTAGAGGATTCCTAGAAATCATAAGATTACCCACAGATGAGGAGTGGCCTATCTATGGCGAACCTATCGCTTTAAAACACCTAGTAACAAAGAACGTTGCTGAAGTCCTATTTGATAGAAGGACAGGAATATTCGAAGGAATAGAATACAATACAGCAGATCCAATCAAACCAACCCGATTTATCAAATCCACTAACCTTATCCCATTCTTCCACGACGATAACAATATCATAGACAATACTCAGGGTTCAGGATTATCAGCAGTGTGGCCTATCCTTTCAGTATCACAATCTGATGATGTTATCAACGACGAGGATATTCCAGAGATAACAAAGAACACAGGCGGAGTACTTAGCATAGTAAGAGCGGGAACTAATGACGACAACAAACTCCGAGAGATAAAGGAGAAACTAAACGGTAAAACTCAATTAGTTGTAGGCGCTGGAATGGTTGAGGATGTCCTATCTTATCCTCTAGGCAGAGATCCCCACGAACTAACAGACGTAAGGATAGCCAACGGGAAATATATCTGTCAGTGTATGTCCCTTCCCCTTTTCCTACTCTACGAAGATACGGCTAACTTTGCAACCGCGAACCAAACGATGCAGGTTTACAAGGCAGGAGTTCTAAAGCGATATAGAACATGGCTTCAGGGCATCTTAGAAGATTACTGGTATGATACCATTCTAGCAGATCACCTAGGCATTGAGGTTAAAGACGTAGTATCCGCACCTATCAAGGTAAAGGCAGTATTCGCAGACATTAACTTTGAAACAAGGAAAGAGGTAATAGAAGCCGATAAGATGCTTATGGATATGCAGGTATTCAACGAGAGAGATGTGGCAAAGGATATCGATAGACCAGACATTGTAAACAGGTTAGACTCAGAGGAAGCACAAAGAGAGAAACAACAACAGCAAGACGTACAAAACGCATTCCAGCAACAGAGAAACCAAATCTTAACACTACAACAACAAAACCAGATGCAACAAATGATGAGCCAGCAAAACCAAAGACAACAGGCAAGCGCCGCAGCATCAGTAAAAGAAAAAGAGGAAGAATATCATCACGAACGTATGAATATATTCACTAGTATGAAAAAGGTCTTAGATAACCTAAGCAGTGGTAGCGGTGAACAATAATAGATGGCTATAGCATCAACCGATCTCAAACTATTCCACTCTGGAGGAGGTAGCAATTCTACCATCGCCAACGATATAGCAGGTGATATTAGTAGCGTAGAGTTAACAGACAATTCATTAAATAACCTCTGGGACGATACCAGCGGAGACGAGGCTTCAGCCGGAGATACAGAATACAGAAAAATCTTTTTCAAAAACGGCCATGGATCTCTCACAGCAATAGGTACCACATTATGGATTCTAACACAGACGACATCAGCGAATGACGCTATATCTATAGGATTAGATTCAGCAGGAGCAGGAGCGGCAGGCGCAGACATTGCCAATGAATCCACAGCACCAACAGGAGTAACATTCTCAGCCCCATCCTCTAAGGGTACAGGTTTAGTATTAGGAAACATAACAGCAGGCACAAGATACGCTATATGGGTTAAAAGGGTGGTTGATGCTAGCGCAGCGGCAGCAGATGCTAATTCATATGTTCTAAAGATAGAATGCGATAGTGCCGCTTGATTGATTGATTGATTCTTAATGACTATTATCTATAACGTACCAGTAGGCGGAGATAGTAGCGCACAACTAGATTCAGCCGCCTCATTAAGGTACGGTATCCAGTTAAACGGAGCAACTGGAGGCTTAGTAGGTAAATCAATCAGTACCTTTGTCGTATACCTCAGAAAGGTAACAACCCCATCAGGTAATGTAACTGCTACAGTTAGAAACTCAGCCGATACAGTCAGAGCAACATTTCAGGAATCAATAGTCGCTACCAGCCTATCAACCACATCCTCACCAGTCACTTTTACTCTAGCCAGTCCTATAACCTTGGCCAACGGAGACAGGATACAGGTAGAATATTCAGGTAATGCAGGAGTTAGGATTGAAATCTATACTACTGACCAGTATGACGGTGCTCTTACCCGAAGAACCAGATTTCAGTCAGCAGCCTATACAGAATCAAGCACAACCGATATAGTTGGAACAATAACAGACGGGACTTTCTTTAGTCAGACATTCACCCACAAATATAACATCCGTCAGTTAGCAACTCAGACATTCACTCATAAATATAATATCCGAAGACTCGCAAGTCAGACATACACCCATCTTTATAAAATAAGACAGTTAGCCGGTAAGACTTTTACCCACAAATACAATATCCGCCAACTCGCATCAAAAATCTATACCCACAAATACAATATCAGAAAACTCGTAAACAGAACATTCACTCACGCCTACAAAATCCTCGAGTTAGCAATTATTCCTTCTCCATCTCTTCACTCATTCACAGCCTTATCTTTCACTTCTACCAGTTTCACAGTCTTCCCAGTCCCTGTAATAACAACACCGTCCAAACCAACACGAAACCGGTTCAGATCATGGATTCAATCACTAGCAAGAGACTTCAAAGGGTTATTCAAGATTAAACCCACTCCTCCACCACCCGAAGATGTAGAGATACCACCAGCACAACCACCCAAGATATTCCACCTATTACCTTCTCCACCAACTCTTAGTACAAAGTTAGAAACCTTAAACGATAAGTGGACTTCTGTAGTTGCGTCAGTACCACCGGCAGAGGCAAGGACAGAGATTATCTACTATCCTCTAATAATCCACCCAGAAACCAGTCCATTAATCCAAAATAAGGTTACGTTCCCTCCTAACCTAGCAACAAAACAACCTATCCTCTCACCGCCTATACTGGCAGACGGAAGCCATATTGAAAGTGTAAATTTACACTTTCCAGGACCTAAGAAGGTATCAAAAACAGCCAGTACAATAAACACTTTAATGATACTTTTAGAAATAGAAAGACAAGTATGAAAATAAATCTGTATTGTGATGAATGCGGTGGATTGAATAAACATAATGATGGTTGCTCTGCTCTAAAAGATGTCAAACAACAGAGTCGTAACTAACAAACTAGACCGACTTGAGAGACAGTTAAAAAAGAAACTGCTAACCTTCTACAACTCGGTAATAGCAGGCTCACTTATTCCCGTTGATATCCTAAGACAAAAGTATGACCAGAAGGTTAAGGACATTATCAGGAATACAGTACAGGAATCTTATCTCATAGGTACTGACAGGGTAGCATCCGCAGTATTAGCAAACGATAAAGAATTCCAATTATTTATCTCAGCCACCGATCTAACCAATATCCAAAGCCTAACCGATAGACTATCAAATGATTTTTGGACTACTGCCCAACGCTTACAGGACAGAGAGGCAACAATAGATAAACCCAATTTAGACGCTAAGGCAGCATTAACGGGCATAGCCGCAGCAGTAGCCTTTTCAGCCTTCAACAACGCTATAAAATCCAAGAGTACTCAGGTAACTAGCGAACAGGTACCAGCAACATTCTCAAATGAGAATCTTAGCCTAGACATTAACTTCGAGATAAGACCGGTAGGTAGAGTTATGTTCGTAACCAAGCGAGACGGTAAGGTAGATAAGGACATATGTCAACCGTTAGACGGCACAACTTGGTTTGTAGACTCGCCTGATTTGATAACGCCACCTCAAGACACACATCCGAACTGCCGTTGTACACTAGAGCCGGTTATCGAGTAATTATATAAAGATTGTTGGCTGAAATATGGCTAATTGGACCAACATCTAATTTTAGTCGTCTTCTTCATCTTCAACCTTCGGCCAAGTGCCGATATACTCAACTAGATACTGTCTCTTACTAAATCCCAGTTGGCAGAGATTACACATCTATGATACGATATTACTTCTCACACAAGGTTTTTAATAATTTAGGTTGTGCAAATTCTCGCATCTAATCCAGAGATCCAATCCTATTCTACAGAAGAAGGACATTTTATCACCGGTTTTCTAATAGGCACAAAGCCAAACGAAGCAAGGTGGCAAATCTCCAAAAGGACAGGTCATGATAAAGTCCAGAAGTTCATAGGAAAGGATTTCGCTATTATTCCGGAACTAATCAACAAACCACTTTCACAGGGAGGCGGCGGTCATTACTTTGGCCAAGACACCAAAGAGGATCTCCTAAAAGGCTACGCAGAAAACTCACACGGTAAATACACAAAGGTAAAAGGGCCCTATTCCTACAACGACGGAACAGACGATTACTACTACAATTTCGATATCAAACTACGAGACTCTAAGGCAGCAAGTGCATTAATAGAACATGGTTCAAAGACATGGGTTCCTTATTCAGTTAGTCCGCATATCTGGCCATTAGCCGGACCAGATGAAGATATCTATGACTGGGAACCGATAGGCGGCGCTCTCGTAATAAAGGGAGCATATGGCAACCAGGCCGTAATATCTAAACTATGTAAGGGAACAGCAGCACAATGTGAGAAGTCTTTAGGTGCATCACAGAGCGCTAAAACTTCAACCTGTGAAGTAGGAGATCAACAAACAGCCGAAATTATTAGTTCTATAGTTTCAAAAAGCGCGTCATTGCCTCATACCATGCCAGAAGGAAATAAGGAAGCAGTTTCTACGCCTGTAGTTACCACACTAACGGCTGAAGTTGCTAAACCTAACGCTAACGCTACTGTCGAAAGTCAGACAGCAATAACCAACGCTTCAATCACGAAAGTAGTAACTCCAGAACAATTCTCCGAGGTTGAGAAGCGCAATCAAGAGTTAGAAAAGAGAGTTACCGAACTTGTGAACAAAGATAAGATTAACACTCTATCCAACTTATTCATAAAAGTAAAAGACGAGAAGGTCAAAGACGAATTAATCAAGAAATATTCTAAATTAGACAACGTCGACCAAATCAAAGAGATAATCAACGAACTATATCCAATCCTCCGAGCATCAGAACAAGAAGAAGAAGACAAGCCAGCAGAAGACAAAGATGTAGGAGAAGAGAAAGATAAACAAGTGGGAACAAAGGCAAAAAGCAAAGGTGCCTCATTACCAAGAGAGCCAGAGATACCAAAAGAAGAAACAAGTAAAGTTGCATCAGTTCCAGTGAACAAATTACAAGAAATTAGAAGATTCCAATTGTCCGGAGGTAGAGCCTAAATGGTCCAGACTACAGCCGAACTTATAGGCACACCAGTACACGCTAGCGATTGGGACTTAAACGACGCACTAGAAGGCGGAAAGAAAGCCTCTGGTGGTTCCTCTGCTATAGCCGTGGGTAGAGTTGTTTTCGAAACTCATGCAACCGGCATTTGGGCTATCGCAACAGCAGGAAGTACCGGAAGAATGGGAGTTATTCCAAAACTACATCCAGCAAACGTTGACGCTGATACAGCATTGAAGGTATTAGCAAGAGCAGGAGCAGAGATATTCGTTGAAGGTAACAGCGCAGCAAAGCCAGGCGCATTATTAACAAGTGATACCGGAGGCAAAGTAAAGGCTACAACCGGAGGCGCAGGCCAATTCATTTACCTAGGCCATGACGGTGAAGGCACAATAGGAAATCCTCCAACTGATGGAGCAGCAGGCGAAGCGTGGCGAGTACGACTCACGGGGGTAGTGGCTTAGAGATGTCGAAGATTAGACTGGCAACACTTTGGAACCCAAAAACCAATTGTGTTCATATTGACGATGATCCATACAGTCCAGAACCTCAATATGGTCCAATTGTTATGGATCTTGATTCATATTCAGCAACAGCACTAGCAGGTAACTCAAAGACAGCAAGCACAGCACCACTGCATCAGGTATTCTATAACGTAAAAGATGAAGAATACGGAATAAATGCACTAGACGACTCTAACGATTACTATGATGGAATAGCCAACTCTAGAGCCGCATCAACCAAGGAAGAACAATTATATAAAGCAGAAACATTGATGGCAAATAAAAAGTTCAGAAACTTCCAAAGCCTTCTAGCAATTGCAGACTCTATAATATACGAACAATCACGATCTAAAGCAGGCGCTATCATAACCTCATTAGACTATACGGCATTTCAGGAGACGCCAACTCTAGGCGCTAACGTAGAAACTAACATTAGAACAGGTGTACTAGCAGGCTTATTCCAAACGGTAGCCATGCCAGTACTCACAGGAAAATGGATATCGGCATTTGCTAACGACCTCAAATACTATAGAAACTTGATGGAAACAGAGACTCCAGTACCTAGCAAAGGAACCGGATCGACTACCACAGTAAACATACAGAAGCACGGTGGAGCAGTAGCAATAACACAAAGAGCCCAGGCAGTAATCAATAACGACAACCCATTCCAAAGACTGGTAACACAAATGGGACAGAAGAAACTCTTTGACGAGAACGATATGATTGCAGATGTAATTGAGGGTGTAACCGCTACCACATACGCAGGAGTAGACTTTGGCCTGAGAGCAGGAACACCTCCGCTATCATCAACTAATCCTGTCGACTTCCTAGCCACAACGATAAGTACCTTCGAAGGATTGAGCCAGAATATCAACCTATTCGTATCAAGAGGATTGGCATACACTGAATATATATTCAACGATATAGTGAGAGGTGGAGCATTAGCAGGTAATCCATTGCCTCCACAGGTAAACATCAACGAACAAGTATCAGCATTCCCAGGATTAGACGGAGTACGCTGGGCAAGAGATAACGCTATAACCAGTCTAACAGCAGGATGGGCAATGAACGATAACGCTATCAAATTGTTCAGAGGACCAAGCCGGAACTATACAATAGCAGATGAAGACATCGAGACAACCAAATACGTAACGAAGAACTACTTCTTACCCACACTGGTAGACTCAACACTTATCTACAAGGTAACAGGTATAACTGCCTAATGTCTTTTTCAAAGAAAGCAGCAGCAGTTGAAGAGTCAAAGGGAAAAGCAAAGGTAGAAGTAGAACCTGAACCTGAAGTCGGCAAAGTAGACACTAAAGCCCTAGAGAAAGAACTTACAGAGAAAGGAGTATCTTATCAACAATTCAGTAACGCAGAAGAAACATGGAGAAAGAGAGCACTAAAAGAAGATTACGCAGCCATGAAACTAAAGCACAAGTGGCTATATGACCAACCCATAAAGAGCGAACAGGTTGTATAAATGGGCAACAAAGAAAAAGCAAACAAAAAAGCGAAGAAAACGAAGCCGAAAAAGTAATTAAGTAACCTTTTCCTTTTATTATTTTAGAAAGACATGCCGATCGTTTTAGACGAAAAACCTGATTCAACACAAGTTAAACCATTAATAGAAACCAGTGCTTACCGTTCGTATAAGGCTTATTCTGACGCAGGAGTTAAAGATATAGAAATGCCTAGACCTGTTATCGCTCCATACCAAGCACAACAAAAATTCTTTTCACAGGTAGATGAATCAAAAGGACCTATAACTAGAAAGATAACAAGGATGATCAGGAGAAGAGAAAGAGGCATTGAATATCTAACATATACAGAAGATTGGGAAGCAAAAGACTGGTTAGATAGACCAATAGAAGGCGTAACCGATAAACTAGAAGGCATGGTTTTACTTCCAAATATAACCCCGGTAGTAGACGAGAAAGGCCAAAAGATAGGCAGGGACGTAAAAGGTCGGAGAACAGCCTATGAAATCCCATATACAAAGGAAACAGTAGAGAAACTTATAGAAGAGTCAGGCACACCAAAATCAGATATCATCTTTACATTTAGAACGGCAGAGAGGAGGGCTAACACTGTCACCTATGACCAATTCATAAACAGCACCTTCCAGCAAGGACTAGAGATAATGATGCAAGACGGTCACTTTGAACTTGATTACGTAGAAGGATTAAAAAAGAAAGACGTTAAGAAATAATCTAAGGAAGTCTCCCAACTTCCATGTCAGGATCCTCTAGTCCTGCTCTAGTGTTCTCTGGATTTACTCTGCCAAAAGGTGCACCTGTGACAAGAGACTAAACACACAAACATAACTTTACTTCTCACCTCAAAACTAGATAAATCTTTTTTGTGGAATGTAGTTTTTCACTAAAACACTACTTCAAAACCCTCGACGATTATATCAATGCAGGATACCTTATCTTACCAGACTCTAAAGTCAAAAGACATGTACACCTTAGACACGATGTAGACCTTTCCCTATCCTACGCTTTAGAACTAGCCAGAGAAGAACAGAAACGGGATATCTCAGCAACCTACTATATCATGCTACACTCCTCTTTATACAATGCTACTTCACCGGAAGGAATAGAACAAATCAGAGAGATCCACCACTTAGGCCATAAGATCGGTTTACATATAGATACACGCCATCATTTAGAAAACGACTTCCATACCCTGTCCCTAATAGTCGGGGAGAGGGTAGGCGATTGGAGAAAACACCTAAGCAATCTAACACCAGAGTTCATAGTACCAGAACCACGTCCCAATAATTACAAATACCTATCTGACAGTGGCATGAATTTTAGAGAGGGATGCTTCTGTCAACAGGTAGGCAAATACGATAAGATGGAGATCCTAATTCATCCTGAATGGTGGACAGTTTCACCAACAGCAAAGCGTACCAACTTTGAAATCCTAGAGGACATCAAGGAAGAAGCAAAAGGAACTCTGGTTCAAGGCTTCAGAGAGTTCAGAGAAGTTTTAAACCAGTATGTAATCAGTCTTCATAACGTTAAACAATGAATAAAAAAACAGCAATAGGATATTCATACCTTAACGGAGAGAATGAACATACCCGCAGTTTAAAGCCATGGGTTGAACATGTTGATTATATCATAGCAATAGACGGCAGGTACAAAACTCCACAAACGCCGGAGATGTTAAAGAAAAACTATCCTAAATTTTCAACAGACAACTCCTACCAAATATTAAAGGAGGTATGCGGTAATAAACTGATACATGAATATTTTTACGGTACCCAGATGGAAAAACGACAACAATACCTAGACATAGCCGGAGAACTTGGTTGCGACTTTCTGATAGTATGGGATACTGACGACATTCTTTACCAAAAACCAGACTGGGAATTATTCGATAAACAACTAACAGCAGTTTACGAGTGCTGGCCTGACCAACAGATATTTGACATGATGGCATGGATACCAAGTCGTCAACTCTGGACGGCTCAGTACAACGAAGTAAAACCTAACACATGGGTACCATATCAACGGGTTCATAGAAACCCAGGGGATATGTATTACTGTCTTAATCACTGGACTTGGGCAAATAAGATACATTCAAGAGAAGAGATTTACAAATATGTCTTTGCCAATCCCGCGATAAATCCTATAGATTCAGGACAAAACAAATACCTTCTAAAGAGCAGGATGGTACTAGACGCAGTAAAATTCACAACAGATCGCGTTTTAAGGACACCGGATCAATTAGTCTATGGTGACGAATGGTCATGGCAAAACATGCACTGGGAGAACTTTCACTATATGGTCGAAGCCTATACACATTATTACGGCGGCAAATTCGTTTATGAACAACTCAGAGAACAATATCCAAACATCCAATACTATTTTGATAAAACAGGTAGGTTAATACCGTTCCACCAAGACCTAAAGACCAAGAAGTATATCATTCATAAACCAGTGGCAAAGATTCCCGTAAACCCAAAATAGTTACTTCCTACTTTTCTTCCCAATAGCAGAGAATAGAAAAGGCTCTATGGTAGGGTTTATTGACGTTCATGATATAGGACAAATAGGTACAGTCTTTGGAATTATTGCGATTTTAATAACAACATTTTTCCAAATACGCTCTTACAAGAAAGAACAGAAAGAACAAGCAGAAAGAAACAGGGAGTCTATAACCAGAGAGATTAACGAGAAAACCACTGTCCTTTTTGAAAGGATAGAGGGAAGATTAGAAGCGATCAAGATAGCCGCATTAGTCACAACGGAGGACATTGCCGAACTAAAGCGACAACTGGAAGCACTCAGGTTATACGTCGAGGAATTAGATAGAAGCGGTACAGTAGAATGGAAGAAGACCAAACCGTTCATAATGGAAAAGATAGCAGATTTACAGAAGAACATAAACGAATTAGAACAACGTATCTCTAATTTTAAAATCAGGAGGGAGAAAATAGAGAGTGACATCGAACATGCACAATCACAACCCCACAAATCTAATTCTTAACGCCGGAACACTAGGAGCGTTGTTAATCGCTCTGGTAGTCGGTGGCTTTGTAGCAGCAGACCTATACAACATTGTCCAAGAGATAAAGGTTCAGAACAAAGCCAACGGTAATACAGTAAACCAAACACTCAGCCAGATACTAGACTTACAGAAAACTAACAACATTAGAGGAAACAACAGCATTATGTTATTCAAAAGCCTTATACTAAACCAGATAAACCAGACCAACCAGACCAACACATTACTCAAATTCCTAGTCGATAACTTTGGTGAGGAATCAGGATACCTAGATAGAGAAAACTTCCAATATGGACAGGCGAACGACACACTGAAATTCCTAAAACAGTCATTGATAAACCAGCAAAAAGGACTAGACAACCAAGCCATAATGATTAAAAACCAAGAAATAATCAAGAAGAACCAAGAGAAGATAATAAACCAAACAAGATAGTTGTCCTCAGACATAAACTACCCAATCATCACAATATCCCTGATAGTCGGTATCATAGTTGGTATCGCTAGTATATTCTTCAAACTAAGGGAGATCGGAGACCAGCACAAGAAAGAGATAGAAGAAACAATTTCTCAAAAATATAAAATAGACGCAATAGCCACCGAACTGATGTTAAAACTTGAACAGGCAAACGAGAAAATAAAGAGGTTAGAATCTAGAGTATTTAAAAATGAATGATTGATTAGATTAGTTTCTTTTTAAGTGATGACATCCTAACAAGAGCGATGATATCATTTTTTATGTGCTTTTCTATGACACCTATTGCATAATTCTACAGTGTCCTTTAATGGATCGTCATCATGGTACTGTTTATGATGCATGTGGGTCTTCTTACAATCTATTCCAACTCTAGCATTACACCAAGAACAAACCCCTTTCCTCGGATTCTCTGGTAGACGAATGGATCTAGTCTTGAAATACATTCGTTTCTGATTTGTTATCCTGATTGTTTCTTTAGTCCTTCGGGCATTACTTAGCCTATTGAAATTAGAATCATAAAGATACCTTCTTCTACATCTATGACAGATCCACAGATTAGTCGGTTTATTCGCAAGCCAATGTTCTTGCCCATTTTTGTCTATCCAACTTTTATCAGAACCGCAAGCATAACAAAACCTTTTATCTCCTAGATATCTTTTACCCATTTGCTCTTCAACAAAGCAGGAATAGCCAGTAGGGTATAAAAAACTTTATTGGTTTTATTCCTTTTAATACTCGACGAGTGTAAGTACAATTAATGATTAATCAGACATCAAAAATGACACTGGCGATCATGCTCGGTGCTATAGCCTCATTGGTATTAGCAGGAGTATCTATCGCATCAGTACAAGCAGATATTAACAACCCTAAAGGTGACATCAAGTTTCAGAATACCAAAACTGTCGTTGTCAACATCAAGGGCGGCAAAGACGGTAAAGACGGTAAGGATGGAGTCAACGGAAAGGATGGTACCAACGGTGCTAACGGTCGTGACGGTACTAACGGCACTGACGGTGCTCCCGGTCCTATGGGTCCGCCCGGTATGAACGGTACTCAAGGCCCTGCCGGTGAAACCGGTCCGATGGGTCCTCCAGGCCAAGCCGGAACTAATGGAACTGACGGCGCTCCAGGACGTGACGGAACAAACGGAACAAATGGGCGTGATGGTGTTAACGGGACCGATGGTCGTGATGCAGTCGCAACTAT
>Ga0068870_10000325_pt1 | contig 17741 bp, 19 predicted proteins | sample KBSMisM62_FD_66599 | JGI IMG/M metagenome (GOLD analysis project Ga0068870, IMG submission 66599) | Miscanthus rhizosphere microbial communities from Kellogg Biological Station, Michigan, USA - KBS Miscanthus M6-2 | ecosystem: Host-associated > Plants > Roots > Rhizosphere > Soil ...
GAGCAGGACCAGATCCGGCGGCGCGGCGCGCGCCAGCCGCAGGGCCTCCTCGCCGTCCACCGCGGCGACGACCGTGAAGCCGTGTCGCTTCAGCGCAGTCTCCGCCGCCTTGCGGAGAAACCGATCGTCCTCGGCCAGGAGAACCCGACGTACCGCGTCGCCCATCGGATCAACCCTCCAGGATCCCGGCCACCCGATCGCCCAGGAGCACGCGCCGGCCCGACGTCACTCGGCGAGCTCCGCGAGCGGCAGCGTGAAGCGGAAGGTCGAGCCCGCGCCCTCCTCCGACTCGCACCAGACGCGGCCGTCGAGCTGCTCCATGATCAGGCGCACGAGGTAGAGCCCGAGGCCGGTGCCCTCGGTCTCGAGCGTGCTCACGTTCTCGGCCCGGTAGAACTTCTCGAACAGCCGCGCCTGGGAAGAGCGCGGGATGCCGATGCCGCTGTCGCGGATGGACCAGCGCAGCGTGTCGCCGTCCCGCTCGAACCGGACCTCGATGGCCCCGCCTTCCGGGGTGTACTTGATCGCGTTCGAGACCAGGTTCATGACCACCTGGCGGAGCAGCTGCGCGTCGGCGCGCACCGCGGGGAGCGGGTGATCCCCGGTGGAGACGGAGACCCGATGCCGGCGCTCCTGCACGAGGACGTCGGTCTCCGCGAGCACCTCGCGGGTCATGGTCACGAGATCCACCGGCTGGGTCGACACCGTGAGCTTGCCGCGCTCCAGCCGGGAGATGTCGAGCAGCTCGTTCACGAGCGTGATCAGGCGCTGGGTCCGCCTCCCGGGCGTCGCCGATGTAGGAGGCCGCGTCGGCGGGCACCTCCGGCTCCTGGGCCGCCAGCTCCAGCATCCACTTGATGCCGGCGAGCGGGGTGCGGAGCTGGTGGGTGACGAACGAGACGAAGTCCGACTTCATCTGGCTCACTTCGCGCTCGTGCGTCACGTCGTGGAAGGTCAGGGTGTAGCCGCAATGCTCGCCCGCGCGGTCCCGGGTGGGCTGCGAGACCCAGTGGAGGATCCGCTTCAGGCTGCGCAGCTCGAGGTCGCCCTCCGCCGCGTCCTCCTGATGCTGCACCAGCGAGCGCAGGGCGCTGAACATGCGCCGGTAGTCCGCGCCCTCCGCGCGGTGCCAGGCCAGCACCTCGGTGAGCTCGTTGCCCACCAGGTCGCTCGCCTTGATCGCGAGCAGATCGCCGGCCCGCCGATTGGCGGTCTCCACGCGCCCAGCGGGGGACACCAGCAGCATGCCGTCGGACGTGGCGTCGAAGATCTGGCTCAGGCGGTTCTGCTGGAGCATCACCGCCTGGTGGTGCCGCGCGTTGTCCATCGCGATCGCGGCGTGGGCCGCGAGGCTCGAGAGCAGCTGGGCTTCCTTGGCCGAGAACTGGTGAGCCGCGAAGTAGTAGCACACCAGCACCCCGAGCACCTCGTCCCGCACGCTGACCGGCACCGCGAGGTACGCGCGGGGGGCGGACTGGATGAGCCGGTCGTGATCGGTCTGGTAGCGCAGGGCCGGATCGGCGAGCCGGTCGGCCGTGCTCACCGGTCGGCGCTCCTGGTAGGCGCGTCCCGCGACCCCTTCACCGGCTTCAGGACGAGATCGCGAACGATGGCGGGATCCAGGTGGCGGCCCCGGCGAACCACGAGGCCCCCGCGCGCCTCGTCGTGGACGTAGACCGCGGAGGCGTCGCAGCCCAGGAGGTCGATGGTCTTGGCCACGACCTGGTCCAGCACCGAATCCACGTCGAGGGTGGTGGCGAGGTGGGCGGTGATCCCGTAGAGCTTGGTGGCCTCCTCCTTCTGGGCGCGCGTCTCCTCGTAGAGCTGGGCCTTGTGGATGGCCAGCGCGGCCTGGTCGCCCAGCACCGAGAGGAGCGAGATGTCCTCCGGCGAGAACTTGCGGCGGACCTTGGCATACACGTTCCAGGCAGCCGAGGATCTGCCCCTGGATCTGCAGCGGCACGCCCAGGCAGGCGTGGAAGCCGTGCTCGCGGGCCCCCTCCCGGTCCAGCGCGTCGAAGAGGACCTGGAGCTGCCGCCACTCGCGGTCGGCCCGCTCGAAGAGGCGGGCGTGCCGCAGCACCATGGTCACCTGGGCCGCCACGTTCTCGGCCAGCTCGAGCTCGCGCCGGGTGAACACCTTCTTCGCCTTCCACCACGCGAAGTAGAAGGCGCCCGCCACCGAGTCGTCCAGCAGGAGCGGGAGCACGAGCCCCGACTGGTGACGGAAGGTCCGGAACAGCTCGAAGTTGAAGCGGGGGTCCGAGTACACGTCGTCGGAGAAGACGGGCTGACGGGTCTCCCAGATCTCCTGGCGGAAGCCCTGTTCCCCGAGAGGGATCGGGTGGCTCAGGAACGCCTCCATCATCTCCTTCGGGACGTGGTAGCCGGCGGTGGGCATGAGCCGGCCGCTCGGCTCGTCGAGCAGGTAGGCCGCGCCGGTGTCGGCACCCACCAGGAACACCAGCTCGCGACAGATCCGGCGCAGCGCCTCCTGCACGTCGAGGGTGGCGCTCGCGGTGCGCGAGATGGAGAGCATGACCTCCATCTCGCGCAGCCGGCTCGCGGTCTCGGCCTGCAGGTGCATGTTCTCGCGCATCAGGCGCCGGCGCCCCATCACCCGCTGCACGATGGCGGCGAGCCGCGGCATCTCGAACGGCTTCTCGAGGTAGCCGGCGGTGCCGCCCTCCACCGCCTGCACCGCCGAGCTCACGGTGGCGTAGCCGGTGATGACGACGATCTCGGGGGGATTCGGCGCGCGCTGGGCCGCGTGCATCACCTCGATGCCGTCCATATCGGGCAGGCGCAGGTCGACGAGCAGCAGCGCCACCGCGCCTTCGCGGAGCCGGGTGAGCCCGTCACGCCCGGAGTGGGCGAGGATGACCGTGTGGCCTTCCCGCGTGAGGTACTCGCTCACGGTCGAGGCGACATCGCGATCGTCGTCGACGACGAGGATGGATTCGGGATCCACGCGGAGAATTCCTCTACCTACGTTAGCCCAGCGCGTGAATCGGACCTCCTCGTTTTCCCCCGTCCAGGGGCGCCGGCGACTGGAGGTCTAGAACAGCAGAGTTCTCAGGAGCTTACCGAGACCCGCTCCACGAAGTCGCGGCGGAGGGTGAGGCCCAGCCCGGGCCCGGTCGGAGCCAGCACGTAGCCGTCCTCGAGCTGCACGCGCTCCTCCACCAGATCGTTGAGGAGCGGATTGTGTCCGCGCGAGAACTCGAGCAGCGTGACGCAGGGAGTGGCCACCGCCAGGTGGAGGCCGGCCGCGAAGAGGATCGCGGAGCCCCAGAGGTGGGGAGCGACGGTCAGTTCGTGCGCGGCGGCGAGGGCGGCGATGCGCTGGGTCTCGGTGATGCCGCCCGCGATGGCCACGTCGGGCTGACAGACGTCGACCGCGCGCGCCTCGATCATGTCCCGGAACGCGAAGCGCGTCTGCTCGCTCTCACCCGCCGCGATCGGGATGTCGGTGGAGGCACGCACCTCCGCCTGCCCGGCCAGGTTCTCGGCCGACACCGGCTCCTCCAGCCAGCTCAGGTCGCAGTCCTCCACCTTGCGGGCGAAGCGCTGGGCCTGCCGCACGCTCCAGGTACCGTGCGCGTCCACCATGATCCCGACCTCGGATCCGAGAGTCTCGCGCACCTCGCGCACGCGCGCCGCGGAGTCGTCCACGCTCTTGTCCTGGAGGCCCACCCGCAGCTTCACCGCGCGGTGCCCGCGCTCCACGTACTGCAGCATCTGCTTGCCGATCGCGCCCACCGGCGCCCAGCCCCCGCTCGCGTAGGCCGGGATCCGCTCGCGGTAGCTGCCTCCCAGCAGCCGCCACACCGGCTGGCCGAGCGAGCGGCCGAGCAGGTCCCAGCACGCGATGTCGATGCCGCTGATCGCGCACAGGGCGAGGCCGCGCCGACCCATGGTCGGAAACGTGCGGCCCTCGCGCGCCGCATAGTGGGCGCGCGTACCGTTGTAGAGCGCTTCCCAGATCGCGGTGACGTCACGCGGATCGCGCCCGATGAGCGCCGGCGCCATCTCCTCCCGGATCATGGTGACCATCGCCGCGTAGTTGCCGAGGTTGCCCACCGCGGCCTTGGCCTCCCCGAGGCCGACCAGACCCGCGTCGGTCTCGATCTCCACCAGGCACATGTTGAAGGTGTCGTTGCGGCCGAAGTCGCTGACGTGAGCGTGCTCGGCGGGGATGGGCGCACGGAGCCAGGTGGCGCGGACGGCGGTGATCTTCATGGCGCGCCGAGGGTACGACCGGGCCGGCGACGAAGTCAAATGCCGCCGAGACACAAACCTTGGCCGTCTCGATCGAAGATCGAGTCAGAGCGATCCGCCGGCCCGATTCCTGACGGTCGCCGTCCTCATCGATCGCGCGGGGCGTCAGCCCTCGCGGCGAGCTTGAATCCGGTCAGCTCGCGGACCAGCATGCCGGACGAGACCGCGCCCTGCTCCTTCACGTTGTTCCCGACCTCCGGGGAATACCACACCTCGAAGGCGGTGGCCCCGGTCCGGCGCCGCACGCAGGTCACGTGCGAGGCGGAGAAGGTGCCGGCCGGCACCGTCACCGGCGCGGGGAGATCGGCGTGACAATCCATCAGGACGTCCTCGCTCTGCCGGGCCTCCGGGCGCTCGCGCCGGAAGTCGAGCACCCACGGCCGACCGGCCCGGATGGGGAAGGCGATCACCGCGGCGGGGAGCACGTTGCGAAGCACGACGCCGCCGTCCACCTTGTCGAGGACGTGCGCGCCGTCGGAGCGCCGGTAGAAGATCTCGCGCCGGCCCGACCGGACCACCACCGAGTCGACCCCTTCCACCGCCTCGAAGCGGATGACCGTCCAGACGGTCGTCCCCTTCCCGGCCGGGCTCTCCCAGCGATACGACCACTCGTCGCCGATGCTCCAGGCTCGTCGCTCGATCCCTCGCGCGGCGCGACCGTCCTCCAGGGAGGCGCAGCCGCCGGCAAGTGCGACGAGGGCCACGACCAGAGCGAGCGGGTGGGACGCGCGGCCCATGCGTCAGTCGAGAGTCAGCGGGCCCCAGAAGATGGGCTCCGGGTGCAGGCGAACCCCGAAGCGTTGCTCGACGCCGTCCCGGACCGTCCGGGCGAAGGCCGCCACGTCACGCGCACGAGCGCCGTCGTGGCAGACGATGGCGAGGGTGTGTCGGGTCGAGAGCCCCACCGGGCCATCGTGCTGGCCCCGGCGGAAGCCGGCGCGCTCGATCAGCCACGCGGCGGAGAGCTTCACCCCCCCGTCGGGCTGCGGCCACCGCGGCATGTCGAGGCCGGCGGCGCGTGCGTCGATGGCGGCGAGGGCGTCCGCATCCACGATCGGGTTCAGGAAGAACGACCCGCAGCTCCGCCGGTTGACGTCGCCCGCGTCGAGCACCATCGACTTCGAGCGCCGGATCGTGAGCACCGTCTCGCGCACCTGGGCCAGAGAGGGGCGCGTGATGCCGCGGCCCTCGAGATCGCGCGTGAGGTCCGCGTAGCGCACGCTGGGTGACCCGCCCGGGGTGAGGCGATAGGTCACCGCCAGCACCACGTGGCGCCCGGGGAAACGGCGCTTGAAGACGCTGTCGCGGTAGCCGAAGCCGCATTCGGCCGGCCCGAGGGTGACCACCTCACCGGCCTCGCGGTCGAGCGCGCGCACCGCGGTCACGGTGTCGGCCACCTCCTGACCGTAGGCGCCCACGTTCTGGATCGGAGTTGCGCCCACCAGCCCCGGGATACCGCTCAGGCACTCGAGACCCGCCCAGCCCCGCTCGACGGTGTGCCGGACGAAGGCGTCCCACGGCTCGCCCGCCGCCGCGGTGACCTCGATCGCGTCACCGGCGGCACGCGTGGCGATCCCGCGCAGGCCGATCTTGAGGACGAGACCGTCCACCCCCTCGTCGGCGATGACCAGATTGGAGCCGCCGCCCAGGACGCGCACCGGCAGGGTCCGGCCCTGCGCCCACTCGACCGCCGCGCGGGCCTCGGCCTCGTCGGCGGCCTCGACCAGATAGCGGGCCGCGCCGCCCACGCGCATCGTGCAGTGGGGAGCGAGGGGGACGTGCTCGCGCGGGGTCGGCATCGCGAGTCCATCTTATCGCGGCGCGGGGAAAAGCCCCCTCACCCGGCCCCCTCCCCCGAGGGGAGAGGGAGAAAAAGCTAGTCGGTGACCGGGAAGAGGCCCTGGTAGGCGAACTTCTGCACGCGCTTGGCGTTGTCGACCTCGGCGGTATAGATGTTGCCGCGCGAGTCGACCGCCATGTTGTGCACCCAGTGGAGCTGGCCCGCGTAGCGACCGCTCCGCGCGAAGCGCGAGAGCACCTTGCCGCTGGCGCGCGAGAGCATCCACACGTGGTTGTTCTCCCCGTCCGCCGCGTAGAGGTAGCTCTGCGCGGGATCGCGCGAGAAGTCGAGGTCCCAGACCGAGCCGCCGCCGCGGGTGGACTCGGCCACCGTGAGCTCGCTCACGAAGGTCCCGTCCTTCTTGAAGACCTGGATCCGGTTGTTCGACCGGTCGCACACGTAGACCAGCCCGTCGTTCGAGATGCGGACGCAGTGCACCGGGTTCCTGAACTGCTTGACGCTCGGGTCCCCGGGCGGCCGGCCGTTGGCGCCCCAGTGACGCTTGTAGTCTCCGGTGGCCGCGTCGAACACGATCACCCGGTGGTTGCCGTAGCCGTCGGCCACGTAGACCTCCTTGGCGGCGGCGTCCACCCGCACGTCGGCGGGCCGGTTCAGGTTCTTGGTGTCCGCGTCGCCGCCGGTGGAGGCCGGCTTGCCGATCTGCATCACGAACCGGCCGTCGCGGGTGAACTTCAGGATCTGGTTGTCCTTCTCCCCGTTGCCCGCCAGCCACACGTGGCCGGTTCCATCCACGAAGATGCCGTGCTCGTTGGCCGGCCAGTCGTACCCGGTCCCGGGGCCGCCCCACGCCTGCAGCAGGTTGCCGTCGGCGTCGAACTCCATCACCGGCGGCGCGGGCACGCAGCACTCGTTGCGGGGCGGGGTCAGCGTGGCGCCCTTCTCGTCGTCGGTCAGGGTGCGCGGGCGCTGCACGATCCACACGTGGTCGAGCGCGTCGGTCGCGACGCCGGCCACCTGCCCGAGCAGCCACCGGTTCGGCAACGGCTTGGGCCAGAACGGATCGACCGTGAAGCGAGGCGCCTGCCCGTCGGCCAGGCGCTGCGCGGTCACCGAGACCGCGGAGGACACCGCGAGGAGGACGAGGACGGCCAGGGCCAGCCCCACGGCGCGGGAGATGGGGGAGCGGGAGCCAACCACGGCATGCCTCCTCGGGTCGACAGCACGGTGATCGCCGGTCCGGCGAGGCGACCTTATGCCGGGAGGAAAGCGGGTGTCAAGCTAGCGCCAGAGCAGCCAGCCGATCACCCCCGCGCCCAGCACCGCGAGCACCGGCGGCACGCGATCGGTGGCGACCGCGAGGGCGGTCGCGGCGGCCAGCGCGGCGGTGGCCGCGTCGTGGATCGCGGTGCGTCCGAGCGTGTAGACGCCGCCCGCCATCAGGCCCACGCCCACCGGCACGAGGGCGCGCTCGGCGATCATGGCCCACGGCCGCACGCGCCACTGCTTCCAGTGGTGCGAGACCACGATGGCCAGCACCGAGGTCGGCACGAACATCGCCAGGCCGGCCAGCAGCGCCCCGAGGAGCCCGTGCGCGCGATCGCCCACGAAGACCGCGATCAGCATGTTCGGCCCCGGGGTGAGCTGGGCCAGCGTGTACCCGTCGACGAACTCGCGCGCCGAGAGCCAGTGGTGCACGGTCACCGCCTGGCGCTCCATCTCCGGGATCACGCCGAGCCCGCCGCCGACGCAGAGGAAGCTCAGCCAGAGGAAGGTCCAGGTGAGGAGCGCCAGGCTGCCCATCACGCCTCCTCACCGGGCACCGCGGGACCGGGCGCGGCGGGCGCCACCGCGGACGGCGCGCCCATCCCCCACTGCAGCGCCACGCTCACCGCGATCATCGCCAGCACCACCGCCACCGTGGGCAGACGGAGCGGACCCACTGCCACGAAGGTGAGCAGCGCCACCACCGCCGCGGGAAGGCCGCGCAGCGAGCCGCGCATGATCCGGAGCGAGGTGATCGCCACCAGCCCCACCACCCCGGCGCTCGAGCCGCGCATCAAGAGCGCGGCGGTCGCGCCGAGGGCTCCCTCCGCGTAGAGCGCGCCCGCGACCAGCAGGATCACCGCCCCCGGCAGCACCACCGCGACCAGGCCCCAGAAGCCGCCCGCGAAGCCGGCCAGCCGATGGCCCAGGACCACGGCCAGGTTGCTGAAATTCGGGCCGGGCAGCACCTGGCTCAGCGTGAAGTCCTGCACGAACTCGTCGTGGCTGATCAGGCCGCGGCGCCGCACCAGCGCCTCGTGGAAGTAGGCGCTGCGGCCGCCGCCGAGGCTCGAGAGACCGGTCCAGGCGAAGACCACGATCAGGCGGAGGAGGGAGACCCGTCTCACGCGTCGAGCTCGGACGAGCGCGCGGGAGACATGGCTTCTGGAGTGTAGCACCCTCTCCCCCGGGGTCGGGGGAGAGGGCCGCCAGCCGACTATGTCAGACGCGAACGGATCGGACGGACGCGATCAGTAGCGCCAGCCGGGATGCACCGGCGCGGGATAGCACCAGCCCTTGCGGGCATGGCCCGGAGGGCAGAACGCGGGCTGGCGCACCACGACGTGACGCGGAGCGGGCACGTAGACCGGATACGGACGGGCGATCACCCGCGGCGCCGGCGCCACCACGACGGGCGCGTAGACCGGAGGAGCGGGGATGTAGACCGGGGCCGGCCGCGCCACCACGACCGGCGCGGGCGCCACGACCACCGGCGGGGGCGCCGGGCGGTGGAAGATGCCAACGCCGCCCAGGATCTGATTGAACACTGCGAAGGCGCCGAGCCCGAGGGCGGCGTCGGTGGACGCCCCCGCGAAGGCCAGCGTCGGAGCAAAGACCGCGACGGCCAGAACCAGCGCGATCAGCGTTTTCATTGTGGTCTCCTCGTCGGGGCCGTCCCTGCCGCCCCTATGGGCCAATAGACGAGCGGGCCCGCACGTTTGTTTACCCGGCCCGGCGGCCCCTCGGCGGGTGGCGGAAGAGACTGATTTGCCCTAGGATACGGGACCATGGCGACCACCGAGCACGCGAGCGTCTGTCCCCTGGACTGCCCCGACACCTGCAGCCTGACCGTGACCGTGGAGAACGCGAAGATCGTGAAGATCCGCGGCTCGCGGGCGAACCCCTACACCGCGGGCGTCATCTGCGCCAAGGTGGCCGGCTCGTATCCCGACTGGGTGCACGGGCCCGGGCGCCTGCAGACGCCGCTGCGGCGCGTGGGCGCCAAGGGCGAGGGCCGCTTCGAGCGCGTGTCGTGGGACCAGGCGCTCGACATCGTCCACGAGCGGGTCACCGCGGTGATCGCGGCGCACGGCCCGCAGGCGGTGGCCCCGCTCAACTACGCGGGCCCGCACGGCATGCTGGCCTACGCCTCGATGGACCTGCGCTTCTTCAACAGGCTCGGCGCCTCCCTGCTGGAGCGCTCCGCGCTCTGCGGCGGCATCCGCACCCAGGCCTGGCTCGGCACGTTCGGGACCACGCCCGGCATCGCCCCCGAGCAGGTGCGGCACTCCAGGCTGATCATCGCGTGGGGCAACAACGTGACCTGGTCGAACCTCCATCTGACCCCGCTGCTCAACGCGGCGCGGAAGGACGGGGCCAAGGTGGTGGTGATCGATCCCAAGCGGATCAAGATCGCGGAGCAGTCGGATCTCCACATCGCGCTCAAGCCCGGCACCGACGTGGTGCTCGCGTGGGCGGTGGCCGCGGAGCTCGAGCGGCGCGGAGCCCTCGACCGCGCGTTCATCGCGCGACACGTGGAGGGCTTCGAGGATTTCATGACCAGCGCGCGCCGGTACCCGGTGGCGGAGGCGGCCCGCATCTGCGGGGTGCCCGAGGCCGAGATCCGGACGCTCGCGGAGTGGTACCACACGCTCTCCCCCGCCGCGATCAGCGTGGGCAACGGGCTCGAGCGCAACCAGAACGGCGGCAGCGGGATCCGCGCGATCTTCGCGCTCCCGGCCCTGGCGGGAAAGTTCGGGGTGCCGGGCGGCGGGCTGGTCAACGGGGCCGGCTTCGTGTTCCCCAAGACCCCGGCCAAGCTACAGCGGCCGGACTTCCTGCCCGCCGGCACGCGCACGCTGAACATCGTGGACATGGGCAAGCACCTGCTCGACCCCACGCTCTCTCCGCCGATCAAGGCCCTCTTCGTCTACAACCACAATCCGCTGGTGGTGCACCCGGACCAGAACCGGATGCGCCGCGCCCTCGCCCGCGAGGACCTCTTCGTGGTGGGCTCGGACGTGGTGATGACCGACAGTCTCGCCTACGCCGACGTGGTGCTGCCCGCCTCGAGCCACTTCGAGTACCACGACATCTACGCCGCCTACGGCCAGCACTGGCTGCAGCGCGCGGAGCCGGTCATCCCGCCGCAGGGCGAGTCGCTGCCGAACACCGAGATCTTCCGCCGCCTCGCGGCCCGCTTCGGATTCACCGATCCCGCCTTCACCGCCACCGACGCGCAGCTGATCGACGACGCGGTGGACGGCGCGGACCCGCGCCTGGGGGGCACGCGGCCGAGTCGACTGCCCACCGACCGGGCCACCGCGATGACGGTGAACGGCGAGCCCGCCATCCTCTTCAAGAACGTCTTCCCCAAGACGCCGTCCGGCAAGGTGGAGCTGGCCTCGGGCTACCTCGACCATAAGTACGGCGCCCGCCTGCCGACCTACCGGCCCTACGAGACGCCGTTCCCGCTGCTGCTCATCTCCCCCGCGTCCGACGAGCGCATCACCTCCACGTTCGGCGGGCTGCCCGCGGGCGACGTCACGCCCCCGCTCGAGATGCACCCCGACGACGCGCGAGCGCGCGGCCTGCGGGACGGGATGCGGGTGAAGGTGTGGAACGAGCTCGGCGAGGTGCACCTGCCGCTCAAGATCTCGGACGCGATCCGGCCCGGCGTGGTCTGCAGCCTGAAGGGGGCGTGGATGCGCACCAGCGACAACGGGCAGACCGTCTCGGCGCTGGCTCCCGGCCACCACGCCGACATCTGCGGCGGCGCCTGCTACAACGACTGCCGCGTCGACGTCGCCCCCCTGTAATCTCCCCTCCACCCTCTCCCCTCAGGGGAGAGGGCAGGGTGAGGGGTCCGGTCCTTCTACTCGCTACCTCCGCGCGTTCACCCGCGAAAGCTCCGCGGTGAGACACCGCGCGATCCACCCGTCGCGCCGCGCGGGCGTGATCACGTCCTCCGGCCCACGCGGGGTGTAGCGCACCAGCGCCTCCCAGCAGCGCTCCCGCGCCCGCGCCATCTCGAGATCCGCCTTCAGGACCTGGACCGAGCGCCCCCGCTCGAAGTCCCAGCGCAGCGCCACCACCACCACCGCGAGCGCCGCGCCCACCACCATGATGATGAAGAGGATGGCGGCCACGCCCTGCCACTGCCGCAGGCGCCGCTCCGCGCTGTCGACGAGCCCGGAGAGCTTCACCTCCAGCGGGCCATTGGGATGGCGCACGATCTCCACCGCGCTCGGCGATGGAGTCCGCGCGATCAGCCCTCGCCGCGGCCGGGTACGGGGCGCGCGGAGCGGGCCCGACGCCTCCAGGAGGGAGGGCTGTCGCGAGTCCATCGCTCTCATTATCCGGCCTCCTACCGCGGTGTGTCGCCGCGGTGGTTCACGATCATGCACTGTGTCATCGTGCGGGGACCCCTCTTTCTAGCGCACTCGCAGCCGCGGGTCCAGCACGTCTCGCAATCCGTCGCCCAGCAGGTTGAGGCTCAGCCCGGCGATCGTCAAGGCCAAACCGGGGAACAGGCTCACCCAGAACGCCTCGCGGATGACGTTCTTGCCGCTCGCGATCACGTTGCCCCACGACGGCACGTAGGGCGGCACGCCCACGCCGAGGAAGCCCAGGATCGCCTCGGCGAGGATCGCGTACGCGAACACGAAGCTGCCCTGCACCAGCAAGGGGCCCACGCAGTTGGGCAGGATGTGGCGCAGCGCGATGGCCCCGTCCCGCCGGCCGAGGGCGCGCGCGGCCTGGATGTAGTCCAGCTCGCGCAGGGAGAGCACCGTGCTGCGGATGAGCATCGCGGTGCGCGGCATGTACACCACCGAGAGGGCGAGGATCACGTTCCACACCCCGGGTCCGCGGGCGGCCATGAGCGCGATGGCGAGCAGGATCGCGGGGAACGCCATGAGCCCGTCCATGCAGCGCATCACCGGCACGTCGAGCCGCCGCGAGTAGCCCGCGGTGAGCCCGATGACGATGCCGCCCGCGGAGGTGAGCAGCATGGTGGTGAGGCCCACCAGGAGCGACACCCGGCTGCCGTGGACCACCAGGCTCCACACGTCGCGACCGAACTCGTCGGTCCCCAGGTAGTGCTGCGCGCTGGGCGGCTTCAGGCGGTTGGCCGGCTCGAGGCGGGTGGGGTTGTGGGTCGAGACCACGTCGGCCAGCAGGGCCGCCGCCACCAGCAGCAGCAGGATGGAGGCCCCGGTCACCACACCCCCGTTGCGGGCGAGCCGGCGAAGCCAGCGGCGGCCCTCGTGGCGGGGTCGGCTCGCGGCCACCGCGCCCGCGCCGATCGTCTCCGCGGCCTCAGTCATGCGGGTCAGTCATAGCGGATGCGAGGGTCGATGAACGCGTAGAGCAGGTCCACCACCAGGTTGATGAGCACGTAGGTGGCCGCGGTCACCAGCACCACGCCCTGCACCACCGGATAGTCGCGGCGCAGGATCGCGGAGATCACCAGGCGGCCCAGCCCCGGGATGTTGAACACGATCTCGGTGATGACCGCGCCGCCGATGAGCACCGCGGTGGTCACCCCGATCACGGTCACCACCGGCACCAGCGCGTTTCGGAAGGCGTGCACGTAGGTGACGGTCCGGTGAGACAGCCCCTTCGCCCGCGCGGTGCGCACGTAGTCCTGCTGCAGCGCCTCCAGCATGCACGAGCGGCTGATGCGCGCGATCAGGGCGGACTGGTTGAAGCCGAGCGAGACCGCGGGCAGCACCATGTAGCGGAGGGCGGTGGCGGGCTCCGACAGCAGCGAGGCGTAGCCCGCCGCGGGCAGCCAGCCGAGCCGCACCGCGAAGAGGTAGATGAAGTTGAGGCTGAGCCAGAAGCCGGGCACGCACACCCCCAGCAGCGAGCCGATCATGAGCGCCCGGTCCCAGATCGAGCCGCGGTGGGCGGCGGCCACGATGCCGGACGGCACCCCGATCGCCACCGCCACCAGGAGCGCGCACGCCATCAGCACCAGCGTCGGCTCGGCGCGCTCCACGATCGCGGTGACCACCGGGCGGTCGAGGAAGTAGGACTGGCCGAGGTCGCCGCGCAGCACGCGGCCGTAGAAGCCCACCAGCTGGGCCAGCAGCGGCCGGTCCAGGCCGAGCGACCGGCGGGTGGCGTCGATCTGGGTCGGGGTGGCGTCCGGCCCCAGCATCACGCTCACCGGATCGCCGGGGATCAGGTGGATGAGCATGAACACCACCGTCACCACCACCGCCATCACCGGGATGACCGCGAGGAGGCGGCGGATCAGGTACGCAAACATGCGGATTGGTCAGACCGCTCGGCGGACGGGCGGCCGCCTTTTATTACTTATCCGCTCGGCTCGCCTTCGGCGGCACCTCGCCAAGCCACTGCACCTCGCCAAGCCACTGCGCCTCGCCAAGCGGCGGCTATTTCTCGAGCCACACGTTGTAGAAGCGGACGCGCTCGGTGGACTCGTTGAAGCCCTTCACGGTGTTGCGCGCCGCCCGTAGCCCGAAGAGATCGCCGTAGCGGATGACCGGGACCTTCTCGTAGAACTGGCGGGTCTGCTGCTCCCACAGCGCGAAGCGCTTCTTGGGATCGGTCTCCCGGGCCAGCTCCGCCTGGATCTTGGCGATGCCCTCGTCGGTGGTCCAGCCCGGCCAGCTCGCGGTGAGATAGATGTGGTGGGTGGGATCGTAGAACGCGCCCATCCCGGTGGTGAACACGTCGTACTCCTTGGAGTTGTTGCGCCGCTTCACCAGGGTGGCCCAGTCCACCACCTGGAGGTCGATGTTGAAGCCGGCGTCCTCGAGCTGCTGCTTGGTGAGCAGCGCGAAGTCGTACATCCACTTGTACTCCTGGGTGGTCATGAAGCGGATCGGCTCCTTCTTGTAGCCCGCCTCCTGCAGGAGCTTCCTCGCCTTGTCCCGGTTGTGCTCGTTCCAGGGCAGGCCCGACATCTTGGTGTGCCACGCGCTGATCTCGACGGGGGCGAGGCTACTGTCCATCCGGTAGAACTCCTTCTTGCCTCCCGCCACGTTCTTCATGATCGGCTCGATGTCGAGCGCGGCCTGCCACGCCTGCCGCAGCTTCTGGTTCGTCATCAAGCCTTCCTTCTTGTTGAAGACCGCCACCAGCCAGTAGTACGGCTTGGAGATGATCGGGTGCGCGTTGGGATCGGCCTTCAGGCGATCGTAGGCGTCGAGGTTCAGGTCGTCCGCGAAGTCGAGCTCTCCCGTCTCGACCTGGGCCACCCGGGTCGCCACCTCCGGCACCGGGATCCAGCGGATCTCGTCGAGCCACGCGGTCTTGCCCCCGCCGTAGCCGTTGGGCTTCTCGTTGCGCGACTTGTAGTCGTCGAACCGGACCATCCGGATGTACTGGTCCGGCTTCCACTCGGCGAGCTTGTAGGGGCCGGTGCCCACGTACTCGGTGACCTTGACCTCGGGGGCGAACTTCTCCGCGATCTCCTTCGGATAGATCGCCCCGAAGTTGTTGGGCACCGCGAGGGAGATGAGCACGATGGCCGACTTCTCCTTGAGCTTCATCTCCACCGTGTAGGGATCGAGCGCCCGCATCTCCGCCACCTGGGCGAAGAGGGCCTTGCCGTAGATCGACTGCTTCCCCCATCGGTTGAGCGAGGCCACCACGTCGTCGGAGGTCATCTCCTTGCCGTTGTGGAACTTCACCCCCTGCCGCAGCTTGAACGTGTAGGTGAGGCCGTCCTTGCTGACGGTGTGGCTCTCGGCCAGCATCGGGATCGGCTTGTTGTCGCGGTCCAGGCTGTAGAGACCCTCGTAGATGTGGTTGGTGAGGGTCTCGGTGATGCTCGCGGTCGTCCAGTGCGCGTCCAGGGCGGGCGGCTCGCCGAGGTTGCCGACCCGCAGCACCCCACCCTTCTTCTGCGCGTCGGCGGATCCCGCCGCCATCGTGAGCGTCATCGCCATCGCGACCGCGATCGGGAGCCACCGTGAGCACATTCGACGCATCATGCCTGCACCTCCGGGAGCGGGTGGGTGGTCGGGTGCCAAGACTCTGCGATGACCGCCCCGGCTTGTCAACCGTCCGGGGGCGGGCTAGATTGCGGGCGCCATGAGCGCCGCCCCGAGCCTCGATCGCTTCCGCCTCGACGGGCGCGCCGCGGTCGTGATCGGCGGGGCCGGCGGCCTGGGATCCGCGATGGCGCGCGGCCTCGCGGAGGCGGGCGCCGCGGTCGCGGTGGCCGACGCCGACGCCGGGCAGGCCCGCCGGGTCGCGGAGGCCATCGGCAAGGCGGGCGGGCGCGCGCGGCCGGCCGCGGTGGACGTGGCCGACCGCGGCAGCGTCGAGCGCATGGCCGACGAGGTGGAGCGGGCCCTCGGCCCGGTCGAGGTCCTGGTCAACTGCGCGGGCGTCACCCATCGCAGCCCCGCCGCCGACTTCCCGGAAGCGGAGTGGCATCGCGTGATCGCGGTCAACCTGACCGGCGTCTTCCACGGCTGCCAGGTCCTGGGCCGCCGCATGCTCGCGCGGCGGAGCGGGCGCATCGTCAACATCGCCTCGATCGCGGGCCAGATCGGGCTCACCGGCACGGTGGCCTACGCGGCCAGCAAAGGTGGCGTGGTGATGCTCACGCGTGCCCTCGCGGTGGAGTGGGCCCCGCTCGGCGTGCGGGTCAACGCCATCGCCCCGTCGTGGTTCGAGTCCAACATCGGCGACCTCATCCATCGCGAGCCCGGCTACGCGGAGCGCGCGATGCGCCGCGTGCCGGCGGGCCGCATGGGCACGCCCGACGAGCTCATCGGCGCGGTGCTCTACCTGGCCTCCGACGCCTCCAGCATGGTCACCGGCCACATCCTCGCCGTCGACGGCGGCACTCTCGCGTCCTGACGGGGTCAGGTCTTACATTGCGACATTCCTGCCGATTGCCCGCCCGATCACGGCACTCTCTCCGCCGATTCCTACGCGGTAAGAGTTTCCGATGGTGCTCGCGACCGATCCGAAAGACGCACTCGCGGCCGCGAAGTCTCCCCCGCTCCGCGTGGCACATGCCTTGCGTCCTCCCTCTCTGAACCCGCGGCACGAAAGGAGAGTGCGGCATGGCCAACATCGAGAAGTCGATCGACGTCGAGGCGCCGGTGCGGACCGTCTACAACCAGTGGACGCAGTTCGAGGAGTTCCCGAGCTTCATGGAGGGCGTGACCCGTGTGACCCAGCTCGACGACCGCCGTCTACGCTGGCAGGCCAACATCGGCGGCAAGGAGAAGGACTGGACCGCCGAGATCACCGAGCAGCGCCCGGACGAGCGCGTGGCATGGAAGAGCACCTCCGGCGCGAAGAACGCGGGGGTGGTGACGTTCCATCGTCTGGCCGACCGCAAGACGCGCGTGATGCTGCAGCTCGAGTACGACCCGGAGGGCGTCACCGAGAACGTGGGCGACGCGGTCGGGGTGGTGGGCAGTCGCGTGGCCCGTGACCTCGGGCGGTTCAAGGACTACATCGAGACCCGCCAGAGCGAGACCGGCGCGTGGCGCGGCGAGGTCCGCGCCAAGGGGCTCTAGCCCCCGGGCCCACCCGCCGCCTGCAGCGCCTCGTGGATCGCGAGCGCGAGCGCGCCGAACGCGGGCGCGGCGCGCGAGACCACGGTCCGCGGGCGCGGGAGCGGCACGTCGAAGACGCGCGCGAGCCGGCCGGGCCGTGGAGACATGACCACGACCCGGTCGGCCAGGAACACCGCCTCCGGGATGGAGTGGGTGACGAACACCACCGTCTTGCGCTCCCGGCTGCCCTCACCCCACACCCGCAGAAGCTCCAGGTTCATCTCGTCGCGGGTCATCGCATCGAGGGCCCCGAACGGCTCGTCCATGAGGAGCAGCGGCGGGTCGAGCAGCAGCGCGCGGCAGAGCGCCGCGCGCTGCTGCATGCCGCCGGAGAGCTCGCGCGGCAGCTTCCGGGCGAACTCGGCCAGCCCGACCAGGCGCAGGAGCGCGGCGGCCCGCTCGCGGTAGGCGCGCGGGTCGAGGCGCGACAGCTCCGCGGGCAGCAGCACGTTGTCCTCGATGGTGCGCCACTTCAGCAGAACGGGGGCCTGGAACACCATGCCCACCGACGGGATCGGCCGCTCGACCGGCCGGCCGTCCACCTCGACCCGACCGCCGCTCGCCGGCCGGAGCCCGGCGACGATCCGCAGGAGCGTCGATTTTCCGCACCCGGACGGCCCCACGATGGCCAGCATCTCCCCGCGCGCCACCGCGAGGTCCACGTCCCGCAGCGCCTCGACCGGGCCCGAGGCGCCGGGATAGGTCATGCCCACCCCCTGGAGGCGGATCAGGGGAGCGTCGGGGAGCGTCGCCACGCCGCCGATCAGCGGACCGACTTCGGCATCTCCACCTTGGTCAGAAACTCGTTCGTGTAGACCGCCTTGCACTCGACCTTGGTC
>Ga0068870_10000340_pt1 | contig 17487 bp, 16 predicted proteins | sample KBSMisM62_FD_66599 | JGI IMG/M metagenome (GOLD analysis project Ga0068870, IMG submission 66599) | Miscanthus rhizosphere microbial communities from Kellogg Biological Station, Michigan, USA - KBS Miscanthus M6-2 | ecosystem: Host-associated > Plants > Roots > Rhizosphere > Soil ...
TTCAACAAGGACTGGGAGGACGCCCTCTTCCGGCCGTTCGGCGGAAGCGACGAATTCCGAAAGGTCAAGTTCTCGGTCTGGATCGGGTACGACTTCTGATCGGCGTAGCGACAGTGTAGGGCGGGTCCTGCTTTATGGACCCGCCGGGTCTAAAGAACAAGACACGGCCTACGCCTATTCCAACCTCACCTCACTCCTCGCCACATCAATCGACACACGATAACGGCTCAGGAAGTTGTGTCCGACGATGCCACCGACCTGGTAACCGAGGAGCACGCTCGGCGCCCGCAGGTTGAGGACGGCAAGGCCAACGCGACGAAGGCTGACGCCCTGGAAGTCGAGATCCACACCGGGCAGCAGGAATGCGTCCTCGTCGGGTCCGGACATGCCCAGAACACGCAGCCGTATGTGGCGCGCGGATTCCATTCCAAGCAGATCCGCGGTGTCGGCGCCGATCGAGATCACTTCCCCACCGGTATCGACCACGAAGTACGCCGGATGCATCGAGTTGAGCGTGCCTCGAATCAGCGGCAATGGCTGGATCCTCATCGGCAGCGTAATGCCGGCCGCCGCCGACTCCGGCAGCGCCCGCGCGAGCACGACTCGCTTTCGCGCGTAATCGACGCTGACCGAGAACCCGAGAGCAATTGGCGACAGACTCTGCCCCTGCCAACGAGCGGCGCCGCCAATGGTGGGTGCTCGTATGGCGACAGGCACGTTGTGAACCTTCAACGACCCGAGTTCGACGGTATCGGCGCGCCCGAGGCGTATCCGGCGGACACCAGGCTGGCCGACACCTGCCGTGAGCGTCGATGTGACGGTACGAATCGCAGCCGCGCTCGCCGTCTCTGGTGAAATGCCGGTTCGTTCGGCACCGGTATCGAGCACCCACTCGACCTGCATACCATTCAGCCGGCCGAGCACGACGATCTTGTTGTTCACCAGCTTGAACGGCAGGGTGTGCGTGGAATTGGCGTCTTCGTCGCTGACGTCGAGCGGCGGCCGCCTGGCGAAACTGCGCAGAAGAGTTGCGCGGTTGCGGGCGATCGCGATCGCGGCGGGCTCGCGTGTGGGCAACAGATTGGCGGACTCGTCGTACGCTCTCGCGGCATCCTCGAAGCGATTGAGACGCTCGAGGACTGTTCCGCGCACGGCGTACAGATCCGAATCGCCAGGTGAAGACTCGAGTCCCCGCTCGACTTCGCCGAGCGCCTCCGTCAGGCGCGATCGTGAACTGAGCGACCTCGCGATGCCGTAGCGAGCGCGTCCCGATCGCGGATCGACCACCAACGCTCGCGCGTAGTCCTGGTCCGCTTCATCGAAGAACCCGGCAGCCCACAGCGCATCGCCCGACAACGTCAGCGCCTCGGCGTCGGCCTCGTGTGTCGACAGGATCGACGCGGCTCGACGCGCCACCGTGAACTCGCCAACGCGAAGCGCCGCAAGCACTGTGCCTTTCCGTGCCGCGAGCGCGGTCGAGGCCTCCGGTGATTCCGAGGCGGCCACAAACGACTTCAGTGCGTCGGAGTATTTGCCGTCGTCGTAGAGAGCTGTAGCTCGCGCGAGTTGCCCGGTCAAATCAGCCGGCGCCTGCGCGGACAGCACTGCCACTGCAATGCCGCACGCCACGAAAACACTTGCAACGCGAGGGAGCATCTGCCTCAACTCCCAACTCCCAACGATCGGGAGGCGAAGCGGGATTGCGTCAGAACCGTTCCAGAAGCAGCTCGCTGCGCTCCATGTCCATCGTCACGCGGAACGGCGCGAGGAACTTGTGGCCGACGATGCCACCAAGTTGGAAGCCGAGGAGGATGCTGGGCGCGCGCAGGTTCAGGACCACGAGCGGGAAGTTCCGGTACTCGATCTCATCGAAATCGAGATTCTGACCTGGCATCAGGAACGCCTCTCGGTCCCAACCGGATGTCCCCCACACACGCAAGGGGATACGGCGAAAGGGCGAGGCGGGAAGGACGCTGGCTGTCTCCGCGCTGATCGAAATCACCTCGCCGCCGGTGTCGACGACGAAGTACGCCGGGTGCGTCGAGTTGAGCAGGCCGCGCACCAGGGCGAGGCGATGGATTCGCATCGGCAGGCTCACGTCCGGCTTGACCGGTGGAAGCTTGCGGCCGATCGTGAGCAGCTTCTCCTTGTAGTCGATCCGCATCGACATGCCGATTGACAACGGCGAGAACGACTCGCCCTCGCGCTTCGGGATGCCGCGCAGGGCGGGGTTCTTGATGAGGACCGGGAGATTGCGGACCTGCAGCGTCCCGAAATCCAGCGATTTGACGATCGCGAGCTGAAGTCCGCGCAGACCGACTTCGCCTACTCCCGCGCTCAGCGTATAGGTGACTGGGCGAATTCGTTCGCGCGATGCCGTCTCACGTGACAGGACTGTTTCTTCCGAGCCGGTGTCGAGAATGAAGTCCTGCGGCCGACCACCATTCACGCGCGCCTGCACGATGATCTTGTCTGCCTGAAGCCTGAACGGCAGCGTGTGCAGCGTTTCCAGATCCTCAGGATCGATGTCGACCGGAGCGACATCGCCAAACGAGTCGAGAAACTCGACCTGCGCGCGCGCCCAGGCTGCCTTGTCGCTGCGATCCTTGTTCGGCAGGAGGTTGATGTAGTTGCGATACGCGTTCGCCGCCTGAGCGAACCGGTGCAGGCGTTCGTAGATGTCACCGACCAGCGCGTGAATCTCGCCGTCGCGCGGAGCGGCCGCCGATGCAGTCAATGCCGCGTCGAGCGCTTCCTCGAGCTTGCTGGTGGCCGCCAGCGAGCGCGCGAGACCGAAACGCGCGCGCGCCGAGCCAGGCGTCGCTTCCACACTGGCGCGATACTCACGCTCCGCTTCGTCGAAAAGACCGAAAGACCACATCGCGTCGGCGTGAAGCGTCCGTGCTTCTGCATCGACACCGGCGTTCTTCAACAACTCATCGGCTTCCTGCCGGGCACGAATGAATTCCGCCACCTTGAGGGCCGTACGCACCGTCCCCTTGCGCGCGGATAGCGCCACCTGCGGATCCTCGGCCTTGGTTGCCGCGGTGAAGGCAACCAGCGCCTCCTGGTATCGTGTCTCGTCGTAGAGCAGCGTAGCGAGCTGCAGCTGAAGATCGGCGTCGCCGCCAAGGTCAGCCTTCAACGCGATGGAGCATCCAACGAGGAGAGTTGCCGCGCAAGCCGTAACCTGAACGGTTCTCACAAGCCGACGAGACATCCGCATGGTCCCCACCCCTTGGCCTCGGCTGGGGTCCGATGGCCCCACTGAGACGGAACGCGTTGTAGGTTACGACCTCTGATAGAAAGCGGCGTTAACCGGAATGAAGTTCTTCCACTTCTCCGGGGTTTCGTCGAGCGCAAAGATCGCCTCGACGGGGCACGCGGGGACGCAGGCACCGCAATCGATGCATTCGTCGGGGTGAATATACAGCATTTCCGCAGACTGAAACTGGGGTTCATCCTTCCGCGGATGGATGCAGTCCACGGGGCACACATCGACACACGCGGAGTCCTTCGTGCCTACACATGGTTCGCAGATGATATACGCCACGCCAGTACTTCTCCTGTGACTGCCATGTCACTTGCCGTCGTATCCGACAGAGTATAACTCGGCCATTTTGGCTTCATCTTTTTGGATCAAGCCTTGGATTTGAAGCCTCTAGAGTACGCCACTCGCCTTGAATTCAGGCCTATTCCGTACTTCTCTCGTCGGGCATCGGGCTTGCTCAGCGTTGCACGCCGGGCCAGGCGAGACGACGTGTTCGCGCCCGGCATTCTCGGATGCGTCACAAGGATAGCTGGATCCGTCCAGCGGGATGGGACGTTGAATGGGTAGCAGAACGAAGATCTTGCGCGGCATTGTCGCTACGATCGTCGTTGCGAGCCTTGCGCTCGTGTCCACGACCGTATCAATCCTCGCTCAGGCGACCAAGGGCGGCAATCCGAAGGCGGCCGCGGTCAAGAATCCGGTTCAACCCACGCCGAAATCGATCGCCGCCGGTCGCCAGGCGTATAACCAGGCCTGCCGGCAGTGCCACGGACCGATGGGGCAGGGTGACGGCCCGCTCGCACCGAAGAATCCAAGCCCGGCGGATCTGACCGACAGCGAGTGGAAATACGGATCCAGCGATGGCGAGATCTTCACCATCATCGCCAACGGTGTGGGTGGCGATTCCGAGATGAAAGGCCATCGCAGCGAGATGACTGCCACCGACATGTGGAACATCGTCAACTTCCTCCGGAGTATCGGTCCACAAGCCACTAAGTGATGCCGAAGGAGTTCGAGCGGCGCGGACGTTCACCGCGCGATAAAGGAGGACCATGCGTAGACGTTTGCTCCACTGCGCCCTGGTAATAGCCTGGACACTCGGAGGTGTCGGGTGCGATGAGTCACTATCGGACCTGACCGGACCGACGCCGAACCTCGAACCAACCTTCACCAGCATTCAGCAGAACATCTTCAGTTCCAGCGATTCCTCCGGGCGCCCTGCGTGTACAAACTGTCACAACCCCGCGCTGAACCGGGGTGGGCTCGACTTGAGTCCGGCGGTCTCGTACAACAATCTCGTAAACGTCGCCAGCCGGCTAAAAGCTGGTGCAGTCCGCGTGATCCCGAGCGACCCGGAGAACAGCTACATCATTCACAAGCTCGAAGGGCGCTCGACCATCGCCGGAGTTCGCATGCCCTTAGGCGGTCCATATCTCGAGATTGGTCAGATCCAAGTCATCAAGCGATGGATCGAGATTGGTGCACCCAACAACTAGGAGCTGAACGATGACTTGTTCGAGACTCGTCATACTCGTCGCAGTGTGTGCACTGTCCTGCCCGGCGCTCGCCTTCGCGCAGGAGGACGACCCGGATCGCGATCTGAACCTCTCACAGCCCGACTTCACGATTATCAACTTACCGACGACACTGCGCGTGCCCCGTCACAAGGGCGTATTCCGCCTGACCCATCGCTTTGCGCGTCCGCTCGGAGAGGGCGACTTCAGCGACCTGGCCGCGGACTTCTTTGCTCTCGATAACGGCGCGCAGATCGGGCTGGAGTACCGCTTCGGCCTCATGAAAGGGACGCAGATCGGCATCTACCGAACGAGCAACCGGACAATCCAGTTCTTCGGGCAGTACAGCGCCATGCAGCAGAGCGCAAACGGCCTGTTCGGGCTCGACGTCATCGCCAGAATCGAGGGCACCGAGAACTTCGGAGCCAGCACTCCCGAGGGGTCCAGCACCAGCTATTCGCCCGCGCTGGGAGTAACGCTGTCGCGCGAGATGGGAAGTCATGGCGCCTTGTATTTCGAGCCGATCTGGGTGAACAACTCCAACGTGCTGCCGAGCGAGCTCGCGGATGACAACGACACGTTCCTCTTCGGCATCGGCGGCCGTTTGCGCATCCGGCCCACCGTCTACATCGTGGGCGAATTCATCCCGCGCGTCGGCTTCACTCCTGGCGTGACATACGGGAGCTTCGGTATCGAGAAACGCGCCGGCGGCCACGTGTTCCAACTCAATTTCTCGAACGGTATCGGGACGACGATGGCACAACTCGCGCAGGGCGGAACCGACAGCGAGGACTGGTATATCGGGTTCAACATCTCGAGGAAGTTCTTCTAACGGCCACGAAAGAACGCGTCAACTCCCAAATTCCCAACTCCCAACTCCCAAGGCCACGATCGCCGCGGTTGTCGGGAGTTGGACGTCGGGAGTTGGGAGTTGAGAGACGATCATTCAGCGGTTTCGCCCGGTTGCAGCTCGAGAACATGGACTCCGCTCGGCTCGAGGAGCTTCTTGAGCGCTGCCGGCGTCCCGGTGAGCACTGGAAACGTGCCCCAGTGCATCGGCACGACTTGCTTCACGCCGAGCATCGCGGTAGCACGCGCCGCGCCTTCCGGTCCCATCGTGAATCGATCGCCGATCGGAAGGAACGCGATGTCGGGCCTGTACATCTCGCCAATGAGTCGCATGTCGCCAAAGACATCTGTATCGCCCGCGAAGTAGATCCTTCGATCGTCTTCCAACCGGACGATGAAGCCGCACGGCTCGCCCATGTAGATCATCTGGCCGTTCTCGATGAATCCGCTGCTGTGACTCGCCGCCGTCATCGACACCGTCAGATCGGCGATCCTCACCGAGCCCCCCTTGTTCATGGGCACGGTGTTCTGGATGCCCTTGCGCTCGACCCAGTCACACAACTCGTAGACGCCAACCACCGGAGCGCCGCTGGCGCGGGCAGACGCGACGAGATCTTCGATGTGATCGCCGTGCCCATGTGACGCAAGAATCAAGTCGACCCGAGGCGGCTTCTTGAGGGCGTCAGGGCATGACGGGTTGTTCGCCAGCCACGGATCGAACAGGAGCCGCTTTCGTCCCGGAGTGCGCAGCAGGAACGTTGAATGTCCAAGCCAGGTGATCTCGAGTTTTCCCATGGCTTGATGGTTACGACCCACTCACGTTCTGTCAATTGCCGAGCCACGAAGATCACGAAGGACAAGGACACTAAGAAGCGAATCATCACGGAAGCGTGGAGGCATTGATCAATGTCGTTCTGGCGACCAGAGCGCCACGCCGGGCGAAGCCTCACCGGCGTGGCGCCTCAGCGTCTTCGCATGTCTCCGCGGTATTCGATTTCGTGTTCTTCGTGTCCTTCGTGGCTTTGTCTTCGTGGTATCCGCTCAGGCCCACTAACAAAACTTCTCAATCCCAGGCGCATTCGCCTGGGAGTTGGGTATTGGGAGTTGGCTTGATTAAACTAGATCAAGATGTCCGTCGAAGCGCCCCTCGAGTTTGTCACGCCTCGTGAACCAAAGCCCGCCTGGCTGAAAGTTCGCGCCCCGGGATCGGAGAACTACCTCCGGCTCAAGGGGATCATGAAAGACCTCAGGCTCAACACGGTGTGCGAGGATGCGCGCTGCCCGAATATCGGGGAATGCTGGCATCACGGCACGGCGACATTCATGATCCTCGGCGACGTCTGCACGCGCGCCTGCGCCTATTGCGCGGTGGCGCACGGCAAGCCGAACGAGCTGGACATGGCCGAACCGGCGCGGGTCGCGGAAGCCGTGGCGCGCATGGGCCTCCAGTACGCGGTGGTCACGTCGGTCGATCGCGACGACCTTGCCGATGGCGGCGCGTTCATCTTCGCCGAGACGATCCGGTTGACGCGCGACCGCGTACCGGGCTGCCGGATCGAAGTGCTGATCCCCGATTTCCAGGGCATCGAGTCATCGCTGCGGACGGTGCTCGACGCCGGACCCGACGTGCTCAATCACAACATCGAAACGGTGCCGCGCCTCTATCGGATGGCGCGATCGGGCGGCAGATATTCGAGGTCGCTCGAGCTGCTCGATCGATCGCGGCGCTATCGCCCGGATATCGCCACCAAAACCGGCATTATGGTCGGCATGGGCGAGGAGCTCCATGAGATCCTCTCGGTCTTCGACGATCTGAGAACGGTCGGCGTCTCGATCCTCACCATCGGTCAGTACCTCCGCCCGTCGGCCAGACACGCGCGCATGCTGCGCTACTACCATCCCGACGAATTCGCCGCGCTGAAGCAGGCCGCCCTCGATCGCGGCTTCGTGCACGTCGAATCAGGTCCGCTGGTGCGCTCGTCCTATCACGCGCACGAGCAGGCGGACGCTTTCAAGGCGCGGCAGTAGTGTCCGGACCCTAAGAACTTCTGGCCGATACGGACCTTTCTCCGGTCCGACTTTCCGATCCGCCATCGTGCCGCCGGCACGATGTGCACGCCCGCGCGCGAAATGGCTGTGCATCCGTTGGCACTTCCTTCGTGGCAGGCTTCATGCTCGAAACTGTCATGTCGAATCACACTTATGAAATCCGCTCCCCTGAGCTCATCGCAGTACCCGCGCACGGTCTTCATTGGCTCGGAATCGCTTCTCGCGGCATGGAACGCGTGTGGCGGTCAGACGAGTGAAGTGATCTCGATTCCGCCGACCGATTTCGCGTATGCCATCGACCTGATCGGCGAAGCGCAGCCCGAGGTCGTCGTGATCGAACAGGCTGTAGCGGCGAACGGCGCCGGATCGGCGTTGATGCACCGCCTGCACGACGAGCGGTATCTGCGCGGAACGGAGGTCCGGCTGCTGTCACCCGATCAGGCTGCGGCGTTGATGTCATCCGGGCCCGGAGAGCTCGATCCACATACGTGGCTCAGCCGCCTGGCCCCAGCGCTGCCACCGAGGCCCGAGAGACGCGCAGCACGCGTCCGTGCCGAGGCCGATGAGAAGGCACTCATCGACGGGCAGCAGGTAACGTTGATCGATTTGTCAGCAGTGGGCGCGCAGGTGCGGTCTGAAACCGTGCTGAAGCCGCGGCAACGGATCCGCCTCGTGTTGCGACCGGAGCGCGGTGCGGCCAGAGCCGTCGCCGTCGTCGCGTGGTCCTCGTTCGAGATCGGACCCACACCAACGTATCGTGCTGGCGTGGCCTTTACGCGACCGATTCCAGATCCTGCGTAAGCGGCGGCGTTTCGGGTTACGCCGCCTTCGAATTGGAATACGAGCTCCCGAGATCACGCGACTTGCGCCGGCGGCGCACCTTCAGCAGGGCGAAACCTGCGACCACGAGTAGGGCAAAAAGAATCCAGGACATGCTTGTGCCTCCAGGTACGAACGACAGGAGGGGCAAGGCATGTACCCGCACAAACAGCACAGAACGCCCCATGGCGGCACGTCCACGCGGCCGGGCCGATTCCAGAACCGTAACCGGACGACGAGGTTGGGCATAGAGGCGGACCTGCAGGCCCCCCTGTCGACGGCGGGCCTGAAGACCCGCCGCTACTGGAAGATTCGCAACAGCCTCGTGATCGGATCGAAGTAGCGATCGACGACACGTTCCTTGAGCGGAATGATGGCGTTGTCCGTGATGTGGATGTGCTCGGGGCAGACCTTGGTGCAGCACTTCGTAATGTTGCAGTAGCCGATGCCGTGCTCGTCCTTGAGCGCGGGCACGCGATCCTCGGTGTCGAGCGGATTCATCTCGAGATTCGCGGCGTAGACCAGGAAGCGTGGGCCGATAAATTCGTCGTGCTTGTTGTGATCGCGCAGCACGTGACACACGTCCTGGCAGAGGAAGCACTCGATGCACTTCCGGAACTCCTGCACGCGATCGATATCCTTCTGCGCCATGCGCCACGTGCCATCGGGCGCGTCCGGCTTGCGCGGCTTGAACTTCGAGATGCCCCTCTTCACACGGAAGTTCCACGACACATCAGTGACGAGATCCCTGATGGGCGGGAACGCGCGCATCGGCTCGACGGTTACCGGTTCGTGCAGGTTGACCTGGCTGAGTCGTGTCATACACATCAGCCGCGGCTGGCCGTTGATCTCGGCCGAACACGACCCGCACTTGCCCGCCTTGCAGTTCCAGCGCACCGCCAGATCGGGCGCCTGCTCCGCCTGAATCTTGTGGACGACATCGAGGACGACCATGCCGTCGCTGACCTCGGTCTGAAACGTCTGGAAGGTGCCGTCCTTCTCGGGATGGGTCCGCCAGATTTTGAATGTCGCGGTATTGAGGGCCATTTAAGAAACCGTCTCCTCGGAACTGCGCTCCCAGTCAATTCCCAACTGCCAACTGCCAACTCCCAACGGTAGCGATGGCGGCCCCGAAACATTGGGAGTTGGGAATTGGGAGTTCATGATTTTTGCTCCTCGATCACCTGCTTGAGGTGATCCGGGATCGGCGGGATCGGAATGCGCCCGATCTCCATCACATCACCTGGTCCCTGCCTGACCGCGACGTTGATCGTGCTGAACTCGGTGACCTTGTCCGGGTAGTCTTCCCGGAAATGACCACCGCGGCTTTCCTTGCGCTCGATCGCCGAGCGCGCGACCGCCTCGGATACCGTGAGCAGGTTGCGCAGGTCGAGCGCCGTGTGCCAGCCGGCGTGATACTCCCGGTGACCGGCGACACCGACGCGCGCTGCCCGCTCCTTGAACTGCGCGATGCACTTGAGCGCTTCCCGCATCTCGCTCTCGGTGCGCACAATCCCCACGAGCGCCTGCATCGTCTCCTGCAGATCGGATTGCACCTTGTACGGGTTCTCGCCGCCGGCGCCACGCTCGAACGGCACGAGCGACGCGCCCATCGCGCGCTCGACCAGCTCATCATCCACACGGGGAACGGGGTGCTCCTTCGCCCACGTGGCCGCATACTCGCCGGCACGTTTGCCGAAGACGATCAGATCGGAGAGTGAATTGCCGCCGAGACGATTGGCGCCGTTGATGCCCGATGCGCATTCGCCCGCGGCGAACAGTCCCGGGATCGTCGACATCTGCGTGTCGGCGTCGACGCGAACGCCACCCATCACGTAATGCGTCGTGGGCCCGACCTCCATCGGCTCCTTTGTGATGTCGAGGTCGGCCAGCTCCTTGAACTGGTGATACATGCTCGGGAGCTTGCGCTTGATGTGCGCCTCGGAGTCCTTGAGCTTCTCCTTGATCCACGCGATGTCGAGGAACACGCCACCGTGCGGCGATCCGCGACCGGCTTTGACCTCGCGGTTGATGCAGCGCGCGACGTGATCGCGGGTGAGCAGCTCGGGCGGACGACGGGCGCTCTTGTCGCCCTGGGTATAGCGCCAACCTTCTTCCGCGTCAGATGCCGTTTGCGGCTTGTAGTTGTCCGGGATGTCGTCGAACATGAACCGGCGTCCCTCGCTGTTCTTGAGGACGCCACCCTCGCCGCGCACACCCTCGGTGACGAGAATCCCGCGCACGCTCGGCGGCCAAACCATCCCGGTCGGATGGAACTGGATGAACTCCATGTCGATCAGCTCGGCCCCGGCGCGATAGGCCAGCGCGTGGCCATCACCAGTGCCTTCCCAGCTGTTACTGGTGATCTTGTAGGCGCGTCCGAGGCCGCCGGTTGCGAGCACAATCGCTTTCGCGTTGAAGACGTGGAAGCGTCCACGCTCGCGGTCGTAGGCGAGCACGCCGGCCGCGCGACCGTTGTCCAGGATCAGGTCGATGACCGTGTGCTCCATGTGCACGGTCATCCCCGTATAGACGGCATGATCCTGCAGCGTGCGAATCAGCTCCAGGCCGGTCCGGTCGCCGACGTGCGCCAGTCGCGGATAGCGGTGACCACCGAAGTTGCGCTGGTTGATGCGGCCATCCGGCGTGCGATCGAACACCGCGCCCCAGCCTTCCAGCTCGCGCACACGGTCGGGCGCTTCCTTGGCGTGCAACTCCGCCATCCGCCAGTTGTTCACGTACTGGCCGCCGCGCATCGTGTCGGCAAAGTGCACGCGCCAGCTGTCGCGGTCATCGTTATTGGCCATGGCCGCGGCCATACCGCCTTCGGCCATGACCGTGTGCGCCTTTCCGAGGAGCGACTTGCAGATGAGGCCGACCGACACGCCGCTCGACGCCGCTTCGATGGCCGCGCGCAGTCCGGCGCCGCCGGCGCCGATGATGAGGACGTCGTAGCTGTAACTCTGATACGCCGCCATCAGAAGAGCCTCGTGTCAGTGATGATGCCCATCGAGCAGAGACGGACATACACGTCCGACAGCGCAACCGAGAAGAGGCTCATCCAGGCAAACATCATGTGGCGGCCGTTGAGCGCGCTCGAGCAGTTGTAGCAGGTGTGCCGCATCGGCGACTTCGACACTTCGTCCTTCAGACCGCCCGCCATATGGCGAATCGAGTGGCACCCGAGCGTGTAGCAGCTGAGGAGCACGACGTTCACCGCGAGGACCAACGTTCCGACGCCGACTCCGAACTCCTGCTGGCCCGTGGCCGGATTCGTGAACCACAGCGCCAGCCACACGTCGTAGGACAGAATCAGCAGAAAAATGCAGGCGATGTATGCGAAGTAGCGATGCACGTTCTGAAGGATGAGCGGGAGCGTCCGCTCACCCCAGTAGCTGTGACGAGGCTCACCCACCGTGCACGACACCGGGTCCATCCAGAACGCCTTGTAGTAGGCACCTCGGTAGTAATAGCAAGTGAAGCGAAACAGACCGGGGAACGGCAGGATGAGCAGCGCCGGCGAGAACGGCGCGAGCGCCGGCCACCAATCCGGTTTCGGTCCGAACAACGCGTGGTGAGAGGATCCCCACAGCTCGGGCGAGTAGAACGGGGAAAGATACGGGCCGTAGGTGTAGTGCGCGTTCTGGAACGCTGCCCACGTCGCATACACAACAAAGCCGCCGAAGACCGTGAACACGATCATCGGTTCGACCCACCACCAGTCGCGCCGGCGGGTCTCTCCAAACTCCCGCGGCACGATCTTGACGGGCACTGCCTCCACCAACTGCCTCCGAATGGGACGAAATACAAGTGGCAAACTTACACCTCGAACTCGCTTGTGTTGGCGGTATTCAACACGAAAGGTTCATTCGGGAACAAGCGGTGTATCACCGCGTGCGGGACCCTGAAGAAGCAAACACAAGCGAGCAAGCAAATTAATACGTTACACCAGCTAGCTCTGGCGTGACGCCTCCTGCGGCTGAAAAGCTCGTAGTGTTCTCTGTTCGAGGTTCATTGTTCCGTGTTCCGGGCGTCCAGGGCACGCATCACCACGAGCCCATGAACCGCGAACGCAGAACTCGGAACCCTGAACCGGAACTCTGAACACGAACCCGGAACGTGGAACCAGGAACATGGAACTGCTGCCGCTTGGTTATGGCAGCGCGGCAATCGCTGCCTGTGCGCATTCATTCGCGACGGTCACATACCTCTGCACGGCGTCGGTGCCGATGACGTAGGGATGCGGGCTTCCGGGCTTTCTCTGTGCCAGCGCCGGGATCTTGGTCTTGGTGCCGTCGAAATCCGTGTGATTCGCAAAGAGCACATCGGCGCCCGCCTTGGCGACGATCTCGTGGAACCGCGTGGCGGACGCGGCGTACATTTGCAGCCGCGCTTTGTCGGGCCCGAAGTTGAACGCCGTGCCACCCCACTCCGCCGCGATGTGGCGCTGGCCGTTGTCAAATACAGGCACGATCGTCGAGACGGTCCCCGGCGTGTGGCCAGGCGTCAAATAGAAGGTCAACGTCGTATCGCCGAGCGTCAGCTTCTGGCCATCGGTGACGATCATGTCGCGCTTCGGTTTCCACGGCGGATTCTGCTGCTCGACCATGTCCCAATCGGCCGCCGACATGAGGATGCGCGAGCCGTACTTCTCCTGCAGGAACTTCGCGCCACCGGCGTGATCGAGGTGGCCATGGCTGATGAGCACGTATTTGATGTCGGCCGGATTGAGTCCGAGCTTCTTCAGGCCGCCATCGACTTCGTCTTCGACCGAGTAGTCGTAGATGGCGTCGATCAGGACGATCCCTTGCGATGTGGTGATCGCCCAGGCCGAGTACTCGGTCATGCCGACGAAGTACATGTTGTCGAAGACCTTGACGGGTTCGGCGTGCCACGTCTCACGCGCTGGCGGCGGGGGTGGACCGCCTCCTCGACGACCAGCGCCACCGGCTGCGGCACGGCCTGCTCCACCACCGCGCGGCGCGCCGATCGTACGCGCCTCCGAGCACGTGCGATCGAAGAGGCCGGTGTGATCGCTGCGCGCTGCCGCCTTTGCCGCCGCGATGTGCTTCTCCACGTCCGCGGGCGCCTGCGCTGCTGCAGCAGCGACTCCGACCACACCAGCGAGTGCGAACGTCGTGAGCAACTTGGTCACGGGAAGTCCTCCTTGCACGTCGAACCGGAACCCCGAACCGCGAACTCTGAACCTCGAACCTGAACTCAGAACACGAACCTGAAACCAGAAACACGGAACCTGGAAGTGCTATTTGCGTTTCGGCTTGTAAACGTGAGTACTCTGACCGAAGAACACTTCGGCACTCTCCATCACGGACTCAGACAACGTCGGATGCGGGTGGATCACGAGCTTCACGTCTTCCGCGGTCGCGCCCATTTCAATTGCCAGCGCCCCTTCCGCGATCAACTCCCCCGCTCCCGAACCCGCGATGCCGACGCCGAGCACGCGCCCGGTCTTCGGTTCGAGCACGAGCTTCGTCAACCCCTCGGGGCGGTCCACCGTGATCGCGCGGCTCAACGCGCCCCATGGGAATTTGGCCACCTCGATCTCGATGCCTTCGGCCTGGGCCTGTGACTCGGTCAACCCGCACCAGGCGATTTCCGGATCGGTGAAGACCACGGCAGGAATCGCCTGCGGTTCGAAGACCGCCTTGTGGCCCGCGATCGCTTCGACTGCAACACGCGCTTCGTGCGATGCCTTGTGCGCCAACATCGGCTCGCCTGCTACGTCGCCGATGGCGAAGATGCTGCGCTCGGCAGTCCGGCGCTGCGGGTCGGTCTCGATGAATCCCTTCGCGTCGACTTTCACTGCTGTCGTCTCGAGTCCCGGGATCTTCGAGTTCGGACGCCGGCCGACGGCGACGAGGACGCGATCGAACAGTTGCTCCTTTTCGGCGACGTCTCCCTCGAAGGTGACGCGGATGCCGGCGCCGTCTTCCACGACCTTCACCACTTTCGTATTCAGCATGATGGCCGCGAACAGCTTCTTGAGGCGCTTCTCGAGCACGCCCACCAGATCGCGATCGGCGCCGGGCAGCAGACCCGACGTCATCTCGACAACCGAAACCTTGCTGCCCAGGGTCGCATATACGGATCCGAGTTCGAGGCCGATGTAGCCGCCACCGATCACGAGCAGCGACTTCGGAACATCGGGAAGCTCGAGACCCGATGTCGAGTCCATCATGCGCGGGCTGTCGATCGACAGCGACGGTATCCGCGTCGGATGTGAGCCCGTCGCCAGAATGAGATGTTCGAACTGCAACTCGGTCGTTCCGCCGGCGCCGGCGACGGTGAGGGATCTCGGGCCCGTCAGCGTCGCGCGCCCTTGCAGGAACTTCACCTTGCGAAGCCTCGCCACAGTGCCGACGCCGGACGTGAGCTTGTCAACGACGCCCTGCTTGTAAGAGCGGAGCTTGTCGACGTCGATCGTGGGCTCAGCGAAGCTGACGCCCCAGTTGCCGGCATGCTTCGCCTCGTCGATCACCTTGGCGACGTGGAGCAGCGCTTTCGATGGGATGCACCCGCGATAGAGGCACACGCCTCCGGGATTCTTTTCCTCATCGATGAGGGCCACCTGCATGCCAAGGTCAGCCGCATAAAAGGCCGCCGCATACCCCCCAGGGCCCGCGCCCAGTACCGCTACTTGCGTAGATTCACTCGCCATTAAAGTGTGACCGTCTCCGTGAACCAGAAAACTCCCAACTTCCAACTACCAACTCCCAATACCGGGACCATTGGGAATTGGGCTTTTTGGGAGTTGGGAATTGACGGGCAATGCAAAAGCATCATCCGACCAGTGAGAGCAGGAAGGGTTGCTCGATTGCTTCGACAACCCAGCGCAGGAAACGCATCGCGTCGGCGCCATCAATCACGCGATGGTCATAGGAAAGTGACAGCGGCAGCATCTGACGCGGTTCCCAGTGTCCGTCCTTCCACACCGGCTCCGTCGTGCCGCGTGAGACGCCGAGAATCGCGACCTCAGGCCAGTTCACGATGGGCGTGAAGTAGGTCCCGCCGATGCCACCAAGGTTCGAGATCGTGATGCCGCCGCCACTCATCTCCTCGAGCGAGAGCTTCTTCTCTCTGGCACGCTCGGCCAGACGGTGCAGCTCGACGGCGATCTCCATGATGTTCTTGGTCTCGGCGTCTCGGATCACCGGAACGAGAAGACCACGGTCGGTATCGACCGCGACACCGACATTCACGTATTTCTTGAACACGATCTCGCCGCGCTCGCTGTCGATCGAGGCGTTGAACTGCGGGAACTTCTTTACAGCCGTCGCCAGCACGCGCACCAGCATCGCCGTAATCGTCAGATTGCCGCCGGCCTTGGCGACGCGTTCCTTGAACTGTTTCCGCAGCTCCTCGAGTGCCCCGACGTCGGCCTTGTCGCACTGCGTGACGTGGGGGATGGTGGTCCAGGCGTAGGTGAGATGCTCGGCGGTCGCGCGCCGGATATTGCTCCACGGCTGCCGCTCGACTTCGCCCCACTTTTGAAAGTCGGGCAACGGCCGCATCGCGCGCGCGACCACGGCTCCGCCTGCGGCGCCGGCCGATCCCACACTGCTCAGGATCCGTCGCGCGTGCTCCTTGACGTCTTCCTGTGTGATGCGTCCGCCCGCGCCGGTTCCCTGCACCACGTTGACGTCGACGCCGATTTCGCGCGCCAGGCGTCGCACGGCGGGCGACGCAGCAGCGGCCGGTCCGCGCGCTCCTTCCAGCTTGACCGGAGCAGCGGGCTGTACCGCCGCTTCCGGAGCTGACCGAACGGGCATCGGGACGACACGCGTCGGCCCGGCTGCAGAAGGTGTCGGTGCGGCGGCTGGCGCTGGCGTTGGGGCTGGCGTTGGAGCTGGCGCCGGCGGCGGAGCCGACGGCGACGGCGGAGCCGACGCAGAGGCCTCGGCCGCTGGCGGTTCGGGCGCGGGTCCGGATGGTGCTGCCGAAGACCCGGCAGCCGCTTCCCCTGAAGGGGCGTCGACCGTGAGCACCACCGCGCCCACTTTGACCTTGTCGCCCCTCTTGACCTTGATCTCCTTGACGACGCCGGCCACCGACGATGGCACCTCGATCGTGGCCTTGTCCGTCTCGAGTTCCACTACCGGCTGATCACGGGCAATCGTGTCGCCGACATTGACGAGCACGCGCGTCACGTCGCCGGTGGCAACGTTCTCTCCCAGTTCGGGGATTTTGAACTCTGTCATTCCGTCCGTGCCGTAGGCCGGGTCCTGCTCTATGGACCCGGCGTTCCGGCGGGTCTACAGATCAAGACCCGCCCTACGCTGCAGATTGTCTGCGGCGTCAGGAGATCGCCGGATTCGGCTTCTCCGGGTTGATTCCAAGATCTTTGATCGCTTTCTGAGCAACGGATGCGTCAATCTTTCCGTCGCGTGCCAGCTCGCCAAGTGTCGCAAGGACGATGTGCTTGGCATCCACTTCGAAGAAGTCCCGCAGCGCCGCGCGTCCCTCGCTGCGACCGAATCCGTCGGTACCCAGTGACACGATGCGCCTGCCGGTCCAGCGATCGATGCTGTCCGGCAGCGCCTTCACGTAGTCGCTGGCGGCAACGATCGATCCCTCAGTCCCGGAAAGACACTGCGTGACGTAGGGCACGCGCGGCTTCTCACCCGGGTGCATGCGATTCCAGCGATCGGTGGCGTGTCCTTCGCGGTACAGCTCCTGGTAGCTGGTTACGCTCCAGACATCGGCGGCAACGCCGTACTTGTCCTCGAGGATCTGCTGCGCCTTCAGCACCTCGTTCAGGATCGCCCCGCTGCCCAGCAATTGCGCTCGCGCCTTTGGCTTCGCTTTCTGAGACGGACGCAGCTTGTACAGCCCCTTCAGGATGCCTTCGCGGGAACCTTCCGGCATCGGCAGCATCTCGTACTGCTCGTTCATCACGGTGATGTAGTAGAAGATGCTCTCGCCGTCCTTGTACATCCGGCGGATGCCGTCTTCGATGATCACCGC
>Ga0068870_10000343_pt1 | contig 17455 bp, 15 predicted proteins | sample KBSMisM62_FD_66599 | JGI IMG/M metagenome (GOLD analysis project Ga0068870, IMG submission 66599) | Miscanthus rhizosphere microbial communities from Kellogg Biological Station, Michigan, USA - KBS Miscanthus M6-2 | ecosystem: Host-associated > Plants > Roots > Rhizosphere > Soil ...
GAGCGACGGCGAGTTCCGCACCAAGGTGCTCGACGGCGGCACCTCGGTGCAGCCGGCGCTCACCGACGGCTACCGCTACCTGGCCGGCGGCTACGACGACCCGGACACCTACCGCCGGCTGACCGCCCTGCTCGACCAGCTGGACGCCGACCGCGGCACGGCCGGAAACCGGGTGTTCTACCTGTCCACGCCGCCGGAGGCGTTCGAGCCGATCGTGACCGGCCTCGGCAAGGCCGGTCTGTCCTGCGGCAACTGCCGGGTGGTGATCGAGAAGCCGTACGGGACCGACGAGCGGACCGCCGACCGGCTCGACGCGACCGTGCACGCGCACTTCGACGAGCCGCAGGTGTTCCGGATCGACCACTACCTCGGCAAGGACACCGTGCAGAACGTGCTGGCGCTGCGGTTCGCCAACGCGGTCTTCGAGCCGATCTGGAACCGCACCTGGGTCGACCACGTGCAGATCACGGTGGCCGAGACGCTCGGCGTCGGCACCCGCGGCAGCTTCTACGAGAGCGCCGGCGCGACCAGGGACATCCTGCAGAACCACGTGCTGCAGGTGCTGGCCCTGGCGCTGATGGAGCCGCCGACGTCGTTCGCGGCCGAGGCGGTCCGCAACGAGAAGGTCAAGCTGCTGCAGTCGATCCGGCTGCCGGCCGCGGCCGAGATCGACCGGATCGCGGTGCGCGGGCAGTACACCCGCGGCGGCACCCGGGAGGAGCTGATGGCCGGCTACCGGGAGGAGCCCGGCGTCGACCCGCTTTCGCAGACCGAGACGTACGCGGCGCTGCGCCTGGACGTGGACAACTGGCGCTGGGCCGGGGTGCCGTTCTACCTGCGTACGGGCAAGCGGCTGCCGCGCCGGGTGACCGAGGTGGCGCTGCAGTTCTCCCGGCCGCCGCACCTGCCGATCTCGGCCCGCGACGCGACCGAGCTGGACGCCGACGCGCTGGTGCTGCGGATCCAGCCGGACGAGGGGATCGAGCTGCGGTTCGGGGCCAAGGTGCCCGGGCACAGCTTCCGCGTCCGCACCGCGTCCATGCAGTTCTCGTACGGGGAGTCGTTCCGCGAGGAGTCACCCGAGGCGTACGAGCGGCTGCTGCTGGACGCGCTGATCGGCGACCCGACCCTGTTCATCCGTTCGGACGAGGTGCTGCAGTGCTGGCGCATCATCGACCCGGTGATCCAGCACTGGTCCACCGACCCGAAGCGGATCCCGACGTACGAGGCCGGGTCGTGGGGTCCGGACGAGGCCGACCGCCTGCTGGAGCGCGACGGCCGGGCCTGGCGCAACACCTGACCCCCGCGCCGGCCCGGCGCGTCGACCCGCCCGAGACGGGCGCGACCGACACGGGCGCCGGCGGCCGACGGTCCGGTGGCCGGACCGGGCTGAACGCGCGGGGGGCCGCCGGAATTGTCGGTACGGGGTGGTTACCTCGCCGCCATGACACCCTCCGACGACTTCCGCCGACTGCACGCCGAGGGCGTGCTGGTCCTGCCCAACGCCTGGGATGCCGCCTCCGCCCGCCTGGTCGAGCGGGCCGGCGCCGCCGCGGTCGCCACCACCAGCGGCGCCGTGGCCTGGAGCCTCGGCGTGCCGGACGGCGACCGGCTGCCGCTGGAGCTGCTCGCCGGGGCGGTCGAGCGGATCGCGGCCGCGGTCGCGGTGCCGGTCACCGCCGACGTCGAGTCCGGCGGGCCGGACGTGGCCGAGACCGTGCGGGCGGTGCTGGCCGCCGGCGCGGTCGGGATCAACATCGAGGACGGCGGCGGCGCGGTCGAGCTGCACCGCGACCGGGTGGCGGCCGCGCGCGAGGCCGGCGGGCGGGACCTGTTCGTCAACGCCCGCATCGACGTCTACCTGTTCGGCATCGGTGACCCCGAGGGTCGCGCGGCCGAGACGATCTCCCGCGCCGGCGTCTACGCGGAGGCCGGCGCGGACGGGATCTTCGTGCCCGGGGTGACCGACCTCGACCTGCTCCGGACGCTGGTGGCCGAGATCCCGCTGCCGGTCAACGTGCTCACCGGGCCGCACGCGCCGACCGTCGACGAGTTCGCCGCGGTCGGGGTGCGGCGGGTCAGCGTGGGCACCGGCCTGGCCCAGGCGGCCTACGCGGCGGCCGACCGGGCCGCCCGCGAGCTGCTCGCCACCGGGACCTACCGATCGCTCGAGGACGCCCTGAGCTACGGCGAGCTGCAGAAACTGCTCGACTAGGCGTGTCTGCCGAGCCGTCGCGAGACGCGCCCTGCCGGTCAGGCCAGGCAGGCCCGCACGCCACGCTGGGCGCCCTGGTTGAACGCGCTGATCCGCTCTCGCGCGTCACCGTGGTCGCTCTCGTTCGTCCACGGGTAGTCGTCGGCGACCGCGGCCAGCGTCTCCTGCAGCTCCTGGGTGTCCCCGCGCTCGAACTGCAGCAGGCCGCGCTCGGCCGCCCCGAACAGGGTCGCGCCGGCGAAGCAGTCGGCCTGCAGCTCGGCGGCGACCGAGACCTGGTCGGCGCGCAGCCGGGCCTGGATCGCGTGCCCCCACTCGTGCGCGATGATCAGGTACACCCAGGCGTCGCCGATCCGCTCGTAGCCGGCGGCCATGAGGTTCTCGTCCCAGGCGAGGAAGTCCTGCGACGGGCAGTAGAACGCGTTGAACGGCACCGACGGCTGGCCGCCGCAGCTCGGCCCGTCCTCGCCGACGTACCCGCCGAGCACCCGGGGCGGCCGGTACGACTGGCGGAAGTCGTCGGGGAACGTCTCCCGCCAGTACGCGTCGGTCGCGCTGACGGCGCCGCGCTCGTCCTCGTCCAGGTCGGCGCGGTTGACCGAGTCGATCGGACTGTCCGTGCCGCTGCTGCCGCTGCCGCCGCCGCTGCTGCCGCCGCCGCTGTCGACGGCGATGGCGCAGCCACCCAGCAGCACGGCCGCGAGCAGCGCGAGCAGCGCGCGGAACACCCGGCCGCCGCGGCGGTGGACAGGGCGCAGGGCGCCGCGCGGATGCATGCCGTCTTCAGTACCCGGGCTCGCTGTGCGCAGACCCTGAATCCGGATAGCGGAGACGACGCCGGCCCGGAACAAACGGGCCGACGGCGGGGTCGAGGATCTAGGCAGCCCGTTCCCCGACGGAGAGGACACCGATGAGCCGGCGCGGCTGGGTCCTGTTCGCGACCATGTCGGTGATCTGGGGCATCCCCTACCTGATGATCAAGGTGGCGGTCGAGGAGCTGGCCCCGTCGACGCTGGTGCTGCTGCGGTGCGGGATCGCGACCGTGCTGCTGCTGCCGATCGCGCTGTTCCGGGGCCAGATCCGGCCGCTGCTGCCGCGGTGGAAGCCGCTGCTGTTCTACACGGCGGTGGAGATCTGCGGGCCGTGGCTGCTGCTCGGGTTCGCCGAGCAGCGCCTGTCCAGCTCGCTGACCGGGCTGCTCATCGCCGGCGTGCCGCTGGTCGGCGCGCTGCTGGCCCGGTTCGGGCCGGACCGGGAGCGGCTCGGCGGCCGCCGGCTGACCGGACTGCTGGTCGGCCTGGCCGGGGTCGGCGCGCTGGTCGGGTTCGAGGCCGGCGCCGGCGACGCCCGGGCGATCGTCGCGGTCGCGCTGACCGTGCTCGGGTACGCGCTGGGTCCGGCGATCCTCAGCCGCTCGCTGGCCGACCTGCCGTCGCTGGGGGTAGTGGCCGCCTCGCTGGCGATCGCGGCCGTGGTCTACCTGCCGGCCGGCATCCTGCAGGCGCCGGATGCCTGGCCGTCGGCGCGGGTGACGCTGGCCGTGCTCGGCCTGGCGGTGATCTGCACGGCCGTCGCGTTCCTGGTCTTCTTCCAGCTCATCGCCGAGGTCGGGCCGGCCCGGTCGACGGTGATCACGTACGTGAACCCGGCCGTCGCGGTACTGCTCGGCGTGCTGATCCTGGACGAGGCGTTCACCGCGGCGACCGCCGTCGGGTTCGTGCTCATCCTGGCCGGCTCGGTGCTGGCGACCTCGCGCAAGGCGCCGGTCGAGCCGGCCGTCGCGCTGGCCCCGGAGGCGGCTCGGACCGCTCCCTGACCCCTGACCCGCGCCGGTCAGCTCGGCGACGGGGTCGCGCTGGACGGCGAGACGCTCGGCTCCGGCGGCGCCGACGTGGTGGTCGCGGACGCGGCCGAGTCGCTGGTCGCGTCGCCGGACGGGGACGGCGCGGGCGGAGGCGGCGTCGTGCTCGGCGTCGTCGCCGGCGGCGGCGCAGTGCTGCTCGGCGGCGGGGCCGGTGCGCTGCTGTGCGGCTCGCTGCTCGTCGGAGCCGGCGTGGTCGGGTCCGGCGCGGCCGAGGAGGTGGCCGGAGAACCGGTGCCGGACGTCGAGCCGCTGGGCTGCTGGCTGCCCGCCGGGCTGCTGCCGCCGGACGCGCTGCTTGCCGGCGCCGTGCTCCCCGGCGAGGTGGTGCCCGGCGAGGTGGTGCCCGGCGACGTGCCGCCCGGCGAGCTGGTCCCCGGGGAGGTGGAGCCGCCCGGCGAGGTCGTGCCCGGCGAGCTGGTCCCCGGTGACGTCGAGCCCGGTGACGTGCTGTCCGGCGATGCGCTGCCCGGTGCGCTGGTCCCCGGGGTGCCGTCCGCCGACGTGGTGCCGGCCTGCGGCGACGCTGCGGACTGGTGCTGGATCCGCGGCCGCGGGTCGGGCGGCGACAGCACCGGCGGTGGCGGTGACCCGTCCCGCATCGCGTCGCCGACCGGCGTGATCCCGGTGCCCGGCACCCCGACCGGCACCGGCGGCAGCGCCGCGGTCGCCGGCCCGGTGGCCACCCGGACCGCCCCGGCATACCCGCTCAGCCACATCGTGGTGACCTCGACGAACTCGCCCGGCTGCGGGGACTGCACGATCTTGCCGTCGCCCAGGTAGAGCGCGACGTGGTGCACGGTCGACAGGTCGCTCGGGTCGTATGCCCAGAACAGCAGGTCACCGGGCAGCAGGTCGGGCAGGTCGACCGCCTTGCCGACCCGCGCCTGCTCCCGGGAGGTGCGCGGCAGCGCGATCCCGGCCATCGCGTACGAGCGCTGCACGAGGCCGGAGCAGTCGTACGAGTCGGGCCCGGTCGCGCCCCACACGTACGGCTTGCCGACCTGGGCCAGCGCATACCGGATCGCGACCGAGACGGCCTGCGGCGCGGCCAGCGTGGTGCCCTGGCCGAGCGCGGACCGCGGGATGGGCAGGGACGTCGGCGACGCCGGCGGTGCCGGCGCGGCGGTCGCGGTGCGGCTGACGATCGAGGTCGCGGCAGCCTTCGCGGTGGCCGCCCGGCGGTCCTTCTCCCGGTTCAGCAACAGGTCGAGGGAGCGGCGCTGCTCCGCCGGGTCGCGCACGGTCCAGCCCGGCCAGTCGAGCCCGGTGCCCTCCGGTTGGGCGGCCAGCCGGACGACGGTCGGTGCGGGCCGGTGGTCGGACGTGGCGGAGCCGAGCACCGCCATTGTGCCGACCGAGATGGCGCCGACCGCGGTCCAGCGGCAGATCGCGCACCAGCCGGGGAACCCGAAGCTGCGCTGCAAAGGCCTTCCCTCCGTCCGGTCCGTCCCTTCCTGATCCTGCCTGACGTTTCACGGGATGGCACGGGTTCCATCCCGACGTGGTTCGAAAGGACTACGTTCGCACGACCATCACCAGCGCGGGGTGAAATCCCCGTCAGGAACCGGCGGCGGTGCCAGGCCGGGGTGTGCCGGACCGGCACCTGGACCGGGTCCGCGAAGCTGGTGCGATAGTTCGCCTACTCCACCTAGCGAGGGAGTTGACGCACATGGGAGTCACGCTCGGCTACAACCAGTACGGCAAGGCGGAGACCCGGGTCGTGCGGGTCTACCGCGACGCGGACCCCCACGAGCTCGTCGACTACAACGTGAGCGTCGCCCTCTCCGGCGACTTCGCCGAGGTCTACCTGACCGGGGACAACGCGAACTGCCTGACCACGGACGCGACGAAGAACACTGTCTACGCCTTCGCGGTGGAGCACGGCGAGCAGGCGCGCCAGCCGGAGTCGTTCGGGCTCGCGCTGGCCCGGCACTTCGTCGAGGACGTCGAGCCGGTCCGGCGGGCGCGGGTCAGCGTGGAGATGTACCCGTGGGTGCGGCTCCAGCAGGCCGGCGCGCCGCACCCGCACGCGTTCGCCCGGGACGGTAGCCACCTGCGCACCGCCGGCGTCACCTGCGAGGCCGGCCGCGTCTGGGTCGTGTCCGGGGTGCGCGAGCTGGTCCTGCTCAAGACCACGGACTCGGAGTTCCACGACTTCCTGCGCGACCGCTACACGACGCTGGCGCCGACCGACGACCGCATCATGGCGACCTCGGTGACGGCGCAGTGGTGGCACACGGACACCGGCGTCGACTGGTCGAAGTCGCACGCGGCCGTGCTGGCGACGATGACCGAGGTGTTCGCCGGCCACCACAGCCTCGCCCTGCAGCAGACCCTGTACGCGATGGGTGCGGCGGTGCTCGAGGAGCAACCGGGCATCGCCGAGATGCGCTTCTCGCTGCCCAACAAGCACCACTTCGCCGTGGACCTGAGCCCGTTCGGGCTGGACAACCGCAACGAGGTCTTCCACGCCGACGACCGCCCGTACGGCCTCATCGAGGGGACCGTGCGGCGCGAGGGCGCACCGGACCCCGGGCCCGCATTCGATCCGGGCCAGGGCTGGTAGGAAGAGCCGTGTCCGTCATCGCCCGACCCTCGACGCTGCAGGACGCCTTCGACGCGCTGGACGCCCTCCCGGACGCGCACCTGCTCGCCGGCGGCACCGACTTCATGGTGGAGGTCAACTTCGGCCACCGCCGGCCGCCGGCGGTCGTCGCCATCCGCCGGGTGCCGCAGCTGCAGGGCTACGAGATCCGTGCCGACGAGGTCGACATCGGCGCCGCGGTCACTTGGACCACCATCGAGCGCGAGCTCGCCGGCGAGCTGCCCGCGCTCGCCGCCGCGGCCCGCACCGTCGGCTCGCCGCAGATGCGCAACGCCGCCACCATCGGCGGCAACATCGCCACCGCGAGCCCGGCCGGCGACGGGCTGCCGGTGCTGCTGGCCGCCGACGCCACGGTCGTGCTGGCCAGCCGGCAGGGAGAGCGCACGGTGCCCTTCGCCGAGTTCGTCACCGGTGTCAAGCGCACGGTCCTGCGGCCCGGCGAGATCATCACCAGGGTGCGGGTGCCGCGGCTGACCGGACCGCAGGAGTTCCTCAAGGTCGGCACCCGCAACGCGATGGTGATCTCGATCTGCTGCGCCGCGCTGCTGGTCGACCGGGTCGGCCGCACCGTACGGATCGGGCTCGGCTCGGTCGCGCCGACGCCGGTCCGGGCGCCGGAGGCCGAGTCCTACATCGCCGCGGAGATCGACTGGGACGCGCTCTGGGCGCCGCCGGAGTCGGTCGCCCGCTTCGGCGAGCTGGTGCGGGACGCGGTCCGGCCGATCACCGACCACCGCGGCACCGCTGCGTACCGTTCCCGTGCGGTGCAGGTCATCGCCACCCGTGCGCTGGAGAGGAGCCTGGCGTGAGTGACCCGGACGGCGGCCGCGGGGTGAGCGACGCCCTGCACGATCCGACGACGGCCGACAGTCGCGGCGGCCAGGGCTATCCGCGCTCGGACGGAGACCGGGACCTTCCGCTGGAGACCTACGTCCTGTCGGTGAACGACCGCGACCTGCCGGTCGACGACGCCTGGGTCGGGGAGAGCCTGCTCTACGTGCTGCGCGAGCGGCTCGGCCAGCCCGGTTCGAAGAACGCCTGCGAGCAGGGCGAGTGCGGGTCCTGCTCGGTGCTGATGGACGGTGCGGTGGTCGCTTCCTGCTGCGTGCTCGCCGCCGACGCGGTGGGCTCGGCGATCACCACGGTCGAGGGCCTCACCGGCGAGGGCGAGCTGTCCGACGTGCAGCGGGCCTTCATCGACCAGGGCGCGGTGCAGTGCGGCTTCTGCATCCCGGGCATGATCGTCGCGCTCACCGACCTGCTCGACCGCAGTCCCGCGGCGAGCGAGCTGGAGATGCGCGAGGCGATCTCGGGCAACCTGTGCCGCTGCACCGGCTACGGGCGCATCTTCGCGGCGTTCCGCCAGGTCCAGCAGGAGCGTGCCGATGCCCGCGCCTAGCCTGCCGGCCACCTTCACCCGCCGTCGCCGGGCGCCGGGCCTCGGCGAGAGCGTGCTGCGCCCGGACGCGCCGCCGAAGGTCAGGGGCGAGTTCGCGTTCTCCTCCGACCTGTACGTGGACGGCATGGTCTGGGGCAAGACGCTGCGCAGCCCGCACCCGCACGCGCGCATCCTGCGGATCGACATCACCGGCGCGCTCGCCATGCCCGGCGTGCACGCTGTCGTGACGCAGGACGACGTGTGGGGCTCCCGCACGTACGGTCTGGAGCGCCACGACCAGCCGGTGTTCGCCGACGGCGTCGTTCGGTTCCACGGCGAGCCGATCGCCGCGGTCGCGGCCGACCACCCGGAGCTCGCCGCCCGCGCCTGCGCCGCGATCGAGGTCGAGTACGAGGTGCTCGAGCCGCTGGTGGACGCCGAGGCGGCGATCACGGCGCCGCCGATCCACCCGGACGGCAACGTGTTCCGGCACATCCGGCTGCGCCACGGCGACCCGGAGGCCACCGGCGACGTGGTCGTCGAGGGCACGTACCAGGTGGGCATGCAGGACCAGGCCTTCCTCGGCCCGGAGTCGGGGCTGGCCGTGCCGAGCGAGGACGGCGGGGTCGAGCTGTTCGTGGCGACCCAGTGGCTGCACGTCGACCGCGACCAGATCGCGGCCTGCCTCAACCTGCCCCGGGAGAAGGTCAGGCTCTCCCTCGCCGGCACCGGCGGCGCCTTCGGCGGCCGCGAGGACGTGTCGATGCAGATCCACGCCTGCCTGCTCGCGCTCGTCACCCGCCGGCCGGTGAAGATGGTCTACTCCCGCGAGGAGTCCTTCTTCGGCCACGTCCACCGGCACCCGGCGACGCTCTGGTTCCGGCACCACGCCCGGCGCGACGGCACGCTGGTCGCCGTCGAGTCCCGGATGGTCTTCGACGGCGGCGCCTACACGTCGTCGAGCACCGCGGTCATCGCCAACGCGACCTGCTTCGCCGCCGGCCCGTACCGTGTCCCGAACGCGAAGGTGGACGGCTACGCGGTACGGACGAACAACCCGCCGTGCGGCGCCATGCGCGGCTTCGGTGCGGTGCAGACCTCGTTCGCCGCCGAGGCGCAGATGGACAAGCTCGCCGCTGCGCTCGGGATGGACCCTGTCGAGCTGCGCCTGAAGAACGCGCTCAGGCCCCACGACCAGCTGCTCACCGGGCAGGTGATCACGGGCGTCGCGCCGGTCGAGGAGTGCATCCGCGCCTGCCGCGAGCTGCCGCTGCCGCCGGCCGCGGACCCCGACGCCGATCTCATGACGCTGCCCGGCGGCGCCGGCCGGACGGCCTTGCCGCACAACGTCCGGCGCGGCGTCGGCTTCGCGGTCGGGTTCAAGAACCTCGCCTTCTCCGAGGGCTTCGACGACTACTCCTCGGCCCGGGTACGGCTGGAGCTCGGCGCCGACGGCGAGCCGGTGGCCACCGTGCACGTCGCCACCGCCGAGGTCGGCCAGGGCTTCGTAACGCTCGCCCAGCAGATCGCCAGGGCCGAGCTCGGGGTCAGCTCGGTCGTGCTGCACCCGGCCGACACCCAGGTCGGTTCCGCCGGCTCCACCAGCGCCTCGCGGCAGACGATGATCAGCGGCGGCGCTGTGCAGATGGCCTGCGCCGGCGTCCGCGAGGTCGTCCTCGAGCGGGCGGCCCTCGACCTGCACCTCGCCCCGGCCGACATGGTGCTCGGCGACGGCGAGCTGACCACCAAGGACGGCGAGCGCAGCGTGTCTCTCGCCGCCGCGCTGCGGGCCGGCCCGGTCGAGGCGTACCGGGAGTTCCACCACGCGCCGACCGACCCGCTCGACGAGAACGGGCAGGGCAACGCGCACTGGTCGCTCGCGTTCGCCGCGCACCGGGCCGTCGTCGACGTGGACGAGGAGCTGGGACTGGTCCGGGTGGTGCAGGTCGCCACCGCCCAGGACGTCGGCAAGGCGCTGAACCCGCTCGCGGTCACCGGCCAGATCGAGGGCGGCATCGCGCAGGGTCTCGGGCTCGCGGTGATGGAGGAGATCGTCGTCGCGGACGGGCGGATCCGGAACCCGTCGTTCACCGACTACCTGCTGCCGACTCCGCTGGACATGCCGCCGGTCGTCCAGACGTGGATCGAGCAGCCGGAGCCCGGCGCCCCGTACGGGGCCAAGGGCGTCGGTGAGCCGCCGACGATCTCCTCGACCGGGGCGATCGTGGCCGCGATCCGGGCGGCGACCGGCCGGCCGCTCGACCGCGTCCCGGTCCGGCCGGACGACATCGCGCTGCCCGCGCCGACCACCGCGGCGTCATGAGCCGCACCGTCCTGCGCGGCGCGCGCTGGCCTGGCGACGTCGCCTTCTCCGGCGGTCGCATCACCGCTGTCGGCGACGTCCCGCCGGAGGACGGCGACACCGTGGTGGACTGCGACGGCGACATCATCACCGCCGGGCTGGTCAACACCCACCACCACTTCTACCAGTGGATGACCCGGGGCTGGGCGCACGACTGTGACCTGTTCGGCTGGCTGACCACGCTCTACCCGGTGTGGGCCCGGCTGACGCCGGAGGACGTGGCGGCGGCTTCGGCGGTGGCGCTGGCCGAGCTCGCGCTGACCGGCTGCACGACGGCGGCCGACCACCACTACCTGGTGCCGGGCGGCGACGACTCGGTCTTCGACGCGATCGCCGGCGCCGCCCGCACCATCGGCATCCGGGTGCACATCGCCCGCGGCTCCATGGACCTCGGCGAGAGCGCCGGCGGACTGCCGCCGGACTCCGTGGTCGAGGGCCGGGACGCGATCCTGGCCTCGACCAAGGCGGTCTACGACCGGCTGCACGACGGTGACCGCATCGTGGTCACGGTCGCGCCGTGCAGCCCGTTCAGCGTCACCACCGGCCTGATGACCGAGTCCGCCGAGCTGGCCAGGCGACTGGGCGTGCGGCTGCACACGCACCTGGCGGAGACCCTCGACGAGGAGCGGTCCTGCCTGCAGCGCTTCGGCAGGCGGCCGCTGGAGGTGCTCGACGACCTGGGCTGGATCGCGCCGGACGTGTGGGTGGCCCACGGCATCCACTTCGACGACGCCGAGGTGGCCAGGCTGGGGCAGGCCGGCACGGGCGTCGCGCACTGCCCGTCGAGCAACTGCCGGCTGGGCGCGGGCATCTGCCGGACCACCGACCTGGTCGCCGCCGGTGCGCCGGTCGGCCTCGGCGTGGACGGGGTGGCGTCCAACGAGATCGGCGGGCTGCTGCCGGAACTGCGGATGGCGACGTTCCTCGCCCGGCAGCGCGGCCTGGACCCGACCGCGTTCGGGCCGGCGGACGCGCTGCGGCTGGCGACCGAGGGCGGCGCCCGCTGCCTCGGTCGCGACGACGTGGGCCGGCTGGAGCCCGGGCTGCGGGCCGACGTGGTGGTCTGGCCGGGCGACGACCTCGCCGACGTGCTCGACCCGCTCGCCGGCCTCGTGCTCGGCCCGGAGCGCACCGCCCGGCACGTGTTCGTCGAGGGCGACTACGTCGTCCGGGACGGCACGCTCGTCGGCGCCGACCTGGCAACGCTGCGCGCCGAGCTGGCCCGCCGGGTCCGGCGGCTGTGGCCGGCGTGAGTGATCCGGCGCCCGGCTCACCACGCGCCGGGCGGCTCGACGCCGCGTTCCTGCTCGGGATCGACCGCCGGCTCGCCGACGCCGACCGGATGCTCGCCGCCCGCTACCCGGGCGACGCCGGCGACCGGCAGCCGCTGCACACCGTCTACGTTCCGGCGGACCAGGTCGGCCTCGACACCCCGGCGCGGTGGGGAGCGCACGCTCTCGACCTGCTGGCCGCGGCCGTGCCGGACGCGCCGAGCGCGACCAGGGTCACCGGCCTCGACGGCGTCGACGAGGAGGTGCACCGCCGGGTGCGGGCCAAGCTGGCCGGGCAGCCGGTGGAGGACCTGCGGGTGGACTTCGAGGACGGCTACGGCGCCCGGCCCGACGCCGAGGAGGACGCGGCCGCCGCCTCCGCCGGCACCGCGCTGGCCGGCCTGCTCACCGCGCCGGGCGGACCGTCGTTCGCCGGCATCCGGTTCAAGAGCCTGGAGCCGCCCACCCGCCGGCGCGGCCTGCGGACGCTCGACCTCGTCCTCGGCGCCCTGCTCGACGCCGGCCCGCTGCCGGGCGGCTTCCTGGTCACGCTGCCCAAGGTGACCTCGACCGATCAGGTGCTGGCGATGGCGGAGGTCTGCGAGCGGCTCGAGGGCCTGTACGGGCTGGCCGCGGGCGCGCTGCGGTTCGAGATCCAGGTGGAGACCCCGCAGGCGATCCTCGGCGCGGACGGCGTCGCGACCGTCGCGGTGCTGGTGCACGCGGCCGGCCGCCGCTGCGTCGGGCTCCACTACGGCACCTACGACTACAGCGCGGCCTGCGACGTGGCCGCGGCGTACCAGAGCCTCGACCACCCGGTGGCCGACCACGCCAAGGCCGTCATGCAGGTGGCGGCGGCCGGCACCGGGGTCAGGCTCTCGGACGGCTCGACCAACGTCGTGCCAGCCGGCAGCCCGGAGCAGGTGCAGGATGCGCTGCGGCTGCACGCGCGGCTGGTCCGGCGCTCCCTGGAGCGGGGCTACTACCAGGGCTGGGACATGCACCCCGGGCACCTCGTCACCCGCTACCTGGCGGCGTACGCGTTCTTCCGGGAGGGGCTGCCGGCGGCGGCCGACCGGCTGCGCCGCTACCTGTCCCGCGCCGGCGGCGGCGTGCTGGACGAGCCGGCCACCGCGCAGGCGCTCGCCTCGTTCCTCGCCCGCGGGCTGCGTTGCGGCGCACTGGACGACGCCGAGCTCGCCGCGGCCACCGGCGTGCCCGCCGCGGCCCTCGACGCGCTGGCCCGCCGCCGCCCGGTGCCCGCGCAGCCGTCCTGACCGGAGGAGGAGCCTGACCATGGCGGACACCGATCCCCGCGCGGCCGGGGCCGAGTTCACCGCCCTGCCCGATCTGGCCTGCCGGTCATTCGGCGGCGGCGTCGTCGCGGCGAACGACGAGCTGTTCGCCGAGCGGGAGAACCTGATCAAGCCCGGACCCCCGCGCTACTCGACGTACACCTTCGGCCACAAGGGGCAGGTGTACGACGGCTGGGAGACCCGGCGCCGGCGGGAGCCGGGGCACGACTGGGCGCTGGTGCGCCTCGGCATGCCCGGCGTGGTGCGCGGCGTCGTCGTCGACACGGCCTTCTTCAAGGGCAACTACCCGCCGGAGATCTCGGTCGAGGGCGCCGCGGTCGAGGGCTACCCGTCGCCGGTCGAGCTGGCGGCCGCCGACTGGACGAGCCTGGTGCCGAGGTCGGCGGTCGAGGGCGACGCGGTCAACGAGTTCCGGGTGGGCGTGGAGCAGCGCGTCACGCACGTGCGGCTCTGCCTCTACCCGGACGGCGGGGTGGCCCGGCTGCGCGTGCACGGCGAGGTCGTGCCGGATCCGCGGCTGCTCGGCGGCGGCGCGATCGACCTGGGCGCCCTGGCCAACGGGGCGACGATCGCCGGGTGCAGCAACATGTTCTACTCGTCGCCGGCCAACCTCCTCTCGCCCGGTCCCGCCCGGCTGATGGGGGAGGGTTGGGAGACCGCACGCCGCCGCGACGACGGCAACGACTGGGTGGAGGTGCGGCTCGCCGGGCCCGGTGTGGTGCAGCTGGCCGAGCTGGACACCAGCTGGTTCGTCGGCAACGCGCCGGGGTGGGCCGCGCTGCGGGGTCGGGACGAGCGCGGCGGCGAGGTCGAGCTGCTGCCGCGCACCCGGCTGCAGCCGGACACGCCGCACCGGTTCCGGCTGCGCCCGGCGCCGGCGGTGACGCACGTCCGGCTGGACGTCTTCCCCGACGGCGGCATGGCCCGGCTCCGGCTCACCGGCGTGCTGACCCGGGCCGGCCGCGAGCAGCTGGTGCTGCGCTGGTTCACCCTGCTGCCGCCGGCCCAGGCGACGCAGGTCCTGACCGCCGAGGGCGTGCCGGTCGAGGTGGCCGAGGCCACCGTGGCGGCGCGGCCGCCGGGGCGAGCGGACGACCTGCCGGACGCGATCCGCGCCGCCGTCGGCCTCTGACCCTCCGGTCAGTCGCCGCGGCGCAGCAGGCGGCCGCGCGGGGCATCGCCGACCCGCTCGCCGCGCAGCCAGGTGTCGCGCACCACCCCCCGCAGGGTGCGCCCGGCGTACGGGCTGACCGGGTTGCGGTGCCGGAGCGCGTGCGGATCGACGGTGAACTCCTGGTCCGGCGCGAACGCGACCAGGTCGGCGTCGAAGCCCGGCGCGATCGAGCCCTTCGACCGCAGCCCGACCAGCTCCGCCGGCCGCTGCGCCATCCACAGTGCTATGTCCACGAGCGACAGTCCCCGTGCGACGGCCGCCGTCCAGACCACCGGCAGCGACAGCTGCAGCGAGGAGATCCCGCCCCACGCGGCGGCGAAGTCGCCGGTGTCGAAGCGCTTCAGCTCCGGTGTGCAGGGGGAGTGGTCGGACACCACGCAGGACAGGGTGCCGTCCGCGAGCCCGGCCCACAGCGCGTCCCGGTTGACCGCGTCCCGCACCGGCGGGCAGCACTTGAACTGGGTCGCTCCCGCGGGCACGTCCTCGGCCGCGAGGGTGAGGTAGTGCGGGCAGGTCTCGGCGGTGATCCGAACGCCGTCGGCGACGGCGGCGCGCAGCAGCGGCAGCACCTCGGCCGCCGAGACGTGCACGACGTGCACCCGGACGCCGGTCTCCCTGGCCGCCGCGATCAGGCCGGCCACCGCCCTGGTCTCGGCCTGCGGCGGCCGGGAGGCGAGGAAACCCCGGTAGTCGCGCCCGGGCGGGGCCGGCCCGATCGCGGCCGCGTCCTCGCAGTGCGCGATGAGCAGACCGTCGACAGTGGACAGTTCGGTGAGCGCCGCGCGCAGCTGGGCCGGGTCGAGCGGCGGGAACTCCGGGACGCCGGAGTCGAGCAGGAAGCACTTCACGCCGACCACGCCGGCCGCGTGCAGGGCCCGCAGCCGGCCGGTGTTGCCGGGGACCGCGCCACCCCAGAAGCCGACGTCGACGTGCACCTGACCCGCGGCGGCCTCGCGCTTCACCTCGAGCGCGGCCGGGTCGACGGTCGGCGGGACGCTGTTCAGCGGCATGTCCACGACCGTCGTGACGCCACCGGCCGCGGCGGCCGCCGTCGCCGTCGCGAAGCCTTCCCACTCGGTGCGGCCGGGCTCGTTCACGTGCACATGGGTGTCGACCAGCCCCGGCAGCAGCACGGCCTCGTCCGGCAGCGTCACGGTCTCGGTCCCGAGCAGCTCGTGCTCCCACGGCACGACCGCCCGGATCACTCCGTCCCGGACGCCGACCCGGGCCGGCGCGATCGCGCCGCCGGCCACCACCCGCCGGGCCGCCACGACCAGGTCGTACCCGGTCACCGGCAGCCGGTCCGGACGGCGGCGCGGGTGAGCGCGGACTGCGGCGGCACGCCCGCATCCTCCCATCGTCGCCGGCCGGAACGGGTAGCGTGCCGGGGCGTGGGCACGCTGGCGGAGTTCAACGGGCTGGCCGCCGGGGCGGCCGAGCGCGAGCTGGCCGCCTGCAACGCGGCGCCGCGGTTCGCCCGCGAGGTCGCCGCCGGCCGGCCCTACCCGTCGGTGACGGCGCTGGCCGACACTGCCGCGACCGTGGCGGGCGGGCTCGGTTGGGACGAGGTGGCGGCGGCGCTGGCCGCCCACCCGCGCATCGGTGAGCGGGCCGCGGGCGGCTCGGCCGAGGCCGCGTCGTCCCGGCGCGAGCAGTCCGCGGTGACCGCGGCCGGCGACGAGGTGAAGCAGGCGCTGGCCGACGGCAACCGCGCGTACGAGCGCAGGTTCGGGCACGTGTTCCTCATCCGGGCGGCCGGCCGCGGGCCGGACGAGATCCTGGCCGAGCTGACCCGCCGGCTCGGCAACGATCCCGCGACCGAGCGGGCCGAGACGACCGCGCAGCTGGCCGAGATCACCCGGCTGCGGGTGGAGCGGATGGTGGACCGATGAGCCGTAGGAGCGGGAGATGAGTGTCAGCACGCACGTCCTCGACGCGACGACCGGCCGCCCCGCGGTCGGCCTCGCGGTGCGACTGTCCGATTTGGACGGTGCACCGCTGGACGAGGGACACACCGACTCGGACGGCCGCTGCGCGATCGCCCCGTACGACCTCGAGCCAGGCACGTACGAGCTGACCTTCGACTCCGGCGGCTACTTCGCCGAGCGCACGTTCTACCCGTCGGTGACGGTGACGTTCTCGATCCACGACGGCGGCGCGCACCACCACGTGCCGCTGCTGCTCTCGCCCCACTCGTACACGACCTACCGCGGAACCTAGTTCCCGCTAGAGCCAGTCGTTGCGGCGGAACTGGGCGTACAGGCCGACGCAGGCCAGCGCGATGACGAACAGCACGACGAAGTAGCCGTAGCGGGTGTGCAGCTCGGGCATGTTGTCGAAGTTCATCCCGTAGATGCCGGCGACCGCGGTCGGCACCAGCGCGATCGCCGCCCAGGCACTGATCTTGCGGACGTCCTCGTTCTGCCGGGCGGCGGCCTGGTTCTGCCGGACCGCGACCCGGGCGAGGTCGGCCTGCAGCACGCCGGTGAGCAGGTTGTCGTAGCCCTCGATCTGGTCACCGATGCGCAGCAGGTGGTCGTGCACGTCCCGGAAGTAGTCGGCGGTCTTCGGGTTCACGCCGGCGACCGTCCCGGCGGCGAGGTCCTCCGCCGCCGGTCCGAGCGGCAGGACCGCGCTGCGGAACTGCAGCACCTCGCGCTTGAGCTTGTAGACCCGCTCGCTGTGGTCACCGGGGTCGCCGCCGAAGACCTGCACCTCGATGTCGCTGACGTCGACGTCGATCTCCCGGGCCACCTCGCCGTAGCCGTCGACGACGATGTCGAGCAGCCGGTAGAGCACCGCGGACGGGCCGAGGTCGAGCAGCGGCGAGTCGTCGCCGAGCTCCTTGCGGACCCGGCTGACCACGTCGTTGTCGCCGTGCCGGACGGTGACCACGAACGTCTCGCCGAGGAAGACCGCGACCTCGTCCACGTCGACGATCTCGTCGTGGTCGATGTAGCGGACCGGCTTGACCACCACGAACAGCACGTCGCCGTACCGCTCCAGCTTGGGCCGCTGGTGTGCCTTGACCGCGTCCTCGACGGCCAGCGGGTGCAGGTCGAAGATCTCGGCGACCGTGTCCAGCTCGGCCTGCTCGGGCTCGTGCAGGCCGACCCACACGAAGTCGTCGGGGCCACATCGTTGGCGGACGGCGGCCAGGTCGGAGATCTCGCAGTCGACCGGGACCCGCACGCCCTTGCGGTACAAGGCGTTGTCGACGATCACCGCTGCAGGTTATCCCCACTAGAGTCCCCGGCATGGCAACCGTGA